>JAABUM010000202.1_pt1 | contig 123063 bp, 231 predicted proteins | sample 5559161 | NCBI WGS metagenome assembly JAABUM01 (sample SAMN10711868, study PRJNA513369) | rock metagenome | isolation source: Antarctica rocks | place: Antarctica: Victoria Land, Siegfried Peak nord
CTTGCCCTCCATGTCCTTCACCTGTTCATTCGCAGAACGCAGACAGGTGAGTGAAACCTAGGTGCTGATTGCAGGAAGGTGAGTAGACTCTCTGAGTGCCACACCCGCATGGTCCATGTTGCCCCACTTGCCCTCCATGTCCTTCACCTGTTCATTCGCAGAACGCAGACAGGTGAGTGAAACCTAGGTGCTGATTGCAGGAAGGTGAGTAGACTCTCTGAGTGCCACACCCGCATGGTCCATGTTGCCCCACGCTGCCCTCCATGTCCTTTACCTGTGTGACCACAGCGTGATGCATGGTGAGCATCTCCTGGGCACCACAGTGTAATGACGATGTCCTAGCATGACATTAAGAGAGTTGGCGTGGCCTGATTCTGTGCATGTTCATGCCGGCGTCCGCACGACTGGTTTCGCTTCAGCAGTCCACAGGGTTTGCGGCACCAATGTGGCAACAGCGCTTGCAGTCTTGGGGTCAGACGATTCGTAAGTTCACCTGCAGCATGGAGGTGTTGACGCCACAGCGCTTGCAACTTGGGGGTCAGATTTTCACCTGCAGCATGGAGGTGGTGACGGGCTGCGGTTCGCCGCCGTCCGCCGGACGCTCCCAGGTGAAGGCGTTCTGCGCGGTGATGACGCTGACAAGGCCGTGCGGCAGGACTTCGTCCGTCTGCGTCGCCTCCTGTTCCTCGCCCGCCGCCAGGTCTGCCTGCATCGACTGCTGCACCTGCAGGCAGTGAATTGAGCGTCGATGCTTTGAATTGTCCTTGTTCCCCGCCCACCGCCATTTTGCCTGCACTGAGTGCTGCACCTGCAGGCCACTGTGAGCCTCAGTGCTATGGGATGTTTGAGATGGGATATTGGGCTGTAATTTACAAGCCTGATGCCCAAAATCGGCCAATGACACCTATGATGGCAATATGCACTGTCACATGGACTCCAGCCTGGCGTCTGGCATGCTCACATTTGCAGCTGCAGCGTTTCAGTTGCGTGGCAGGGATGCTGGAAGCGTGCCTGGAGGACGGACGAGGCCGTCACGCCGTCGGTCAGGGGCGTCTCGTCCAGCAACGTGTCCAGCGTCGCCTGGTGCAGCCGCACGTGGCAGGAGCGGCACACGGCGTGCAGCACCATGCGCGCAATTGAGTCCAGCAGCGTGAACGCCTGCACCACGGTTGCAACGAGTACGTCATCGAATTTCTGTACTCGAAAGGACTGATGATCGATAAGCAACGCTGCGGCTTGCAGGCACAATCGATGACTGGAACAGCTGGCTGTACGCACGCCGCATGATTCAAACGCCACCCTTTGAAATTTGGACTTGCGGCAGGGCAGGCCCCATGCGAGCGGTCCAACATGTTCAGTTGCATCACTTTCATCTGTCAGCACGTCCATACGTGCGGAGCATCGGTGCGCTGCGCCCGCTATTGCATAATTCAAAGCACCTGGTGCGCCGCTCTCTGCACTTCGTGTGGTAGCGCAGCGCTGCTCGGGCTGCCTGGGCGGTACTCCATCGAGTGGCAGCCGAGAAGCACCACGTGGCCGCCGTTGCAGGCGGGCGTGTGCGGCGTCTGCTGCCCTGCGAAGTGTTCCGAAGCAGCATCCTGCAGCTGCCTCAAGCAGTCCGCGTCCTCGGGCCTGAGCTTCAGCACCACCACACTGTGCCGTGTAAGTGCCAGAGACAAGCTCTCGACGCCGATCTGGTAGCTGGAGCTGGTGGTCTCGGTCTCGACCCGTGGGCTGCCTATCGCATTCGCAGCGATTCTCGGGATGGTCGTTCGCGATACGTCGCGAAAGCTCATCCTGCCGCGGCGGCGCGATCCACAGGTGCACTAGACAAGCTTTGCTGGAGTCTCAGATGCGCCTCGGATGCATTGGGGGGCTGCCGCTGCTGTGCGAACATGTATGCAGGCAAAACGAATTCGTAAATTGAAGTGCTCTTGCCGGGGGACGCTAGTATGATATTACTTTTAGAGTCTCGGGCGCAACAACGTTTGAATTCAAGCGCAAGCCATGGCCAAAGCCGGGCAACTGTGCATTCATCCCTCTCACCGCAACGTCACGGATCAGTTTCGCACCGTCTGAGTGTACTGGCCTGTTGCACAACCGGCAGGCGCACCCGATCAGCCGGTTTCACCTGGCGAAAAGCTCCGACACGTCCGCTCGACGACGCCAGCGAAGTGCAGCAGGGCTGTCTGCAGTTGCAGGCAGTGCAGCCACACAGACGCGCCAGTAAGCTTCCCGACGGATCTCGCCGCAAGCATGATGGCACCCGACGATGGCGCAGCAAGCCGACAGAAACTAGATGCCAACACAGCCACAGAGGCGCAGCACCCGCAGCCTGGCGAGGAGTCTGCGAGCCGTGACCCCTTCGGCATCGATGCAGACATGCTCATCGACGACATCAGGGGCTCGGTACGGCTATGATGGCAGGCGCTGCAAGCAGGGATAGCAGCGGCGTTGTGTTCCACACTGACTCTGGCATTTGGGATCCATGCAGGTCACAGAGTACTGCGCGGACGGCTTTGATGCGCTGGAACGGTGCCTGCTGAGCGACTTGCCCGTGGCCAGCGAGGAGCAACGGCAGGAGCTGGCACAGGTGTGGCAATTGCCCTGGCGGATCCGAGAGCGCGGTCTTCACTGAATCTGTCACGTCGTTGCGCAGCTGTTTCCACACACTCGAGCGCTGTGTGCAGCTCCATCTGCTAGCTGCGATGGTGCAGAACACACTTGAGCTGTGCGGGATACGACGCTGGGCAAACCGCTAAACTTGCACATGGGCTCAGGGCGCAGAGGTCCTGTACCAGAGGTTCAGCGCCCGCCTGGAGCAGCAAATGGACCTGTTCGAGGGCCACGCGCTACAGAGCTGTCTGCAGATACCGCCCGGCCTAGACTTGCAACAGGTACGTCATGCAGAGGAAGGCGCACATCTTGTGCCGTTTCACTTGTATCGATGGTAAGTCTCAGAGCCTGAGGAGTTGAGCCTCACGACTGGACAGAGGAGCCGCAGAGCCTTCCGTATGCAGCCTCCTAATCAGCCTCGGTCGGAGTCGCCCTCAGCTCCTGCCGAAGCAGCCGCAGCAGCTGGCTCGAAACTGATATTCTGCAATGCCGTGCAGTCACCGCCATCCAGCGAGGGAGATGCACCGCCGGCGGAGTCGGAGGCGCAGCTCAAGGGGGAGCTGGCGGGCCTGCGGGCGGCCATCCAGGCGGCGCGGTCGGACGTGCGGCAGATGCGGGCGCAGCTCGCGGCCATGGACCGGGACCTGGCCCTGCATGGTGAGTTTTTTGGGTTGGGGGCACCGGGCTTCTCAGCAGGCCACTTAGGTACTGTGCTTTGGCGGTGCATCGATTGCAGCGGCGCACCCCGGCGTCTGTCGCCACTGGTGGGTCCCATCGGGGCAGGCAGGCCTGAGTGCGCCGTCGCTGCAAGGTTCCGATTCGCATGCTAGCCACAATGCGAAATTGAAACTGCAGTCCTGAAAAGTCCCGATGCTGCCCCGCAGGCGACAAGGCGGAGCTGGAGGCAGTGGCGGCGCCGGCGGCCGGCAAGGAAAACGTGGCAGAGGATGCGCGAGCGATTGCTGCTGACGCGGCGCGGCTGCGCCCGCTGCTGGCCAAGGCGCAGCGGCTGCAGGCGGCGCAAGCCGCGCGCTCGCAGCCGCAGGCCGCCGGCTCAGGTGGGCAGCTTCCAGTTGGTGTTGGCGTTGTTTTCTTGGCTTTCGTGGGATGTACATTTTGAGGAAATTCTTGGCTTTAGTGGGATGTACATCTTCAGGAGCATCGCAGGTTCCAATGCTGCAGCTTTCTGTGTGGTGCACGACCTCAAATGAGAGCACCGGCGGCAGCTGAGGCAAGGACTGGTGCCCGGGGGCTGCTTCCGCCGAACTCTGGACCTGTCGCTCTGATTTGCGGTAGTGCAACTTCCTTGCAGCGACGTGCACTAGCAGCAGGGGGTGAGTTTTTCTTCCGCTGGTGGGGCTGAGCACAATTAGGACAGCATGCCATGATACAGACGCCTGCAGTCCAAACATGCTGACCGTGTTGCTGGCGGCTCGCAGTGGCAGCAGCCGACCAGGAGCTGCGGCGGCGGCGGCGCATGCTCGGGGGCGGCGGCGGCGCAGACGGCGCCATCAACCGGGATGCACTGCGACAGGCCGCCCAGCTGATGGCGGCGCACGAGCAGGGTGCGGCGGCCACGGCGGTGGATGCAGAAGCCTCATAAGGCGGGTGTTTGTGTTGTGTGTGCATGGTGTCAGGACGGGCCTGACAAGCATTGTCAGCATGTGATTGTACATTGCTCATTGAAGATGTACTCCTGCTTGGACCTTGGTTTTGGTTCTGGCTTGTGAACCTGCAACCCTTCGCATCAGCAACACGGCCTTCCAAACCACAAGCAACAGCCGGAATGGCACACGCTCACACTCACATCGACTATGGGACACGCCACACGGCCTGGCACAAACTCTCAGCACCCCACCAGCTGCAGCCTGCACATTCGTGGATGCCATGCGCCGCAGCCGTCATCGGCCAGCTTGAAGGAATGGTCCAGCACGGCAGAAGGAGACGCGTGCTTGTCCAGCCGCGGCCGCGTCGCCGCCGCTGCCGCCCTGGCCCCCCTCGCCAGCAGCGCCGCCGCCGCGGTGTGCAAGCGCCGCGCTCTGACCCTCAGCGAAAGTTTATTGGGGCTGGCGTCGATAGGGTGCAGTGCCGCCAGCTGCGGCGGCACGACGTGAGCCGCCCTGCCAACTGTGAACTGGTGGCGTTTTTCCCGCTGGCGGCAGCGGCTTCGGCCTGTGCCGTTGGCGGGTGTTGGGTCATACGGAAACCAAATTGGAGCTCCAGCCATGTAAAACATGATCAGACCGTCGATCCTGCGGCCATAAAGAGCGTCTCTGAAATTCCGTGTGTTGACAGCAACTGAACTGCAGCAGGACCTGAGTACTGCTGGGGCGTGAGCGTCATGTCTCTGAGTCGCGCTCGAGATGGGCATATGGCTTCATGCGCAGGCTTGCGATCACCCGACTCTTCACATTCTGATTTTGATATCCCACGTGATGCACCGCTGATTCTGCTGACAGCGGCGCCTCATTCGATCACTGTCCCCACATCGCATCGCAGTCAACAACCCAGCCCCTGCTTTACCTTGGAATGAATACCTAGGTATCTGATTGTGGCCTGGAAGCGAGATGTGGGACAGTTTAGTGGGGCTCGCCGACACACGAATATAGGATCCACATGCACAACAGCCGCCAATGTTGTTGTTCCTGTTGCTTCTTGTACGTCAATGCTGGTACGTTCATCACTGTCAACATTGTCTCTGACGACCAAACTGCGCTCGTACTACAGACAAAAGCTCTTTGCTCTTTGCTCTCGGGTGGTCTACAGTCAGCACCTCACTTGCATACGTGATCCCGCGCATGAGTTCCCCACACATGAAGCCCGTGTCGTTGCCGCGATGCGGCTCCCTTCTCTCCAGACACAACAGCAACGAGAGTTCAGAAGTAGTCTATGAGAGCTGCCCTGCAGCAACCCGCCGCTCCGTGTACGGCAAACGCTGCCGGCTGTCTGTTCGCGCGGCAGGTCGACTCCTCTCAAACAACAATCGCACTCGCCCGCGCGGCCCAGGCTGCCTGGCTGGTCGCCGGCAGCTGCTGCAGCCCCCAGACAGAGGCCAGCGCTCGCGTGAGCAACAAAAGGCGCTGCGCCAACGGCAACGGCGCCACAAACAGCGCCGCGCCTGCCTGTCCCGGCAGACCGGAGCTCCTCAGAGGTAGGTAGCATCCGACCAGGAAGGCGCAGCCGCTCAAAAGGCCAGCTGGTCGGGGTCCTCGATGACCTTCTTGAGGGTGAGCATGAACTCGGCGGCGTCAGTGCCGTACACGATGCGGTGGTCGCACGTCAGGTTGACCTTCATCTGGCGCTCCACGCCGATGCGGCCCGTCGCGTCCGCCGTCACCACCGGCTTGCTGGCCGCCACCGCCAGGATGGCTGCCGTGCCTGCGAGCCGCCCCAACAGCAAGCGCATCAATTGGGCTGCTTCTGAACACCGCCACTCATCCGGCGCCGTCTTTGGCTCGGCTGTGTTGCCACTCAACAATTGCCAATGCGGCGTGAAGCCAGAAGACGAGGCCGCGAGTCAGCTGGAGGGTAAATGCAGCAGCCATATTAACCATATTAAGTTGTGGGAATTTGAGAGATCTCATAGGAGAGACCACATGCCCCTGGCGGCAGGATGGCGTCGAAGTTATCAGCGCCATGCGTGGCCATGAATCTACAGTGGACATCCAGCCTTGTGGGACAGATAAACAAAAGAATTTACTGAAAGCAAATGCGCACCTGGCGGCAGGATGGCGTCGAAAGTGTCGGCGCCGTACATGCCCATGTTGGAGATGGTGAAGTTGCCGCTGCTGTATTCGTCCGGCGACAGCTGCTTGCCGCGCGCCCGCTTCACCAGGTCCTGCGGGACACGAGTGAAGGGGGGTCACTATAAGGTTGTTGGCTTCCAGAGGTTTAAGTCCAGTCCTGGAAATAAAGTTGGCAAGGCAGTATTGCACACAACAGCCCGACGCTGCTGGACCGTCGCGCTGTTCTGCCCCGAGCTGGACCTTTGGGATAGTGCGTGCAATCCCCGCCATCGATCTGGTGGAGACGAACGAGTGAGCGGTGCTTGAGCTTCTGTCCCATTCAAGCATGTCGTCAAATGGCCGTCGAATGGCCAGACCACAAGCCTCGAGCCTTGGCACGGTGTTGGAGGATAGACCCACCGCCCAGTTGCGGGACAGCTGGTAGATGTCTGTGCTGTCGGCGCTCTTAAGGACGGGAGTGATGAGGCCGCCGTCCGGCATCGACACCGCCAGCGACACGTTGATGACCTCGTTGTAGGTGATGCCGCTCGCGTCCGGCGTGCACGCTGCACCACAGGTCAGGCTGCTGGCGTCAGCATGCTGCGCAGGGTTTGGTGTTCAAGGGAGGTGTGGGGTGGTGTTCAGGATTTCTGGTTCAAAGAAATTGTGCCGCACAGGCTTAGAAGGGATGCACTGCTTTCCGATGCAATTCTCACTTCCAGGGCCCTGCAATCCTCACTTCCAGGGCCCTGCCAGCCAGCGTGTTGCCACTGGGCGGCAAGCGCCGGGCGGCACTGTCGCGACGACCCGTGATGTGGCGTATCACTCGTGCCGTCAAACATCAACAGCGGAACAGCGGGAAAGGCGCACCCGCAAATAGCAGCGGGTGCTGCGCCAGCGCGACGCCGGCGGCCTTGGCCAGCAGCGCCGTCATGGTGACGCCCTTGGGTTTCAGGCGCTTAGCCAGCGCGTCGAATTTGTCGGTGGTGATCGTGTACGCCACCCGGAACTCCGGCACCTGGGTCGCACAAGGGCGATGCGTCAATTGAATGTTGAGCTCTTTTTGACTCGCTGAAGGGGGAGCAGCGCGCTAGCCAGAGGCTGGCACAATCATGAGAATTCTCGAGGGAAGCAGCGGAGCCTGCATGCGCTGCTCGTCAGCGTCAACGCCTTCAGGGGAGATTTCACGCTGTGCACAATCTGCATTCTGGGCACCTGTCACCAGCTTCATGCTGTGTGCCGCGCATGCGCTGAAGCCTGAAGCAGATTGAGAATCCGTAAGGGGCACACCGCCAGGCTGTTGACCATGTTCTTGCTGACGGCGTTCTGCATAGCGGTGAAGGGCACGGTGGTGCCGCGCAGCTCCGACACCTTGGTCGCCTCCGCAGCCGCGGGCGCCGGCTTGGGCGCGGCAGCCGGCTGTGCGGGCGCCGGCGCTGAGGGCGCCGGGGCTGACGGCGCTGACGGCGCCGGGGCTGCGGCGATAGGAACTGTGAGAGGCGAGGTTGAGATTGGCGGAGTGAGGGACCATGCGGGAGCTCTTGCCCTCCTGACGAGCTCCGCCAGTGGGGAGTTCCAAGTGCCGGCGCATCGCATATCACAGGGACTAGCTGCGCTGGTGCTATTTGCGCATGCAGAGCCACATCATGCGTGGACAGTCGCTGCTTTCCACCCGATACATCCTCCGCAGGCTTTATGTGCTGCAAAGTCTGATTGCCAAAACCACATGCAATCGAAAACTGCAGTGAACAGACCTGAGGGGGCGCTGGAGCCGTTCTTGGCGGCCTCCACATCTGAGGCGGTGATGCGGCCCGCAGGGCCGGTGCCGCCGATGGCCGCCAGGTCCACGCCCAGCTCCTTCGCCAGCTTCTTCGCGTACGGCGTCGCCACAATGCGCCCGTCCGCGCGCTTCTGCGGCGCCGGCGCGGCCGCGGGCGGCGGCGCCGGCGGCAGCGCTGCCGCCTCTATCGCTGCTGCCACCGGCTGCACTTGATAAAATGATAAAATTCGAATGGTGAACAGCATGAACTTGCGAGAAACGTGCAGGTAAAATGCAACAGCATCACAGTTCCTTGCGAAGGCAACCTCCATTGAAGGAAGAATCACAGGGCATCAACAGACATGCTTGCAATCTTGACAGGGACGAAATCAGCCCAACAATATAGTTGCGCGTGAATCCCCACAGATCTGCTGGTCGTCCAGCATTCTTGATTATCTTCGAGTGCTCGACGTTGCAAAAAACACGCCTGTGCTGGGGCGGCAGCCTCGGCTGCCGGGGCTTTCGGCGGCGGCGGCGGCGGCGGCGGGGCCGCTGCGGCGCCGTTACCGCTGGATCCGCCACTGGCCTTCGACCTGGCCTCATCCAGCTCGCCCTCCGTCTCCGCGACGTAGGCGATCGGCTCGCCTGCAGGTGGTGCGACAGCAGCATTTTGACACACGCACCGCCTGTCCGCATTTTCAGCGCAGAGGTCAGGCCACGTCGCATGTGTGGTAGTCATGGGCGTGTTCCACCTACTATGCTCGCACGTCAGCAGGGCACTCCGCAGTGCACACCGGCGCAATCTGCTGCGCATGACCTGGAACGCGTCGAAACGATCTGGGCAGTCTGGGCAGTCAAATGCTGGCAAAGCCTCACCAACGTTGGCGACGCCGCCCTCCTGAATGACGATGCCGCCCAGAAAGCCCTCGGTGAAGGACTCCACGTCCATGTCGGCCTTGTCGGACTCGACCACCACCACGCTCTCACCCTTTGTGATCTTGTCGCCCGGACTCTTGAGCCAGGTCACGACCTTGCCCTCTGTCATTGTGGAGCTGAGCGCCGGCATGAAGATCTCTTTGATGGCGGCGAGCGGCGCCACCGCTGTTCTCCTGCCGGATCGGGCACCCGCGCATTGCCGTGCCTGCAGCCTAGCGATCTGCGTCCTGCTGACGAGGCCGGGGCGCAGGCCCGCGACCTGGCTGCAGCCGCATGGTGCCACACATCCGCTCTGCATGTGCGCCATGGTGCCCGCTGCAACTGCTGCGTCGAATCGTAACTGTGCACCTCTGGTGGCCATCGATCAACGCCAGCGGCTCTGAGGAAGGGGACTCTCAGCCTGCCGAAATCCACGGGCCACGTGCACGATTTGTCGCGCAGATCTCGTCGTGTGCAGCCGCTGACAACGTGCAACATTTTGTCGTGAAGCACCGTAGCGGCAAGCACAAAACTGTCCTGCATCTGTTGGCGAGCCACCGTGCGCCGCGCACCTTGGCAGATCAGAGAAGCTCATTCTTGCTGTTTCACACCACTCTGCTGAAACATGACGGCCTCACTGGTGGTCAGCTCTTGTCATCTGACAGCGCCATGCGCTTCCAGTAGACCGCTGCGCGCAGCATCACCCGCACCGTTCAGGTGCGGGAGCTGCTTCATAATGCACAAGGGGCGGCTTATGCCGCTGCGCTTTCAAGCTCTGAGCCCCAACGCAGCAACATCCTGCGGCTGCATGACATACCAGGCGCTGAAGCTGTATATTTCCAAGCAGTATACGCCACCTGCCCAACTCTGCAGGCGGCAATGGACAGCGGCGTTGCCTCGCCGGCTAGTGCCCGCTTGCGCAACGGACAACTTCTCAGAGGACATGGGGCCGCCTGGTGAGCATGCCATGCCCGACGGAATCTGCCACACTCCTCGCTACCCTCCGAACGCTTATCATAGCACCCCGAGCCTCGCACTGTGGCCGCACGGCTCGAGCCGCGGGGCTGCAGACATGGCGGAGATGAAAATGCACCTTGAATCCAACTTGGGATGCACCTTGAGCTGCAGAATTCCTGGAGGACCTGACGCGCGACTTCCGCGGCGGCAACGCCGAAGATGACTGGCAGGCGCGCAAGCGGCGGCAGGAGGCGGAGCGGGTGTCATGGCGGGATGGCATCAACTTCAAGCCGCAGTCGATCAACGCGGCGGCGCGGCCCGCCGGCTTCGGCGACCAGATAAAGGAGGGCATCGACAAGGTTGGTGGCGAGGTGCCAGGGGCACAGAACAGATGCTCCCAGGGCTGGCATGCAGGAGGCGTGTCATAACACGGACGACCATTCCGGCGTCCCTATCCGATTTTGATCGCAGCGCCAACGAGTCACCATGCCCTCCTGTGGCGGCTGAAAAGACATCGTCTAGCACACTGACCTTCTGTGTTGGCTGCCGCAGGCTCTAATCGCAGACTTCTTTTTCGTGTGCCTATCGCTGCTGGGCTTGGTGCTGGGTGTGGGCGCAAAATGGGCGTTCTCCTCCACGGTGAGCCCGCCTGACGAGCGTCACACGTTTGTGTGCATGATGACGCTGCACTTGGTCTGCAAGATAGGACTGCTGCAGCACAGCGGTGTGAGCTGCGGCGGCCGACAGGTGCTGATGCGTCTCTGCGTGTGCAGGTCGTACTGGATTTGTGGCTGGCAGCCTGGCCGACGATCTTCCAGCCAGCCATCGGGATTTTGATGGCCGGAGCGGTGAGCACCTGCAGTGCCGTAATGCTGTATGTGCTGTATGCGCTTCATATGCTGATCGCTGCATTGCAATTGACTTGCAGCTCCTGCATGAACCCGCTTGGAAGCGTGCACACATGTCACTGGTGATGCATGTGCCCCGCAGCTGCTCTCCGGGCTGTACGGGTGGATGCAATCAGACGTCATGAAGTAGATCTCTGGCGGCGACGCTGGGCACGAGCTCACACAGTAGACACACAGTAGACCTAACGCTGTTGAGGGCAAGCGGTCAAATGTACTTGATTGGGGTGTGCCGAATTCTGACTGAAAGGACCTTCTTGACATTGTTGTGGCTGGTGCAACATCGATCATGCATCGCCCCGCAGAGCTGCCAGAGCCTGCTGCCGAATGTGCATCTCCTCTTCCATGGCGTCCACGTTCACATCCTTCACATCCTCCTCCACAGCCTGCTCCTGTCGCTTGCGCGTCTGCGCAGAACGAACCGAGTTAATTGTTTCTTTGCAGAAGGTCGAAGCAGGTGTCTCAGCGCCAATTGCACCATCATCTCCACAAGTCCGTCCAGACTGAGCAGCATCTGTGTGCAACACGATTGGGACAATATGTGGAGGCAGCACCTTGGCAGCATTGCCGCGCCGCTGCAGCTGCGCCGCCAGCGCGGCCTTCAGCGACGCATCCGCCTGAGCACGCGCACCCGTGGCCGCGACTGCGGCGGCGATGCAGTGGCGCAGAGCGCCGCAAACCACTGCGTCCCGCAGGAAGTCGGGGTCCGGCCCCTGCGGGGGTCGAAGGGCCAGTGCATTTTGGGCATCTGTCCAACAGATAGACGCGGTCGCTGCGACGGGGAGTGGTCTTCCGTTGCCATGTGGTGCAGGCCCTAAAACCTAAGCAGCCTCCCATTTGACGTTCAGGAGCCGGAACGCCAGGAGGACGCCAGGAGATTTGCGCCAGTGTGCACAGTGAGCATGCGAGCGGCAGGATTTTCTGCTGATAAGACCTGCAGGCTCAGCTGTAGCGGCTTGAGCGCCTGCGCGGGCGGCGTCAGGTGCCGCAGTACTGCCGCCGCGGCGTGCGCCGCCGCCTCGGCCGTTGCGTGCGTCGCCGTCTGCAGGCACTGCGCGAACAGCGCCTCCGACCCGCGGTCGCCCTCGACCAGCAACTCGTCGCAGACGACCTGCGCAGGGGGACAGGCCGCTGCTAAGAGGATTTATCGCACCGAAGATTCTGAATCGTCGGAAGAACGCAGATCGCACACAGCAGCCCCGGCGCATTGCCAGCAGGCGGCAGGCAGGCACCTGAGCAACGGCGGCCTCGGAGCCGGGCGGGGCGGCGTCGAGGATGTTGAACAGCAACGCCGCGCGATCCTTGCCGTTGTCATGCAGCAGCTGCGTCATCGTCAGCCGCGCGATGTGTGCCACCTGCAGCCAACGTGAGAATGGGATGTGAGAATGGGGTGTGAGGATCTATTATATATAAAGTGTGTTGAGATTAAATCTCCATGTCTGGGAGACCTTGTGATGATTGCACCACCGACGGCACAATGCCGTGCCCTTCTGGCGCAATGACGAAATTGCAGCCAACTAACTCAACAGGAAAATCGTGGAACCAGTTCTGAAATTGCACCTCCTGCTGGTCCACCAGCAGCCAGCGGCCCAGCGCCGCGACCATATCAGCGACCTTGTGGCTGCCGGCCAGCGCGAGGCGCGCAAAGGCGAGCGCGGCGGCCTGCCGGGCGGCGGTGCCAGCAGCGGAGTCCGCCGCGAGCTCGGCCAGCCGCTGCAGCAGCGCTGAGTGCGCGTTGGGGTAGGCGTCCACCAGCGCTTGCGCTATGGCCACCGCCTCCAGCTGCAGCTCCTGCAGGTCAGGGTTTGAGGTTCAGATCGTGTTAGGGTCTGGTTTTGGAACGTGCAATGCATGTGGTAACACAGACGTAGAGTGGCGAGCCAGCTCCCCCGGTCTCCGTGCACAGGCGGGGATGTGCAGCAATCGTTAAAATGGGCTGCGATGCCGCGACACATGACAGCAGGATGGCATGCGCCGTCAACCAGAGTGTGCCATGCCGCCATGCGTTAGTACCGCCCACCTCGCGGCCGCTGGCCAGCGCTGCAGCGACCACGCCGCCGTGCTCGCTGCTCAGCCACTCTGTGGCGCCAATGAGTTGGCCCAGGCTGCGGAGGCACACTGCCTACGGCAGACCATAGGCGGCAAAAAATGGGCGCTCATATCGCACTAGCGGGTACGGCAGCCGCCATGCCGCACTGCCGTCAGCATGCTTAAGGTCGCACACCGGAAATAGCTGTGCTTTCAGAGTTGCCAGAACTTGTTATAGGTCGCAACCATGCTTGGAGGCAAGAAGGAGGAGAAAAAGAAGCAACAAGAATGCAGCAAGACAGAAACGACAGAAAGTGGCGACGCCCTTGGCCGCACACCCGCAATGATGCGACCCTGCGCACTAGGGTTTCCAGCCCACCTGCAGCGCGGGCGGGGCGTCGGCAGACTGCAGCAGCTCCGTCAGCAGTGGCAGCCGCGAGCCTGGCGGCTCTGCGCGGGCCAGCTCATTGACGAAGGCATTGGCGGCCGCCGCGTCCGCCGCCGCAACCTCGCCCGCCGGCGGCCCGCTCGGCTGCTCGGCGCCTGCCGAGGCGCAGGGGAGAATCTAGCCATAGTGCTCTGGGCGTGAGGCCTCTACCTTGACCGACCAGCAGACCTCAAATTGCAAGGGATGCCACAGCAATGCCTAACGTCAGTGTGCTTCCTTGCATTAGTTGCCTTCTTCAAGTCTGCTGCCATCTCACAAACCTGCTGCGTCATTGAGGTCGTCAGCCGCCATTGACGCTGCCGCCTCTGCGATGTCGTCTGCGCCTGCGGCTTCCGCAGCCGCCGCCATCTTCGACTGCCCCAGCCGCAGCAGGAATGTGCGCTTCGCAATGGCAAGCGCCTCTGACGCGCTGCCGGCGTGACTGATCAGCAGCGCCGCGTCTGAGGCACTCCTGCATGGTGCGGCGTTGGGAGCGCCGAGTGCCGCTGCAGTAGCTGCCAACACGGCCGCCTCAGCCTGCAGGTACGACTGCTGCAGCTGCTGGTGGCGGCGGCAACATGCCGCCTGCACCTGCATGCAGCACAGCTCCTTGTTCGACGTCCTCAATCATGTTTGCACAAGCAGGTGACAGCATCGAAGCATGTCGCAGCTAGGTTCGGGACAGACTGGGTGCCCATTGCAGGGGGCCTTGCTCGAACTGGGCGGACGCACCTGCAGAGCGGCAACTTGAAGCGCCACGCTCCCCAGAGCTCTGAAGGATGGCAGGCGCTCCTCAATGAAGCCGGCGAGGCAGCGCCTGGCGGAACTGTCAGCTGAGCCGGATGCGCCGGCGCCGAGCACCTTGCACAAACAAGCAAGACGAGATCTGTAGCCATACATCGCAGATGAAATATGTAGCCATACATTGCGACGGCTCTCCCAACCAAGCAGAGGTTTCCATTTCGACAGCTCTTGCATCGAACCGCCATCGATCGACAATATGAAATGCAGAGAGGCAACGCCAGGATCACTGCTGCGGGTGGTCCCCATGCAGCACACCTGCAAGCAGAGCACCAGGCAGTGGCGCAGGTGCCGCTGCAGTTCTGGTTCCTGTGCCGCCGTGGAGGGCTCGTGATGCGCGCCGCCGACCTGCCGGCTGCCCGCCCGAGCCTGAAGCTGCAGCAGCAGCACGTCTGCGGTGTCCATGACGACGAAGTCTTCGCCCAGGGCGTCCGCGCCTCCCAGCTGCACCCCGCGGAAAATGTACAGCACTGCAGGAGACGAAACAGGATCCCTGTCAATGATGCTTTTTCAATGCATTTGGTGCATTGGTGCACATGTGAAGGCATGCACATGTCTCGGTCGAACCCAGCAGGTGCACTCGCTTCTCGGAAGGCAATGTGTGCCAAATGCCGCAAGCTTGCAATCGGGGATTCATGGATTCCTCGCAGATCCATGGAGTCCATCGTTGATTGCACAGTATTCGGCTCCAGCAGGCCAAGACTGATCACCTGACAGACATGTGCTGGCCTCCTGCAGCGCCCGTGCCAAGCCGATCAAGCCGGCGGCCTCCTCTGCCGCCGCCGCCGCAGCCGGCGCCGCCGGCGCCGCTGCCGCCGAATCGTCAGCGTCTTGAGACAGGCGCGCAAGCGCCCTCAGCAGCGCGCCAACCCCCTGCTGCTCCAAGAGCCGCGCTTTCGCTGCATGGGACGCATCGGCGCACGCCATGGCCACCCTGTGCCGCAAGTCTTCGAACTGCGTGCATGGCGTACAGCATCGAAGCAGTCACTTTGGATATCGTATCTGGGTCCCCAAAAAGTACGAGTGCAGGAACAAATGTGGGACGCAAGCCTGCGCTGAGATAATTCTCAGTGGCACAGAAGAGATATGAGTCTGTACACCTGGTCAGGGCGGCACACACCGGCGATCGCCGCCCACAGCCGGTAGCTGCGCTCGGCAACAGCGCGCCGCTGCGGCAGCAGCCAGCGGACTAGGCCCGGCAGGGCGGGTCCCTGCAGCACGGTGAGCAGCCGCAGCAGGGTTTCGGCCTGCTCCGCGCTGTCAGCGGACAGCAGCTGCGAGCCGGCCAGCAGCAGCTCAAAGGCAGCCTGCGAACCGTTCAAAACCACTCTGTGGATTATACACAGCAGCCTGCTGTCAGTACCTGGCCCCGGGCACTGGGGAAGTCCTTGTCGTAATGGCATGCCGTGGCCAGAGCTGGCAGCATGCAGGCGGCTGTGCAATGGCTTGAATCGTGCGCCATGCCCAACATGTCTCTATAGAATGTGTTATTGAGGTCCAACGGCCGCTCTACCGCAGTGCGGGTGCTGCCCAAAACCCGCCCACCTTCAAAGGTGGTCCTGGAAACCTTCACACGCCTGAATGTAAGTTCCCACCCGCCTGGCTCTGGGGTTGGTCCTGGACGCGCAACAGCTGATCCGCGTGCTGCATGAGCGCCCTGTCAGATACCCTAAAAACTGAAAAATGCTAAAACTGGCAAACACAGATTACCTGGCTCTGGAGGTGGTCCTGGACGCGCAGGAGCAGCTCTGCGTGCTGCATGAGCGCTCTGCCGAGCGCCTGTCGGACAGCAGGGCCTGCAGATCCTTGCTCCGCCGCATCGCCGCCGCCGCCGGCGGTGCCGCCGCCGCCGCCGCCGCCGCCACTGCCATGCGGCGTGGCTTTCACGATGCTCTGCAGGCAGACGGCGGCCCTGTTGCGCACGGTCTGCGTCCTGTCCAGCAGCCTGCGCATTTGTCACAAGGCAGTTTGAAGCCGCATGGGCCTGGGACCCTGTGAGCTTTGTGAGGCCGCACATGCCAGTGCAACCGCTGTGTCGTTGACACTGCAGTCAAACGAGAGCTGCGTATGGGGTGTGTGCCACGAAGTGGTATGGACACCTCATGCAGATCTTCTCCATTAGGCGGCTAAGCGCAGCGGTGTCGCGTGCTGGTGCTGCGTCTGCGTGGCGCCACAGCTGCGGAGCAGATGCGGCGGCAAGGCGCAGCGCCTCGGCCCGCACATTGGCATCCCTGTCTTCCACACCTGCCGTGTCAAGCAAACAGCACTCTATTACATAGTCTTTTTTGCAGCACACGGCTTGACTCTGGTAGCAATGCCTGTGTTGCAGATGAGACTGCAATGTTCCGGACATGCGGCAGGGGCAATATTCAGGATGATGCCCTTGCAGCGGTATGAACTGTCACGCACAAGCAAAGCGATGTACGATGTACGTTGGATGCAAGCCAGGCAAGACGACATGTAAGGCTGCGAGCGTGCCTGCAGCGAGCATCGTCTGTGCATGTTCTGCATGGTTAGACAGCAGGCCGTCACAGGCTGCCGTCTGCAGCGCTAGCTTGCGAATGGCGGCAGAGTCGCTGTGAAGCAGCTCGGCGAGGGCCTGCACGATCCACAATGATATGGAAACATCCCTTGGTTTCGCTGCTCAACCGTCACCGTCTGGGTGCCTGCTGCCTTGACATACGGACTTCCCTCTTGATCACTCTGCACGCAGTGAGGCTTGTGACGCGTGCCCTTTGTCACGTGAATGAAAGGCACTGTTCCATCGCACAGCTTCTGATGACCCACCTGTAGGATCAGCGCAGGCTGCAGCTGCTCTGTCGACAGTCTGACCGCAAGTCCCACCTTTGCAGCCTGCTGGGCATGCCCTGCTTGTGCCAGTGCGTCTTCTGCCTGCTGCAGCTTGCTCAGAACGGGCTCCATGACGCCTCATACGAGAACTGGTGGGTCAGCAAGAACCGGTTGTGCACACGACTGAGAGAGTGTATTGCTGAAAAAAGAGTGGTTTTTCGTTTTTGGATGTATGGGAAGTGGAATGACCGCCATGAAATCCGCCGACTAGGTTTCCCATGTTCTTGATTTGGCTTGCAGCACCTGATTGGCAATCCTTGCGGCGCCGATAATGGCTACGTCTATTCCTACTGACGAGCCAGCAGCGGAGCAGGGCGACGCTGTTTCGCACATGCAGCAAGCCACGCCCGCTGCGAGTACTACTATCGCGGCAGCAGGTTGCTGCGCCGCGCGCTGTGCAGATGCTGGTTGTCTGGATCGCCCATGACGGAGTCCATGGACTGGATGCTGTCCATGCTGCCTGACGCGCTCAGCTTAAGGTGCTCCATCGACGGCGACACCTGCATGGCCTGTTGCGGAATGCGATCGGCGTGAGGGATGTTTTGAAGCGGACGGCATTTCCATTGGTGAACGATGGCAGGCAGGCTCAGGAGACTGGGCACTGCTAAAGGAATGGCAGCGGTCAGAAGTACAAGAGCCCGTACTTGGAATGCTTTTGATGAGAGGGGTCCCTTATCAGCGGTCTTCCCTGCACTCTTCAGCCCACCTGCACACAACACCGCACAACTTTTACCAATCCCGCGCAGCTGTCTCAAATGTACTGTGAGCTGCTCAACAGGTCCGACATACATCAAGTGGCGCACACACTCTGCAGTCCTCACCCTGCGAGAAAAACTGGTGCATGGAGATGCCCACGATGGACACGCCGATGCAGAAGTTGAGCGTCAGTCTGTGTCCAAAGAGCGCTGCCGACAGCACCGCCGTGAACAGCGTCGCTATCGTCGACGAGTACCTGCGACAGATACGCACGTCAAGCGGCGATGTAACGCCATGCCAGACATGGACTCCACACTGCCTGTACAAGTCATAATTGTGACAATCGGCAAGGCCCGCGCAATGATACAGCCAAAGGGAGCAAGCTGCAACAGATCGTGAGGGAGGAGGCGCGCGCTTCTTCAGGATGGTGTCTGCATACTTGAAGAAGAAACTGCAAAGCGAACGAACAACATCAACGAACGTGCATGCGACTGGAGAGCTTCACGAAGAACCGAGAACTTGTAAAACATCTACGAACACATGCGGTAGCACATCACCTGGAAAGCACGCCCTGCAGCGCATTGTTCGCCACCAGCAGGAACGTTATCTGCACAGGTAACCCCAACGCCTCAGGGACCGGTGAGACGACCCAGAACCGGCTGAAGCACGTAGCACCAAGAGCAACAGGCCGCACCAGCATGCGCCATCAGCTGGGACATGCACGCCAGGGGCACAGCCAAAGCGAGACTATACCGTGGACAGGCCCCATAATATGGTCCCCAGACGGCTGCCGGCCGCTGGGATGCAAGGCTCTCACAGTCACAACAAGCCTTCTGGATCTCGAAAACCCTAAACCCTGGAAACACTCACCGTGGACAGCCCCGAGAACATGCTGCTCAGCGGCTGCCGGCCGATGCTGGCGACGAGCACCATGCCCGCCAGGTTGAAGACGGCGCCAAAAAAGTACAGAAACCAGTTCTGCAGGTCGATGCTGGTCTCCATGTGCTTCTTCAGCGCAAGCTCGTTGTACACCGACGCCAGGCTGGGGATGGTGACGCTGCCCAGGGTGTACAGCGCCGCCGCCATCACCATCATGTCCCCTGCAGGTGACGTGGACACGGTTGTGAGTCCTCCTGCAGGTGTCTACAGACTGTCTAGACTGTCACTGACACACCGACCTGCTCAGATCAGTCTGTCGCCAATGACAGGTATGGAGAACTGTTGCGACTTTCTGCATACTGCCGCGCATTTGCAAGGGCAAGCGCAATATGGGCAGGTGCCGTGAGCTGGCGCATGCACCTCCGCCGTCTTTGGTGCAGTAGTTGAGCTGATTGACGGTGATGCCGGCCACCAGCAGCACCAGCGCCTCCCACTGGAAAATGCTGAAGGAGCGGTGCAGGATGCCCTTCATCAGCACCGCGATCACCAGGATCTGCACGGCGGCAAGGTGACAATATTATCAGCAGGCCGCACCCGATGACAGGATGGGGTCTTGACTGGAGAGAACACAGCTGCACGTGGTGTGCTGGACACTGTAGTGGGGTGTACGCATCATTGGTGTGGGCGCTGCTGACAGGCCAATGGAATACATCTGTAGGTATTGACTTCAATGTTGCTGTTCTACAGAACCCTGAAAGACGGCCTACCTTGAGGTTGCCCAGCATCTTTGCCGTCGTCGGCTTGAAGTACAACTGCATGGCGAACTTCAGGTAGTTGTTGATCGCATACAGCCCCGCCGGCACAGCCAGCAGCTTGTTGTGCCGCGCGTCGCGCACAAAGGACCGCATAGACCGATACATCGGCTTCCCCGGTCGGCCGGTGCCCTGCAGAAGCGCGAACGCATTGTTGCGCTGTGGTGATGCAGCACAGCGCTGCGGACTGGGCTACCACTGCTCAAATCTTTGCGCGGTCACATGCCCATATCGCGGCAGCCCTGCTGGCGCGGCTACGCGGAACGGTGGACGGGCAGGTTCGCATCATGCTGACTTCTTGAAAGCTTGAGCTTGAGCCAATCGAGTCCTGGGAGCCTCACGTTGACGATGAGCGTCGCAGTGGCGAAGGTCAGCTTGGCGCACTCGATCATCAGGTTGATCGCCACAGGGTGGAAGTTGTACTTCCCGTCCGCGTTCTTTGCCATGTGCACCAGCACCGGCGCCAGGCCGATGAAGAAGCAGTCCGCCGCGACCAGCCACACCTTTCCAGGACGTGCCAGTCAGTCAGACCGAAAAGGGACTTGAAGAGTGGCCCACAGTCACTGTGTCCATGCACGGCTGGGCGGATGGCATGAGGCAGCCACTCCATGTAAGATGTTGCCGCCTTGCGGCAGGCCGCGCATGCATGATGCGCTTGCAGTCAGGAGCAAGCAGCCTGCTCACCTTCCATGCGCGTCCCTGGAAGGCCGGCGGCGGGCCTGCGCTGGGCTGTGCATACGCTTTGAAGGCAGGCCCCAAAGGTGCGCCCTGCACACAGGCATCACGATTCGGCTGATGTGTTGCCCCAGACTATTCCCGTAACAGTCCAGGGAATCGAACGATAGGCCATCCAGAGAAGGGCCGCAGTCTTTCATATGCAGCCGCTCTCGCACACTCACCTTGAAAGGGCTGCCGCTGAGGCCATTCTGCGAGACGCTGCTGGCAGAGACCGGTGCGAATCGCGGTGGCAGGTCAGAAGTGTAAGGACCAGCCTGTGCGCAAGTCAGGAGCTCTCAGACGGTTCAATGCACACTGTTGTCGTGCTCGCGACATGCTTGCGGCACCGCGGCCGCGGTCTCACCTTCATCGCAGCAATGCTGCCCAGGGCAGGGGGCTAGCCGACTGAAGATCCTCACGCATAGCTGCTGCAGCTATACTGCATTGCTGTGCGTACGACCTGCGCGATTGCAGAGCGAAGTCCCACTCCAATGGAGCCAATTCAGTCGAGATTACTATCCCTGCGGGACGTTGCGGTCAGCAGGTACGGGATTGCCGCAAGGCTACAAAAGTGTTTCGTACTGTCACAAAGCAGTGCCTGTACCAGCTATGTGCCGTTTCACGACCTTGACTTGTGGGTTGCGAGGTGAAGTGATCAGGTGGAGTCAGCAACTCCTCTGCGATGAATAACGACGCGGTGGTGATTCGCACAATGGATGTTCGGAATCAAGCTGAGCTCTGCGTCTCTGTTTTGGACGCCTTCTGCGGTGTTGCGTCTTGCTGGTCCTGGCACGTGACTTTTGATGGTCCGCCGCTGGAATAAGTCCTGAATAAGTCCAGAGCTGCCAGCCGTGGTGCGCGTTGGCTCGCACTTGGGGGAGGGTGGTAAGGGAGTTGATGAAAGCGATGGAAAAGTGAACCTTTGACATGCAGGCACTGCCTCACCGCAAGGAAGTTCTTCAAGAACGTGTTGCGCGAGGGCTGCTGTTGGTTTGAGCGCGCTTGCAATTCACTGCGTCACGTCTTATACTTCAGCCAGAGCCGCCGCTGACCAGTAACGAGACACTTCCGGTTAGGACCGTCGTGTGTTCCGCTTCTCGTTCTCGCTGTCCAGCAGTTTCTTGGTGCCCGCTGCCCAGGTGCCGATGGCCTCCGGGATGACGGGGCTGCCGCCCAAGTAGATCTCGAACAGCGCGCGGCACAACGTCTGCGACTCGATGCGCTCGTCTGGCTGCGTCTGCATGTACAATGCGCCGACAATGATCAGTCATGGGGTGCCTCCCTCGCTGAACGCTATCTAGCTCATTGGCACCATGCAGTGGCATTGGAAACGTCGGCAAGCACACAAGGAAGACGGTTGCATTCGCCTAAAGGTTCGGCAAGCGCACAGCACTGCCGAATTGACTCACCCGGGCGTAGTCGACGCCGTCATCAGACTCGCGCAGCAGGAGCTCCAGGACGCCCTCCAGCCGCCACAGCATCGTGACCGTCGTCCCCTTCTCCAGCGACTGCTTCGCCTGGAAGAAGCCCTGCAGGAAGGTGTGTGGTGCGAAGACTAACTGTGGATGCGTTCTCATTGCATGGTGCCAGCTGCCAGCTGCATGAGAGCGCACTAGGAAGTCGTCAGCCACCGCAGTGAGCGGAGATGCCCATACTTGCTTGCCATAAGGGTGCATGATGTGCTCAATTCCGACCCAGCCTAGCAGGATATGTAACCCACCCTGAACTTCTCCAGCGTGCTCATCTCCCCTGAGAGGCGCAGCCTCGGCTCAAGCGCCTCTGCAATGGCGCCAACAAACTGCTCGCTCTCGACCTGCAGACGGCAACGAGATCCTGCGCTCGAAGTTTGCCACATGAGACAGCAGACACGGACCAACCCAATGCGAATGCACGAACGTGCCCAACATGACCAGCACCTTCCGGACGAGCTTGATGACAAGCGACTTTGCGAAGGCGCCATCAATGATGGCCAGCGCATAGTCAGAGTCAGGGGCGGCGGTGAAGAAGCCACCTGCAGTCCGCCACAGACGCTCATATGAGGACACACACAGCTGTAGCATCCCCCAGCCTCTCGCCAGACACACAAACTGTGAGGACAATGCTCCTGTCGTGAAGTGGATAGGCAGTCTTAAGTCCGGCATCGGCACCAGCCCACAGGCAGCGGCAAGCCCTGCAGTTGCTCAAATTCTGTCGGCTGGGGACACACCTCGTTCCCGCACACCGAGCTCTTTGGCCGCCTTATCCGCCTCCACAAACAGCGCCACCGCATACACCTGAGGATGGCGCAAGCGAGCCGTCAGCATGGCTCAGCTCTGCAACGTGAGAATGTCGTGTGTGCAGGTTGGACCACAGGAGAGCCAATTCCGTGAGCTCACTTTGACGCCGATGAAAGCGAACTTCTTTGACCTGCGCCGAGACATCGAGCGACAATGTCTTGACCATCGTCAATAGTACCAATTTGTCTCAGCTTCCGCATGAAGCCTGTAAACAAGCAGGAAGTGTATATGGTATCCCATACCTGACTGCCGCTCCTAATGCGCGCTGCACATCGCCAACCCAGAATGTGCGCGCCAGCGGGAACTCAGTGCCAGATGAGGGCTCTGTGATTGTGATCCCCGACGCTCGCACCCCCACGGCTGTATTGCGTGACAAGCCACCGCCTCAGTATGCATGTGCAAACGCAGCGCCAGCATTATCGGGCAAGCCAACATGAGGCATGTGTGCATACTGGCGCCACGGCAGCAGTGCCTGTCAAGCAAGCAGAGGCCTCGAAACGTCACCTGCGGCGGATCGCGGTCGGAGCGCGGCGCAGTGCGACAGCTGAGTCGACGGCCGCAGAAAGCTGCTGGCGCTGTGGCTGCACTGCCGCGCCGCGACCGGCGCCTGCAGACATGCATGGTCAAAGTCACATGCTGTCGGGTTTTGTCGTTGACCATCGAGGCTGCGAAGAACGTGAACATCACCTGCGTCCGCTGGCAGGGGCTGGCGAGCAGGCAGCGCACAGGTAGCTGCGCTGCTATCGTGTTGCAGATCATCGTGCTGTTCATCGTGTCACACCGGAATGCGCCGCGGTGTGGAGCTGGGCTCACAACACTGCGAGCGGATGATGAGTGTTCGTGCAATTGACTCAATGGGCCAATTGGGGTGCTGCTGGCTCTTGTTGGCTGGGTTGGCGAGGAGATCTCGCTGCACACAGGATCACATGCAGGTGCAGGCGGTCATTTGCAGGTTTTGTGGCGTTTCCGTGCCACAGTCTCTTTTGATTCGCCCTATCTGTCGTCTGCAGCAGTGTCCCTGGCTTGCCTGACGATTTGAATCGAAGAACAATGGCGCCCACAATTCTGTGACAAGTCTCTCTTGACATTGTCAACCACCTGCAGTTTGCCGGGTCGTCGTGCTGCATTGTGCTGCCGATATCCATGTGTCGCATTTCCTAGCACGTCACTTTTGTGTCACTCCGCATCCCACACCCAGAAGGCGCTGCCGTTCGGCGGACATGCAGCAGGCCGGCAATGGACCACGAATGCCAGATGTGTGGCCGAGCAGCGCCGATGAGCTGTCCGGGATGCAGCGCAATGTTCTACTGCAGTGCGAAGCATATTCGGCGCCATGCGCGGCTGGGCCACGATGCAGAGGAGTGTGCGCGCATGGCGCAGCAGCTTACCCGCCAAGAGGTGTGACTGTCCTTGCGGTCCGTGCAGCGCTTTGGATGGATCCACGCCTGTTTGAATGCGAGATGCCATAAGCTAGAAAGGTGAATCGCAAGATTCCTTGAAGTGAAGGAGGCATTCTCAACCCACGCTGGCTCGCGCCATCTCGGCAGGATCTGCAGCAGCTGCCGTTCGATTTTGCGGAGGAGCTGACAGCGGGCATCGACAGCGGCAAAGCGTCCGTGTGCGCCTTCCTCCAGCGTTACGGAGTCCACAACACGGGGCTGTGGCGGCGGGAGTGCGCGTGCAGTCGCGTCGCGCCCTGGGGCAGCCTGCTGCAGGCGCCGCCGCCTGACGCTGACGTCTCTGAGCTGCTCGGACTTGCGGCGGCGTATCAGCCGGCACTCCCACCCGATGCCGGGTCTGTGGTAGGTGAATTGCGGAGATGCATAGCAGGATCAGATGTGTGCATGTTGCAGTGTGTCACCTCAACTTACCACACACGACCTGTAAATGCAGGTTGCTACGAATTTGAGTTCATGGGCTGATTATTATGTGCATCGTGGGCTGCCATGCAGCTCGCCCGCAGGTCAGTAGTCGGTTCACCTTGTGAGGCGTTTGGCGCATCAGCCTGTTGCACTCTCTTAAATCGATTATCTGACGGCAGTTTTGCCGTGAATTTGCAGCGTTGCTACTGGAGGTGCCGCTGACGCTGTACCATGCCATCATGTCAGCATTCGGTGGCAAAGATGTGCCACAACAGCTCATCATCCACCTCCTCGGTATGTCCACCCTGTTTGCGCTCCCTGCACGGCTGAAGACTGCCAGTCATGTCAGAAATGCCTGTCAAGGAGCAGCGCTCTGAACCAATGAACCAACCGACAGGGAGTATGGCGGTTCTGATGCAGGGCCGCAGAAGGAGTTGGATCAGTGGCCGGTGCTCGAAGAGCTAGGCAATCTATTGCCCGGCTGCAACATCCACCTCCTGTTGGTGGGCCCAGAGGTGCCGCAAGCGATGGACGGCCAGCAGCATACGCGCGGTGAGCTGCTGCCGCAACCCTCTGCGAAGTGTGACTTGCAGTGGACACCAACGGTCCTGAAACACTGAAGTCGACGATGTGTTACAGGTGGCGGCCGAATTCACCTGAGGTTCTGCCAAGGGCTGTACCACAATGTGTGCCAGGGGCTGGACGACGAATTCGCACGTCTGCCGGACCTCATCTTCTCACCAAATGCAGGCAAGTTTGTGCCATCACATGCGCATGCCATCACTCATGTGCCCCACCGCTTTCATTCAGCAGTGCTCTGACACTGTAAATCAGCCACGCAATCATGTGGGTGTCGCTGGCCGCAGGGCTGGCGGCGTACGCATCATGGGAACCGACGCTGCGCAGCCTGCCGCGGGCAACGCTGTGCGTGTTCACGGACTACTGCGAGGAGGGGGCGCTGCGCGCTGCAGCGATGGCCGGAGCCATCCTGGCCGAGCCCCTCAGCGTGCCGGTGTGCGTCAATCCCTTCCGGCGGCCCGCCAGCAGCCAGGGGCGCGACAATGCGCTGCCGTCCTACAGCAACGGCTTCATGTTTGCGCTTCGGCGCAACTGACCCATGCGATCGAAATATGGCTGCAGCAGTCCACGCTGGAAGTCACGACGGGAATGAAGGCCGGATGACACGTTGCCTTGTGATGGGGCAGGCTGCTCTGTCCCCTGACCATCTGCTTGGGGAGATCTCTAGCATGCCACGTCGGATCGGATCTCATCTGGGCCAGCTGTAGGGGTTTCAGGCGCATGCCGGCTGGCGAGCACTCGTAACGCCCGGCGTTAGACGATCCTTCACCAGCTGGAACGTGGGTTTGCAGCAGCGATGCGTCGCTGTCACGCCCTCACGCTGCTGCTGGTCATCTGCGGCTGTGCCGCTGCACATGCGGACAGCCGAGGTGCAGCTTCAGAATACGGGCAGCACGCACTGCGGGGAGCCTCCCGCGGGGGCACCGTCTCAGAGACATCAGCGTACACCGGCAGGTGGGCCATGTCTCCTGCTGGCGAGGCCCGCATCGGCTCACCCATCTGCGGGGTTGCAGCAAAGGGGGTTCGGGGGTTAGTGCACCCCGACGGCGCGTCATTGCGACGCTCATGAAAGACTGGTCTGCGGCTGGCAAATTTACACAGCTGCTTGCTGCTGAGCATTTGCCGATGCTGGCGCGTGACAGAACGATGGCACGGCACGCGAAATACCCCTCACAACGCGCTTCACGCTCGATTGCTGTCGGCCCGTTGGATTGCACCCCAGGCGTAGCAATTCCTTGACACTTCGATTTATTTTGAGCGTCATGGATGCGGATTACGGCCATTGACCAGGCAAAACAGACTGCTATATCTAAACATCACCGATTTGCGTGTGGGCGGTGCAGCGGGTGTGGCGGCGCGGGACCCGCGGGTGGCGGCCGGAGCTTGAAAGTGATGCCGCCTTTCTTCTACTGGAAGTCGCCGCTGCCGCTGAACAGGCCGGAGAACTACCCTGCTGCGGCAAAATACACTCTCCAACCAGTCATGCAAGCGGTGCGATGGGCACTGGGCCCCAAATTCTTCCTGATAGGGTCCATCTCCTCTGCTCCAATCTGTTCGTTCTTTGTGTCGGCAGCACAGAGGCTGCCAGGGCGATGCATCCCACCTGCACTTGCCGAAAACATGCATTGCCACTCGGGCATACCGCATGACTTCTGGTTCACTCCTTGCCCGTGTGCACCCGCAGTCGCTCCCGCGGCTGTACATCCCAAAGGGCAGCCAGGAATACAGGTTCACCAAGCTGCAGCAGAAGTGGCGGCCCCACTCCTTCAGACAGGGCCGCGCCACGTGCGTTCCCGCCCTCCGCTTCCTGATGCATGGCCATGGCCCACGAGTCTCACGCAGCATGACCCACGAGTCCATGTAAGGTGAACATCCTGACGCAATCTGACGATCGTATGAGTGTGCAGGTACTACGGCATAGATCCCTCCAAGGGGGACAGCATCGATGTGGGGTCCTGCGGCTACAGCTACATTAACAAGGGCGAGGCCTGCGGCAACAACTGCCTGGACACGGCAGCGATCTCCGATGCCAACAAGGAGTACGCACGGAGCTGCGGGTGAATGCTGCTGTGACGCACACACACCCTCGGTGACGGGACAGCATGTGGGGAACGTGCACATGCGTTTGAGCGCCGCTGGCCTGGCCGCAGCGGGTTCCTTTTGGCAGCACAGCTGGTCATGCACCTGGCGCGCCACTCTGACATTCGTTGCCGCCTTCACTTGGCAGGCGGTGCTACGAGGTTGGCTGCCAGCCAGCGACGTTCACGGACGGCAACCAGAACCTAATCTATCGCAACAAGGCCTGTCGTAACCCGAGCCAGACGCTCGTCGTGCGCATCACAGACACTTGCCCCTGCCACTACCCCAACAATATCGGTTCGAACAAGCGCTGGTGAGTCTGGGTAGTCGACGCCTATGACACACCGGTGCTCGTGAACTTCTGCTGCTGAGCACGACAGCATGCCAAGGCCCGTGTCTTACCTTCTGTCTGCATTCGCCCAGGTGCTGCGGGGACGGCGGCGGCAAGGTGGCGCACTTTGATCTCAGCGTGCAGGCTTTCGAAAAGGTGCGGCTCTTGTGCTTGGCTGCCTTGCTGGGTTTGCATCGAGTCTATGCATGGACCAGCCCTGCATGCACGTCAACGAACCAACATGATTCCTTGCCAAAAAAAAAATACAAAATATATAATTTTTACTGATGAGATTTTTTTAATTTATAATGAAGAAATTCTAGTAGCTTTAAGTAAGCGGCATCGAAATTGCGCGTCTTTCCTTTCTGCCAAAGCTGGCCGAGCCCGGGCTGGGCGTCATCGCCCTGCGCTACCGCATAGTCCCGTGCTGGTACCAGCCGCCAAACCCAGCCGTCCGCCCGAAGCTGTACCACGCGCCCAACGCGCAGCCGTCGTGGGTCAAGAACGAGCACCGCGGCTGGAATTGGACGGCGCACGTCGCCGGCTGGGTCCGTCCTCGATCCTCACATGTGTGCACTGTGAGATGACTGGATAATTGGTTGCATTGCTTAAACCTCCTGAACCGCTCACAGCGGCTGACCTGCCATCTCGCCTCTGAAATGCAGGTGCAGAAGCAGCGGCAGTGGCCGGACCCAAACGGCCCCGGCCGCGCTGTCAAACCCCGCAACGTCACAGGGGTGAGTGCGCATTTTGTGCGAGTGGGGCTTGCCTGGGCATGAGTCAATCGTCCCCTGACACCTCTGAGGCCTGTGATTCGCTATGACATCGCCGCTGCTGTCCGCAGGCGGGCGTCACCGGGTTTGTTCCCGTCAACCTTGTGGAAGGGTGAGCGCGGCATATGCGGGCGCAAGGGGTGGGGGGTTGAGGGTAACGACAGCTGCAAGGCCGATGATGATGGGATCGTGCGACAGCGGATCGCAGGATGCAAGCTGGATGATGTGGCTGGCAACACCTTCATGGGCAGCATGAGTCGCACCGTCTCCAGCGCAGCACCTTTGCGAGGGGCTGGTGCCGAACATTTTTAGTGCACCTCTAGCTATCAGGTTGCGGGCTTTTGCCGCGGCTGACCGAAGTATCCTCCCAGTTCAGCATGGTGTCCGAGTGTTCATTTCGAGTGTTTATTTTGTTGGCTGCGGCTGCATTTCCATGTGCGGCAGCGCCGGGTATTTGCGCTGCAGCGATCTTTGTTAGCGGCAGCGGCAGTATGATGACCGACCGTGAGTTTTGAGTGATGTGACTGGTCTTTCATTGATTGAGGTGTGTTTTGCTTGGATTTTCTGCAGCCGAGTGCATAATGCCCGGCTTGCACAGCGATTCACGGTTTCGCTTGTGTCAGGACAGTGCTTGGAGTTTCTGCCGCCAGTTTCTGCGATCTAATTGCGATAGGTGTCTTTAGCATAGCAGGTGCCATAAATGTAGTCTGATGCATGCGATCGCCGCATTCTGCAAGGTTGCTGGCACCGTCAAGGGCCTTCGTCGCCGTGCAATATGGCGCCGGGTCCGCCTCCGACGCAGTGGCAGGGCAACGGAACATCTGCATCACATGCACCGCTCTTCAGCAGCCCCCGTGCCCTGCAGCGCACGAACGCGCGGCCTGCGGATCTAGATACAGCTGCTGCAGCCTGGAAGCATGTCCACCGACTTACATCGTCTGACAATAAGCAGACAGATTTGTGGGACCTGCTGCAAAGTTCGGCTCGGGAGTCGCAATACTCGTTCCAGCCACCTGGGGTGCGCTTTGCTGATCGCAGCTTCGCTTGTATCTGCAGCCGGAGTGCGGATGCCCGTCTCGTTGATCACAGGATCTTTACACTCAGCGCGTGCGACTGGCGGCAGACTTGCCACCATGCATTTGCTGCCAGCAATAATCCTAGGTCCTGCTTGCCGATTTGTTGTGTCGTCAGTCCGTCGTCTCTGGTCCTTTGTTCGAATGCCATGCGTGAGGAGGCCGGCGGTAGCTTGCATTACCCGTCATCGCTGTGAGCATTTGCGGCATTATGGCAAACATGGCTGACAAAACCTACCACCCCTGCTTCCTGCAGTGGCCGCCGCTGCTGCGGCCGCTGACACAGCTGGCGGAGCTGCCCGAGCGGGTGCTGGATCGCTACAATGCGGTGCAGACGGTCGCGTTCTGCGGCGTGTTCCCGGAGATCCGGCGCGCCTGGGCGTCCGTCGACAATGCCCTGTTCCTGTGGCGACTGGACCGCTGGTGCGCCGGCGCTCTGCCCGCCCTGTGTGGGAATACCTGCATGACAAACAAACATGGCGGGCAAATGGCGATGCAGCATCAGCCTTGCCGGAATTTGACATGGCTGCGCATGCGCACACACACTTCACGCCTCATGCGATAGTACATCCCCGATCTGCTGGAACCTGCAACCTGCAAAAGGCCGATGTCCTGCAAGGCCTCGGCTTGCAATGTGGCTTTGCGCGTCAGCGCCCTGACAACCCCTCCTTTTGCAGGAACGATGTGCCGGTCAGCTATAGCGAGGAGCAGCAGGCCATCTGTACGGTGCAGCTGGTGCGGCCGCGGCCCGGCGTCTTTGCGGAGGCCATCCAGCACCTGCTGGTCGTCTGCACCACCACCGAGGTGAGGCCTCAAGCGCGGATTACGCAAAACATGAAGATAGATGTTGGGTTTGTACCGCTGCCGGGGACGGCGCGGCGGCTATGGCATCATGACAATGCAGCTGCAATGCAGTGGCTCACGGGCTGGCATCAGGTAGAGCATATGGGGCGTCTGGCGTGCCGGCGGTGCAAGATCGCTGACCATGTCTTGCTGCCACTTACGGCTCGTGTGAGGACGTTCTGTCGTCTGCTGCAGATCGTGCTGCTGGGGGTGGCGTGTGGGCCAGGCCCCTCGGGGCAGGGCGATGCGCACCAGGAGCTGTCGTTGCAGCCGCTGCCCGCGTTTGCGGTCCCGTCGGACAACGTCATCATGACCTGCGCTGCCGGCACCAGGCGAGTCGCCGGTTGTGTTTCCCAGGCTGCTGACCCTCCAGCTTGTCCCCTCCGTTTTGGGCGTGCATCCGGACTCGCTCCCGACAGCCACATCCAGAATGCGCATGCAATGGCGGCGCTGCAAGTAGCCCGCGAGGAGCTGCAGCCTGGGCGTCCGCTGCCGCCGCCGTCTCACTGCTCATGCACAGCATCGTCACGCTGCTGCATAAAGGTCTGCTGCAGTGGGTCACACGCAAGCATGGAACGCGCAGGGCGGGGCGCATCTTCATGGGCGGCGCAGACGGGCGGCTGTACGAGCTGAAGTATGCCGCCGGGCGCAATGGCGGCTGCAAAAAGGTGCGCCAGACCTCCTTGCGCTCTCCTTGCGCTCTCCTTGCGCTCTCCTTGCGCTCTCCTTGCGCAGCGGAACAGCCGCCACAGTTCCACCTGTCTGCTGTCGACACCGCAGGCACGCAGACAATGGCAGGGCAAATGTGGGCAGATGTGCGGATACGTTTACCTACAATCAGCGTGCCAGACAGCGTCACAGCTGGGACCTCGACACTGCAGGTGTGCCACACCGGCGGGATGTGGGACTACTTGCCATCATTTCTGCAGCGCGCGTCCAGTCCCATCGTGGAAATTGCTGTTGACGATGCCCGCGGCGCTCTGTACGCGCGCACCGCCAACAGCGAGGTGAAATGAGTGCTACAAAATTTGATGCGTGCTTCCGAGCTGCACGTGCTGCAGCCGATGGATCTGTCCGCTGTGGCTTGTCGCAGCCGGGCTCAGTGCCTGCCGCACGTTTCTGGCTCTGGCAGTTTGCTGTCTGGACGCTCGAGAAGAGGCAGCCTGATGCTGAGCTGCCATTCAAGCTGGTAGCGGCTTGAACAGTAAACCAGCTCCATGCTGTCGGCTGTCATGCAGGTCGGGCTGTTCGACCTTGGGGCGTCAGGCGGCGAGGGCCCGACACGCCGCGCTGAGATTGCCGACCTCACAGCCAAGGCGATGAACGCCCCAGGGGGTGCGCAACTGAGTCAGCCTTATTGCACGCTGCCCACTGGCATTGCTGCCCATTTGCATTGCTGTCACACAGCCGAAGCTCACGCTGTTCCTGACGCCGTGCTGCATTTCAATAGTTTGAGCAGGCTGACTTTGCCTTGCGCAGGTCGGGACATCTTTGGCGGGCGCACAGCGAGCGATAAAAAGGGGGCAGCCATCGCGCACATGGCGGTGATTCCGCCAAAGGAGTCGAAGAGGTGTGCACGTCTTTCTTTTGGACTTGCAGGCAAAACTCCGATAACTGTGCAGCAACTCTGCAGCAGGCACGCTGTAGACTCCAGCTTTTTGATCTGAGAGCGTAAGAGAGCAGGGAGCAGACCAGAACGTTATCAGCTGGGCAGCTGCTGCGCACCGACGGCACTGACAGTACGAACTCCGCACTTCTTGCAGGCTGCACCTGCTGGTGGTGACAGCTGACGGGCGGCGCGTGTACTTCTCTACGCACTCGCCGCTGATGCCGGGCTCGGTCGGCGCGCCGCCACGGCCGCAGACCCTACAGGTTGGTGACTCTGCATGCCTTGTGTGCGGAAGCCATGAGCCGGCATTTGGCAGTGAATCTGACGTGGACAGGATCTGGTGCAGTCGCAGCTGGTCAGGTGCTATCGGAATCAACATCGCTGATCAATCGCCTTTGTGCGCAGGTGGAGATCTGCCGGGGCCCTCCGCCGCAGCCGAGCGCGGCGCCGCAGGGCCGCGTCGGCCACGCCCCGCAGCCGCCGTCCAGGTGCGACGCCTAGGCCTGTCGTCGCGCCTCGCAGCCCGCCTCTCATGAGCTTGATGTCGTCTGCGAAGGAACGGCAATTGCCGCTGTCTCCCTGTGCTGGGTTGCGCTGGATGGCATGCGCAGTAGCGGCCAAGACGTCTCGTCACATCGGAAATAGGACTAGAATGACACTGCTCTGCTCTGCGACAGGGGCCTGGAGGTGGCGGCGGCGTGCTACCACAGGGTGGGCCTGCTGATCGCGGAGGCGGGCGGCCAGGACGGCCGCACGGGGCTGCTGGCGACGGCGCGGGACCACTCCGCGCCGCCCACGGCGACCGCCACCGGCGCCCTCACTGCGGCCGCCGCGCTGCGGGAGACCGTCACCGAGCTGGGCATGGCCATCCCAGGTAGCGGCCATTTTGGAGTCTGTGAAACATCCCGAATCTACCAGGCAGCGTGGGTGTGCATGCTGCTTGCGATTGCTGTAGACGAGCTTAGTTCTCCAGTGGAAGTCGGGTCGTATGTGCCTACGGCACACTGTGCTCAGGCGTCAACGCCTGCTTACACCTCAGCTTTGCACAGCAATGGCAACCACCTGGCGGGCTCGCCGCTGCAAGCAGATCGGTCTCAGTTCACTCGCAACGAATTCTGCTGTTCAACTTGCTGCCTCCAGGCGAGGCGTGCGCGATCCAACCGCTGGAGGGTGCGGCGCCGCTCGCCGGCCTCGCCGACTTCACCATGCAGGACGAGCTGCACTCGCAGCTCTTCCTGCCTGCGCCGCGCTATGTGCTGGTGCGCTGCTCGTGTATGCACGAGGCAACCAGTGCACTTTGGCAGTTTTTGACAAGTCTGTTGCACTAGGGGTGATTAACTGTGACACACAGTTTTAATCACCCCCTAGTTGCACCGCTGCTTGAGACTGTCCGACTGTGTTGCCCTTGTGTCGTCAGACTGTATGAGCCCCCAGTCACTGCCAGTCGACAATCTCCTGCTGCTGCTGTCATGAACATGACACAGTTTCTGCCACGTTGGGTGCAGGTCAGCACGTCGGGCACATTGCAGCTGGAGCGCCGGCGGCCCGTCGATGTGCTGTGGGCCATTCTGGAGGAGCGCAGCCCGCCGAAGCTGGATGCCTTCTTCCGCGCCTTTGGCGCCGCCGAGGCCGCCTGCATGTGCTACCAGCTGGCCGCCGCGCCGCTGGCCGCGGTTCCTGCGGTGAGACTCGTGGGACTTGTGGATTCTCCAGAGAATTTCATGGTGGCAGGCTCTGTGCGTTGCTGCTTCAATATGCTCTGCTGCTTCGGCATGCACCGAGAAACTGGCCGATACATGATCTCTGCAGACGTCCCAGAGCCTACGCGCTCCGTTGTCACTAAGCAGCACCTCGCCGCTGATTGCCGTGAGGAGGCGAGTCCACAGTCTGGGCTTGAAGGCGCGCCATCTATTCAAGCCGGCCGACCTCCTGCAAGGCCTTGCTGAACGGCCTTGCCTCCATCTGCCGCAGGCTGTGCAGCAGGCAGCCCGCGCTGCATTGGAGGACTCCAGCCTGGCGGGTGTGCCAGAGTCTCAGAACGGCGAGCAGCAAGCCGCTGCAGAACCAGAGCCGCGCGCAGGTGCTGACCAACAAAGTTGTCACCGAGCCTAAGAGTCAGCTAGCCCTATCAGACTGCAGCGCCACTGAGCTCTGCTGCATTAACCTTGCACTTCCTCTAGGCTTGCCGGAATGAGCTCCTCCCTTCCCATGCCGGCTTTGACATGGCGCGGCGGTGCCATTGACATTGCCACAACGGAGCAGCGCGAGTGTTCTGAAAACTGCCCGCCGTCTATAAGAACAATGACGAATGCAAATATTCCTACCATGCAGGCGGCTTCGACATGGGGGCTGCCGTACCGGTTGCAGAGCCCCAGTGGAGCGGCGCGCACCAGGGCCTGGCGCTGTTTCTGGGGCGGCTGCTGGCGCCGCTCGGCGACCGGCCGATGGCGGCGCCGGTGGACGGCCGCCGCCCCGACGGGATGCTCGGCCCCACGCTGCCCGCCGCCGCACTGCAGGTGAGCAGGGGTATCTGTTATAGCTGCTGTTGCAAGTGTTTTGGTCAATGCTGCGTCGGCACGCTGTGGTGCCAGCTCCTGTGTGGCACTTGCAGAGCACACCTTGATGGAACAGCCGCAAGAGCCATCCTCCAGCTTGGAAAAAGTTTGCCCGATGCAAAAGTGCTGAGTCACTGTGCAATGGCCCAACAGGAAGTGGAGGACCGGCTGCGGCTGCTGTCGGCGTTCCTGGGGGATGTGCTGGCGAGGGCGCGGTCACGCGCAGACGCCGGCCGCGGCTGGAGCGGCCTGTTTGACGGCCGCGGTGGCGGCGGCCGCCGCGCCAGCGGGCAGCCGGCCGCAAAGCGCCCCCGCGTGGAGGAGGCTGCCAAACAGGAGCTGGCCCGGTGCGGAGCTCTCGGGATATGTAATCAGCTCTAGAGATCAATGGTTGAGCACTGGATGCAAGCAGGTCACAGGCCTTGAGATACACTGCATGGTTGGCACATTGCAAGTCTGCTCGAGTGGATTATCTTATCCCATCCCAAAGCACACAAAGCACACGGCGTGCATAGAGCCAGAGCACCTACATAGCTGAGTCAGGTGTGTTTCATTGACCAACATTGTCGATGGTGTACCGTCCGCAGGACGGCGGAGATTGTGGCGCTGGCGCAGCGCGCCGCCGAGGCGGCCTTCCTGCTGCGCCTGCTGTGCTCGCACCACCTGGGGCGGCTGGCGGCGCGGCTGCCGCCTGAGGGTACACATTGACTCTAGATCTTGGTTTAGAACTGTGTCACTCGTGTGCTACATCATTGGCCATCATCTCTAATGTGATAGAGCCTTCTTCCCCCTTGTGTTCGGATGCTATTCAATGAAAGCCTTGTGTTTTGGAGTGTACCAATGCGAGCTCATGTCTCGTAAACTGATAGGCCATGCGTCGCTGCAGCGGCCGAGCCTCCGGGAGCTGGCGGCGGGCCTGCCTTTGTGTTTTCTTGTACAAAAAATGACATCATGTCATGTAATATAAGGCCACGCATCGCTGCGGCGGCTGAGCCTGCGGGAGCTGGCGGCGGGGCCGGAGGGCGAGCAGCTGGCGGGGCAGCTTATCAGCGTGCTGGTCACGGAGCACCTGTCCGCGCCCGCCGCCGCGAGCGACGACCTCGCGGCGCAGCTGCAGGGCGGCGCCCCCGCCTTCTTCAAGGTGTGCAACCGCCTGGGTTTGCAAATGTTGTTGTTGTTCCTTCGCCCTCCTGTGCCGCCAGCAGATGCTGCTTCTGAATGAGTGTGCAGCAGCTAAAGCGGCTTCACGCCGGGCGTGCACGTGCGCCTCATTCTTGCATTGCACCACATTATGCAGCGGAACAGTGATGGGCCGAAAGCTGGTGGCTTGTGCTGGACACCTCCACACGGAACTGCGGCTGCGGTTGCTCAAGAGCCTAGCATGTTATCACGAACAGGCGGACGACCGGACGTTCTACAAGGCGGCAGGGCTGCTGCGGCGGGCGGAGGGCGCCGCGAACGGCGCTGAGCGCGCCTCCCTGGCGGCGCAGGCGCTGCAGCTCATGGGCCGCGTGCCTGCGGCGGTGGACCTGGCGGTGGTGGTGCCTCAGCTGGCGCTGCTGCAGGCCTGGGATGGCGTCGTCAGCCTGCCGCTGCAGGTGCAATGACAATCTGCAAGGTTTATTTTGGGTTTGTACAGCTTGCGGGGACTTGCGAGGCTTATGTGGGCGTGCGGCAGCGGGCCGGCAGATGACCTGTGTGCACACAGGTCAAGACCCGCGACGCCGATGTTGCCAGCGGCAAAACGAGCTGCAAGGCCGCTGCCTTGAAGAGGTGGCTGTCACCTTCGACTTGTGCCAAGTTCGTGCTCGTCGGGCGCGCAGAAAGCGGCGGCGGTGGACCCGGACAACCAGGCCAGCGTGCCGGGCGAGGCGGGACGCGCGGCGCGGGAGGCGCGCCTAGAGTCCTGCTACGGCCCCGTCGCCGCCGTCGTGCGCTTCCTGGTTAGTTCCTGGAACCCCGGCTGGCAACACGGCACCCGTGAACTGTGAAAAGCTTGTCACTGAAGTGGAATGTGCCTGCTGCTGCCTGTGCCGCCGGTGCATGAGCTGCGCTGTGCCTTTGATGACTGACAGCAGACATCACGCAACTCAGTGGAGCCAATGTACTGCAGCATGTTCCTGCAGCTTCTGCACCTCAGCCCCACATCTTCGTGGTGCAATGTGCAGGTCAACCCTGGAGACGAGGCGGCGCTGGCGGTGGTGCACCGGGACCCGGGCCTCTCGGCCGAGCAGCGCGCGCAGAGCCTGCAGGTCCTGCTGCAGGTGCGCCACTATGCCTGCAGCAGCACGCCAAGTCAGGGATTCACAATGTTCTCCCCTGCCACCGGCATCTCGCAAGCCATGCCTGCTGCGTCCAGGCATGGCACCCATGCGGATTTGTCTGGAGAGCGCCGTCCTGACTCGCCGACTGAAAAATTTGGACCGGTCTTCAAACAGCAAACCTTGGCCCTTTTCCGTCAAACAGGCGGCGGCGACGGCGGGCGACCCCTACTTCCACGATGTGCTGTACTCGACGCTCATCGACGTCGGCGCCTCGCGCCAGCTGCTGGGCCTGGACGCGCGCTCCGCGCACCTAGAGCCCTTTTTGCGCCGCGCCTCTGGGCTGGCGAACGCGCAGGCGGGCGGCATGCTCGGCGCGCTGCAGCCCGAACAGGTGAAGACTGAGTCATTGCAGATGATCACATGTCACTTGACAAGATTTACGTGACATCACAAGTGACAGTGCTGCGCGCATTTGGAGCCCATCCTGCGGCGCCCGCGGCGCTGAAAGGCTGGCGGACGCGGATGCGCTGCAGCCCGAGCAGGTACGCGCACATTGGGCAGGGGCCACATGAGACATGTCCTCGTGTCAGGCAATCGGGTACCCTACACAGGACAGAATTGCCCGTCCAGCATGCAGCTCAGCAGTTCATGCACAAGATCGCACGTCCAAGCTGCCACAGGCTGATTGTCGCATCATCCGCCTGTAGTACGCCAACATGCGCTCTTCTGTATCGACATTCATATTATGAGGGCAAAGTGCTGCCAATACCGTTCGTTTTTCTCTCGGTCGTCATCCTGTTTTTGGTTCCTCGGTAGCGATGGGCGAGGCTGGGAGCGTTGGCAGCCTCCAGAACCTGCAGCATACGGCGCTGTGAATGTCGACGTGATTCCGAAGCCAAATTCCGGAATTTGTGTCGCTGGCTTCCAACACCCGTCAAACCTGTGTGCAGGTGCGGGCGGCAGGGCTGCTGGCGCAGCTGCAGGTGCAGCGGGGCGCCTGCGACGGGGCATCAAGCAGACCATGTCCCAGATGGCTAAATAGATCAGCCTCATTCTCCTCGCAGGTGCGGGCGGCGGAGCTGCTGGCGCAGCTGCAGGTGCAGCGGGGCGCCTACGACAGGGCGGCGGGCGTGCACGAGGCGCTCGCGCTGCGGCGGTCGGGGCCCGGCGCCGGGGAGGAGGCGGCCCTGCAGCGCCGCGTGGACTCCCTGCACGACGCCGTGCTGCAGGTCCGTTCTTGGAGGACATCGTCTATAGATGATGTCAGGTCCCTGGCCATGCGTCAGACTGGCGAGGCCCCTTGCTGTGTGCAATGACCTGCAAGGTGTGTGAGTGAAGCGCTGACTTCACCGCGGGCACGTGCACTCCAGTCTTGAGCTTTGTGGAAGTGTCGCTGGAAGCCAACTCATCTGCAAAATCGCATATGAATGCTCATGTGCAGGCGCGCAGCCACGGGCACGCCGGCCTGACAGAGCGCCTGGAGGGGCGGCTGCGGGTGATGGAGCTGCAGCAGCGCACCGCTGAGGCGCTGGCGGAGAAGGCGGAGGCCATCGGGGGCCAGAACGGCAACAACGGGCACAGCGAGGCGGGCGAGGCGGCGGCGGAGCTGCGGGAGGGGCCGAAGGAGCTGGCCGATCTATACAACGACTATGCTGCGCACTTCCAGGTCAGATGTGCGAACAGCGCGCATGGCCACTGCATCGTTGTGTGTTTGATGATGGCGGTCTGCAATGCTGGCCTCCGTCAGAAAGAGAATCAAAACGTTTCTGAGCTCTTGCTATGGCAAGCTTCTGTTCGCAAGGCGATGCCGGCTGCCAGCACGCAATGTGCTATTCTCAATCTCGTCTGGCGCCATCCTGCGCGACACACCACCACAGCCTCCGTGTCCATTACTAAACCTTCTGCCCCGGCTGCAGCTGTGGGGGCTGTGCCTGGAGATGGTGGACGTGGCGGGCTACTCGGACCCGTCCTATGTGCGGCAGCTGTGGGATGTGCACCTTAAGGCCGCCGTCGACGCCGCCGCCGCCGAGAGATCAGGCGGCGGCAGTGACCGGCAGAGCGACGGCGATCAGGCGGACACAACGCCGGAGCTGGAGGCGGCGGCGGCGGAGGTCGCCTGCCTCGGCGAGCGCTTCTACCCCAGCGCAGCCAGGTGTGCAAACCCTTCGTGCTTGAGACTTGCACCCTCCTTGCTTGTGGCTGGGCAGTGTCTGCTGCGGGGCAAGAGACCTCCAGAGCCCAGCCCTTCTGTTGCCGCATGCGCCTGAGCAATGGTCTGCAGCTGTGACCAAGCCGTGTGCACAGGCACCTTGATTTCAGGGTGTCTCTGTGTTGTGTGCGAGGTGCCAGCTGTGCTGCAGCTGATGGCGGTCACGGCTTCGGGCCATGCCCGTCCACGTGAGCAAAATTTTGCAACATCGCCAGCCGCTGAGTGCGGCGTCCCTGTGCATGCAGCTTCCCGGCGGCGCACGTGGTGCTGCGGCTGGAGCAGGTGGCCGCGGGGCAGTGGCCAGCCCGCGGGCCCGCCTCGGGCAGCGACCGCGCCGCCCGCGCCGTCCTGAAGGTGAGGCCCGACCTCCTGCGCCCTGCCGCCCTGCCGTCTGCCAAATCTGTGTATCTCGTTCCGAGGTGCCTGCCCTCTGCTGCAGCAGAAGCAGATGCCATGCGCGCATTCCTCCCAAGCCTGGCGAGAGAGTTCAGCATCACACTTCCCCGCAGCTGAGTGAAAGTTGCCTTAGCTGAGTTCATTGAGCTGTGGGAACTGAACTCGGCGCTGGTGTGCTCCTCTAGAAATCTGAAGCATGTGTGAGACACCCCAGCGAGGTGGGGCCCGGCGGTGCAGAGAGGTTAACAGGACAACCCCAGCCTGTTATGGCTTCTGTCTGAACTGTGAATCTGACAATGCGGAAAAATGTGGGACGGAAAGCGCCTGTCGTGCCACGCAGGCGACGCGGGATGCAGGGGAGGCGCGAAAGGTGTATGACGAGGTGCTGGCGGTGCGCGGGGGGGCGCCAGGCGGCGAGGAGGCGCACGCCCCCCTCCTGCGCCTGCGCCTGCTGCGCTCCGCGCTGGCCGTGCTCAACGACGCCGCGGTGCGCACATCTGTGTCTGGTCATTGATTCATGTCTCTATCTATCTATCTATCTGTCTGGTTGGTTGTTGTGTGTTGTGGCAGATAGTCTGCAGTGGGCTGTTCAATTGATCGCGGTCGTTAACAGCTCGGCCCCTGCAGACTAGCATGTTGCGATCGGCCCATCGTCTTGGGGACCGCATGCGGAGGCGCGCTGGGCAAGGGGCGCACGCACCGCCGCCTTGCCTGCCGCGCCTGCTGATCTCATGTACTGACAAGCGGGTGCTTCGCTCGTTTAACAATTGCAGCGGCTGCGCTTGGCCGTGTCCTGCGCGCTGCAAAATGAATTTCTTAGAGCGATGGGGTTGCCGAAGTGCCAGCGCACGGCGTCTGTGGCGGCGACCACGCCAGTGTCCTGCCGATGCTGGCCATGACTGTCTTGAGATTGAACCATTGGCGCACACTGCAGGGGCGGGCTGGAGCAGCAGGTGCCGGCGTACAGTGCCTACGGCCGCGCCAACATCTTACCAATCTCGAATGGTGGCTTTGCCAACACTGATCACTGCTGCATGGACACACTGTCGCAGGGGCGGCTGGAGCAGCAGGTGCCGGCGTACGGCTCCTACGGCGGCGGGCGCGCGGACACGGGGCGGCAGGCGCGCGCGCTGGACGAGGCGGCCGAGGCTTACGCGACCGAGACGCGGCGGCTACCGCCGTCGCCGGAGGCCGACGCGCTGGCGGGCGCACTGGAGGGCCTGCGCCACAAGCTGGCCGCCCACTCACGCGGCTACTGATGCGGCTACTGGCGCAGCTGCGATCACTGCACTTGCGCCGCAGACTGGCCCCTGGCACCGCGCACAGCCACTGACACCCGCCCAGCCGCTGAGTAGAGATTCCTGCGCCGCAAGTTGGCGGGCCAATGGTAAGGTCAATGATGAAGCACTGATGAAGCGTGGCTGCTCTGTTGCGACCTGCTGCGCTCCTCAGCAGCCGCGCAAGCCTTTTTGCATGGCTGCTGAAAGGAGCTTGCTGGGTACAGCGGTAGCGGCTCAAAGATGGTGCTTGGAGAGAGGGGCCAGGGCCCTACTGGGTCGGAGTCCGGGTGAGCTTGCTGGCGGACGTACGTTGCCATACAGGCGAGCTCACTTTCGACAGTTTTGTTTGTGGCAGAGCCGCCGATGTGGATATGCAGTCTGCGTGCGTGAAATTGCTTGGAGTGGACCTTGGTAAAAGGACAGCAGGATCACGGTGTCTTAAATCATTCTCTAGCCTTATACACCTGAAGCTATGGCCACGTCACATCAACATCCAGCAAGCGCATGTATGGCGACCATAACACTGAAGCCCTTCACCGTCCACTGCCTGCCAACCGACAGGTAAAGGCAGATGGAAAATGGCTAGCTGGGATGAGGCTGGCCGCAAGCACTGCAGAATCATGCTGCGCCCACAACCAACTCTGCTTCATGCGGGTGACACAGGATGTCCTGACAGGGAGGGCTACCCCCGGCACAAAGGCCGAGCAGGCTGTCTTCCATTACACTTCCTGAATGCACACTGCCTGTCACGTGTAGTCTCTGCTTGTCGTCTGAAGACGCTCACGCACTGGTTGGCGCACAGAGATGCACCGATCTTCCCTCCTGCACACCTCCTCGACGATTGGCTCAGCACACTGAGGTGGGGCACCATCCGCGCCGCCCCGCCACATCATGGGTTTGCTTCCTCAGTGCTGTCGGCGCCTGGAGTGCCGCTGCGGGCGCTTCCGCAGGCAGCGCCGCTGGGGCCGCCAGAAGACGCGCCGCTGGCGCCGCCATTGGACAGCACCTCCTGCAGCCCGCCGGCGAGCGCCGCAGATAGCAGGCCAGCCATCCCGCTGCTGTTGCCGCCGCCGCGGGTGCCGCCAGCTCCGCCGCTGCCTGCAGCACCGCCACCCTGCTGTCGGCTGCGTGCCGCCGCCAGCAGGGGGCCCAGCAGGTCTGGCAGGCCTCCGGCCGGCGCGCCATTGCCGGCGCCAAAACCGCCAGCAGCCCCGCTGGGGGCGCCTGCCGCCGCGCCGCCACTGGGCGCCGCCGGCTGCGAGGGCTGCGCTCCGCCGGATCGGCTCGCTGCAGACAGCGCGGCCGCCAGCAAGTCTGGCAGGCCGTTGCCTGCGCCGCCCGCGCGGGCGGGCAGCGCCGGCTGTTTCGAGGCCGCGGCAGGCGCTGCCTCGGGCAGCGAGAGCAGCTGCGACGGCGCCAGCGCTGGCGGCGGCGAGTGCTGCGCCAGAAACTGCCCCATGAGCCTGCTGCCGTCGCAGATATGTAGCCTGCAGGTGCGAGGTGATTGCGTCAGCGGGTTGAACCTGTTCAGTCAGGTGTCGCAGAACAGGGAGCATCCTTCCCCGCTCCTCACCTGCATCATGCAGGGCGAGCAAGGGCCACGTCACTCAGCAGCAGCGGCACCTCAGCCCACCAGCGGGTTCCCGGACTGGTGCTAAGCATCGTGCAGGCAGGGGCGCAAGTATTCTGAAATTTAGCGGCAGCTTGTAATCTGCGAGGCATACCAGGTGAGCTGCATCATGGACAGGAAGCCTAGCAGGGGGCTGTCGACGGGCGGCACATCGCCGCACAGTGCGTCGTATGCCAAGGATGCGCCGAACATCGCGCCGCCCGTCAGCAGGCGCATAATGTAGTCGGTAAACTGGATGCTGCGCGAGCGCAGCGGAGGCCGTCGCTCGGACATTTGCACGAATGCGTGTAAACAAGGTCAGACGGGCATTGCAAATGCGCTTGACAACGAGACATTGCATGGCCTTGAAGGACAGACACGCCCACCCTTGAATACTGTCACACCCTCAATCGTGGATCAACATGGCTTGATGGCGCTCACCAGTTGCTGTGGACTGTGTGGTACTGCTGCCCCTGAGCAAACTCGATGGCCTGCGTGCAGCATCAACACAGTGTGCGCCGTGGCTCTCACTGCAGACATGCGGGTTTTGCAGAAGTCAGGCAGACGTCCACTCAAATTACTCAGACCGGTACCCAGCTGAATTGCAATGCCTGCATCTATGTAAGGCCACCTTCTGGATGGACGGCTCAGACAGCAAGTGGTGCGGCGCGTCGGTGTGAAGCAGCGGCGCGGCATCATTCGGCGGCTCGGCGGCGTGGCACAGGATGGGGCCGGCTTCTACAGATTCGAAGATGTTGTCAGCGACGTCGTTGTCCCCCTGCGGCCCCATCTCCAGTGCCACCAGACCCTGTTTGCACACGTGATACTTCCAGAGATCAAAAGGGCTCATTCATCATGTGCCGGCATTGCACCGTGTTGACTCTCAAGGTTCTGATGGATCATTGCCCGAATGCCCAGCACCTTGTCGCATACCACAAGATGCTGCACGGCGTCTTTTCAGCTCGCCTCTGCGTCCTTGATGTACAGGATGATGTGGTGGAAAACGGAGCCTGCAGCCCGCAGCATGCTTCCCGCGTTGCCCCGCACTGGCCGCTTGTACAGGTACAATCCCTCGGCCTCGATGCTGTGCACCACGCGGCATTGCTTCAGATCCAGCGCCCTGGCCACTCGGCTGGAGTAGGCCGCCCTGCAACACGGAGCATGTGTGACAATTCAGCAGGTGCGCACCATCGCTGCGCCATTTCTTGTGACCAACACTTTGGACATGTAGAGATGTTAGGCGTCATCATCTTGCAGGCCGAAATCTCTTACATATGCCTCTTGTGCCCGCTTCGAAGCCCAAGTCCGTCACTGCTGCCACACATTTTCAAAGGGACAAGATGGCAGGCAATCTATCAAACATTCATGCCACGTATCCAATCGACTCACATTGATTCGCCAGGTTGCAGCGAGGGCAACTTTTGCTGCAAGCTGGCTCGATACGCACTATCGTCGCCCGCCTGCACCTCTTGCTTCTTGCTACTTGGCAGTTCGACATCATTGTCATCCGATCGAGGATGCGCCATCGTGAAGCAAATGTGCTCTCGACAGCAGACCTGCAGCAAGACAACAGATAGGAACAGGCGGCGAGACCAACGCGAGCTCGGCACGCCGGGAGAAGCTTCTGATCTCATTTGCGGGAGAAACTCCCGCGAGATCCCTCAAAAAGGGTTTGCTGTACGATGTCGTACCATGAGTAAACCGGCCGTTGTTTTCAGGCAATACACGCTTGCCTGCGGTACTCGAATATCATATCTATGTTGTCTCGCAACGATCAAGTCTGAGTGCAGCTTGTTTGTCTGTAAGTGCGCGTTTTGACCGTGGCGTGAGTTGTTGGTGTGACTCGTGGATTTCAACCGCAGCAATGCAGCAGTTACACTCAAGGCCAAATCACCTACGAAGTGCAGGATTTTACCGCATATGCTCAAGCAATGCCAGCCCCGGATGCCACCCGTCGGCGGCAAAGCCTGCGAAGTCGCGGCAACCCGCTGGTCGTGTCGGTGCGGCCACAAGGCTGCTCGGCTTCTCACCGACGACGGTAGTTGACGAGCAGGTCGCGGCAGCGATTGTCCCGCCGAAAGGTTTCATGGTGCGATAACCGGCGCCAGCTGCATCCGAAGGAACTGCGCATGGGTGAGTCGCTTGATCAACTGACGCCTTTTTTGACAGTCTGCATCGTTACCTACCGCGTGCAGGACCGCATTGGCGTCCTGCACCGCGACATGATGGACCTGTTCGATGGATGTGAACCCGACTCGTTCATCGCCTCGCACGAGGAGACGGCTGTGTTCAAGAACCCGCTGTCGACCCACGCCTCGCTGTCGAGTGAGTGGCCTCCCTGCAAAGCAGAGCAGTGAGACGACATACGACAAATCAATATGATATGTTATATGACGAACATATGACGATGATGTATGACGTCATATATGACGATATGATGATATGTGTGGATGTGCACATTTTTGCATGGCGGTAGTGATTGGGCCATCCAATACTATGCAGCATTCCAGGCTGTCGGCGCCGCCTGATGCTACTCTGAGTGGCATGCGCACAAGTTACCTGGGGAATTTGCAGCTGCTGCGGCACATCTTTGGGCCAGAGCTCTTCATGCACGGCCTGCGTATCAGATGCGACTGGGAAATCGAATGCCGCTGGACGATGCGCATGACGCTGTAGGCGAGGACGCCGGCGCAGCATGCATGCTGCTGTTGATTGCTTGCAGATGATGTGAAACGTTTTGGTGTATACTGGTGCATTACTTCGAGTAGCTGAGTGCACACTTCCATGCTGTGCAGTTCCTCAAGTCCAGCCCGCTGCGAGCATTTTTTGATCCGGAAATGATGTTTACCGGTGTCTCCATCATGACCATCAACCCAACAACAGGTGGGTAGTGTTATAGCACACGCTCAAGTCAAATTATGTGGAATGCAGTCCACTATCACATTGTGCATCAGGTACAGCTTCATGGTATGTGGTCCTGAAACTACAATGCAGACGAATGACACACTCAACACGACCACTCAACATGTTGTCCCTGTCCCCAGGAAAGGTGTGCGCGACGCACGACCACTGGGATGCTGTCGATGAGGATCGGAGCTACCCCGGTCTGGAGGCGATGAAGGAGGTGCACGTCCTGATGTGGACGCGGGGGCAGCCGCCAAAGGGCCCCAGCTACCTGCTAATGCGACGCTTCGAGGACTACGATGTCCGCAGGTGCGCCAGCGCCGCCGTTTTCTCTCAGTGAATTGTCACTGCACATTTCACACGGCGTGCTGTGTGTCCTGACATAAGGAACTCGGCACCTGTATCGAGAAGTCAGAGATGTGCAACACACCAATATGCCGTGCTGCTGCGCAGGTACGATGAGCCATTCCTGGTCGAGCAGGCGCCCGCGTGCGAAAACGCCGATGACGGCAGCCAGGGCCGCAAGCAGCGCCTCGTCATGGTGACTGACAAGGTGCAGAGGGTTCAGATGTTGCCGATCATGTTTTCATCCCAGGTCGTGATGCTCATGACACAGCTCGCCGCACTACCATTGCACCGCTGCGCCGACAGAACGCGAGGTGCGCACGCCAGACGCGCATGCTGAAGTGTCAGACTTCCCATGTGATGGGTGTGCCTGTGACTGTGATGGTGACGAGATGATTTCTCGAGGGTGTGGTGCGCACCCGTGCAGGAAGCGGGGACTCTGCTGTCGCTGACAGACAACGGCAAGTCGGTGACGTCGGTGCCAGCAGCTGGGCGGCTTCTTCGCAGCGGTGTCCTTCCACGGCGCAGAGAACGAGCAGCAGGTGAGCAGGAGGCGCCTCTCGTGCATAAGACACGTAGCAGCGCCCGACAGCAGACAGGCTGGTCGCAGCCTGCCGTTCTCTTGCCTCCGATCTGTGCTTTGGCGTCCATGCACACTTGCGCATGAACCACCAGACGACACCGAGCGCCATTGCCTTGGTATCACATTTCACCCAGGCATGTTGATTCAATTGTTGCATGCGCACCACTGCCGGGCATGGCAACTGACCACAAACATATCTGCTTGCCATGTGTGCAGCTGGAGACGCTGCTGCGGCGGCTGCATGGGGCGGCGGCAGCACATGGCCTGGCGGTCCAGTCAGACGACTACATCGTGACGCCGGGGACGCACACTTACTTAGGCCGACGCACACTTACTTAGACCGACTCGGACCGAGGTCCTGATCCGACTCGCGTCCTTCGAGTTGTGGTGACCCTCAGACGCGTGGGGACCGGATGCGGCAATGATGTTAGGTGTCTGATAGCGACTCTTGCTTCGAGTTCGTCCAATTTGGTGTGTACTTGATTATTTTTCAAGCTGCTGCACCTGCCAGAATAGCTGCTCTTTAGGACATGACGCCGCCGCTGCGCTCCCAACTGCATTCCAGATTCGCGAGGACGCCGTCATGCATGCTACTGCCTGTTGATTTATTTACTTGTTTCGCAGCCGAGCAAGCTTAAGCACTTTCAAGGAGGTACGGAAATTAGGATGGAAATGAAACTGTGGCCTCCCGGCACCCCTGCTCCCGCCAGCGCGCAAAATTCTGCAACGATCACGTGCTGCACATGGGCCACATATGCGTGGCTGCGGGTGCGAAGGGCTTGTCAACGGAATTTTGTTGCCACTTCTGTAACTAACATCTTTCATTGCATTGCAATTACAGAAAGGTTTTCACGGCATTGCGAGAACTGTCCCCAGTCTGCACCTTTCCAGAGCGATCCCATGTCCTGCTCAGCAGGTGCACTCTCGTCTCCTCTGTTGACAGCGGGTCGCCTGGCAGTCGGTCGCAGGCCCATTTCCAGTATGTCGTCACAGCTCACGCGTGCTAGACAGCGCAACGTGGCCCAGCAGCAGCAGCGGCCGCAGCAGCAGTGCCGCGCCGCAGCGGCGACGGAGAAGCTGGATGCAAAACCCATGCAGCCTGACGACTTCATGCAGGTCTGTCTGTAAATTTGGCAATGTGTGAGTCGGCTGCTGCAGTTGAATACTGCAGCAGCTGACTCACGGCGCGCCTCCCATTAAGCATGCACACTGCGTTGCACATGCATGTTTCACAGCATCAACCCTCTGGCAGACTGTCGTGCCACGCAACGCGTTCTCTCGAGCCTTGAGAGGCTCACATCTCAAACGAGAGGCTGGCGACATACACGATGCGTCATGCAGGAGCGCATGGATTTTTTGCGGAGCGACCTCGTGCACCTCTTTGATGGGACGGGCATTGACAAAAGCGCGTACGAGGAGAAGGTCGACTTCCAGGTACACACTCAGCTGACTCTCCAAATTTTGTCGCCAACTGTTGGATTTTGTGATATCGCTGCAGACCCACTCACAATGATGGCGCGTTGCTTGCAGGACCCGATCACCAACTACAACACGCTGACAGGTGCGGCAGCGCTGCTGGCGACGCTGCGACGCGTCGATTGCTTGAGACGCTCATGCTGCAAGAAGCTGAAACCGTATCGGCAGCTGGTCCATATGTTGACTCTCGCGCGTGGCCATGTGCAGGCTACCTTTTCAATATCCAATTCCTGCGCTTCATCTTTGGCCCGAACTTCATTCTCCACGACCTCCGCCGGACTGGCGACTGGGAGGTCACCAGCAGATGGACCATGGAGATGAAGTTGCAGGTGGGACGTGGTGGGACGAGCTCGCATTTCGCTCCCTGCACGTCTCCGTCTACCTCACATGCCTTGACGCTCATGATGCATACATGGGCGCCATCATAGAGTGTCTTGTTACAGGACCACCTGGTCTTCCATCAACTGAACCCTGAATTCTCTGTGCGCAGCTGAACAATTACAGCCCGCTGCGCAAGTGGTGGGACCCCACGCTTCTTTTCACGTGAGTACGAGAGCCGTGGGTACTACTGCCGTTTATCTGCGCTTTGTTAAATTTCTCCACTTTGATGTCAGAGCACTGGCAGAAGTCAACATGTTTTGGACCATCACAAAGACTTTTCTTCATCAATTAGGGGCGTCTCCATCATGAGCATCAACCCGGACACAGGCGAGTCGCTTGACAGCGGACTGCCGCACAGACATGCGCTCAATCTCACGTGGCGACCCTCAGCTTTGCTTACACTCGCCATGCAGCCGCTGCGGGAGCGTGCAGGGCGCTCTGTCGAGCCAAGTCCAAGTATGGTCAAGCTTCCTGACGCCTGTGTTTGGAATATCCAGGGAAATTCAAGAGTCATATAGATCTGTGGGATGCTGTCGAGAACCAAAAGTTCCTCAGCCTGGAGGCGGTGCAGCACCTCATCAGCCAGCTGACAACATTCTCACAGGTGCGGTGCTCCCCGTCACCTGCAGGCATCATCACTTGCCTCATGTGCAGTCTCTGCATGCCAGCACCAGCAAGTACGAGCAAGGTTCCTATGCACACATCTCTGTGACCATGTCGGCCACAAAACCACACATCTCCGACAGGCGCCAGAGGGTCTGGACACACCGGACTACCTTGTTTTGCGCCGCTTCAAGGACTGCGAAGTGCGCAGGTGTGATGCAAACCCTGCCAGTCTCCTGTGCTGCTCTGCAATGTCATCATTGTCAGAGGCAAACATTCGATATGAATTATGAGATGTGTTGTTCGAAACGCCGAGTTTATAAGCACAATCCACTTCACCAGTCGAGCTGCTGCTGTCTGCAGGCATGACCCGTTCCTGGTGGCAGAGACCGATATGGCTGAAGGCCCAGCCAGCAGCGCGAGCAGCAGCGGCCATGGCAAGGGCGCTACCAGCAGCAGCAGCAGCGGCGACGGCGGCGGCAGCAGCGGCGGCGGCAGCGCAGTCCGGAACGGGCGCAGCGCCTTCCGCACGCTGGCGGGCTACCTGTTCGGCGGCAACGACAGGAAGGAGAGCATGAAGATGACGACGCCGGTGTTCACCAGCAGCGCCGGTCGCATGCAGTTCGTTGTTGGCAAGGCCGATAAGGTGGGCTTGCTGAGGGTTAGGAAATGGTTGCACCTGGCTTTGCGGACAGCACAACAATCACCTACAGAATCACCAGCGGCACCGGCGCCGCATGCAGTTCGTCGTCAGCAAGGCCGACAGGGTGGGTCGCAAAACAAAGGCTGTTTTGCGATATCCCAGGCTGGCTGGCTTCCCGGTGTGACGCACGACAGCATGGCATGCGTCCTGCTCGACCCGCGCTCCGCCGCATTGTCGGTGTCCCTCTTTCAATGCCGCCTTCCAGTTTAGCAGCTGGTCAAGTAGTGGGACCAATAGACATCTGTCGAATATCTCCCAGCCTGCTCCCGCAGGACGTGGGTGACCTGCCGTCCCCGACGGAAGGCAGCGTGGAGCTGCGACGGCAGCCGGGCGGCCACTTTGCGGCGGTCAGCTTCAGCGGCAGGGCCGAAGAGGAGCAGGCACGCCGCCGCAATCACCTTCTGTTGTCATTGCTTGATCTGCATTCTGCCATCAAGTCTTGCATCTGCTACCCTGGAAGCCTGCGCAGGCTGCAGAACAGCCTGGCAACAGCTTCCTTGGTGCATGCGCAGCTTGAGACTTTAGTGGAGAGGCCGACGAAGAAAAGTCGCAGCCTCATGTCTGTGCGCAGGTGCAGTCGGAGCTGCGGCGGCTGCGGCAGGCGGTCTCGGCGCACGGCCTGAAACCCAAAACGGATAGTGACTACATTGTGGCACGCTACAACGACCCTGGCACGAAGCCCATCTTCAGGCGCAACGACGTGCTGATTGAGCTCGAATCCTTCGAGCTGTGGTGAAGTGGCTTGGGTTTTCAGGGAGCTTTTCGGGAGCAAGTACGAAGTGTGTGTCGTTTAGCGACCTGGTTAAGGGTGAAGTCCTATCGATTGCAAATTTTTTGATTTACCTAATGGACGCTCAATAACCTTTGCGTTGACTGATGAACAAAAGCGTGCCTGACTGGCTAGGAATGTTGCCCACAAAAATGCCAGACACACTAAAAACATACAAAACATACACAATTCAATGCGAGTCGCAATTCGAGACCGAATTCCTTATGACTGTAGCCGACGACGGCAGAAACCTGCCCCAACAGCCGCTTCACTGCTTTGCGCCGCCCTTTGCCTTCACGACAAGGTTTTGGATGCCGGTCTTCATGGATGTGAATGCAGAGACGCTGCCATTCTTCGCTGCAGTGCCTCCTCGTGCTGTCGCATTCTTCTCTTTCGTCCAGTCCTTCTCCTTCAGGCTGCAAGGCAGTTTCACAACAACGTGTGAACATTGAATATAGTGGCTTTGAGGTTCAAGTAGAGGAACAAGTGCTGCATGCCAGAGCTCTTTCCTCTCTCTCACACCTTTTTGCTCCGCTTACGGTCATATTTTTGGCAGATTTGGCGCCCGTCAAAGTTGCCGCTCCCGCGGATTTCCCGAATCGCATGCTCTTCGTCTTCCAATTGTCAGGCTGGAACTCTGCATCAGCAATGAACACTGTCAATGGTCTGCCGTCCCCAGTCCCTGCCAACAGTGCCGACAAAGCTGCGGCGCAGCGTAAGTGACAGGCGTAATCTGCCACGCACAGCACATATGCGATTCCGCAGTGACGAGACAACACCACAAACGCCTTGATGACACAGTTCAGGCAGCCATGCTGTGCCGCTGCGGCGCATCGGCTGCCGCTGTGACGCTCGTCAATACACACTTCAACGGAACCCGTGGCGCGACACTGCAGCGAGATGAAACACCTCACCGTCTGCTGCGCTAGGCCTCGGAGGCATGTTTTGCAATTTTCCGAGCCAAGTCGTTCAAAATGACTGACCACGGAGAGAATTGGCGGTCAGGAACGGGGTGCCGAAAGCGTCGTTGGGCTCCGATGGCAGCAACGACTGTCACGAGATGTCCTGGATGTCGAGAGTTGCGACTTTGCAGAGGATGAGCACTACTAGAGCATTTCTGTCAGCGTCTTGCAGATCAATGACGTTGTCTACGGTTCACGCAAACAGGGCATCACCGTACAAACCGTATGAAAGGCCTTTGAGTTCAGGAGCTCGTATTGTCCGCTGGCATGAGAGAGTTGATCATAATTACACGCATTGCCGCGCCCTTGCGCCGTGTTCATATCGTCACGGCTGGCCACATGCGACGCGGCTGGCACCAACACCGCCTGGTTCTACCAGCGCAGGGCACAAGGCCAGCGCCCGCCCTTGCCGTTGCTAGGTCCTGCAGCGATACGGAGGATTTGGTCAGAAAGATCTACACTCCCAATTGCTTGGCACATCTACAATTCAAGTGAGAGTTTGCGTCGGCACATCAACGGCAAAAGAATGTTCAAGGCCAGCCCACCTGCTCAACTACGGATGTCGTCTGGAATGTCACAAAGTCTGCTGTGGCACTATATCGCAATGCGGCCTCACGCCTTCGTAGGCGCCGCAAAGCCGCGTTCGATCAGCAGCATGGTCATGACGACGGTGCCCAGCTTTCGAGGCCATCGCTTTTCGTCCTGAAATCCTGCGCCTACGCACACAGTGAGGTCCTGAGCACCGCAGCGGGGTGTCGGCAGCAGCAGCAGGCGGCGGCGGCCAGGCCGGCGGCGGCGACGGCGGCAGCGGCGGCCGCAGCAGCAACAGGATATATCGCCTACCTGCCATGGGAGCAGGCTGGGCTGCCGGGGGCAGTTTTGGAATGCGGTGCGGCCGGTAGTTGCCGGGTGCGTGGTATGGCGCCTTCCGCTGCACACCACGTCACGCCTTCAAGCTCAACTCACCATGGTTGTGTCTTGGCTGTGTCAGACCCCCAACATGACGGCTGGGCACAGACAGAGCAAGCACCTTTAGGCTGATGCCCGCAGCTGCGAGCTTTTCATGATACTCCTCCCGGCAGCAGTCCTTGCACCTTGTGTTCAGGCCTGCAATCGTCGGAGCAACAACGGAAGGTCCTTTGAGCTTCCAATTTGGTTTGCAGCGTGCAAGTCCTGCAGTACAACCTACTGGTTTTGTGAATGTAGTCTTCCCCAAGCTCACCCGTGAGGACGGCCTTGTTGATCGCGAACAAGATTGCCGGCTTGTTGTGGCCACACTTTTTGCAGGTCTGGTGCGTGACCTGCACTTCGTGTGTCTTGCGCTTCTGCTTGCGCACCCTCACGCATTCCTTGCAGCACCTGTTTCAGCGGACGGAGCTGAGCTGAGCATACCTGATGCTCAGCATGCGCAAGGCGACATGATGCATGCATGCGCACCTGTGCAAGCCTGTGGACGTCTCCTTGTTGCGCGGGAAGTCGGCTGCCGGCTTGACCTGGACTCAATCAAGTCTCGCGCAGTAAAGCCATATGGAGCATGAAGTTGCAGTGGGACGACACGATGGCATGGCGTGTCCAGGAGGCAGGTGACAGGATGAGCACCTTGTGGCAGTCGTTGCACTTCTTCACGGTCACTTTGGGTGTGAGGTTGTAATCGGTCCTGGCTCTGTCCTTCTTCAGTCGGCATGCCTTACAGAAATCCTGCAGGCCACGACTGCGCCCAGAGTGCTTGGTGAACCGCTCCGCCGGCAGAAACTCATGACATCTGGTGCACTTGTACAGGTCGTCTGCCGTTTGACCAGGAATCTTGAGCGGCATTCCGGGACGCGAGTCGCAAATTCAATGCACCGCTTCGGCTGCTTATCAGCATCACATCGTGAGATTACAGAAAGATTGGCAGGCAGCGATTTGGCCTGGCTCTGCCGTTGGGCTCCGGGACACCGAATGGACGTGCTTGCTGGAGTAAATGAAGGACTTGGACTTGCTGCGTGGTCCGTGCACCTTGCATGGGTTACGTGATTTAGCAAACAAACCTCGGGTACCCGCAGGACATCCAGGCCCCTTGTACGGTACCAGCGTACTTGATTCGTCCTCGCTGCGCAGCTCGCAGAGACGCCTCGTCACTTTTCATCTTGGTTTTTAGAGGACAGCGATCATTGATTTGGCCGAACCATTGGGCAAATGGAACACCATCCACCTTGTCAGAACCAATCCTCCTGCGGTGTGCTGGGCTGCGGTGGATGCATTTGAACTTGGCAGCACTACGACCGAATCACACTGGTGTAACTGGAATTGTGAACCCGAGAGTGAATCACAACACTGCGAGATCACGGTCTTCATACTTGGCATCTGCTGCTCTCAGCGCTCCTGGCCGTGGCGACATGACGGCCATTCCTGCTGAGCTTCTGACAGCGGCACGCCAGGCCAATCAGGACCATGTGTTCGCCAACTGGGCTCAGCTGGACGATGCACAGCGACAGCGCCTCCTGCAGGACGCTGCGGTAAGCTGCTCCATTGCCGCATGCGAGGCGACATGCTTGCACATGGCCATCACGTATATAAGTTTGCCTAAAATCTGAGGCTTCTTGATATCACTGCAGGGAGTGGACTTCCAGCATCTGAGCCGCGCTGTGGCCGCCAGCGAGCAGGCCGCCGGTGAGTCACGCGTTGGGAAAGCGCCAGTCCCTCCTGCGTCCCACAGTGAACGAGGGCCAGGTCATGAAGCAGCTGCAGGAAATGCAGCCACACGCACGATTTAAGCGCTTGACTGCAGACCGCTATCTTGCATGCAGCTACTGCCGCGGTAGCGGTGCAGCCGGTGCAGGACATCACGCCGCAGGCGGACCTCTCAGCAGCGGACCGGCAGCGAGCCACGGCAGCGGGCTACCAGCTGATTGCAGAGGTGCGATGGGGCAGCGCTGGATGTGCGATGCTGCAAACTGAAACTTGGACTGAAACACGCTCTGCGGGGAGCACGCGGTGGCTGGTGCCACTCTGTGCTGCTCACGGGTGTCATGGACTCTGCAAGGCCTCGTGTGCATTTTGATGGCACAGGTTCACATGACGGTTTGCAAATCACCCCAGGGCAAGCTGGCGGTGCTGCTGCTGGCGGGCGGGCAGGGCTCGCGGCTGGGCTCGGCGGCGCCCAAGGGCTGCTTCGACATCGGGCTGCCGTCGGGCAAGTGCCTGTTCCAGCTGCAGGCGGAGCGCATCGCGTGCCTACAGCGCCTGGCCGCGGCAGAGGCGCCTGGCGCCGGCGGCGCAGGGTGCGCTTCAAGCAAGTCTCAGTGAAACTGCTTGTGCTGACCTGGACATCTCGCTGTCCAAATCAGTATTCAACACTCGGCAACCGCTGTTTGGATGGGGATTATCAGCTCAGATGTGGCATGCCTCCATGTGCAGCAGCCAAAACTGAAGACTTGGACACGCTTCTGGGTGTGCTGCCGCACAAGCCGAAATGGAGAGGCTTGTGTGCGATACACCCGCCTGCTTGACGAGGAGTTGCAGATCCGCATGTAGAGCGTCTCCTGAGGACCTGCAACCTTTCCACGCAGGAAGCCGCTGCAGTGGTACATCATGACCAGCCCGGCGACGGACGCGCCGACAAAGCAGTTCTTCGCTGAGCAGCAGCACTTTGGGCTGATGCCGGAGCAAACACACTTCTTCCAGCAGGTGCATCAGCTGGCGCCCTTGACACTGCATCGGCCTGGCTCGTCCACTCCACAGCGTATCAAATTTTTATTTTTTGCAGAGACAGCAGAGCACAGCTGCACAACAATTGTATCTTGGAGGCGATGTAATGCGGAGACTCGATTCATTCTGAGCAGGGGCAGATGCCGTGCGTGACGGAGGAGGGCCGCCTGATCATGGCGGCGGCTGACCGGCTCGCCTGGGCGCCTGACGGCAACGGCGGCGTCTACCTCGCGCTGCACAGGTCGGCAACACATTGCTGTGGATCTTGCTTCCAATAAGCCCGAACCGCTCCCATCTTTGCTAGTCTGCATCGTAGTAGGACTCGGCCTGCTGGGCTGCCCTAGAGCGTCGCACCCCATAGCAGGCTGCATTCATCAACCGACTCGACCTGCTTGCGTTTCCAGGTTCATACCTTTCAAGGTTTGCCGTGTGTTCAGGAGCGGGCTGCTGAAGCACATGGCGGAAACCGGGGTGGATGCGCTGGACTGCGTCAGCGTCGACAATGCGCTGGCGCTGCCGGGCGACCCCCTGTTCGCGGGGCACTGCTGGCTCGCCGGCGCCGACTGCGGTGCGCCCTCTCCGCTCCCTTTCACCTGTCACGCGTTTCCAAGGTGGCAGTACTTGAGGCTGTATGCGGGCCCCGCTGGCTCGCCAGCGCCGATCGCGGTGCGCCGGCTGTTGCACGTCCGCCAGCTGTGCAGAGCTTCAAGCTCTGGTGGCCGACCCTTTCTGAGAGCGCTGTTCACTGCTGACGCAACAGCAGTGTGCCGCCGCTCATGGCAGCTTGTGAGCGTCGCATGCTGGTGCTTGTCACAGTAGGTACACACTCAGCCAGACAATGCACTGCTGTCATGCCGCAGGCGCTAAGGTGGTGGCTAAGGCGAACCCGGGGGAGCGGGTCGGCGTGTTCGGCCTGCGCGGCGGCGCCGTGGAGGTGGTGGAGTACAGCGAACTGGACCCGGCGCTGGCGTCGGCGACCGACCCCGCCACCGGCCGACTCTACTTCAACTGGAGCAACGTGAGCCGGTCAAATGGTTCTCCCATTCGTCACATTTATGCTCTGTTGGGCTGCCACTCATAAGCCGCCTCGACTTCAACTGATCAACACGCAACGTGAGGGTGTTGAACTGCTGCGATCTATAGCTGATTTATGTTGCTGGCATGGACATGTGTTTGAGTTTTTTTATCTACGCAGGTGTGCATGCACTTCTTCCGGCGGTCGTTCCTGGAAGCCGTGGCGCTGCGGCTGCACAATGAGGCGCGGTTTCACATCGCCCGCAAGGTCATCCCGTCTGTGGGCGGCCCCGTCAGCGTGAGTCCTGCACTGTGGGCAGGCTTTCACATGGCTAAGATGCAACGCTGATGTTTGCTGCTGATGGTGGTTGTTTGACGCTCGGCCTTGGGTTTTCTTGAACAAGACGCCCCCAACTGAGCCATAAGAACCTGGAGTTTGCATGCTTCTGCTGACGCAATAAATCCTCTGCCAACAGGGCATTAAGCTGGAGCTGTTCATCTTCGACACCTTCCCCATGGCCGCCAAGGTGGCGCTGCTGGAGGCGCCGCGGGCGCAGCAGTTTGCGCCGGTCAAAAACGCGGTTGGCGCTGACTCGCCCGCAACCGCGCGGGAAGCCGTGCTGCGGCTGCACAGCGGCTGGGTGCAGGCAGCGGGCGGATCAGTGGCGCCAGCAGATGACGCCACGGCGACGGCCGCAGCGGCCGCGGTATCAACGGCAGCTGCCGGGTCTGCAGCTGCGACGCCACCGGGTGTGGAGGTGTCACCGCTGCTGTCGTATGCGGGGGAAGGGCTGGAGGCGGTGTGCAAGGGTCAGACCTTTGCAAATGGCACGGTGATCTCGTGACAACGGTCAGCATTGTTTTCTGAGCTCATTCAGCAAGTCGTCAAAGGCACTTGCACTGACGATCTTATTCGATTGTTGTAGTGTCAGAGACGGACAACGCTGCATCTTTGCGTGCAATGCCAAATCGTGCAAAAATCTAGCGCTTCAGTCTACACGTGCATACAAGCGGTCCCAGGACCGGAGTCACGTCACAGTCACTCGCACTCAACACTTTGCCAGATATGCTGGCTTCCAAGGTCATGACTTGCAAGCCTGGGTCCGCTGCAAAAGGAAGCCCCTGAGAGTGCGCTGCCGCTTTTCTCCTGGCGGGCTGGCCTCCGCAGCAGGCGACTTGACAGCTTTCTTGGCTGCTGTGCGCGGCACGGGAGCGGAGGCTGCCCTGCCGCCGGCTGCAGCCACGCAGCTGCCGCCGCCATTTGAGGAGCTGACGGCACTCCTGCCGGCATTGCGCGCCTGGATCATCGCCAGAATGGCCTCCTGCTCCCGCAGGTTCACGCTGTCGAGCGCAAAAGCATTGCCGTGTGCCGTGCTGGGCTGCTTTGGCGCCTCTTCTACCGGCTCGGCGCACGCCGCGGCAGGCAGGCCTGGCGCCCCAGCCGCTGGCGCGGCGCCCGCGGCGGCAGGAGCGCTCACAGAGCGCGACAATGTGTCGCCGCCTGCGTGCAGGGGCCGGCCGGGCTGGCCGCAGGGCTGCACCTCTGCCTTTGGCTGCCGGAAGCCTTCGGGCGGAGACACTGCTTCTGCCTGGCCGTGGTGCGGCAGCTGCAGACCGCCGCATGCGGCCGGCTCACATTGGGCCGCCTCATGCCCCGCCGCCGCGCCGCCAGCGTCCCGCTGCCCTGACTGCCAGCCGTCTTCTGCCTTGACAGTGGCAGGCAACGCCGCCGCCGTGCCGTCGCCGGACCGCCACCTGTCGCTCGCAGCGGCGTCGTCAGGCGGAGGGCTGCCCTCCGACATGGCATCGTCCTCTGCCAGGCCGGCATCTTGGCTGCACGAGCTGGCGCAGTCTACAGCGCTGCCGGGCTGCGGCGCTGTGCCGCTCTGCTGTGCTGCGTCCTGCCCCGCCCCACTGCCGGACAGCAGCCAGCCCTCCTCGCCGCGCAGGCCCGCATCTGGCGCCGGCCCTGCAGGAGCCGCTCCGACGCCGGCATAAGCGCCTGCTGCCGGGCCCTCGCTTAAGCATCGAGCCGCTGTTCCGAAGGAGGCTGCCGCTGTTGCCGCGCTGGCGTCAGGTCCGACGGCCGCTGTCTGGGCGCGCTTTGCGCGTTTGAGCGCGCTGCCAAAGTACGCGTCCAGCCGCGACTTGTCGCTGGACAAGTCCATCAGGTCGGCAAATCTGTCCACGATGGCTCGTGTCCTGCAGGTGCATGTCAGTTGGCCATTGTGAGTTTCTACAGAGGGCCTTGCTCAAGATTTGGTTTTCAGACGCATCTTGCTTCAGTGGCCCACCTACGCAATTTGGGACGCATCTGCAGCAAATTTGTGGAAGCTTGCAGGCATGCGCACATGTTGACGGCAGGGCTGAGCCGAGCAGCATGTGCTATGCTGCAACTGCCACACAGAGGCAGGCAAGCTCAGGGGGTTTTTGTGTCATGAGCCGGCAGTGGCGACAGGAGCATACGTGGCAGGGTCGTCCGTGATGTTGACGGTGGGCACGATGCGCTTGGGGCGCAGCAACCGCACGCAGTCGCGCAGCTCGTTGAACGCCGAGTGCTCCGAGTACGGCACCTGCGATGCAGCAGCATGCAGGATCTTCCAAAACTGGATGCAGTTTTCATGCTCATGCAGATGTTCATCTTACAGATGATCTTGAAGACGTGACCATTGCTTGCCCCGCTGAGTGCCTTCATGGAGGTGTGCCAGGGAACCCGTCACCAGCCACGTAGCGCAGTCGACATGAGAAGAGTAAGGGATGCAGCGCACCCCGTAGATGGTGACGGCGCCCTCTTTCCGCACCTCCAAATTTCCGTTCTTCTTGAACGTCCAGCCTACGGGGTGCCACAAGCAAATCATCAACGATGACGGCCTGTCAGAAGCTGTGCAATGTCACGCAATGCAGTCTCGAGATAGGGACACATGCATGCACACGCAGCACTGCGCAGTTTGCTGATCCGGCGCAACAGCTCGACTGCTGGCGTCTTGGCATGCACCTCCCCTGCCACAGCCACGCACTGCAGAGACGAGCCGGGAGTCCGCACCGCCCACCTGTGGGCCGGAAGCCGACGATGTGCTTGACGCCGGCGGCGCGCATGCGCTCGGCCAGCTTCTCGGGCTGCAGCGCGGCCCCCATGAAGGTGACGTGGATGCGTGCCGCCGCCTTGTCGCCCGTTAGCAGCGCCATGTCCTCCTCCGGCAGCTGCAGCATCTTCATCGTCTGCATTCAATGGAAATTTGTTGTTTGAGAGTTGGTTGATAACTGTGAAACCCTAACGAGCCGTTTGACAAGGAAGCAGCCCTGCAAACATGCCAGAGCTTGGTCGCCCGTCAGTAGCGCCATGTCCTCCTCCGGCAGCTGCAGTGTCCGATTGGACAAATAGCAGCAGCACTGGGAGTCCCTCACAAAGCAAGTCTAGTGGTGGGCAGAGTGGTCCGACCCAAGCCACGCACCCGCATTTTGTCGGCCTCACACCAGACCTTCCAGCCGAGCGCCTTGGCAGTGCCCAGAAACGCGCGCTCCTGCAAGCCCAGCAACATCGAGGTCAAAGATTGTTACGACGGCCGTTGCTCGCAAGTAGATTTTGCGAACGGTCGCAGCTAAATGCACGAGTTCTGCTGCATGTGCCGGACCAGTGCGCACACTCATGCCGGCATGACATCGACAGGTGTGAGGGATGCACCTTGCCGATGGAATACGCCCCGATCAGGAAAAGCGTGTGCGGCTCCCTGGCGTGTTCCTCCCGCACGACGTCCACCATGCGCGCGATGCACTCCGCCTGCAGTGCACCCACAGACGTGGTGAGACGGCGACAAGGCGTGGTGGAATGTTCAGTGGGATTAAGGTTTTGTTGTGTTTTTGTTGTGTTACAAGGCAAGGCCCACGAGAGGACCGAGAGGACCCAAACAGCGATCCGCTTCAAACTGGCCAGCCTCGGGAGGCAGGCTTGCATCCTGGCTGCAGGTCGAGTGGTCCCTGGACATGACACACCCTCCAGGGGTGCCAGCGACTCAGCGCACCTGCGGCGGGTGCGTGTGCCGGGGGTGGCTGTAGGTGGTGTCCAGGTACAGGTAGTCCAGCGGCTTGCCGGCGAGCGTCGGGTGGTCGGCCATGCTGTCCTGCCACCGCATATCGCCGCAGTGCAGGACACGTGTGAACGCCTGGGCGCACAGGCAGGAGGGTGCGCTCACGTTGCCTTGCAGCTACTGCTGCAGACATGTTGAGGTGCTCACCAGCAGTGCAAAGGGCGGTGCAGGCACGGATAAGACAGTGAAATGTGCGTGTGACAATGGCAAAAGTCAGCAGCAACTTCACTCGAGCGCTGCACCTGCTTCTCGCTGCCAGAGCCGCTTGCAGCCTTGGCGCCGGGCACCGGCACCTCGAACAGGATCATGGCAGCGCCCGGGCAGTGGTTGGCGTCAATCAGCGTGACGTAGACGTCTTCGATCTTGTAGCTCACATCCATGTCCAGCGGCTGCAAACGAAAACAAGACCATATTCGATCACAGCCCTGTGCGCGGATGTCTGTCGAGTGTTCTGGGCAGAGTCTTGCACGAATAGCGCACACTTCCTATGGCACATGGTCCATGTGCAGGTGCACAGTGGAGGCCGCGTACCTGGATCCTTTCAGTAGGGATGCGATTCTTCTTGAGGATCAGCGTCTTTGTGATCTGCAGGAAGGGATCTCACTGTTTTCTTTCTTTTGGTTTTCGATGCTACCTCTGGGAAAACACATATGTCGTGAATCAGGTGAGAATACTCAACAAGTTTAATTTCCTTACCGGGCTGCAGTATATGATTCCGCTCGAGAAGTCAGACCTGAGACCTATACTCAGACCACAGTGTATGTGTTAGCGGATGAACTTGTGGCTGAGAACCGGGCAGAGGGATGCCATCAAGCCAGTGCAGTTCTAGCGCATGCACGCACCTGTCGTGTGGTCTGAATGCTGATGAGTCAGAAAGTAGTGCTTGCAGCGCGGATTCTGGAACCTGAAACCTGCAAGCACCAGCGATGTGCCGGATCAGGGATGACCCCGTTGTGCTGCCTCTTGGGGTCAAGCGCCATATCGCTGACAAATCGCTGACAAGCCAGCGGCACATGCAGCAGCTGGGACAGAAGAAGGAAAAAAGAAAAAAAAGGTACTTGCCGTCAACCATGAACCGCGTCCCGACGATCCATTTGATGCTCTCCACTTGCGCTGCCATGCTGCCCGAATCCCGCTACTCGTTCGGCCAGTCCCCGCCCTCGCCACTGTCCTCCTCGTCGGCGTCAATCACTGCAAAAGGGCGGCGCGGATGTCAGCATTGTAACGCAGCAGAACAAGCACTGGAAGTCCTGACAACTCGTGGTCAGTTGTCAGACACAGGCCATGCTGCCGGAAGCGTCGGTCCTGAATGCCGATGAGGACCTTTATGACGAGAAGGGCAGGATGACGCCAAGGCACGTAGGTCTAAGAGAAGGACTCAAATGGCAACGGAACTCACTCTCGTCGGACAGCTCATCGCTGTCCTCCTGCTGTATGGTGGTGGCGGCGTCCTCGTCTGCATCATCGCCCTCCGGCACATCCTCCTCCTCCGGCAGCAGGTTGTGCGGGATGCCCGTCGGCACCGTGCGCTTGTGGTACTCCCGGATCTCCAGGAACTGCACGCGGCATGTGCGGCACGCACTCAGGTGTACGCTTCATCACATGCAGGCAGTGGCGCTGAGAGAGCAGTGTATGGCGAGCTGCTTATAGCGCCGCATATGCATGTGCAGCGAAGCTGCCACATATGGATGTTCGCGAAGAGTGGCCTTGAAGCCCACCTATCAATGATGATGCGCGTGCACAGCATGCAAAGTTCATTTCGAACTTGACGTTCAGCGACTTCACCAAGTTCATGAATCCGCCCGGCGAGCACCTGCTGCTTAAGCTTGGCCTCCTGCTTGGCGAGCTCTGCGTTGTCTGGGCCCTTGGCCTTCAGCTCCTCGATGGTCTTGGGCACAAAACGGGGAGTCAGGAACATGCCTCAGCAATTTCAGCGGGTCAGCACCATGTGCGGTGGCGCGGGGAGCCTCGCAGTCCGACAGGCACGAGTGATGCGCAATTTTTTGAGTCACTGTGACCTACAGCTGAACTGTGCAAAGCATGCTGAACATGTTGCTCAGCCCCTCTCCAGCACGAGGGGATATTGAGAGGCCTTAACATTAATAACCTCAATTAGCCATGTTAATCAGAGCAGGGTGAGTTCTAACGACTCTAGTCACACTCACGTCAGCTTCTACCTGACCACCCCTTGGAAGTTGCATTGCCCTGCCAGCGCTCTGAGGCGTCATCAATTGCAGTCGGTAATTCTTGAAGACCGGTAATTTGGCATTCTCACCGTGTGCGCAAACTCGAGTGTATTTTGCGTGTTGGGGTTTCGATCTGACACACGACACCCGTACCAAACCTCGGGCTTGGCCGTTATGACAGAGGTCGGAGACGTGATAGGAGGTGTGACGGTTATCACCGAGAAGGGACGCACAGGAGAAGGCGACGAGGGCGATGTGGGACCAGTTTACCGTGCCGTGGGGTGTGAACCTATTCACATCCTGGACATAGTCTGCGGATGCCCAGTCTTGGCGCTTGATTTATCAATGCCGGAGACATTTAACCGACCGAGCAAATTGCCTGCTGCACACGCGACACGCACGACATCCAGGCAGACGCACGCACATGTATGCCTGAACGCCGCCGCATGGTCTGAACGCCGCCGCATGGTCTGGTCTGACAGGTCCAAGGATGGCTTCCCCAGCCTCTCCGGCGTCAAGACGCTGTACGAGTCGATGAAGCAGAGCGTGGAGAAGAATGGCGACAAGCCGGCGCTGGGCTGGCGGCCCATGACGGACGGCAAGGCGGGCGCTTATGAGTGGCTGACTTACAAGCAGGCAGACGGTGAGGCTGCTGCTGCCTATCGGTCAACCTGTCCTTGAACAAAGATGCAATGATATTGAGCTGTGACAGTCTGTGCTTACCTGTTTTCACGCCGTCATGTGACTGACAAACCGGTTCACTTGTGGTTGCAGAGAAAATCAAGGCGATCGGCTCCGCCATGCTGGCCACCGGCCTCAAGCCTAAGAGTGAGCGTGCTCTATTCATCTGCGTTCACATGCACGTGAAGCCAGCATGACGCATGCGGCTACAAAGATGCACCAAATCACACCTGAGCATTGGACGGCTGCATTGCGCAGGCCGGGTCGGCATCTTCTCCGGCAACACCGTGGAGTGGATGCTCGCCATGCAGGCCGGGAACTACTATAGCATCTACATCGGTGAGTTTGTGTCCAATTGCCATCGTGCTGTGGGACGGGCGCGTGCACTATAAGGTCTGCACGGAACTGACGTTGACACAACAACTGCACACGTCCCTCACCGTCATACGCAGTGCCCATCTACGATTCGCTGGGCGAGAATGCGGTGGAGTACATTGCCAACCATGCGGGCATCGAGCTGGTGTTCACCGACGTGTCCAAGATCCACGAATACACCAAGGTCAGCACTTTTGAGCATATGCATGGGTCAGAACGTCGGCAAGCTGTGTGCTGGGATGCATTGGAAAAGCGACTGCTGTTCGCAGCAGCAATGCGTGCATGGCGCACAGTTCTGACTGCGGTAACCTCGTCCCATGCATGCCGCCAATGCGCCATAGCATGGCAATTTGCCATGCATGAGCCATGACATTGGGCCATGCATGAGCCTTGAGCCTCAAGGCACAGGCGGGTGTCACCAACGTATGCACTCGGCAATATACACAGGTGCTGAACAAGATCAAGCAGAAGACGAAGGCAGTGGTGTACTGGGGCGCCGGGCACCCGGGGGAAGAGGACAAAAAGGCGCTCAAGGACGCCAAGATCCCGCTTTACAGCTTTGCGGAGTTCGAAAAGCTCGGCGCCGACAAGCCGAAGGACCCGGTGCCGCCCAGCCCGCAGGAGCCGTGCACCATCATGTACACCAGGCGAGTGTTTTTGCACCTGCAGGCACCTCTTGAGCACAAACTCATGTGAAGGCATGTCACCTTCCTGGGAATGAATTGCCTCTGTCCCGCTTGGTTTGTTGTTGCTATTTGCCTTCGCATGTGTCGCTGCAAGTGTTCTACGTTTGTACTTCTGCATGTGAGTGGCTGCATTTCTTGTGATGCCGCCGGCAGCGCCGCAGCAATGTGCATGTGGCGCTGATGCTGTCCCATGCATGTGGCGCTGATGCTGTCCCTTGCATGTGGCGCTGATGCTGTCGCATGCATGCCTGTAGCGGCACGACGGGATCGCCTAAGGGCGTGGAGGTGACGCACGAGAACATCGTCAGCGGCATCGCCGCGCTGCAGACGTACACCGAGGAGATCGGCATCGAGGTGAGGCCTTCTCTGGGCTATGGACATCGCTGCAGAAGAAGCCAGGGACTTCTGAAAGTAGTGTTAGGGGCATGGACGCTCAGAACGAATAACCGACTATCAACTCAGGAATGTAACGAGTCCCAGGTGTCAGAATCTGACACCCTCCGTGCTGTTGGCAGGTGACGTCCGAGGACTCGACGCTGAGCTACCTGCCCCTGGCACACATCTTCGACCGCATCGTGGAGGAGTTCACGCTCTACTCCGGCGCCCGCATCGGCTATTACCAGGTGCCTGCTTGGGATTTCTGGAAAGCAGGTTGCAGCAGCATGCTCGACAGTATCAGCAGGCCGCAGCCAGCTGCAGCTTGCTGCAGCTTGCATGTGTCCAGGCAGACGAAGTGCGAGGCTGTGATGCAAGCAACAGCACAGGTTTCCAAGAGTGGCTTGGTTTCGTACGTGTTGGAGACCCTGCAAACAACGAGACTACTCTCGTGGCAGGGCAACCCGAAAAAGATCACGGAGGATGTGGCAGCGCTGCGGCCGTCGCTTTTCATCGCGGTGCCGCGCGTGCTGGAGCGCATCCAGGCCGGTATTGACGCCAAGGTGCACTCCTGGCGACATTTTGTTGCACCTGGCAGCATCAGCAAGCAGCTTCTGGCTCCGAACGAACGTGCCTTTGTCAGCTTGTCATGCTTGGGCGCTGCTGCATCATTGCATTTGCACCGTGGCAGATGTCTCAGGCTGCGCGTCTTGCTTGTCTGGCAGGTGAAGGGCAAGGGCCTGCTGACGCGTCTCATCTTCAGCCTGGCCTTCCGCTGGAAGCAGTTCCGCATCCACATGGGCGCCCCTGTCGAGAGCGTGAGCCCTCCTACCTGCGCCATGTTTGTGATGGATGGAACGTGAGCCAGAAACAGGCTGCTTGGTGTCGGGCCTCCATCTTGTAGGTCCTGCTTGGCTGGATTCTCACTGCCTATCACGCTGCACTAAGTTACAATGCTGGCTGTGCAAGCGGCATTGCAGCAGGCGCCACAACCACGCGCCTGGTGCAGCTGCGCTCACGCCCAGACCAGAAGACCTGACGTTGACAGGAGCACAAACTTCCTGCATGCACAGGCATCGCCGTGGCTGGACTCGGTGGTCTTCGACAGCGTGCGCCAGGGCTTTGGAGGGCGGCTGCGCTTTGTGGTGTCGGGCGGCGCGCCGCTCGCGAGCCGCGTGCAGGACTACCTGCAGATCGCGCTGTGCTGCCCGGTGCTGCAGGGCTACGGCCTCACAGAGACGTGCGTCGTCGTGCGTCGCTCTGTAGCTGTCAGCCTGAGCACCCCACTGACAGCCGCTTCAGGAGGCACATCGAGTGTGCTGCGCCCTCGATATGTGCTGTTCTTCGGGTCATCTTCCATACCACTCGTTGCAGCATCTCGTCAATGCCGCACCTCCTTGTTGTGCAGGTGTGCGGCATCATTCTTTACACACCCGCCGCCAAAGCGGCATGCCGGCACAGTGGGCCCGCCACTGCCCGCGACCGAGTTCCGCTTCCAGGTCAGCATCTGCCTCGTGTTGGTGGGCTGGGAAGTCGCAGTGACAGCGCCTTCTTGTAAAGGAGTCAGCTCGCTCTTATGTGTGCTGCCTTGGGCTGCATGGCAGGCTCAGGTCTCCTGATGCTGGGCACACCTGGTCACCCGCAGGCAGCAAAGGAGATGGGCTACGAGCCGACAGCCAGCCCGCCGCGCGGCGAGATCTGCATCCGCGGCCCCATGGTGTTTGCCGGCTACTACAAGATGGAGGGCAAGACTAAGGATTCCTTTGGTGCGGGTTCGACAGCCTTTGCATCCCTTCTGCAAGCAGTCTGCATTGTACACCGTCCCTGCTGCAAGCCATGTGCACTGGCCGCACCCACCATCCGCCAGGTCTCTGTCGAGAAAGCTGAAACATTGCGACATCCACCGAGAGCATTCCCAGACCCAGCTGACATGCGAGGATTGATGCAATGATACAGACAAGGACGGCTTCTTCCACACCGGCGACATTGGGGAGCTGACGCCAGAGGGCGGCCTGCGCATCATCGACCGCATGAAGAACATCTTCAAGCTGGCGCAGGGTGCGTTCTTGCTCCACCCTCGCCCTCGTATCAGGGCAGCTGGCAATGTGCAGCTGCATCATTTCTCCATTCGACTGCGCAAGATACATGCAGTTTATTGTACTCATGTCGGACACTCAAGTCGCATACTCATGTCGCACCATGCTCGTGTTACAAGCTGATGGACGTCAGTTGCTAGTGCTGACGCCCTGCGTGTGCTATTGTGCAGGCGAGTACATTGCAGGTGAGCAACTGATGGATTGGCTACGATCGCTGATTGCATTGTACAGACATGCTGCAATTGAGCCTGTGCTGTTGCTTGTGCGATTGGCGTCTCAAGTCCGTGATTCATTGCGCCGTCTTCCACGCCTGATCCCCCCTCCGACCATGCAATGCAGTCGAGAAGCTGGAGACAGATTACGGCGACACAGACATCGTCGACCAGATCTGGTGAGCGTGATTGTCGCGTTTCACCTGAGGACTTACCTGCGCCCAGCAGCAATGTCCCAGCTTTCTCAGACCCACACAGCTCACGCTGTTGGCGTCTTCATGGTGCATGTGCTCGCGTCCCTGACGACCTGAGCTGCTGGCGCACTCTCTCCGCGTGTTCCGTCTGAACTATGCACTCGCACATTGGAAGCTTGAAGACTGATGCGACACATTCCGCTGGCCGGCAGGGTGTACGGCAACTCCTTCGAGAACGTGCTGGTGGCGGTGGTGGTGCCGGACAAGAAGGCGCTCGAGTCCTGGGCCTCCAGCAATGGCGCCTCTGGCTCCTTCGAGGAGCTCTGCAAGAATTCCAAGGTGAGTTGCGGCTTGCTGCTTGCTGTGGGTTGTTGCATGCCCAATCGCGAGCCGTGCAAGCTTTGCAAGGCTGCTGCCAAGTTTTGAGCTGGGGCTCTGTCGCGCCGCTGAAACCAGTCAGCGATCCCTGTGCAGTTCGCAGGTCAGTTCACCAATGACAACGTCCACGGATTTCTACAGTGCTTTCAAGTCCATTGTTGTGCGCAATTGCGCAGGCGGCGGATTATGTGACGGCGGAGCTGGGCAAGACCCAGAAGGGAAAGCGGCTCAAGGGCTTCGAGGCCGTGCGCGGCGTCATCCTGGAGCCCAACACCTTCACCGTGAGCCCTTTGGCAACACTTATCAGATCACGCTGGTGTCTGACACAGCCACCCAGTAGCACACGCACTGTTTCCACATGTGGATCCTTACATCGGCCTGTAGGGGAAGTCTTTTCCACATTCGAAGTTGAAGCGTCTGTATTCATACTCAAACTTGAATGGCAGTGCAGGTGGACGATGACCTCATGACGCCGTCGATGAAGCTGAAGCGGCCGCAGCTGCAGAAGAAATATCAAAAGCAGATCGACGACCTGTACAAGAAACTCAATAAAGCGGCCAAGTGAGGTGGGGCGGCGCGCAAAGATGAACGCAAAGGACACAATCGCACGTGAACCGATTCTTGTGGCAACACTGTGCAAAACTGACTGCCACGCACAAATGCCTGTGACGCCAATGTACTTTGTTAGGGACCAGTGAATGGCGAAATTGAGTGCAATGTAGGCAATGCCGCTTGATTAGGTAAAGCTTCTACGGATCATGGAGAGATCAACTGCGCTCAAAAGAATGCTACGACTGCAGTACAGAAACACACGGCGTACAATAGCATGGTACAAGAAGCTTCCTACAGGAAGAACGCATTAGAAAACGAGTGCAACTGCCGCCAGCCCCTCAGTCAGTCCTCATCATCTGAATCCAGACCGAATCCTGCCAACGCCGGTTTCAGCGGCTGTCGCTTCGCGGTGCCGCCGCCGAAGCCGCTGCGGCCGCCAATCGCCTGCCGCTTGGCGGCCGGCATGGGCGCCACAGAGCCAAATGCCAGGCTGCCGGATGGCAGCAGGCCGCCGCCTGACCCAACGCTACCGGGCTGCCCGCCGAACGATGTGGGCCCCGCTGCCGGTGCTGCCAATGCGCCGCCAGCCGCCCCCCGGGTCTGCCAGCCGCCGCCCGGCTGTGCCGCAGTGCCGTGGGACTGCCAGCTGCCGGCCGGCTGGCCGTGCCATGCTGCATCTGGTGGCGGTGGCGGCGGGCCCCCTCCATCAGGCGGCGGCGGCGGCGGCGCAAAGGCGTTTACCGGCGGCAGCGGCGGTGCCCCATGACTGTCTGGCGGCGGCGGAGGCGCCAACGCTGCTGAAGCACTGGAGCCTCCTTGCGACTGCTGCGCCCTTGCCGACCTGGCAGCGCAGCACCAACAACCTCAGTCAAGCTCCAGACAACAAGTTCACGTCGCATGCTCCCACCAGCTTCCAGACAGTATGCCCATGTCAGAAGGCAAACATAATTGTTTGGCCCGGGAGCAGGGCTCACTGTGCGTTGAGGCGGGCCCACTCCTTCTCGGCGCGGCGCCGCTCCTTTCGTTCGCGCTCGCTGCGCGTCCGCTCCGTGGTCGCCTGCCGCATCTCTTGCAGCCGCTGCAGGTGTACACCAAGAAGTTCCGTCAACTTTCGAAACCTCACAAGTCTGTCTGCATCTTGGATCCTCGGCATCTTATTAACATGCACAGGTACCACGCGTCGTCACATGATGTTGGCAGCAGTATGAGCACACCCACCTTTGTGTGATGGTGGTCGTACGAGCTGAGGTGCGTCTCCATCTCCATGGCATTCTTGTACTGCTTGTGACACGTCTGCAAGGCCAGACTGACATTGTCAGATGCTGGCCGGCCGGCATCAAGCACAGCACAGGGTAGCGCAGCCCAGGCAGGTGGCGTGCGCATCACCGAGATTGCCTGCCAAATGCTCGATGTCAAAGAGGATCGCAGACATGCCTGCCAAATGCTCGATGCGATGGAGCTCATAAGCCACAGGGAAGAGGCAAGGAGCGCACGTCGCAGTAAAGGTTGCGCTTGGCTCCGGAGGTGTCAGCCTTGATGCGAGAGTCTCGCTCCACGGCCATCTACGCAGCAGGCGCACACCACGCAGGCCCGGTAATACTCTGTTTGACCAGTGGCAGAGGCGGGGTGGTGTGAGTGCCACTCTTCACGTCACATCCGACAGTCACAGTGCCCATCCCAACACATTCATGATGGCCACAGCAGCTACCCCGAGGCAGTTTGTCAATCAGGCATACAGCTGCCCCAGTGGAGCTGAAACAAACTCTCCACACTCCCGAGCAGACGTGCAAAAGAGCACCACCAGCGAAAGCCTGCTGACGGTTTAGCACCTTGACATGCACTTGCAGATGAGAATTCAAGCAGCACACCTCGCGCTTGATGGTGCGCTCGTAGTCCTCGTCGGCCTGCACCTCCGTCTCCAGCCGCTTGCGTGTCACGTTGTCCGCGGAGATAAAGAAGGACTCCTGCTCCGCCTTGCCCACGCCCAGACGCAGGCCCGCCTCCATGCCGCCGCGCACCGGCTCCACGATGCCTGCAGCATGGCAACGATGGTCCCATGACGGCATGCCATGCGCCGCTCGACGTGCATTCCACGCGTCAGCTGCTTGCTGGTTGCATACTGGCTCATTGCAGATGCACCAGCAGCTGGTGGCTGCAAACACAACAGGTGCAGCAACCGTTGGTAGGTGCAGCAACAGCAGCAGCAGGAAGCAAATCATCAGGATAATGACGCACCGTCCTCGCTGGCGCCGAGGCCCTTGCCCTGGCACCAGCCCATGCGCTGCAGCATCTGGAATCCGCGGTTGCTGGCAGGGATGGCTGCGTCCAGGCTCGCCTGCTGCAGCCCCTCCGTCTCCAGCGCGTCGTCCACGCGGCCCATGGGCAGCTTGTAGTCATCGCCCGCCTCCCACGCCGCATCCATGCCCTCCTGCCGCAGCTCGTTCTGCACCACACGGGATGGCGTCATGATGCGTTAATGTCCTCGGTGGGAAGGAGATTTTTATGGGTGTGCAGCATGACGCACCTGCTCTGGAACGCGTGTTATAGAATGCACACAAGGCGGTGAAGTCACGTGAAAGAGTGGCGCTTGCCTGGCGTGATGCCGAGAACTCTTCGCCGCGCCCCGCCTGCAGCTGCGGGTTGTACACATGCGACAGATCGAAGGACGGGGCTGCGGCAGCAGCGTATGGTTGTTCTGATGCCATGCTGCTTCAGGTCTGGCTCAACACCAGCTGGAGAACGCGCTGCGAGTGGGTCAGCGCAGCGCCAAGCAATCACGGGGTTGTTTGCCGACTGGCGATATCACCGCGCGCGCATCGACCTGACTATTGCAAAGGTCCATACGTGGAGACGAAGAGGTCAAGAATGTGCGGAAATGCCGTGCACAATCGCTGCGCCTCCACTATAAGCCAATGTAGTAGGTTGTGGATCTGAAAAGGACAGGGCAGCAGGCAGCGGTGGCACTGGACACATATAATTCTGTTCGCTTACAGCCATTTGTGTCACAGCACCATCGAGACCATCTGACTGATAACCAATTGCAGTGAAGCCTGCCCCAAGTCTGGCGCAGCGCCAGGATGTGACATGGCACAGGTCAATCGAAAGTCGCAATGCTTCAGACACAAGATAACACCGAAATCCAGTTCAGCCCCAACTCTGTCCATGCTGCTGTGTCGTCCTTGGAGACGTGGCCTTCTGCGGCGGCGTCAGCGGGCCCAGCGTCACGCCCAGCAAGGGGGAGGCGCTTTCATTCAGCGAGCCCTCGCATGGAACCCCCAACCATGCTTGCATTCAACCCTGCTAACGTAGGTGACAGTAGGACTACCGACACATGCTCGCCCATAGTCCATGTTTCTGGCGGCGACGTAAGGGGCCAGCGGCGGCGTCAGAGGCCCCTCCTCCCACTCCACCTTCCAGTCAAGCAGCTCGAGTGCTTGATTTTGCCGGGTCGCGCAGGCAGCGTCGAACTTGGAGGAAGCGGCTATCTCCGACGGAATCTTCAGGTGCAAGAGTGGCGCAACCTGCAGAGCGTCCTCTGGAATGGCCCGGGCCAAATCTGCCGGTCTACAACCTGCTTCACGAGGATGGGGGGCAACCTTCAAACGGCTTCACTGCCTGCGGAAAGCTGGTGAACGTGTTCGTGGATGTCCAATAGGACGCGCATTCGACGGAACGAGCCAGTGGCCGCTTCACTCGATTGGCGACAGTGACATCCGCCTGAATCAATCTGCTGAAGCCGTGGCTCCACAGCGCAACAAACAAGACTTCGCTGCAGTACAGTAGGCTGCTATTCTATTATACAAGTAAGCGGTTCCACATGACTGCAGCAGAGCTGTGACCATCGGAAGTTGCATCTGCAGCACACCGGCTTCCGCTACATCCAGGAAAGCCAGTCACTGGCTGCCAGTGAAGCAAGCCAGCGCTGCCTTGCTGCCAGATTGTGCACTTGCATCACACGCTCGACTTGAGGCATCGTTTCCACGCTCCGACGCATCCGCCAGCTCCTAGTGGCACAGCTCCTCGCATTCGATCCCGCATCAGAGTTCATTCGAACCAAGCCTCGACAGAAGAGGCCTCCTGAGCTGTTGAGCAGTGGGTAGAAAGTACTTGGCGAGCGCATCAGGTTCAGAGTACTGGCTGACATCCTCCCGCACAAGGCGAGCATGAGCAGGCGGTGCTAGCCAGCTGCTTGCCGCGGCGGCGCCGCCACCATGGCCAAAGACAAGGACAGAAAGCACAGCAAGGACAAGAAACGGAAGCGTGATAAGGAGGAGGATGAAGCCAAAAAGCGCAAGAAGGCCGCCAAGATGGTAAGGTGGCACTGCATGTGCCGATGCGTCCTCTAGGCCTTCGCGGCGGCAGATGATGGCGACATGCCTTGGCGCCTAGCGCGTGTGCACATGGTGTGCAGGAGCAAGGCGCTGCATGATTGCATACCCATTTTGCTGATGGCATTCGCTAATGCCATTGCGTTCCAGGCCAAGGAGATTTCGGAGCATCTCAAGAAAAAGTCAGCCGGCGCCGAGGAGCCGGGTGCCCAGAAGTTCGTTTGGGGCAAAAAGATCGAGAAGGACATCGCCAGCGGTGCCAGCATCAGCGACTTCTCGAAGAAGGCCGAGCGCGAGCGGCAGCACCAGCGAGAGGTGGGAGCTGCTGGCTATTAATAGTACTTTGTGTCAACTGGCAGCGCGTTCCATTACTGCATGGCAAGAGAAGCACGCGTGCCTGCCAGGCAGCCAGCTGCACGGGCGGAAGCTGCCAGGTTGGTCACGCATGTGCGTGCCTCGAAACATCTACATCACACGAAATAGACTTCATGGTGCGGGCCATAGCGGCCGGGCGCTAACACCGTGAGTTGCACAATTCGCAGGAGGAAATCGCCAAGGTGCAGCGGCGGCGGGAGGAGCGGGAGCAGGAGAAGATACGGCAGGAGGAGGAGCTGCAGTTCATCCAGCGGGAGCGCGCCATCGCCGAGGGCGTGGAGCTCGACAAAAAGGAGGAGCTGGTGCGAGACTTGGCGCTGCTGTGACTGCCACTTCTGATGCAAGGCCGCGGCTTGGCTGCCGGTGTGCTGTTGCCTGCTTTCCTGCAGTACCATGGGGCGCCCCACAAGCATCGTCTCCTTCCTTGAATCCGGTAGTGAGTGAAGGTGGTGACAGTTACACAGCTTCTTCTTGCCCCAACCACCGAGTTCACGTCCAGACGGACGACGGTTGATGATCTGTGATGTGCCCGCGCAGTTCCACCTGGAGCAGGCGAAGATGCGGTCGCAGCAGCGGCTGCGAGAGGGGCGGCCCAAGCCCATTGACACGATAGTGCAGAACCTGTACTTTCCCGACGATCTGGACGCTGAGGGCGCGGACCCCTACACCGTCGCGCGGGAGCTCACACTTCCCGAGCTGCGCGAGCTGCGCGCCGACGTGCAGGACTATCAGGTGAATTGTGTTTCCCGGTCCTCGTTATAGCTTGGTCAGGCCCATTGTGAGACCCCTATGAAAATTGTGCACCGTTGCGCGAGAGCTTTTGCTGCCGGAGCTGCCTAGCAGCGCCGACGTGCGGGACTATCAGGTCTGTGTTTTGCATAAATTTGGGTGTCGGACGCCAACAACTCGGAAAGGAGGCCGTTAGTGCCGACTGTGACTGGCTGCTGCCCACTTCAGCGCCAGTACATCTGCTTCAGGAACGGAGGGCCTGCAGGCACAGCCCGAGGCTTTGGGTCAAGGCTGCAGCACTCGGCTTGCAGAGGTTCAGCGCCACGCGTTCGAGACGTTGTCCCAAGCATCAAACATTTGCCCAGAGCTTTGTGGCCACAGCCGGATCCCTGGCCAGAACGATAACGATGCAAATCAATCCTGCAGGAGCTGGACCGGTATGAGGCACAGCACGTGGAGTTTTGGGAAGCGATGGCGACGGTTTCGGAGCATGAGCTGGCGGAGGCGCAACGGCAGGAGGAGATCGACCGGGCGAGGGTGCGGGGGGAAGCGCCGCCGCCGCACCTGCAGCGCCGCGAGGCGGGCTGGCACGCCTCCATTGACGCGGATGTCTCCTCCATGCTGGCAGGCGAGCACCGTTGCCCCCTTCGTGCAACTGTCGCCCTCGCCGTGGATTGGCGCATCTTCTGCACTGCACTGGATGGAGGCTGTACGGCTTGTGAGATGTCACGAGGATGAGTCTTGGGCAAACACCGAGGCTGCTGTGTGTTCGCTGCTGCCAAATAACATCTACAGCCCGACTCCACATGCATGTCAACAAATTTATAAACCCTAAGGGCACCTGCGGCGGGAGCTGTTGGAGCTATAGGGTCGATCAACGCTACAGTTCGGAAACTGGCAATGTTGTCAAAGCCTTGATCCCCGCAGGCAAAATGCGGTAGGAGCCGCTGGAGAAGTTGACCAACGAGCACCTCCTTCTGGGCCGTTTCTGAGATTCATTGACAACAGCCTGACGTAGCATAAACGTTAAACTCTGCAGGAAAGACGCGGCGGGAGCTGCTGGAGCTGGAGGAGTCGATCAACGGGCAGCTGCTGCCAGCGACGGAGCTTGACCTCAATCGGCATGCACAAGCGACGGCCGCATATGCTGAAGTTATCTTGGCACCCTGCAGGAAAGACGCGGCGGGAGCTGGTGGAGCTGGAGCATTCCATAAACGGGCAGCTGGACGCGGGCACCGTGCCCGACCCCGAGTACTGGTCCGCCGTCCTCAGCCGCCTGGGCATCTGGAAGGTGCGGCCAGCGCAGCTGGCAAACTCAAGACCTCGCCTAAGTGAATGTGCGGCTTGTCTCTGCACTTGGCTCTTCATCTGCCAGATGACAGGGTTGCAATCAGGGGGCTGGCACACGCACAACGTCCAGGCATCCTCAATCGAGGGAGCAAGCAACGTGTGATCGTGCAGCGCTTGTTGTTGGATACACAATTTGCAGACACGACTCCTGTGCGGTTCTGCAGGCGCGCGCGCGGCTGCGGGAGCTGCATGCCGACATCCTGGCGCGGCAGCTGGCGGCAGCGGAGGCCGATGTGGACGTGCGCGTGGAGATGGGCTGGGACCGCGAGGACCGCCAGGTGCGGCTTTATTCAGAGTAATTTTGAGAGGGTTTACCAAGAGGGTTTCCAGAGGCTTTTTCTGGACATGGGCTGGAACCGCGAGGACCATGAGGTGCAGCGCCCCCTTTCCTGCAGCCTCTATCGTATCTCTTACAATGCGGTACAATGCAATCCAATGTCCAAGACGATGTCCAAGACAATTTCGTCTTGACATCTCGACCCTTCAGGACGCCATCCACGCGGGCTCCGCATCGCCGGGTGGTTTGCTTGTGCTGCGCCTTGTTGCCCTTGTTAAGCCGTACTGGAACCTAAACACACAGATCGTTGCAGAGGTCGTCACGAGATTCAATCCACCAGGGAATAAATCTACCGCCGCAGGATGAGGAGGCAGAGGCAGCCGCCAGCCCGGCGCGACGCGACGCGGACGCAGCCGCGCAGCCCGCAGCGGAACCGGAGGAGGACGAGGACGCTGCACTGGAGCGCCTCGCACGGCCGCCTGATGATGGAGGTGGGCTTTTTTGCGGGGTTTGTGCTAGACTCGTATTTTGGGATGTCGGGTACATTGAGTGTGTTCTGGTGGAGTCTGCGCGCTGATGAATAGCTCAATTTCTGACACCTCTTGTTTGAAGGCCTGCCGGCCTCGTGAACCCACCGATGCTACCCGACTGAGCGCAGACACCTCCATACTCAATGCACAACCGCGTGCACCACCTGCCATTTCACAGCGGGATTCATGCATTTTCAAGGCATCACTAGCTAAGCAGGTTCCTGAAGCAGCCCGCCCTCAGAGGCGCCTGACCAGCTTTCAGCAAGTCAGCCGTGCCTGACGCCGCCTGCATGTGTGCACCTCCAGGCGCAGCAGCGGCGGCGGACGTGGCGGCGGCCGCAGTATCACGGCAGGGCTATGCATCGGGCTCAGGCTCAGGCTCCAACTCAGAGGAGGAGGAGAACACAGGGCAGTGGTCGCCGGCGGCACTGGACCCGGCGCTGGTCACTACAGGGCAGGACGTGGTGCACGAGGACGACGACGCGCGTTCGCTCGACCTCATGCGCGCCCATGTGCGTGTGGGCTTGACAATGCAGCTGCATACTGGGGCTTTCACGTGCAAGGAGTTGCAGCCACCTGATGCTGCTGCTAGTGTTGCTGTTGTTGCCCACCGGCATGCGCTGCAACAGCGGGCAGAGGTACAGACATGCACGTCTGAGTCACGTTTTGCTCGGTTGCATTCAGATGAAGTAGCAGGAGCCCCATCCAGATGGCGTAGGACACCGCCATGTGAACCTGCGCCTGCGTGTATTTGCCGCAGGTGAAGCACAAGGAGGCGCAGAAGTACCGAGCGGCGGTCGCGGCGGCCGGCGCCTACAGCGCCAACGAGGGCGACCGCGCCTACCAGCAGATGGTCTCCGACCCCAGCTGTGCGTCGCTGTACCCTCTGTTCGTTGTGTGCGAAACCTGGAGGGCAAATGTGCCTCGCGCACTCGAACCACATCATCTGCCTGGGGGTACGGGTGCAGCCCCTTAGGCTGTAGCCTGAAATTGCTGAGAGGTCTATTCATTACACCGCGTCAGCTCGGTGCTCGGCCAGCATTCTTGCGCCAGATCGTGCTGTCAGGCTTGTGTACAGTCAAGTCCACAGCTGCTGCCCGTGCCCGCGTTAAGACTGCTGTTTTGCTACGATGCCAAACTGACGGCGGCTCATACAGCACCCTGTGGCGTCCTGATCGCCAATCGTGATTTATGATGCTGCAACATATGCTGGAACATTCCTCTCAGTCATTTCCTTGCACGGCTGTATGCTCGGCACAAGGACTTGGGCCTGCGCAGACACATTGTGGCACAGCGCTTGCGCCGTCAGCGAGTCTGTCGCTTCCAAGATGATGACTCTCTAACCCTTGTCTATGCAGCGCACCACGGCGGCGTGCACCCCATGATGCGGCACCTGGCGGATGCGGCGCCGCAGCGCGGCGAGCAGGCCTTCCGCTCCGGGCAGCAGGTGACGCACACGCGGCACCTGCCGGCTTGCAGCACTTTGGATATCCAACACACAAGCTGTGAACGACAGCACAGCCATGTCGTCGGCACGGGCGCCACTGTGTCATTTCATGCATGCGGCACATCGCGGTCAAACCGACACATGCTGTAATTTGCGCTGAGTTTGCGCTGAGTTTGCGCTGTGCTGTGCAGATGGAGACGGCCGCAGACCGCGCCTTCCGGTCGACGTCCGAGCGGCTCATGGGCGACGCTGCGGACGCCGGCGACGTTGCCTTCGGCGGCGAGGTGCAGATCGAGTCGCAGGTGTGCTCTGAGGGAAATCCGCTCCTTTCTGTGCTTTACTGTGCACATGCACAAGGCGCATCCTGAGCCAGCGCAGGGCACTTGATGCTGCAGTCGCGCCCGGTACGCCACAGCGAGGAGGTCTGCATATGCTGCTGCATCACGTCTGCTGAAAGAAGCAGAGCTCCTGGCTCAGGCTGCCGTGTGCCGCCCCGGCGCAGGTGTTCTGGTGGCACGAGAAGCACAAGCCGCGGCGACCGAAATATTTCAACCGGGTGCACACTGGCTACGAGTGGAACAAGTACAACCAGACGCACTACGACCACGACAACCCGCCGCCCAAGACCGTCCAGGTGCGTAACGATCCTCGAATGCCTTTTCGGACTGCGCTGATCTGCCGCTGCACATGTTTTTGGCCAAAGAGCAGCTCACCCATGCTGAGTCTGTAGTCTCCGGCTCTCTGTGCCACATGATGGAAGATGCGTCGTGCTGATGAACTGCTTTCACCTTCTGGTCCATAGGGCTACAAGTTTAACATCTTCTACCCGGACCTGATCGACAAGGGCGAGGCGCCGACGTACGGCTGTGAGAAGGACCCGGCGGCGGTCGACGGCCAGACCTGCATCCTGCGCTTGCACGCGGGCCCGCCCTATGAGGACATCGCCTTCCGCATCGTCAACAAGGTGACTCCTCCATTGCGGATCCTAGATGCACTGCCTCCTTCGCTTGTGGCTGTCATTGCTTTGATGAGATATCTGTTGGTGCGCAGCATGCCGGCGCTGCAGCCTTTGCACTGCCGCAACCTTGCGCTGTATGTGCACATGCTCTGTGTGCCAGCACCCCATCTGAACGCATCCTCCCGCACGTGCAGGAGTGGGAGTACTCGCACAAGAAGGGCTTCAAGAGCACCTTCGAGCGAGGCATCCTGCACCTGTACTTCAACTTCAAGCGCGCCCGCTACAGGCGTTGAGCACTGTTGTGCGTCATCTCTGGGTGGCCTATCGTAACGTCTTACGGACACGCATACGGCAATCGCTTGCTAACTTGCAGCAGTTTCACAGGACTGAATCTGATGTGCTAGTTTGAGACGACCTCGTCAAGCTGTTGTAACAAGCTGTGGATTCTACGAGACGCGCATGCCGCCTCGGCAGCGCAGAAGCACATCATTTCTGTCCACAATATACTTTCAGAAGCACGGCGGCCTGATTGCCATGCAAAAGCCAAGCCTGCACCCGTGCACTAGTCCGGATTACTGTTCACCGGAAGCACAGACCGTCTCTACACATACGTCCGCCGCGCGGCCTCACACACTATCGCAGTTTTGCATCATTATCGGATCTTCTTCACGAACCTGCGCGCCTGGGGGCCTGCTAGTCTGCTGGCACAAAGCTGTACCGCGGACTGGCAGTCCCGCCGGGAGGTTTTAGGAAGACCCTAGCCACGAGATTAATTCCTTATAAGCACCCAACCGACGCCTAAACGGCATAATTCTAATTTCACTCACTCAACTAACTTCTTCTGGAGCTCCAACACCACAACGCGAAAGCCTCCTGCAAGCGCTGCCGCCGACCTCTGCATCGATCAACTACATCTCTACAACACATTTGCAGCGCTCTGCAATAATGAAGGTGCGGCCTGCCCTGTACCAATCCCTTGCACCCTGGACCTTGTCGGCCGGAGTGCACTTGCCTGGCGATGCTCCAATGCCCATTCCGCCACCACTCTTGATCTTCCCGTGTATTTCGGACACCACCAGAAGCTGCGCGACGTCAACCGACGCTGACAAGCGCGTTTCGGCTCGGACATGTCGTGTCGATCTTGACGGCGACACTAATTGACAGCTGAATCAGGCCCTGCAGCCTCTATTCAGAGGCATCATATGATAACCTGAAATATACTGCTGTCGCATCTGCGCTTTGTTCGCGCGTCATGAAAAGTCGGCATGCGACCTCCAACCGCAGTCCACTTCAGCGTGTGCAGCGGCTGTGCCGGCCGTTCGCCAGGCTGCTTCTGCTGCGGACTTGCCTCGCATTCTCTGTAGAAGACACCGAGGCCAATTCGCCGACCGACGGGCTCTTCAGCCAAAAGTCGTTGGCCACTCGGGAGTGCCGGATCCCGGCAGGAAGCTGGCAGTGGCCGCCTGACCGTGGATTGTACAATGTCAGATTTAACAGGCATCAATCCAACGAGTGTTTCGTGATGTTTCGTGCCGGTCAGGCGATTGAACCGTTTGTTTGCCGTGCGTGCAGGGCTCCGCAACACGCGCCGCAGTGCTCGCCGCCACGCTTGCCGTGGTGCTCCTGTCCAGCAGCTGCCTGCAGCAGGCGGATGCCCGATCGACGAGGATGCTGCGAGGTGTTGGAGCACCGCCACCACCACCCCCGCCGCCACCTCCGATGGGTGCACCGCCGCCGCCGCCGCCGCCCCCTCCCCCGCCGCCAGTCTACGGGTGCCATGATGCAACTCATCTGTCTGCGCGTGTCCCTTCTCATACTTGCTGTGTCGTGCCTTCTCATAGTTGCTGCGTCCTTCAGTTGCAGGCATTAAAGTCTCGTGCAATGTATCTGATGAACCACCGCTCACACTCGAGTCTCAAGCTGTTGAATACTGACTGCAGATACGGCGGCTACGGCAGCGGCTCATACGGCGCCGGCAGATACGCAACGTACGCCTCGCCTGCACCGCCTGCAGGCTACAGCACCAGCCCCATCGGGTGAGTGTCTTTGCAGCCGCCTCAGCTCTTTGCAGCTGCCTCATCTCTGAGTGTCCACAAGTGCTGCGCCGTTACTACTGCTGTGCTATGGGCTGCTGCTGCTGCTGTGCTGCGGCCGCACCCGACATTTCAGCCGCCGTCGCTGCTACCGTAACCAAAATTAAGAGCATCGAGTGTTGCTGCTTGCAGGCTGCGGCAGGAGGAGGTCTACAGGATGGCAGCGTCAACCTTCTTCCAGGCATCATACTTCGGGGCACCAGCAGCGCCAGCCGGCTCTTACAGCCCGTACGGCTACGGGTACCAAAGCGCAGGCGCCGGCTACGGAGGCTATTACGCGAACCGCCGCTGAAGCGCCTGACAGAAGGGCGCGGCGGGGGAGGGGCTGCAGGTGTCTTGCACGCTAGAACACCAAGAAAACCAGGAACATCTCGCATTGATTGAAATGAACCGGAACCCGAAACCGACAGCAGTGTGCTGTCCAGCCATGCCTATTCTTGAACACACTCAGTTGGTTTTAGGAACACTGTCTGAAGTCAGGAGCTCAGAGGTCTTGTCTCTCTCGTTGATCTGCGTCGCGCTTCGTCCATATCGTCGGCTCACTGGCTAAGTGACAACCGACCTCCTGTAACGTGGAAGTATCTCTGCAAGAACAATTGACAATGGCACAGAAACCACGCACCTGACAAGACTGGTGTTATTTATGCACGGCCAGGCCGCAGGGATGTCTCATGCAGATGCCCGCATATTCGTGAAGGCTGTGAAAAGGTTACATAGATCGTATCCAGCAGGACGAACTTTCACAGCATACTGAGACCGATACATTGCAGTAACTGAACGCTGGCTCTCAATCGCATGTTGCCAACTCTTCTGGAACCCTCCAGGAAGCAAAATCAAGCCTTTCTCATGTTCACACCCGCCCGCATCACCTGCACGCGTCAAGGCCCCTGTCACTCAACACCTCCAACTTCAAATTTGTAGCGACCCGGCCTGCGTCCCTCGACAAGCCAGAACACGACACAAGCAGCAGCAGATGGCTAGAAGTGCTGATGGCGCGGCCGCAGCCGGCGCTGGCACTGAGATTTCATAAATAAATTATGCAGGCAGATCAGCAGGCTTGGCGCGCACCTCGTCGACTAGGAGCAGCTGGGAGGCGATGACGGGGCTGCTCTGCAGGATCTGCTTCTTGACGAGGTAGTTGTCGTAGATGCCGGACAGCACCGGGTCCAGCGCCTCCCCTGTCGCCACGTCCAGCCCCACAACGCTGCCCGCCTCGTGCTCCTCCTGTTGTGCGGCAGTCCAAAGTTCAGGCCAAGAATGGTGTTGTTGAGAATTATCATGTCGAAAAGCGCCTCCCCCGTTGCCATGTCCAGCCCCACTACGCTGCCCGCCCCTCGCTCCTCCTGTTCCGCGGCAGACCGAGAGAATCGAAAGCGGCATTCTCGTTCGAGAAGGTACTGGCCGCCCGGCAACAGTGCGAGTCGCAAGCGCGCAAGGAGTCGCAAGCGCGCGAAGGCGTCACATGACATTGCCAAATGTCATGTGCGACCGGTCACGCTGATGGGACAGGCACTGCCAGGCAATGTGGATGGATGGCCAACGAAACTGGTGCATTACTTCAGAACTGCTGCAGAATCTGCCAATGGCGGACGCACCTGGAGGGAGATGATGGAGTCCTGGGCGTCGTAGCCCGAGTTCTCCGCCAGCGTCTTGGGCGTGCCCAGCAGCGCCTCGGCAAACGCCTCCACCCCCAGCTTTGCCCGCCCCTGCGCCTCCTGCGCACACGCAGCCGTGCGGCGGCGTCAGCAACGATTACAGAATGCTGGACAAGCTGGAACTGAGATGCGCTTCCCCTCATGCAAGTATGCCTGCACCGTCGGCGGCAAGCTGCTCTCAAGGGTCGGGCTAGCATGAAATCGTGTCGCAGGTTTGTTGCGGAGCAGCGTCGCCATTTCCCCACCAACCAGTGTACTGACCTTTTTGGTGACGGTGCGCAGGTGGTGGGCGGCCGCGATCTCGAAGGCGCCGGCGCCGGGGACAACGTCGCCGTCGTCCACAGTGTTCTTCACCGCGCGCAGCCCGTCGCGGATGGCCTCCTTGATCTGTGCCAGTGTGTGGTCCGCCGGGCCCTGTAGGAGATATAACATGTTGCGTGATATAATCTAGATACATGTAGTGTATGTAAACAAGCCCTGGGTTGAACATCCTCACGTGTGCCAGAGCCCTGGAGGCAATGCGCCTCAAAACCATTCAAATGCATGCAGTGTCTCCTTGGGTGAGCTCCCAGGTGCTGACGGTCAAGGTTGACACCATCAGCGGGCAGGAGACAGACCCGAGAAGACATGACAGGTGGCGGGCAGGGCGCAGTGCGGGGGGCAGCTGGCGAGGGACAGGCGTCAGGCTGCAGCGCAGCGGCACCTTGATGAGGATGGTGCAGGAGTGGGGGTTCTTGACGTCCTCCACGAAGGTGTACTTCTCCTCCCCCAGCACGTGCTCGTACACCAGCCCTGCATAGCCCAGCGCCTCTGGCACCTGGAAATTGCAAGGACAGCAATCGGTCAGACATCTATCCTCATGCATCTATCCTCAAAGGCAAAGACCTTGAAGCGGCCAAGGCCCTGCACCACGGCGCACAGTGAGAACTCGACGCGAGAAGCGGCTGTCGACAATCAGTAAGCAGGCACCCAGGAAGAAGCACACAAAGACTCAAAAACGAATCAACAACGCACCAGCTCCTCGACAGAGTTGATGGCGAAGCCGCCGCAGGCTAGGGTGAGGCGCTCCATGTTGCGGCGCTTTGCGCGGCGCAGGCCCAGGATGCCCTCCTTGGCCAGCATGTCCAGCGCCATGGGGTCGATGCCCTTCTGGTTGATCAGCACGAACGACTTCTCCGGGCTGTCGCACACCTGCGGGCGTGCCACGCAAGAAGGGTTTGCAGTTGTGAATTTGGGCCTGGCGCCGGTACGATTTCCGGTTGCCTTCCGCGACCAAGGGCAGACACGCAGTCGCCACCGGTACAGATCTGATGAGTCTGAGGCACCACCCGCCAGCGAAACGTGTGAAGCGCACTGCTGTGCTTGTTGGGCTGCCGCACCTTGTGCTTGAGGTCGATGATCTTCTGCACGCGCTCGGTGGTGACCTGCCGCTCTGCGCGCACCAGCCGCTCCCGCTGGTCCGCGCTGCTGTAGAAGAAGCCCGAGTTCACCTGCGCCAGGTGATCAGCATGGCTTGTCGTGTAATGTGGCGCAACTAGCTGCCGCTGGGCTGCGCTGCCGAGGAAGAGGCTCCAACTTACATGTGGCCCAGGTGTTTAGCATGTGGTATGTGTGCGCGTCTGCTCTTCGCAGACTTGCATCCAAGTTTGTCAAGGCTGAGGTGCTGCTGGGCATGTCGATTGCTGGGTAGGACCGAAGAGGTAATTGTTCCGACGGAACTCCTCACGGCGATGGAATCAGCAATCGCGTCGTGCCCGGGAGTCGACCTCCTCCGAAGAGAAGGGCGCCTGCGACCGGGACGTCGCTCTGCGGCGTTGCACGCTGGGACATGCACCATGTCAAAGCCCCGAAAGGCCGGCGCCCCATTTGCGTCAGGTGTCTGCGAGCGGCTAAACCCACAGCCACCCCGCCGATGAACAATTCTGTGTTTGTGTATTGGTTCTCCGCATTGCTCTTACATGCAATGCAGATGCCTGCTTTCCGGGGAGCCAGAAAGCGGGTAGAGCTCGAAAAACGATGCGGCAACTCGACAAACGAGGGGGCGGCGCACCTCGGACTTTTCGTACTCGAGGCTGATGTTGGCGGTCAGGATGAAGCAGTTCTCCAAGTGCTTGGGCATGTCGGGGTGGCGGCTGCCGTGATCCAACACCAGCCCCTTCACCAGCCGCGTGTCCTTGTCCAGCTTGTGCTTCATGTGCATGATCTCCACCTGCGGGATGTAGTCCAACGAGCGACGGCACTCCACATCGGCTGCGATTCGAGTGCATCGGCTGACGCTCGTGGGCAGCAGCCGCTGTCACTGCCGGCGCTGCTGGCGCAACCTGACGCCGGCGCTGCCGCCGCTGCCAGCTGCTTCCAGACTGCTTCCGCCAGGTTTCACTGTGTCCTGTGCTATCATGGCAACTCGCCTTCCCCTGCTTCGCTGACACATGGCAGGTCGCGTTGTGCCGCTGAGCCCCCAAGGCAAAACAATGATTCTCTGAGACTCCAAACTCACCATGTACAGGTCGATGGGCTCCTCCGGCTTGCGGATGGTCATGACGGCATCCGTCACGATGTCTGTCAACCGGTCCGCCATCGACTGCACCAGGAATGTACATCTACGTTCGTGTGCTGATGTATGCTGATGGTCACATGCTGCTGCTGGATTGCTGGTGACCTCAACGCCCTTGAAAACCAGATGCATGTGTGCGCCTTTGCAGCTCCGGTAGCAGAGGCCAATGCGATGTGACATCCAATCTGCCACAGGCGTTGTGCCGTCCAACGCAGAACTCGCCTGTGCCAGCTTGGTGCGCAGGCTTGTGCGCGCTACGCAGCGCATCACCTCCCGGTCCCCAGGGTCCACGCTCTGCTTGAACTCCTCCAGGAATTTGAGCGCCGCCACCCGTGCCAGGTCATACCCCTGCAGCGCCGGCGGAGTGATGCAGTCATGCGCATGTTCTTTGAGACCGAGGAACTCGGGCTGACCAGCATGGCGTCCATTTGTTTGTGACGCATGGCAAAGCCAGTGGAGGCGGCATGTCAGGCACGCTGCCATCACATATTGACGGCAATCAATCAACACCCATGCGGCAACGCCAGTCTGCACGGCAGGCCCAGTCCAGACTGGAGGCAAGCAGGAAGCTGCTCACGTCGACGATGATGCGCGGGTGCAGGCCCTCGCCGAGATACCGCTCCGCCTGCTTCATGAGTTCCCCGATGAACAGCACCGTGGACGTGGTGCCATCCCTGCGGCCGCCGATTTCAAGTTGCAGTCGCATCCAGGCAACGTGCTCCGTGCACCACGTGTGATTGGGAGTCTTTCTGCACCGGCAGCTTGCATACATGCTCCCCACACTGGTGTCATGCATGTATGCATCGTGCATGCGGCCATGGCAGTAGATGTCATGACAGGCGCCACTGACCCGCTGGTGTCGTCCTGAGCGACGGCTGTTCGGGCTATCATCACGGCTGTGGGATTTTGGATCTGCATCTCCCGCAGCAGGACGTTGCCGTCCTTTGTGAGTTTAATGTCTGCATGGGCACATGCACCAATTTTGGGGGGAGCCGGCGCACAGTCATGTAGAGGGTATCCACCCACCCCACACCGACATGCATGCTCGAAGCTGCTAGGAGCAAGAAAACGTATTCGAACAGCTGTTGCCCACGCATTCTCACCTCCTGAGCCTCCCACGAGCATTTTGATCGTGCCTTTGGGACCGAGGTTGGTCTTCATGACGTCCCGCAGGCCCTTTGCAGCGTTTATGTTCATGAACAGGGCTGCGGATCGGCCCATGACCTCCGCCTTGGGGTTGAGCGTCTTGACGGAACCCATATTGTCCTGGCGGCAATCGCACTTCTACTGTCCCCAGTGAACTTTCTCCGTTCAGCACCCCATCGACTCGCGCGCTCGAAAGAGGTTCTCGGTTCACTTTCAAGCGGTTTGAAAGTGTACAGTGGTTGTGTGCATTTCGGAATAGCAAACATTTGCGAGCCTCCTTCAAGTTCATGCTTCATGGAGGCTCTGTGGAGACTCGGAACCACGTGATGGAGACTCTGGGAAATGCCTCTTCTGCAAGGCAATTTTCGTTTCAGCGCATCAGTTGCCAGCTTATCTGCGATAGGAGCTGCTCAACGCCTACAGATGCTGTGAAAATAAAATATTTTTGCCACTGGCGTGAGCACATCAGATCTGAACCCGGCAACCAGATATTTTCGTTGAGACTGGTGACATTGCGTTGCCCTTCTACCCGTGAGCAACATGGCGATGTCTGAGCCATCAACAGGCAGGGAGCTCATGCCTCCCCCGAAGCCGCGAGGGGCTCGGAAGCTGCCACCAAAACCCAAGCAGCTGGTGCTGGAGGAGGACGAATGGGCAGAGCAGCTGGAGGCCATCATCGAGCGCGACTTCTTTCCGGACGTGCCGAAGCTGCAGAGCAAGCTCGAGTGGCTGCAGGTGCGCGCACCATTAAAACGGCTGCTTGTCGCGTCTGACACGTGCAACCCAGTTGACCGGCTTCCGCCGCGCCGATCGCTGCCGGACATGCATGCAACTGGGTCCAGCTGCTGCAACCCTGCGAATCGGTGATTTGTTTCTTCATCATCATCAATTCATCGTGCAGGCGCTGCGGACGCGGGACCCGGCGGCGCTGCGGCAGGCGCAGGCGAACATCGCGGCGCGGCGCGCGGGCATTCGAACGCCCATCGGCGCCACGCCCGGCAGCTTCGAGACGCCGGGCGCCAGCCTGCTGCGGGCGCCGCACGGGCTCACCGCCACGCCGTCGCAGACGCCCGCGCTGACGCCGCTCATGGGCCGCTACGGAGGCGCAATCCCCGGGCGCGGCGAGCCCCGCGATGGCGGCGACGCGCAGGCGCCGGCAGACACGCCGGTGATGACGCTGGACCGCTTTTTGGCGGCTCATACGTCGGAGGACAACGCCAGCTTCGCGGAGCTGCTGGAGGACATGAACGCGCGGCGGAAGCAGGCGGCCCCCTGGCTGCACGAGCGCCACACGCAGGTGGGTTGTGCGCACGGTGGTGCTGGCCGAGATGCATGTATGCTGAGCTCGAAAATTCGGAAAAGTCAGTATGCATTTTGCAGCTTCCTTGTATATGCAACTGCCTGCATGCTGTTCGAAAGTATCCGGCCTCAGCCTCGGCATCTGACATTTTCTCTCGTTTTCACCTGGTGACTGTGCATGACCGCCTCCGTGTGTTGAAGGCGCTGCTGTCGCTGGAGGACCAGCAGGCGGCGGGGGAGGAACGCAAACAAGATGGCTTTGGCAGTGGCGGCCAGCAGCCGATGCGCATGCTCATATCGGGCCACGAGCCCAAGAATCGGCTGTTCTACGACAGCTCGCAGCATGATGCGCTGGCACTGTCGGCGAGCGAGCGGGCGCAGCTGACCGCCGGGCCGCCAAAGACAATCAAGCACCGCAACACGCGGTTCCACACGCCGGCAGTCCCCCAGTCGGGCGCCAGCACCCCCGGCGGCGGCACCCCCGGCGGCACGGACACAGACAGCCAGGCCGGCGGGACGCCTGGGCCAGATGCAACCGGGCAGCCAGGGCTTCGGTATGGCATGCTGGCGACGCCGTCCTTCACGCCCGGCGCCGGCGGCGAGTCGCCATTCATGACGTGGGGCGACATTGCCGGCACGCCGTTGCGGCTGGACGCGGAGGACACGCCCCTCGACATCGGCGGCGGCCCGGGGCCCAAGTTCAGCATGGCGGCCTTCCCGCGCAAGGACGCAATCACGCGGCACATGGCCGCCAAGGCCAGCAGCAGCCTGAAGCGGCGGGCGGCGTCGTACGCCGGCACGCCGCTGGCGCGCCAGGCAGCAGCAGCGGCAGCGGCGGCGGCGGCGGACAGCAGCGGCACGCCCAGCAGGGCTGGCACGCCGAAGACGGGCGGCCGCACACCAGGGAGAGACGCTCAAACGCCACTGTCTCAGGCGGGGCGGCGGCTGGCGTCGACGCTGCGGGCGGCAGGGAAGACTCAGGGACGGCCAGGCGAGGCCGACTTCCAGCTGCGAGCCAGCTACCGGCCACAGACGCCCGCCAACGGCAGTGCGCCGCGCACAAGCTCCGCAGGCGCTGCGACGCTGGTGATCGACAGCGAAGATGCGGCACGGCTGGCCAAGCTGCGCGCGGCGGCGCTGACGAACAAGCAGCGCCTGCAGGAGGGCCAGCCAGGCGGCAAGCTCACAGATGATCTGCTGGACATATAAGTTTTGCTTCCTGAAAATAGCCCAGCTGCCAACGGTGGCGTTCAGGATCTGCGCAGTACACAGGACATCACACAGATTGTGATGTGGCGGCAGGCTGCAGTTTTGACAGCGGTGAGCATGTGCACAGTGTGTGCCTTCTCTCGTGTACACTACCTGGCAACCCTGTAAAATGTTTCTGTACAGCAGCCTGACACACGAGAGTTGGCCCCCAGCCAACCCAGCCAGGCACCTGGAGATAGCAACTTGACACGTTGTGCAGTCCGAGAATCTCATGCCACTGTACCCCGAGGATTTTGCGGAGGTCCGCCGTGCCACTGTCGCTCAACCCGTACAATAGACAACAACGTCCGAATTTGGCATATGTATGATCAGTGCCAAACACGCAGTACATGTTATCTAGAGGATGTCGCGTCGACCCGGATCTTGCAATTTGGCGCAAATCTCGGAACTTTGCTGAGTTGACCGGGGCATGCCAGGGTCCTTGTGAATGTTTCCAGGTCACATGATATAAATTCAGTCGCTTTACCGCATCAACACGCCTGTTTGATCACTGTAACAATAGTGACAGTCAGCAATTTTTCACATCGGACGAGCTCTAGACTTGATTCGCACTCAGCGTTGTCACACCACATGTAAACATTGGGGCGAGGATTCATCCAGTCGGTGGCGTTGCTGGCGTGCTGGCTGATGCTACAATGGATAGGTATGGCCCACATTCTCGCGTGCGCAGCAAGCCACCACTTTGCTGCACGAGTCAGGGCATGTATCCTGTGCAAATCATCCCCAGAGAACTCTGACGGATTGCCTGCTGCAGGCCGGTCATCATGAGCGGCGGCCAGACTCATGGACCCTACCCGCAGCCAGACGGGCAGCGGCAGCTTGCATCCTACGCTGCAAGCCGGCAGGCACCCCAGCAGCCGTCTTACTTCAGCCCCGATGGGGAAGCTGCGGCAGCAGCGCCGCCAATGCACCATGGCCCGCAGGCGTCCGCATCAATGCCGCTGCTGATGCCGCACCCGCGCAGCCAGCCAGGCGGCCTCGGACCATATGCTGCCTCTGCACGGCCGATGTCACCGAGGACAGCGCTGACGTATGCTTACGAGACGCCGTTAATGCACTTCTTCGAGCCTGAGGGCCGCCCACACCAGCCTCACTCGCAGCAGCAGCCCTCAGGCCAGCGAAACTCGCAGCAGCAGTCGGGCCGTGCTATGGCGGCGAACGCGCTGCCAGAGTGCTTTGCCGGCATGGAAGACTCCTGGTCCGGCACAGACAACGGAAGCACGGCGTCAGACACGCTGTTGCTGCTGCAAAGCCGGGAGCGTGCAATGCTGGAGGCTGAACTGGAGGAAGGCATGACCTCGCGTCCCTATGAAGGTGAGCTCGTCTTCGTGCGTCAGTCAGCCTGCTATTGACAGCGCCCAGTGATGAAGGCTGTCATCGCATGTCTTCTGACGAGTGCATGGATCAACATACTTGTCAGAATGCTGACATGTGAACATACTGCCATGGCAGCGACACGGCCTGAGCACATTGCATCATCGCAACCCCAACGCCAAGCTGCAGCAGGGGCGGCGGGGCAGCAGCAGCAGCAGCAGACGCTCGCGGCACACACGAAGCTGCAACGGTCTGTCACGCTGCCGTCAGCTACTCAGCAGTTCGGCACCACGCTGACCTCACTGACAGTCAGGAGGCAGCGCAACCTTGCGACCGCCGAGCGCGCCAGGATCCGTCTGCAGTGCCTCCACCAGGTGCGCTCTTGGCCATGAACATGCTGCATGTACATTCGTGGGGAGAAGAACAAACCAAATATGCTTCAGTCTCCCACGTAAGCACTCTACTCCTCTTGAGGATGGACGCTGCCGCCGCAGGATGAGGCCATGTTCCGACAGCGGCACTGGCTGCGAGACGGCATCGTCAAGGTTCGCGGCGTGCTGCGGGAGGCACTCGGCGGCTTGCAACTCTGGCGAACGTCCATCCAGAAGGTCGAAGGCCGCCACGGTGTGTTCCCATTTCGCTGTCGAAATGTGCCACCATGCAACCACCCTTGGAAAATCCTACCTGCCTAACCTGACCTCCTCCAGCGAACCGTTCGGACGGCACTGATCATGCTCTTCGATGGTCACTCGTGAAAGGCAGCATGACAAATATGTGCTCAATACTGCTATCACTTTCACGACCAGTTCTGCACAAGACCTGCTTCAAAAGCGGCAATTGATCCCTGCAGGCTCGAATGTGGCGCTGACGCTATGCTTCATCCGCTTCGCACTGCTGCTGAACGTGGCGCTGCTGGTGCTGTGGCTGCTGCTGGTGGTCATGCCCTTCTGGGTCAAGCCGCCGGTCACCTTCCGGTGGAGCCAGCTGACAGCGTACTCCGCCAAGAGAATTGCGCAGGGCTTCGGCCTCGACAATAGCTTTCTGCTGTATGGTGCGCAGGCTGCACGAAGCATGCATGTCAGCGGATCACCCGCAAAGATGATGATGCGGCCGCATGGCGCCGCGCTGTCGCCCCTTCGCAACTACAACTGCTTGCCAGCTGATCAGTGGTCGTCATGCAGAATGCAAGGCTACATGTCGAAGCGACGCCATGTGGATTTATTTTATGTGGCTGCCTGGCTGCAGGCGGATACAATTACATCTACCAGCGGCACGGACACAACGACCCTGCGCTGGGCGTGCCAGACCGGCACCAGCCCATTCCAGCGGACCTGGGCTTCCCCATCGCCATCATCGCTATGCTGGTCATCTCCCTGGTCATGCTGCTGCACGCCATTGGCCGGCGCCTGCAGGTTCATGAATGACCGCCTGCCAGCACTTGAAGCACACACCGCCGCATGCGCGCATCGTCGAGTTCGCTCGCTCTGCATGTGGACAAGCATGAGGCGCATCTGCGGCAACAGTTATGTCATGAACCTGAGGGATCATTGACGCAGGGCAACGGAGACAAGGGCGACGTCGTGCACGACAAGTACATGTACCGCTTCTCGACGGTCGTCTTTGCGTCCTGGGACTACCACCTCACAGACTATGAGGCAGCGGCCAACCTGCGGCGGTCCATCCGGCAGCAGCTCAAGGAGATGCTGAACGACGCGTCTGACGCAGATGTGCAAGTGACTGTGTACGCCAGGATCATGGGCCAGATGCGCAAGGCGGGTACCCTCGAAGACAATCTGTTTCCGCAGACATGCAAACAAAATTCATTGGCGCATTCTGCACATCATGCACCTCTGTGAAGCAAGCCACGATGTCTCGAGCTTGCCGCTGCTGGTTGCTGCAGATCGTCGGTGTGGGACTGGTGTGGCCGACGATCGTCGCCGCCACCGGCGTGTGCAGCTACTTTACGCTTGTGAACGAGGAGTCCATCAACGCGCTCATCAGCACCGGCTTCGCCACCTCCATCCTGCTGTCGCTGATCAACACCCTCGGCGCCATGGCGGTCCGCCTGACCATGGACATCGAGGGCTGGCACCCTCGCAATGTCACCAGCGTGAGAAATTGAGGATAGTCTGAGCGGACTGGCCCAAACATGCACTGCCTCTGCATGTGGCAGTGCATGTTTGAGCCAGTCCGCTCAGACAAGATCATTGATGTGTTGATGTCACGGCTTTGGCAGTGCGTACCTTGTCAAGGCACCTTCTCGAACGCAGATTCATGGTGCAGGTCCTGGCTGCAAAGCTGTTTTCGATAAAGCTGTGCTACCTTGCGGCGCTGACATGGCATCTCTACCGCCTGCTCATTGATGGGAAGTCCAGCATCACGGTCAACAACTCTCGGCAGGTCAGTATGCAAAGCAGCCAGTCTCATGATTCTTGGTGAAAATCGTCATTTCTGTCAGACGGAGATGCTGATCACATCTGATGCCGCAGTGTTCACATGCGCAGACCTGCAGTTACAGCGACAAGACAGATGTGCTGTGCCGCACCGGCAGCATGTGCTGCAACGAGGTTTGTGCGCACTACCAGTCTCCAGCCAACGACAGCCTGCAGGTGAGTGTCTGAGACGCCACTGCACGTGAATGCAGACGAGCCTCGTCTCACCTCCAATAGCTGAGGTGTAGCTGGATGTGACGATTGCGCTGGTCATCACCAACAATGGGAGAACAGCACACACTGCCTTTCATCAGCAGGCCACATTGCTCATATGTGCGGTCGTGCAGGGACACTGCGTGCCGTCCTGCCCGGAGAACACCATCGGCTTGCTGCTGTACCGCCTGGTCATCACCAACGCGGTGGTCATCAACGTCAGCGACGTGGCGCGCGGCGTCCTCCTGAAATACTGGTCTGAGCAGGCGTATGATCCACCAGATGTGAGTGTTGATGGACAAATACAAGTGCACAAATTTATGATGAGTTTGCAGAGTAGAGCCTGTGAAGTTGCAGCCGCCGCTGACCTACAGCCAATGCGAGAACTATGAACTATGAGCCTCCTGAGCTTCTGTGGACGAGCTGCTCCGCTGCCCGCAATGCCACTGGGTCACAGCTGGAATGAAGGGAGCAGAGTTTCCTTTACAACACCGCAGGTGGTGCTGACGGTGATCGAGAACCAGGTGCTGGTGTGGCTGGGAGCGGCGCTGGCGCCGCTGCTGCCGCTGCTGGGGGCGCTGTCGAATGTGCTGCACTTTGGCACGCAGAAGCTGCTGGCGATGCACGCCTTCGTGCCGCCCAAGAAGCCGTACAGCGCCTCGCGCACCTCCACCATCGCGCACGGCCTCATGCTAGGTGCGTGCGAAGAACATTCTCTCCTTCTGAGGCGGGCATGTCCTGCACACTCGTTCTGCCTAGCAGCTCTAGCATGCGCAATGATGTGCTCTGCAACAGAACCATCAAGGAGATACTCAGATTTTGTCAGCGGTGGTCAATGGTGTGCCAGCTGCATCGCAACGTTTCATCGCGCCTCGCAGTGGCGCTGGCGGGCTGCACGATAACCAATGGCTTCGGTCTACAGTACCGCCGCCAGACGTGCGGGCCGCACCAGGGCACCTCCATGAAGCGCACGCTCACCGACCTCATCAACTCAGCTCCCAGGTGTGGCCACCATGTGTTTCACTAAGATGCTTGTCACATCCTGCATTGCCATATGAGGCGCCTACATTGTGAGGTGCCTGCATGCGGCTACTGCTTCTTCACGCTTGGGCTCTCGCTCGCCGCAGGGGGCTGGGCACCACGGTTTCCTGGCTGGGGAATCCCCTGGTGCTGGGCAGCTTGGCCATCATCCTGGTCTTCATCGTCGTGGTCCTCCAGAGCCGCGTGTACAGATTCCGGCGTGATGTGCACCGCCTCAAGGAGGACTTTTCAAGCTACCGGCGCGATTCAATGCTCAAGCGGCGTCTAGGCGCCGGGACGCTGAACCCTGGGACTGGCGGCCTGAAGAGGCAGGCCAGTGGTGGCAGCAGCAGTGGCGGGGGGCATGACTCGAATGCAACGTGTGCCCGAAAGCTGGAGCTGGTGGCAGCGTCGCAGTGGGACACGACGAGGCCGCCGAGCCGGCTGGCTAGCCCTGGAGCTGATATCTGAAGGCGATGATACAGCAAGCGTCATGCTGTGGCATGTGGACGTGTAGCGAACGACTTCTGAATTGACTGTGCTGCCGCCAGATTTTGTCGCTGTGGAACCGGCCCGCCCTGGAGCACCTTCCATCAACCACCCTGACGCAGCTGGCCATCGGCCGGTCGCACTCCCTTCCCGCACTCTGCAAGACTTGCTGGCAAGCCGTACTCTTTGTCGGATCGCCCGAGTGTCTGACGCGAAGCGACGGCGCCACCTGATTTGCGCTGAGCTTGGGCAGCGGCGTCAGGTGCGAAGCCACACCTGCCTCGACGCGCGTCGAAGCACGCAAGCGAGGGTTTGGACAGGATCATGGAGCGGCATGCGCAGCGGGAAGTTTTCGGATCTCACTAGCATGTTCGACCGGGTGCTCGTGACCCCGATTGCTGGCAGCATGCATGACGATGTTGGCAGCCGCAAGCGATCGTGGGTGGAATCGCGCTAGCGATGCTCACACAGCAGCAGGAAGGTTTCCATCAGGCTCAGGAAGCGAGTGTGAACGAAGACCGATACATCAGGCTCTGTCGGCGAGCCCTGTCGGGCGGATAGGTGTGGGCCTGGGGATGCCGGCGAAGAGACCTGTTGCCGGTGGCAGCGCTGCAGCGCAAATATGCTGTCGTGGCAGCCCATGAGAGGAGGATACTGCAAATAACTGCAGTCAGGCCGACGGCGTACCAGGTCGTCATCATCAAGCCGAGTTGGTTGAGCAGGCTCGGATAGCACACCAGCTGAGATGCTGCACACAGACGGGCACATGCCTGATGAGCAGCAAATCAAGATGATGCTTTGCAGGTGCATTCGGACTCGCCTGACACATCGGTGTCCGCAGCCTCTGGACGAGTGGCAGTGCCGGGCATGATGCGCGGCAGTCGCTGGCTGGCGCTGGCGGCCCTGCTGGCCGCCGTGTCGGCAGTCACAGCACAGCAGCAGTTCAACCCGCCGCAGCCGCCGTCGCCGCCGCTGCCGCCGGGCGGCACCGCGAACTTCCAGCCGCCGTCGCCGCCGCTGCCACCGGGCGGCAGCGCCAACACGCCGGCGCCTTCGGTGAGTTACGCGGTGCCAGGGCTGGTACAGCAGAGGCTGCAAAGGCCCGCGAATGGCCCCGCCGCACATTCCAACCTCGCGGTGCACACTTGCCAATAATCACGTGTGCATGCGCAGGGTGAGAATGCTGCGCCGACCGTGGCGCCCACAGCGCCCACAGTAGCGCCTGCAGCGCCTACGGCAGCGCCCTCTAGTGCACCGACAGCCGCGCCAACTGGAGCCGCACCAACTGTAAGACCCACAGCGGCGCCTTCCGGCGCGCCGACGCAGGCGCCTGCAGGCAACCCCACTGCGGCGCCAACATCCGGCGGCAACTTCAACCCCGCCGACGGTGAGGCCGCTGCAATGTCCTTGACCGTGGTGTGGAGGCAGGACCTGCACAAAGCTGGGAGCGCACAGCCTCACAAGGACACTGCCTTACGGAGCTTGCCTTGGTGCTACTAGCCAGATGCTAGCAGCAGCTTGGCAAAGGCTTGAAACCACGCTTTGCTCAACCTATGCCGAGCCGGTGTCTCGCAGCGACGGCGCTGCTGGCGCAGAAGAACGCGATCAGCAACGCGGGCAGCATCAACGAGCTGGACAGCTGGATTCAGGGCGGAAACCCGTGCAGCAACTGGGCCGGCGTGTCCTGCGACCAGAACGGCGGTGTCATCTCCCTGTGAGTCTCCTCGCCTGCTTGGTCGATGAAGCATGCCCTCGACCTCTGCTTGTTGGTCCACCCTTCACAGCTGTGGGACCGCTGTGGGACCGCCAATGTGTGACACGCAGCTGAGAAGTGGTTGTGCGCCTCTGCAGGGACCTTACGGGCCTGGGGCTGCAGGGCAGCCTGGCGGGCGAGCTGTCGCAGCTGTCCAACCTCGGCACACTGTGAGTACACTCTGACCATCTTCAACGAGACACGTCCTGCGAGTTGAGAGCCGCTGCCCGATACGCACCATCCACGGGAGGACACTTTGCAATTTGCTCTGGATTCGTGCTGCCTTCAATGTTGCCGCTGCTGCAATGGTGTCGCGATGTGCCAGCGCCACACCGAGGCCATCGGGGCATGATGCCATCGGGCACTGCCGATTGCCCGCATCAATCTGAAACACGCAGGAAGCTGGGGCAGAACCAGCTGGCGGGCTCGCTGCCGGGCGGCTGGGCGTCCAACTCCGCGTTCCAGTCGCTCACGGAGCTGGATGTGTCTTCCAACATGCTGGAGGGAAACCTGCCCGACGCCTACGGCGCCGCGGGCTCCTTCTCCGGGCTGCAGCTGCTGCGCGCCGGGTCCAACGCCTTTACAGGTGGGCGCCCGTAGTGCCCTGACATTCTTCGCGCCAGGCGGCGTCGCCGGCTCCTCTCCAGGACTACGGCTGCCGCGCCTCAGCTCGAGTGGCTGCGGCGGGCGCAGTGCCATGGGCGCTGCTGTTCATGAGTAGCTGCGGCGCAGCCGTCGTCCCGTCCTGCAGAGCCTCTGCGGCGGAGGCAGTGGAGCTTGAGTCGGATGCGTGCACCGCCCCTGATCTGGTCGTCCATGCATCATGCGATGCTGATGCAAGCCGTCTCCAGGCAGCTTGCTAGGGAGCTGAGGCACCCAATCCATGCCAATTCGCAGTGACCTGCAAAGGACTTCGTGACGCTGTGAACCTGAGCCAATAACATTTAAGCGTGTTCTCACGACACCTTTGCAGGCAGCCTGCCGAGCGGCTGGGGCCAGGGCGGCGGCGGCTTTGGCGCGCTGCAGAACCTGCTGCTGGAGGACACCATGCTGACATGATGCTGCACATCAATCACCTGCTGGCCCCCTTCGTTACAGGCAGCCTGCCGAGCAGCTGGGGCCAGGGCGGCGGCTTCGGCGCGCTGCAGAACCTGCTGCTGGAGGACAATATGCTGGAGGGGAGCCTGCCGGCGGACTGGGCCAGCAGCGGCCGCTTTGGCAGCCTGGCGCGGCTGGACGTGTCCGGCAACGACCTGAAGGGCTCCATCCCCGTCTCCTGGGGCGCCAATGGCAACCTGCAGTCGCTGACCGGCCTGTGAGCGTCCCCAGTGTCCCTTCCATGGCTGCTGCTTCTGCCATCCCAGAGACTGGCTGGTCGCACTATGCTGCTGCCAGTCCCATCCGAAACAACTGAAGCATCCTGGCTGCTGTGTGTGCTATGCAAGTGCATCGGGTCTGTTGTGGATGAGTCGCCCTGCAAAAGGTTTTGAGGCAGGCGCTGAGACGGCACAGCAGCGTCACTGATCGAGCCATAATGTTGCCCGGACCTTCGTTCCGCAGGGTGCTCAAGCCCGGAAACGATCAGCTGTGCGGTGCCGTCCCGGGCTCGCTGCCGGTGCTGCCCGCGAGCGACGTCAGCAACGGGCAGCTGGTCTGCGGCGCCACGCCGCCCGCGCCTCAGCCCGCCTCGGTGCGGCCAGTGGCGTTGTTGTTTCTATGCTTTGTTTTCATGCATTGACAGCGGCAAAGCGACTGAGGTGTGACTTGAGGCGCCTCTAGCTGCGCTGATGTGCCGCCAGTGCATGGCACACAGTGTGCAGCCGGGCAGGGTACACATGTGGCCCGAGGGATGTGCGGCGATGCCCTGGTCACACATATGACGGGGGGCATCTACTGTACGCTCTGCAGGAGCCCTCTTCGGCGCCGGCGCCGGGTCCCGACGGCTCTACGCCTTCGAGCTCGGGCTCGGGATCCAACACCGTTGGGGTGAGCTGCTGGACCAACTTGCGGTGACAGTGTATCGCAGAATACAGCGTGAACCCTCTCGTCACCCTGCCGTCATGACGCCTCGCTGGCCAGGAGCGCCTGCAGGCGAAACCGCAACTATCACCATGTCAGAATGCTGTTATGTTGATGAGCCTGGATAGTGATCCTGGTTGTGAGCTGCGTGCCTGTTGCTGCGCAGGCTGCTTTTGATCTCATGGGCAACAATCTGGTGCCATGGACGGAGTCCGCCAATCAGACGTTTGCATCCGCTCTCAAGTTTGCCATTGTGAGTTTTTTAATCCTCTCTTGCTCTCTCTTGCTCTAGCTTGCTTTCTTGCAGCAACATGCATGGGTGGTGCCCAGGGCACTTAGCTGTTGTTGACTTTTGACTGCCGCCCACTTCTGCATTAAACCCACCTGCTGGCATGTGCCAGCGAAATGTCCCAGCCTGGTACGACCTGCACGGTCCTGTTGTGTATGCAAGAGTGAGCTGTGTGTGCTCGTAGGGGTCTACGTACAATTCCACTGTCATCCGATACGTGGGCAATGTGCCCGGCAATGCCTCCGCCTCCTCACGCAAGCTGCTGCAGAGCCGGGGCATCACCGTGTACTACAACCTCCAGCAGGTGCGATGCAACCTGGCTACTACCTTACAAACACAATTCTGTGTGTGAAAGCAGGAACAGTACACTGCCCAGGATCGTGCGCAGATGCACGACTGTACCGTTCTAGTGTGGCTGCGCGCCGGCGGCTGAAATGGGCTATAGCCGCATGTTGCTGCCTGCCCCGATCCTGATGCGGCACTGTCTCCGGCAGCACCGGCGGCGTCAGCACATTTCCTGTCGGCATGCCGCGACAGTTGCTGGCCTCTCTGCGCTGCAGGTGTCGGACAGTGCCGGGCTGCAGGCGGTGCTGAGGGACCAGAACACCATTTCCAGCCTGCAGAATGCGCTCAACCAGAACGGTGAGAACTCAATCTGCCACCCAGCTGCTCTTTGCTCACAATGGGCAGTCATCTGGCAAGTTCAGAAATGCAAGCGTGTCATCTCGGGATTCGAGCGGGTCCCCGGGAGACCTGGGGCGGCCGTGCTGTCGGTAAGGAACCATGATGCTCAAGGCGACCGATCCTACCTCGCAGGCGTGAACGTCAACTCGCTGACGCCCAGCACGGTGCAAGACGGCAGCATCACCATCCCCGGCCAGTCGTCCGGCGGCGGCAGCAGCAGCGGCCTGTCCACCGGCGCAATCGTCGGCATCGTCATCGGCGCCGTCGCGGTCGTTGCCATCATCCGTGAGACCCCTGGCCTTTTTTCTGAGATTGCAAGTGGATTGTGCAGTCTTCACCGCAGGGTGTCAGCGCAAAGCCTGTGCAGCCAGCAGCGATCAAATGGCCCATGAATATTGTTCCCGCGCGACACCTGAGTGGAACTGGCTGCCATGCTCGCATGCGCACCGAGCACAATGCAGGCAGCCAGACACTTTTACCAGGAGCGCCAGAACAACATGGCGGTCGTCAGCGCTTTGCTATGCTGCATGCGAGGAAGACATGCCTGTCTGCGGTCCACTTCGAATTGCCAACCACCTCCACGACTGCTGCCTGCCTAGACCTCAGCATGTGTCGCAGGTCATTAGAATGGTTTCGCTGGCTGACTGCCTGGTCGTTATTCACGCAGTGCTGCTCCTGCTGTGCTGCTGCCTGCGGAAGCGGAAGCGGAGTCGCGGCGCATATGACCGCGACCCCGAAATCATGAAGGCGTCCTCCACGGTGAGCCGGATGTGCATTCGTAGCAAAACGGTAATATCGTAACGCGAGTGATCTTAGTCACAAAGCGAAGAGCAACGTTGTTCGACCGACCCTCAGCAGCGCACGCACACACAGCATCATGACTGCCTTCTCCGTCGCACAGAGCTTTGGTGGACGCTGCTGACTGATCCACATCCCCCCCCATGTTGGCAAGCACAACAGGAGCTCAATGTCAGGCTCATGCGCACCAAATCAAGAGCCCTCAGTGCAGGCTGCCTGACGATTGTCCTTTTGCTTGCGGGCAGCCGATCGTGCGGCCGCAGCCCACATTCCGAAACGACATGGACGGCGGCTCTGCCGGCCTGAGCTACTACCGCCGCCAGGTAGGGATCATCCGCTTCGTCGTGCTTCATCAGGCTCTTCCTGCCAGTTCTGTCCTGGGGTGCGTCCTCGTGTCATTTATAGACCGCTGCACAGTATCGGATTGTGAGCCGCCTTACGTCGGACTTTGTTTGCACCTGTGGCGTTGGGTGCACAGGGCTCTCCGACGGCCTCCCCGCAGCACTCTGGGCTGCTCCCGTCGCCGCAGCACTCGGGGGTGCTGGCGCAGCCGGTGGCGCCGCCCGTCGTCCTGAACGCCGACAACATTGCCTACCAGGTGCTCGCTTGCCCGCCACCACATCGCCCACGTCGTGCGGAGCCGTGGCCAGCTTTTGCGTGATGCTGCCAGAAACGCACACGCGGCACGCTGCAGAAACGCGCAGCCAGCAACGTATCAGACGGCTGGACGTCCACCTTCGTGTGTTGCGCTGTGACACCCAGAGCCGCCTTCTTATGCAGCAGGACTGCGTCGAGCAGAGTCCGGAAATGGATGCGGTGAGGCGCCCCGGAAGCACTCTCAACACTCCTCGTTTGCCGTGTGCAGGGCCAGCGGCTGACGGCGCCGTCGCCTCGGAGCACGTCGCCCTCGTCCAGCCCCATGTACCCGACGGTAAAGCCAACGGACGACCCGGAGGTGGCGCCCGGACCCGTCAGCAAGGCCAGCAAGTGCGCGCCACGCAATGCTCTGGAAAGCATGTTCACTGGATTAACTGGGTAACATTTTGATCGCCGACAGACGACCAGGAGGTTGGCGCCCGTGCCCGCCAGCAAGGCCAGCAAGTGCGTGCCGCTGGCTGGTTCTTCTCGTCCTTCCCTTTGCTGCGCGGCGCAGCATGACGAGCATCAGCCACTCATATGTGAATCGCCAGCATCTGCCACCCATTTGTCCGAAGTCCCGGCTCGTCACGGGCAACAGAGCGTCCGAGTTGCTGCTACTGCCTCTCGCTAGAGCCCCAGGCCTGGTGCTCGAGGTCCCATGCAGCCGGCACGGATGCTCAGGAGCGACTGCTCAATGCACGACTTGATCCCCTATCGTCCGGTGCTGCATGAACTCCGGTTCCTGGACCATGCACCCAACCCCCGCCGCAGGTCCTCCTCCTGGTGGACGCGCCGCAGCGCCGATGCCACAGAGGATGGGGTGGCGCGCCTGAAAATCAGGAACATTGAACCCTAAACCATGAGTACTGTCCCCCGCCGCAGGTTCTCCTCCTGGTGGACGGGCCGCAGCGCCGAAGGGGCCGAGGAGCCGGGGGCGCAGGCGCCGGCCGCGTCGCCCTTCTCGCCGCAGATCACGCCCGCCAACGACGTTGAGCTGGACTACCCCCAGTCCACGCCGGTGCGCCAACTGATGGCAGTGCCCACGCCCACCTGTGGCATGCCGAAATGCAAAGTGCTGCAGCCGTCTCGCAGCTGCTCCCTAAAACTCCCACACAGATCCACACGGCCGCACGCAGCTGTGTCCAGTGCAGATGCGCGATTGGATGTGGATGCTGCCTGAAGCAAAACCGACGTTGCAGCGCTTGCTGCTGCGACCCTGTGCCGACGACTGAGCCCCGCATTGCCATGCCGCAGGCGGGACCGTCGTACGCGGCCGGCGGCTCCGGGGGCAGCAGCGGCAGCCGTGTCGCCGAGTGGCTGCGGCCCGCCTCCAACACCCCCAGCCCGGTGCGTTTGTTGGACCTCCTGGCCCTTGCCTTGTCGCGCCGCCGAGAGGCTGTGCGTGACCTGTTGAAATCGTCCGTGCTGTCTGCGTGGCACAGCTGCACACACGTGCCGTGTTGTCCAACTGCAGGAAAAGCTGTTGATTGATCCGCGCATGTTTTGGCTGCAGGGTGTCGAGCGGGCAGCGCCCGGCCAGAAGAAGAAGCTGAGCTCCGTCGTCGGCGACATCGATGCGATCTAGAGAGAGTGTCTTGTTGGGGCACCGTTGGGAAGTATTGTTTTACCATGCGCCGCTCAAACTGTCAGGTTTTTGGGAGAGCCGCTGCAGCGGACATTCCAGGACATTGCAGAATGTCTGCTGCGGAAGCGCCGCGAACCACTGGAGCACTCTGGACACACCCCGCGATACCGTTCAGTGATTTTCGTGCTTGCTGTTTCCGTGTCAATATGCCTCTATGAACGGTTAACGGTGACACTAATCATCACTATCGTCAGCACCACTGCTGGGCGCATGCGCCGTCAGTGTGCCGGCACGTGGAGCGTCCACGGTCTGCAATGCTGCTTGAAGAAGACTAGCGATGTTCAGGGATGTGATAGCATTGATGGTCTTGGTTTTGCTATTAAATTCTACATCCTGTCCACAGTCCTTGAGAGCAGCGCATCATGACTAATGGCGCAGACGCACTGAGATCTGGGGAGCTGGCACGCGCAAAATTGATTGGCAGCGCGTGTCTCTGTTCCCATTTATTTCGCGACGGAGAGTAGAGTTGAAGTGTTCTTGCTCGCCTCACACTTTCGCCGGTCGAAAATGCACCGAGCTGGCGATGCAGCGCTGCGCATTGGATTGGCACATCGACTAACGAGTGCAGCAGTGTCGGCGCCGAGGCGTCTGCTTATCTCGCCGTGCGTTTCACTTCGGTCTCACTCCTTCACCACTGCAGAGCGACCCATCCGATCTCGATGGGCAGCACGAACGGATTTCTGCGGCGGGTCCAAATGGATGTCCACATGGTGCAGCGCAGCGGTCGGTGACGCCGCGGGTAATCCAGGCGACCAGCCATTTACACTTGAGATGTCCGTCAGGGACTACGAGCTGGATCATTATGGAGTGAGTGCACGCGAGTGCATTGACATGTGCAGCATCAGCTTCGTGCGCAGGTCAAGGCGCCCTGCCATGCCATGGCTGAGTGATCGATGAGACGTTCGCCATGCGCAGGTGGTCAACAATGCGGTAAGAGGCACTTCGTGAATGCATTTATCGGGCTGTCCTTGAGATGCGCTGCCCCTATCAGGCGGTTGAATGAATCCGCTGTGGACAATGCCAGGTTTACGCCAATTACTTGCAACATGCGCGGCATGAGTGGCTAGAGAGCCGAGGTAAGAACCAATCCGAGACGCCATGTGAAACACCTGTAGGCATCGGGTGTATCATCGTGTCTAAGGAACTGCGCTGAACTGCAGGTGTCAGCGCGGACGGTTTCGCACGCGGCGGGGAGGCCCTGGCCCTGTCGGAGCTCAACATGAGGTAAATTGAGAGCGAAAGATATCACACTATGAGTGGTCCGACAGACCACGAGAAGAAAGGAACACAGTTTCTCCATGGTTGCTGCAGCGCAGCATGCTTCAGCGGTATGCATCTTTCCCCGGTTTTGCTTTAGAGAGACCAGAACTCGGTCCTCTGGCGTGCACAGGTTCACGGCGCCGCTGAGGTCCAACGACCCTTCAGGGTGGACGTGCGGGTTGGCAAAGTCAGCGCGGCGCGCGCACACCTCGAGCAGCAGATCGTGCGGCTGCCGCTTGGCACCGAGGAGCAGCAGCCACAGGTGCAGCGTGATGTCAATGGCCATTGTCTCGGCAGGTGCAGGCTGCACAGTAATGTTCCTGAGAGGCTGGGCGGTAAGGTTGGGGTCGCTCACGCCGCTGATGTGAATTGTGCAACGCAGGTCGTCCTGACGGCGACAGCGGTGGTGGTCATTCTGGACACAAACTACAAGCCGAAGCGGATCAGCCTGAGCTCAGGCGATGTTTCGAAAGCAGCGCAGTCGATGCTGACCAAACATGACAGCGGCTGTGTTGATGTGTACGCATCCATGAGATTCTGCGCTTGGCAGACTGTGTGTGGGAGAACAGTCAAAACTGCGAGCATTTGAGAACCTACTGCGCCATTTCCGGAAGCTTTGAAGCAGACGTTAGCTATAACCAACAGGTCGAAGACCTACAGTTCGAGCCGTAATGTTGCACACAGCTGGTGCTTTCTTCCGATATCACTCGTTCCACCCGTTCCCCCACTCTGCAGTGAGTGCTGTCGACGCATTGGAGCCTAGTATCCAACCGAGGAGCGTACACTGCGCTGTCATGATGCCGGGACCGCATACCGAGTGGAGGCGCTGTCACCGGCGGTGCGATTTTGCTGTGCCGCCTGAGACTTTTTCTTGCGTGGCTGTTCAACCATGCCTCTCTCACTGCCTGCCCCATTGTCGGCTCAATAGCTTCCATGAGCGGTGTTGTTCCCCAGCAGCAGCGCCATGGGCAAGCCCCGATGCCAGAGGCAGCCCCTCTCAATCCCGCTGGCGATTGGCCGGCTGCCGGCAGGCGCTGCACAGGACGCAGCAGCTGCCGCTCGGAGATTGGAGCTCAATGCCGCGCCTCCCCCTCGGCAGCCTTGGCGGCTTCTTCCGCTGCCTTTGCTGCCTCCTCTGCCGCGTCCACATCGATCCCCTGCTCCCGGAAATCCATGTCCAACCGCTCCTTTGCCCGGTACACCTGATGTCCGCATCAAGAAAAATCCATCTCAGAGATGAGAAATGAGTGTGGCGGGCACAATGGCAGGACAACTTGCCGACCAAGGACGCAAGCTGTTATTGACACCAGGCTGGTCGTGTCAGTATGTCATGTGCGCACACTCGTGTGCAGCTGCAGCACGCACCTTGCTCTGGAGGTAGAATGAGCCGTGCTGCTCGTTGATGTCGAACAGGTGCTGGTATTTCTGCGCGGTCAGCAGCGCACGGCTCCTCAGCGCATGCAGAGTGACACTGGAATTGATTGCTCACACATGCTCTGCGTTGAGCGTTCGGTCTGATTCGAGCTTTGACATCCGCAGGCGCAAAGGAGATTAGCCCTGTTGCGCAGCACCGGCAGCATGCACATTGCACCTTTTCACCCGCGCGATGCCTCCCGGAGTTCACCGCTCTCACCTTGCGCACTTGGTCCAGCGTGGCGTTTTTCTCAACGCCGAGGATTTGCTGCGCCTCCTGCACCGTCAGCTGCCCAGACTTGAGGCCGGCGGCGACGGTCTCCGCTGTCACGCCTGATTTTCCCGCGTCTGCATCATCATTGCACGGAAGCATCACATGAGGAAAATGTGTTGACGCCAGCCGCGCAAGGTTGCCCGCAATGAATGCAAGATTCATGTAGTTACATAACGGGAAGCAACAGGTATCAGGGTATGATGCTGAGGGCACGCACTGACGATGGCTTGTCGGTATGCCTGCGCCGCCGCCCGGAACAGCACGCCGCCGCCAGCCACAAGCAGGTTGGCTATAATTCGTGCCGCCTGCATCATGCAAAGGTTTGCTTCAGATGCTCTCAATTCTTTGCTGGGGACACAGGAACCATGGCCTGCGTGCAGCATTTGGAGGCTCTCCGGTGAGGCCCTTGGCTCACCATGCTCTGATTGTCGGGATTCTCTCACGCTGCCATGCACAGAGCTATGAAAGGTATCAAACGGAGTCTGCCAGTGACGTGTTGCAATCTACCGCTGCTTCTGTGCTGGCTGCACCTCAAATGGGAGTCGGAATGACCAAATTGCGAGCACAAGTTCAGCAGCCCAGGTGCAACAGCACGGCGGCAGGAGCGAATCGGAACAGCTCGAATGTCCACCTGTCAGCTGAGGAGCACAAAAATGCGTTGTGGCGACCAAGGCTGAGTTGTCGCATTCCATAGTGCCATGCACGCTTGCCCCGCGACATACTCAGCATTTCGACGTTCGCAGCCAATTTGTGCTTTCTCTTACAGCTGCTTGCTTCTACTGCTGCCGATACGCCGTGCAGTGCCGACGCTGAGGGTTACAAGCGCATGATTGCTGCCCGAGCGCCAATTCCCATCACCGCTGCAAGCAGCCACCGTCAGCTCGACGTCAGCCTGCGCACGCGAATTAAGTCACCATGACCACCCTGCGGCGCTTTACCTGCGATGACCTGTTCACTTTCAACCCAGTGAATCTGGACTTCTTCACTGAGACGGTGCGTCGCAAACCTGACATCTCGCAGTGTCAATGGCCGTGTGGTGCTTCCTGTGTACATCGATGCGAGACGCACAGTCCTTCAAAGCACCTGGCCAATACAGCGGAACCAGCACCGCCTTTGAATGTGGCGCGAGATGGCATGTCAGTCGGCCGGCGACGGCGTATACCGACAGCACACATTGATGCCTTTGGCCTGGAAACTGTGCTTCAATTTGCTGGATCCTTGCCTGCACCCCATGGGCGCACAATATCCGAATCAGCACATGGGCAGTGTCACCGCTACCTTACTTATATTGCATCTGTTTTGTTGATGCAGTACAACCTGCCGTTCTACCTGCAATACCTGGCAAAGTGGCCGGAGTACTGCCTGGTGGCGGAGGGGCCGGGCTCGCAGTGCATGGGCTACATCCTTGGCAAGGCGGAGGGCACCGGCGAGGGCTGGCACGGGCACGTGACCGCAGTTACTGTCGCGCCGGAGTTCAGGTGAGCTTGAGCTGTCTCAGGGTTATGTGGATACGGTTCCCACCATGACTAATGCCATGGTGGGAACCGGGAGGGCACCTGTGTGGGAGGTTGGCGACATGCAGCCAGTAGACAGCCCGCTCAGGTCGCGTCGTCGCTGAGTGTCTGGCTGAGCTGGGAGCCATCACCGAGGCAGCCAAAGGTGACCCTCGTGCAATTGGCACCGCGCGGCCTGCGCTCATAGGGTCAGGACGACTGTGACAGGAGGTTCCTGCGGCAATGTGTCTGCACATAAATGCATACTGTGGGTCCACACCGCACTGGGCGCCGCCAACAGAAGCAGAAAGCTGCCATGATGTCTGTGACAGGCGGCAGCAGCTGGCGGCAAAGCTAATGAATGTGCTGGAGGACATCACGACACGCATGCACGACGGCTACTTTGTGGACCTGTTCGTGCGCGCCTCCAACAAGACCGCCATACAGATGTACACCAAGGTCAGTGGACGCCGCACGTTCGCCGCACCTTTGCGACCTCGTCGTCTGGATCGACTGTGCGCCTGATTGAGACCTGTTGCTGTGCAAGGCTGCGCTTCACCGCACCACCTGTGTGACACCTTGTGTTGTGCCCTTGCAGCTTGGGTACACGCTGTATCGACGAGTGCTGGGCTACTACAGCGGAGAAGAAGACGCGTACGACCTCAGAAAAGCCATGGCTCGTGATGTGCTTCAGAAGTCGGTCATTCCGTTGGAGAGAGCGGTGTATCCGCACGAACTCGAACACGACTGATCAGCTTTTGAGATGTGCGATATGTTTCCTTTGTTGTGGTTTGCGCTCTATGGTGATCACCTGTGCTCATGGGATGCGCGGGCATATATTTTTGCTGGCAAATGTTGGACCCAACAATCACATGACATTGCCGTCATATCCAGGACCGACGACTCATTATGCACTACGGCAACATACATGCACACGGCAGCCCACTTGCCTTTGATAGTCAAAACACAATGGTCATCTGCCGGCTGCGGACGCTATAGAAGAAAGGCAAGTCGGAGCTAGCGCTGCATCATCTGCACCGAGAAGTTTGTCCATGGCATGAATCAGCCACAGAGCATCAATGAAATCACCACTCCACGCCGCTCTGATTGACATGTGGCACCGTGTCAAAGAACCTTCGCTGCTCGCACAGTAGCCGATCATGCCTGGGCATTGTGGCCCCGCAGAAATTTAGCCGCCTTTGCTTTTGCTGCCGCAAACGGCGGCGTCACATCGAACAGCACCTCTAGGCACAGCAGCTCCTGACCGTTCGAGCTCGTTGCATCCAGAGTCACGTTGTACGGGCCCTGCATGGCATCAGAACATGCCCCAATCTTGCCTGATGGGCCGAAACTGCTCAGCCATGACCCTTTCTGCAGTGGATCATGCAGCGTAGCTATGACACTGCTACATGTGATCATTGTTTGAGCAGGCAGTGCGTGGCAGGCACAGTTGCTCACCGGCGGCACAATAGGGGGAAGGTACCTGTACCAAGGACAAACACCTCAGTCACTTCCGCAGCAAGCCAGCCGAGACAATTTGGATGCCGGGTTAGGCAGGACAAGCTGAGACTGCACATGCAGTCTGACACATCGTCTGGCCACAGACCAATGCGTACATATCATGCAGGTCCGCTCACTGGTCGTAGGCGATCGTCAAGTCGCCTGTCTTGATGGGGCAGGTCGTCATGTCGCACAGGTCGCGCGACTCCGAGTAAATGGGCAGGCCGCTGTACATGACAGAGATGTCCAGCGCGCCAGCCGGCACATCAATCTCTGCGATGCAACACTGGTAGTGTGAGTACATACACTTTGCAGAATTCTCTTCCCATGTCTCAGAGCGAATGTTGTCCGCACGCCAATGAAGAGTGCCTGCAAATGCAATGGTGGTTGCAACAGCCAGCCATCGTCACGCCTCTGGAGCACACATCTTTGCGAGCCAGACTCTGATGCGCGTCTGATAGAGGTTGGAGCTCCAAGACTCGGCATTTTGAGGATAGCTGCATCGCACTTGCTGTGCCTTTGATGGCGAAGTTAACTGTGTCGCCCGCCGCTGGCTCCTCAGGCGTCAGAGTGACCTCCTTTATGTCTGCGTATTCACTGCTGTTGCTGCACGGCTTCCAGTCGAAGGCCGTGGACGAGTGCAGCACGCCCAGCACAACCACAAGCAGCAGCGCGCCTCGCATCTTAACCAGCAATGTCAGTCCAGCACGCGACTTTCAGTCGCAGCTTTAACAAACAAGAGATCAACGAACAAGAACGAGATTGTTTCGTCTGGCAATGGCGTTTTGTGCTTCAGCCATATTGCTACAGGGCGGGCCCAACAACACTACAGGGGGGCCAGTCTCAAACTCTAAATTCACCTTGAAGGTAATTAGGGGTCGTTCTTGGACCAGCAACCTGCGCTGCTGACGGCATTTCGCCTTTCAGACTGCATATAGTACTTCAACAAGAAATGCTGTCCTTGATCACATGCTGACGCGCGGCGGCCGCACGCGAGCTCATTGCAAGCAACATTCCGGAAATCTGTTCGACACAGCCTTCGAAAACCAGCTGCCGCCGCGCCGTAGGTGAGCACGCCCGCATGGCCATGAAACGCTGCATCGGACTCTAGTGCATCATGCGCTTTGCTGCTCTGGCACGTTTCTGATGCTCATTTGAACGAGGCGCCTTGCACCGGCGCACCTTGACTGCAAGCATGTAGCCCTCTGCATGCGAGTGGAGTTCTCTGCAGCGGCTGCAGAGGATTAATTTCCTCGGCTCGAAATGCAGGGGACTTGGGGCAGAGTCATTCTGGGGGGTGACCACGCGGAAGCTGCCGTCAACGCTAGAGGAAAAGCAGCTCAATGTCGAAGTGCTGAAAACGTTCGACAAGGCCTTCTCCTGCGTGAGTGAATGTGAAAGCAAGCATGCGAATGCAGCAACCCAGCGTCATCAGCACATCCACGCTGCTGTGCATGTCTGACGCGTGTGGGTTCGAGCACACATGGCCACGCGGCCGCGCACCCGGCCGGAAGCATGATGTCGCATGCCGTGCTGCATACCTCAGGCCTGGATCAACGAGCGCACCGTCGCATTCGGCACCAAGAATGACAAGGTCGCGTTTGTGGACGCGGAGTCCCTCCAGCCGCTGCAGACCGTGCACCTGCCGGTCAGTTCGGAGCGCCCGCCCGACGCCAGCGACTATGACATCCCGGTGAGCATAGCATGGGGCTATAATCTGAGATACAATACAGCTGCTGCTGCTGCTACTGCTGCTGCTGGCCACTGGCTGCTGCGGGCACAAAGTCGCGTCCGGCTCTTCCATCCTGGCACACTGCCACCTCATTCTTGAACAGCGGGTGGGGTGACGCCGTTAGCCATCCGCCTGGGGTGTTTGCAACCCTGCAAGGCCCTGCTGGACAAGGTCTTGGGTGGGAGGCAGAGGCCGCAAGGCAGATGGCTGGCAAGCTGGCTCTGCCGCACAGTTTCAGGTACCTGACACCCTCATCCGGCCGTGTTGCCTTGTGGACTTCTCATGAGCTGTGGGTGCTACTGCAGCTGACCTGCGGCATCAGGAGCTTGGAGCGCAATGCGTGCGGCGACCTGCTGGCTGCCGGCGGCTGCGGCCCCAGCGACTGAAAGGAATGCGTGACGTGTAATTCCACAGCCGAAACTGAATATGCTGCAGGTGACTTGCGGCATCAGGAGCTTGGAGCGCAATGCGTGCGGCGACCTGCTGGCTGCCGGCGGCTGCGGCCCAAATGACTGCGCCATTCTGGGCCTGCCCTCCCGCAGGCTGCTCCTGCGCCTGCAGGTGCTCGCAACGACTCAACTTGTCAGTGCCGGTGGTGTGACTTGTGTGATTAACGGCACTATTGATGGCCTTGACGTTCGATTCGGTATCGAATGCGGTATCGAATGCGGTATCGAGCCACTGAGCAAGGCTTGCTTTCAAAATGATGCAGGGCCACAAAGACTGGGTGTTTGGCGTCACCTGGGTCACAGATAGGCTCCTCGTGACAGGTGGGTGTTTCGGAAGCTCCCTCTGCTGTGCGGCATGGGAGACGGCAATCTCTGCAAACTCAATGAGCCGCGGGCCGCACTGGAGGACACATGCGGAGGCCCTGTTGCTTGGGTCTCAAGAGTGCTCCGCCAGCTGTGCGATCCTTGGACGAAGTGCACGCATCATGGTTGGCACTTGCGGCTGCAGGCTCGCGGGACCGCAGCATCAAACTGTGGGATGTGGATGTGGAGCCCGGTGCCCCACCGGTCTGCACGACGCCGCTGGCCTCAAAGCAGCTGAAGAGGGTAAGATGCAACTGCGATGGTGCCAGCAGCGCCTGCAACATGCAGATGGAAGTTTCTCTGCGACTTGGACAGCTCTGAGTGCCACCTTGTCCATTCTGCAGCACACAACTGTGGAAGTGACCGAAAAGACTCACGCCTTCCCCGACACATCCCGACATCCGAAGCCAGGCCCTTGTCGATGTTTCGCCGCATGTGCGCTGCACAGGGTAAAGCGCGGGACGTGAAGTGGTGCGAGGGGCGGGATGAGATTGCGGCACTGGGCACCGACGGCACCGTCAGCCTGTGGGATGTCAACATGCAGCGCAAGTCCCAGGTGTGGGATCCTTTGCACCTGAGGGAAGGGTGCATTTTTCAAATACCTTTCGGCAGCGCACTTTGCTGGCACGGTGTTTGCGCCATCCTTTGTGCAGAACTCAGCTCGTCCTCAGCGATGCTCAGCAAGCACACAGCGGCTGGAGCGGGAGCGGCAGATTGCGCACAACTGAGCTGGCCTAGACAGGGCCAGGCGAACTGCGATGCATCACCCGGCACCTAGCAGCGCTCCGACTGTGCTTTTCCCCAGCTGACATACATGACCCTCCACTCCATGTGCACAGATCAAGCTGATGCAGTCACATGACGAGCTGGTGTGCACAGCCACGGACGGCTGTGATCCCTTTGTGTGGCCAGCCACTCAATTGAAAGGACTTGCCTCCTGCGCAGGTCAAGCTGGCGCCGTCGCACGACGAGCTGGTGTGCATGGCGACAGACGGCGAGCGGCTGTACGCGACCGGCTCACTGGACTGCGTGTGCATCCTGGACCCGCGCGCCGCGCGTGCCGCCGGCCAGCTGGCCAAGCCAGTGACGAGCCTCGCGCAGCAGAATGTGAGGCCCCGCTTTGCAGAGCTCTACTGTGTTGAGAGCTGTCGAGCCCAAATCTCCGAGGCCACATGAGAGCAAGGAATGAAAGGAGTGGGTACCATTGCTGTGGTGTGCTGTGGTGTCCGCACCACACTGGCATGCTTGAAGATGAAGATCACGGAAGGCTGAGCTCTGCTAGAGCAGATGCATTGCAAGTCTGTAGAGCAACCAAGGGCTGCAAGCACAGGGCACCACACGAGAAAATGCTCCAGCGTTCTTGCGACCCACCATCTGCGCTTTCCACACGCAGGGCAATCGGTCGCTGCAGTTCCAGCACGGCCTGCTGTCCATCGGCAACGGGTGCGGGGAGGTGTGGCTCTACGACCTGCGCGCGGGGGACTACCTGCACATGCCGCGGGAATCTGGCGTGTCCGCTGAGCGGCAGTGCCTGCACCTGGGCAAAGGCTGGCTGGAGCGCAACGAAACCTACAGGTGGGAGGTGTTAGAGGAGCATGACCGCCCACAAATCTCCCCGCCCAGCACCCCTTTTGATCTCGGACGGCGCCCTGCAAATCAGAAGTCATAGTTGTTATGTTTCCAATTCTGGCTGATAGCTGCTGACAGTGTTCGTAGTTTTCCAGGGAATATTTCGAGGACATCACGGTGTACAACGCCGCCTACGCGCACGAGTGGGACCCGGGCGGCACGCGCATGTTCATATGCGGAGGGCCGCTGGCGACCGGGCTGCAGGGCAGCTACGTGTCCATGTGGCGGTGACCGCAACCCCGCCGACGGCGCCGGCCTCTCGGGAGCTAACAGCTGTCGCAGCAGGCGTGAGAGAATTAGCAGCCAGGATGCTCCCAGGAAGCAAGCTCGCCGAACATAATCAGGGAGGGCGGCAGGCCCAGATGGAAAGCAATTAGACGGACTGCGGCGGCAGCTGCTGCGGGTTGATGATGGCAGTCACGCTGCTGCTGCAGCATGCGGGCAAGTGCACGAAGATGTGCTTGCTGGCTCACCCAGCCAGCGCCGTGGCGGCCCGCCACGAAATGCTCGTGGGCGAGCAGCAAGAGGGCCAGAGCAGGCCTTCGTGCTGTCGGATTCGATGAAATCGATATTGGACAAATGCAGGCGTGCGCAGAGATGTGGGGCTTCAGAGTGTCAGATGCATGGAACTTGTACGGATCCAACCACTGCTGCAGACATTTACCTGTACAATAGCTCGGGCAGTGTGCGCTGGTTCACCCCGCTACAAGTAACCCTGGGAAGGCAACATGCAGTGGACCTAGGTACTATGCTTCTTACCTCGTATTCAGAAACCCCTGTGATTTGACCTACGGGAGACTGCACTGACGGCTTCCCACGCATTGCACGTATGAATTCTAGTCTTTTTGCACAAATGTTCGCTACAGCCTCCATCACCACCGTATTCGCAGATCCATCACCACTGCTTCACCTCGAATTTGCCGCTCACCGCGTTTGCTGCTCACTTGCCGGCGGTGGCTTGCTGCAGCTTGTCGTCCCCCTCGCGCACCGCCCGCTTTAGTGTCTCGACCTGGTATCGCAGTTTTTTATTCTGCTCTTCCAGCACCTTGTTCGCCGCCGTCACCTGTCCGAGTGGCAGTCAACCAGATCATGTCAGGGCGATCATCGCGCGAGACCGCAGCTGATGAGATAAAGAGAATTGCTCGCACGATACCCGAGTCTGTAGTACACTCACCTCTATCTGCTCCTGCTTGGCAGCCAGCAGCGTCTGCTTGATGTCTTGCAGGGTCTGCAGGTGCCGTGAAAGATTGGTGCTGCCGCCGCCGTCGGCGCCAGCTGTATGACAGCAGAGGGAAGCGTCTCAGCACAAGGAATTGGATCACAAGGAGAAGACTTAGTCGTCCACTAACAAAGCTCTAGATGTCGTGACCTGCCTCTGCTCTGCATTTGCGGCGTCCGCATGCGGCTGCCGTCATGCCGCCTCGCATTCGCGCATGCAGATGATGCACTCGCACTGCCGTGATTGCACAGTTCAGACCTGCAAGCCTGGCTTCAATGGCGTCCAGTCGTCGTTCCGCCTCTGTCGCACGTGCTTCCAGCTGAGGACTGGCCATCACATGCAGTTGAGATTTCAAGATTTCGCACGCGTGAACAACGCAGAGGCGGCGAGCTGCGCAGGTGCAAAGCTGATCTCGAAAATGTGCAATGCCTCAAAAAACTTGATGCATCACCCAAAAGGCCATGCTGGCAAAAAAGGGGGCATGGATGTTGCCACTGGGAAACCGCAGCATGCAGCTGCACGCGCAGCTCACGCAGCGTTGTTCCTTGTGTGCAGTAATTTGTGCTTTTGAAGCTCATAGCAGATTGATTGCACTATATCGGCGGCGCTGCGCCATTGGGCGACATCGATGTGACGACCGGTCTGGTCTCGGACTTGCAGCATGAGCGGCCTGGACGTGCCGTTCGGCATCTCCTGCAACCTCGCAGGAGATTTGCAGCTGATTTCAGGGTCCCTGAACGAACCGGATCCATTCGTGCAGGTGCTTTGCCTGCAGCGCATATCGGCGGCGCCGCACGGCGCCCATCATGTGCCTGCCGATGCATGCACAGGTCATGTCTTGAAGGCTGCCCAACAATAACATCCGTACACGGTTGATCACTCTCTCAAACGACGGAGTGCAGGACCTGCCATTCCCGCTATCGACCGCTGAGGATGCGCAGCGGTGGATCGAGGAGGAGCACCTGGCCTTCCGCCTGGACGGTCCCGCCGCGGACGTGCGCAACGTCGGTGGGTAAAAGTGAAATTCTCAGCGCATTGCGCATACATCTGGGGTGCAGCTGATGCAATGCCGGATTCGACTCTGGATGGCATTGCTGTCTCCGCACCGCCATGCAATGATGGGTGCATGTCCATCACTCATGTGCAGGCTACGCATGGCACACTACATATGTGGAGCCCAGCCTGTGGACGGTACCCTCGCCTCCCGCCACTGCCATAGAGGCGCTGCTGCCGCCGCCCGGCACTGACGGCCGAACCGTGGCATTCCGGGAGGTGTTTCTGGACAGCCCCGAGGCGAGTGCCGCTGCCTGTCATCGGTTTTCGATCTTGAATTTGTGCAGTGCTACATGCGCAACATCCATGTCTACAACAGTCCCCTGTCGATCTTGTGCCAGGGGACTGCCCGTGAAAGTTTGTGTGTGGTGAACATCAACGATTGTGCTGCAGGGGCAGGCATCCGGCCTGGCGTCACTGTTGCGGAAGCAGCACGCCGCGCAGAACACGCGGGAGTTTGTGCGCGGCAGCATGGGCTCCCTCCCGTTTGCTCCAGGTGCGCAAAGCTTGGAGTCCTCCCCTAATCCAGGAGCCTCCCTGTTTAATGCTGCAGCATGCGTTCGACTGTCAAGAGGGTGCAGAAGGAGAATACACAAGGTGCGTGTCCCATGCGGCAAGCTGCTAACCCCTCGCCTGCTCGCACAGGCGGGGAGGTGCTGGCGGCGGCGGACACGGCGGCAACGGCCGCGGCGCGGGAGGCGGAAAGCGGCGCTTGGCTGGCGGAGCTGGAGGCCGATGCGCTGCCGCGGATCAGCGCCCCAGGGCTGCCGTGCGGCCTTTTCGGCTCCTGGGCCGAGCCCGACCTGCCGGACGGCGCTTCAGGCCAATCGACGAAATCTCGACCAAGCCACCACAAAATTGGTGTGCTGCCGGGGGTCATCGCCCCATGCCAGCAGCTGTCTGATGCACCCGCAGAGCCCAGCTGCCGTGTGTCTTTGAAGCATGTGTTGTCAGCTCATGAAAGCTTCAAAGGTGTCGGCATCCTTGTCGTGCATTCAAGCCGGAGCGCACGCGTCTGACTGGCAGTGCTTGACGCGGTTGTGTCGTTCTTTCACAGCACACCTGGCAGAGCCGACGCCGGCCGAGCAGGCGGCGACGGCGGCGGAAGCAACAGCGCTGGAGGAGCAACAGGATTTCGGGCAGCAGGTTGGCGCAGGCCTGGCGCAGCCGGAACAGCTCTTCAGCGGCGTGTGGATCCCGGACGAGCCTTCCGGGCCAGCAGCAGCGTCCGCCAGCACGCCGCAGGTGAGGCATTGCAGAGGATCAGGGTGGGGCACCGTAAAGGATCTGGCCGTTGATTGCAGAAAGGAAGGCACCTGCCAGTATTCCACGGGTCTGGATGCCGGCTGCCAAATTAAACCACCTGCCGGCTGGCAAGTCTCTGTTCTGAGCTCATAATGCACTATGACGCCAGGCTTCAGATGGCATGACCCTTTCCAAGTCCGTCGTAGGCTGTGGAAGTGGTGCTCAGAGCAAGTGTCACCTACACTGACGACCGACACTGCTCCATGGGTCTGCAGATCCGTCGAAGGAACCGCCAGGCCGACACGGGCAGCGTCCTGTCGCAGCTTGACGAGCTACAACTCGATCAGCGGTCAGGTGCGCATCATCACTCCAAGAAAGCTAGTTCAAGCCAATTGATATACAAAGGTCATGCAATAGGAGCCCTGTCAGCTCATGGAAGCTAGTCTACCGTCATGCTGCGCCTGGGCAGGGGATTCGTTAGGCGGCATCGCAGGGGCTGGGCAGAACATGGTTTGGAGCTTGCTGCCGTGCTTCACCTCCAACAGCTCTGCCGTTTGCCGTCCCGCAGACATGGCGGCGTCGCAGGCGGCGGAAGAGGTGGGGCAGCTGCTGCATCTTTCCATAATACATTACATGGTAAATAATCTAGCCCATCTGTGACTCTTGCCGTCATGCAGACATGGCGGCATCGCAGGCGGCGGAGGAGGTGGAGCAGCTGCTGCGCTCCTCGGGGGTCGTTGGCGCGCCGAGGCCCGACTGGTGGATGTCTGGCTCTGGCGCCGGCATCGCTGCGCCGCCCAGGTGTGGAAACCCTCAACCCTAAACCCAGGTGTGGAAACTGACAGAATCAATGCCACACCATCAAGTCAGAAAACGCCTGCGCTACTGCGGGGTGATGATACTTGCGCTGCGCTCCTGAGCTGTCTCGAGAGTCCAGCTGTCCTGGGCCAATACCACGCCCAGGGGTCACATTGTTGCCAAGAGGCTGGGTGCGATCCTGTTGCACAGGGTTTCATCATCCTGTCTGAATCTTTCCTGTCTCTCAGCATCCTGCCGAGTGTTGCCGCAGGAAGGCGGGGGACACGGAGTGGGCCATGGCCAGCGGCATGCCGGACCTGGAGAAGCGGTTTGCGGCGCTCAAGCCGCACATGGCGCATTATTTCCCCTTCGAGCTGGACACCTTCCAGAAAGAGGCCATCCTGCACCTTGAGCAGGTACGCGTAATGCTGGGCGTGCTGGAGTGCAGTGACCCAGTGCTGCACGGTGACATTTTCAATTGCAAGCCTGACAGGAACATCCATACAGTGGGGACGCTGCAGGCGCATCACTATTGGAGCCGTGGCGTTTCGCACAATGCCTCTTACGGTCGAGACCCACCCCCACGTGTATGCTGACAGCCTGGTGTGCCCCTGCAGGGGGAGTCTGTGTTTGTGGCAGCACACACGTCCGCGGGCAAGACAGTGGTCGCAGAATATGCCTTTGCGCTAGCGGTGAGAGCCACTCCCACCCAATCTTCCAGGCGCGGGCCTGCAATGCGCGGGCTGTCTCAACCTGCTGCATGAACGGCTGGATGACACATTGCTTTTGGCATGTGCAAATCAGGCCGGGTCTGCCCGGCCGAGCCACGTTTGTCATCCCTGACGGTGCCTGCCTGGTACAGACGCGGCACTGCACGCGGGCGGTGTATACCTCGCCCATCAAGACCATCTCCAACCAGAAGTACCGGGACTTTGGCGGCACCTTTGATGTGCGCTGCTTGAAGCTGTTCACCCCCCGTCAGATGGGTTGCCAGGCGCATGCCAGTTGCGCTGCTGTTGCACATCAAGGTTATGCGCATCAATCTCTGCATTTTTCGCGTCCACAACCTGCGCCTGCGGTCGTCCAGGCATGTTGTCAAGGAACGATACGTCGTGACATGCGGAGTGCGTGCCGCAGGTGGGACTGCTGACGGGTGACGTGAGCATGAAGCCGGAAGCGCCCTGCCTCATCATGACCACCGAGATTCTGCGCTCCTTGCTATACAAGGTCGGCACCACCACAATTGCATTGCACTGCCACCTGCATTGAAGATCAACACTTAGCCTTAGTCATGATGCCCTGTGCAGCACCCGGGCCTTTAACAGCATGGCTCATGCGGCGCACACCGGCGGTCGTGACGGGTGTCGCGAAGACGATGTTGCGCTGCGACTCCACCGTCATGGAATGTGCCAGCCGTCATGGTATGTGTCTGCTGCTGCAGGGGGCAGACGTGGTGCGGGACATCGAGTGGGTCATCTTCGACGAGGTGCACTACGTGAACGACGCCGAGCGTGGCGTCGTCTGGGAGGAGGTGCGGCACGTGCTCTCCAGCCAAACTCTCGCAACACCGCCTCAAGCTGAGGCAGAGCTCTTGCGCGACACCAGCATAGCGCCGATCAACACCTCGCAACTTTTGCTTGCTGCCCAACGTCTTCTCGCCTTCTTCTCGCCTCTATTTCGAAAGAAGTCCTACCGCAACCTCAGCGATGTTGACAGCGGGTCATCCCTTTGTTCAGCCGGAATACGTGAACCTGGTGCTGGAGCTTGTCCAGGCCGCACACCGTCATCAGGACGCCTGCAAAACTCCCAGAAGCCTGAGCTGAGAATGTCCTGCAGGTCATCATCATGCTGCCGGAGCACGTGAACCTGGTGCTGCTGTCGGCGACGGTGCCCAACGTCATGGAGTTTGCGGACTGGGTGGGCCGCACCAAGCGCAAGAAGCTGTGGGTGACGGGCACCACGCGGCGCCCCGTGCCGCTGGAGCACGTGCTGTACTACGGCGGGGACTTCTTCCCCATCGCCCGCCAGGACACAATGCTGCCTGAGGCGCGCGCCCAAAGCCTGAAACAAACCCTAAAGCCTCGAAATTTGGGACGAAAAGCCCACCCTGGAGTCTGGGGTTTCTCGTGCAATGATGCAGCAGCACAAGTCGTTGCATATTGCCGCGTCATGCCCCGGCAGGAGGATGGCTCCGTCAGGAGGCTACAATCACCGACCAGTGTTCTCACCTCACAAGCGTGTGCAGGCGGCGCAAAGCGGTGCCCGTCACCACTGGAACGCCGGGCGACTCAGGAGGCAAGCATGGGCGACCGCTATTGCTGCACGTGTGTGCAGGGCATTGCGCAGGCCAAGGCGGCGTACAAGCGGCGTAATGCGGTGCCCCTCACCACGAAGCAGGCCAAGGACCAGCGGCCCACGGGGCGCGGCGGATTCGGCGTCGGCCGCGGCCGCGACGCCCCCGGTGCGCACTATGACGAACTGAGGTGCCAGCTGGTACCCTGTGATGGCAGTGCAGCTGGGCACCCCACACCCGCTTTTCCGCACGACGGCTTCTTGCCGGGGCGTCCGCTGCTGGCTGCGCAGCTCTTTATGGTGTCAGTCCTGAGTCACTGCCCGCACCGACTTCAGCCCAGGTACAGCAGACACCGAAACATTGCAACCTCACAGGCACACCCATTTCTGCAATGCAGGGCGCGGCGGGCGCGGCGGCAGCCAGGCCAAGGCAGCTCCGCGCGGGCCCACCAGCATGGCCAAGGCGGCCAACTCGCTGGTGCAGCGCGGCAGCGGCGCCAACGCCACCAGCGGCCACGGCACCGAGCGCACCCAGTGGCTGCTGCTCATCGATGCGCTGAAGAAGAAGTGAGCTGCCTGCCTGGACGAAAAGACGCACACATATTCTTTTGTTGTGTTCACTGTCTGCCAGCGCATTCAACGTCATGTTGCCTTTTTCACTCGTGCTGCATCGTGCTCTGTTTGGAGCTCAATTGAGAATTTCGTTGACTGGCAGAAGCACTTGCAGGCGGCTGCTGCGCGAACTGTGTCCACACTTGTGCCGGGCGCCGCCTCGTCTGACAACTGACAGCCGCCCTCGTTGGCAACACTGGTGCAGGGAGCAGCTGCCGGTGGTGGTGTTCTGCTTCTCCAAGCGCCGATGCGACAGCCTGGTGGACTCGCTGGCGTCGCTGGACCTCACCTCCGCCGACGACAAGTCCGACATCCAGGTGCGCCACCTGGGCAAGAAACTTCTGCAAGTCGCCGATGTTTGGATGAGCACATCCTGCAGAACTACCACCCTTGTGAATATAACCTACACTGCAAGCGTTGGGGTCCACAAGCGCATGCGCTGCAGCCGACAGGGCGCAGCTGGCTAACGGGGTCTGCATCAGGAGTTACGAGGCTCATTCCACCATTCCACTCCATTACGTTCCATCCCATTGCATTCCATTCCTGTAGGTGTTCTGCAACAAGGCGCTGGCGCGGCTGCGCGCAGAGGACCGGGGACTGCCGCAGATCCGGCGCCTGCAGGCCATGCTGCGCCGCGGCATCGGCGTCCATCACGCCGGTAACCTCAGTTTCCACGAGGAAAACACGCCTGCCACCTGCTTGCCGACATGTTCTAAGCAACCGAGTCGGTTTGACGTTTGTGCATTCAGAAATGCGCACAGCAGGCCTGGGTGCACATTCCTGGCGTGCGTCCTGTTCTCACAGCGCGAGGAGGCGCGAGTCGAAAGTTCATCTTTTGTTCTGCCCGCCCCGCAGGCCTGCTGCCGATCATGAAGGAAGTGGTGGAGATGCTGTTCTGCCGCGGCCTGCTGCAAGTGCTCTTCTGCACGGAGACCTTCGCCATGGGCGTCAACGCCCCCGCCCGCACCGTCGTCTTCCAGTCCCTGCGCAAGCACGACGGCAAGGGCTTCAGGTGTGCGCGCCTACAGCTTCACTTCAGATTTCTGGCACCCCTGTGGCGGACTCCACTACCCATGTCAGGGAGCGAAGCCGCTGCACGGGAGCTCCATCAACAGTAGCCGTCGTGTTCCAGTCCCTGCGCAAGTGCGACGGCAAGGGTTTCAGTTGCACAGCTGCAAGCCTGCGCCAGCCTTGCCCGCGGCTCGCGCCACACATTTGCTTGTCCCACGTGAGGTCCTGCGCCTATCCCCGAGAGCGGCCTTGCTGCAAAAAGCCTACACCATGCGAAAGACGAGCCTTTCCCGGGTTCCGACACATATTCCGATTGAAGCCTTCATCCATGGTCCATCTTTTCAAAATCTGCAGGACGCTGCTGCAAGGAGAGCACACACACATGGCGGTGCGCGCGGGGCGGCGCGACCTGGACCCCATCGCCACTGTGCTCAATTTCCCTCCTGGGACTGGCAGAATGAACTCTTCCATCCTTTCCCATTACATCACTGCAGGACGCTGCTGCCGGGGGAGTACACGCAGATGGCGGGGCGCGCGGGGCGGCGCGGGCTGGACCCCGTCGGCACCGTGTTGATTGCCTGCTGGGACGACATCCCCGACGAGGGCGAGCTGCGCAAGCTGCTCACGGGGCGCGCCACGCGGCTGCAGAGCCAGTTCCGGCTGACCTACTCCATGATACTCAACCTGCTGCGGGTGGAAGACCTCAAGGTGCGCCATTATCTTCCTTCCGTTATCTGCTTTGTTCTCGCCATCAGGGTTTAGAGGTTGGAGTCTGTGACACTGAAATTTGCTGCATGTTGCAGCACTTAGTGATGGGTGACATTGGCCCACGAAGGGGCGGACGCGCTACCTGGCTTTGATGGCGGCTCCCAAGGCCCGCCAGGGTCTGCTTCTCGTGCTCGCTTCGGCGCCGCGGCCGTGGCACACCAGGTGTGAGTTCAAGGCCGGAGCGAAAACAGTATTGCATCAAAAACCCCTGGCATGCTGCGCAGGTGGAGGACATGCTCAAGCGCAGCTTCCTGGAGTTCCACGCGCAAAAGGCGGCGCCGGAGGCCGCGGCGGCGCTGGCGCGCGGCCAGTCAGCGCTGGCGGCGCTACGTGCGAAACCCTGGCCGCTGCCGGCAGACGCCCTGAGGTGCTCCAGGGGGGAGCTGCAGGAGTATGTGGCGGTGTGCGGTCGTGTGGACGCGCTGTCGCGCAGGCTCCAGGTGTGCTGGGCTTAGGATTCATGGTTCGACCCTGCCTGATGCTTTGTCCAAGGGCATCTGCATGTGCACATCACAATGCAGCCCTTACCCCAGGCCAGCACAGGCTGCAGTTGCATTACGTTCGCTGTCTGGCTGGCTGCGCAGAACGCAACCTCTGCATGCACGCGCAGGTGCCCGGCTGGCCTCGCACATGGACCGTGAACTCATCCTCAGCTGCCTGCATGCCATTCGCGCTGCGCAGGGCGCAGTCATGGGCACTCGGGGGGCGCAGGCGGCGCTCGCGCCAGGTCGCGTGGTGCTGCTGGTGGACGCCGCCACAGGGCTGCCGCAGCTGGCCGCCCTGCTCAGCAGCCCCACTGCCATGCCCATCAGGTGACATTAAACTTGCCCAGACTCACATCCCCGTCTCTGGATCGGCATTATGTGGCACATCTGATCCACGACTGCTTGCCGTTCATTGTTTCGTCATACGCTGCTCGGTTCTACAAGAAACAACAAGTACAACTTGATAGTCTGCAGGAGTGCCAGCAGCAGCGCGCCAGCGGGTGGCGACTTTCAGGTGCTCGCGCTGCGGCGGCCGCACCCGCAGGAGCCTCCGGCTGCGGCCGCCGCATCCCCTGCACCGGGTGCGCTCCCCTCTATGCGCAGCCTTTCCCACACAACTTGAAACCTTATGCCAGCGACATGGCCAGCTGGACAGCCTGCGCTGAGATGATGTGGCTCCATTCATGCCGTGCTGACGACAGATGTCTGCCATCGGCTCGCAGGGCAGAACGGCTTTGCGGGCGCACTGCCGTCGCGGCGGGGCGCGGCCGCCGGCCCGGTCGTGGCGCCGACGCCGCGCTACGGCGGCGGCGGAACAGCAGACGAACCGCAGTGGGCGGTGCGGCAGAGCAGCATTGCGGAGGTGCAGGCGATCTGCCGGCCAAAGGTGAGAAATGTGGTGTGGTGCTGCTGCCTGCATGGTGCGGCAGCACACACGACTGTGCAAGCATGCTCGAGAAGCGTGCGTCGCTGGCAGCCGCAGTATCTGCCAAGAAAGGAATTGGGGATCGGGGCAGCACTGCGCCAATGCTGTGTCCTGCGTTACAGGACGAGAAGCTGCAACAACCGGGTTTGGTGTCAATCACTGTGTGACCGACCATGTCCAGGTGCAAGGAGACTTCGAGGCGGTGCTGGCAGGCGGGTCTGAGGGCGATGCAGCGGCTGACTCGCTGGCGGCGCAGCTGTCTCGAATACAGGTGAGGCTGATGCAAGTGGCACGCAAAGGTCAACTCCCTCCTCTATGCGCTGGTTGCCAGCTGCTGCTTGGATCGCTGAGGATCGCTGTCCCCCCTTTGCAAGACTAGCACCTGCCTGGCGCCTGCCAGAGTGACGCATGTACATGTGATTTCGACTCAGCCAATCGCAAACCATGCAGGAGCCTGCGGGGGTCGCCGGCATCAGACAGACCCAGTCGGCCCCGATCAATGACCTACTGCAGAAAGCAGGGTTTGTCTGTTGAGTGTCTATACATATGCTCAGCTTCTCCGACCCGCGCAGGAGGCTGTGGCGGTTGCCGGCGCAGAGTCGGATCTGCTGGATCCCATCGGCGACAGGACGTCATATGTTTCAGTTCAAACGATGCTATGAACCACTTGTTCACCCCTCAACCCTGCAGGAGTCTGCGGCGGCGGCGCGCGCCGAGCCGGAGCTGCTGGATTCCATCAGCGACCTGCGCGTCAACTCCTTCGAGCTGGCTGGCGACATCCGGGAGCACCAGCGGCTGCTGGCGGCGCGCGCCGCGATGCTCTGTCACTGGTGAGAGTTGCGACCGTCCCGGTGGCAGCTTCCGCTTCCGCTTGCCTGCCTCGGTTGCACATTCGTGTCGCCTGTTGGGGCGCGAATTCTGTGCGCACAAAGCAACTGAGCGCCGCAAATCTTGTGCCACTATGCCCACTGGCGAGAGTTACTGCACACCTTTGGTGATATTGCGTGAGTGCCGCGGCTGCTCATCGGTTCACAGCTTGGGCGATGCTGACGCAGCAACTCTGGCGTGTCAGACACGCCATAGTTGAAGGTGGACATGTTGCCTTCAGCTTGACCATGAGTCAACATCCTGCGAGGATCAAGCAGGGCGATTGTGTCGGGGCTCAGCACCCAGCTACAGCTCATCTTGCCTCCCTGGATGCATGGCAGCGTGTCCATTCAGCCGCTCTGGGCAGGCGGCCCGCTTGGGGGCTGACATGCCCAAAAACCACGCCTGAACGGCTTGCTGGACAACCTGTCAAACTATCCCCTGACACCGCGTTCCACTGACACCGCAGGGAGCCGGGCGTGGGCGAGGCGCATGCGATGGTGCGCTGCGAGGCGACTTATCTCAATTGATTTTGCTTGAAGTGTGCAATGTGTGACATCACAGGGAGCCGGGCGTAGGCGAGGCGCATGCGCTGGTGCGCTCGGAGGCGATGCTGGGGGGCCGGCTGCGGGCATTGGCGCACAGCCTGTCGGACGCCAACCTCTCAGGTGCGAGCCCGCATGCGCCGCCGTGCAGCTCCCCTTTCGGATCCTTCTCTTCCGAGCCACTGTTTTCATGTTCCCTTCCTTCCTTCCGCCTGTCCTGCATCTGATTTCCTTTCCTGTCGCGCAGGCATGCCGGAGTTCCAGGTGCGGGTGGAGGTGCTGAAGGCGCTGCAATATGTGTCGGCGGACAACACGGTGGCGGTGAAGGGCCGCGTCGCCTGCGAGATCAACTCCGGCGACGAGCTCCTCGCCACCGAGATAATCTTTGCCGGTGCGCTTCTAGGACTTCGCAAGCTTGCACACATTCTATGAGTTTGAGAACCTTTGATGATGTGAAAAAGAGCTCGCAACAGAGGAGGCAGTGGCGCTGCTGTCGGCGCTGGTGTTTCAGGAGCGGGGCGTCGCGGCGCCTTGAACCGTAGACCGCTTGCAGCCCATGGTCATGTAAGGCGGCTTCCTTGACGCAGGTGTGCTGACGGAGCTGACCCCAGAGGAGGCGGTGGCGCTGCTGTCGGCGCTGGTGTTCCAGGAGAGGGGCGTCGCGGCGCCGTCGCCGGGCGGCATCCCGCCGGCGCTGGAGGCCGCTGCACATCACGCAACCGCGCTGGCGCGTGCCGCCGGCGAGACGCA
>JAABUM010000203.1_pt1 | contig 122919 bp, 92 predicted proteins | sample 5559161 | NCBI WGS metagenome assembly JAABUM01 (sample SAMN10711868, study PRJNA513369) | rock metagenome | isolation source: Antarctica rocks | place: Antarctica: Victoria Land, Siegfried Peak nord
CCTGACCAGAGCTTTGTTATATTGACTCCAGTTACGGAGACGGTAGGTGCGTTTGGTTTTCTTCTGTTTCACACCAAAAGATTACCAGCACTGCTGTCCCCGTAGCTATTTACGCAACAAAGTCATGAGCATTCATATTATTCAGCATCCAAAGGGTACAGAACCGGAAGAACTAACAGCACAGGGCACGGACGAACATTTAAGCCAGCGCGCTTCAATCGGTTGGGTCGAAGTGATCGCCGGTTCGATGTTCTCCGGCAAATCCGAAGAACTTATACGCCGCCTGCGCCGCGCCAAGATCGCGCGCCTTAAAGTGCAAGTCTTCAAGCCCGAAATAGACGTGCGCTATTCCGCCAACCATATTGTTTCGCATTCCGAGATGCGCCATGAATCCGGCGCGGTCAAGTCTGCGCGCGAACTGCTCGCAGAAGTTTTGTCTGCGACGGAAGTCGTCGGCATCGATGAAGCGCAATTCTTTGACGCAGAACTTGTCGAAGTGGCAAATGAACTCGCACGGCGCGGCGTGCGCGTCATCATTGCCGGACTCGATCAGGATTACACGGGCAGGCCGTTTGAGCCGATGCCGCAACTCTTAGCCATCGCCGAATACATCACCAAGACGCACGCCATCTGCGTTCGTTGCGGTCAGCCTGCAAACTACTCGCAGCGCATTTTTGAATCCGAAGAACTCGTCGCCGTCGGCGCGGGCAATATGTACGAAGCGCGCTGCCGCCGCTGCTTTGTGCCGCACGCAGACGCGCCGACTTCCTATATTACGGAAGCGGAAGATTAAACGTCTCAAGCATAGAACGCCGACACTTCCCGTCGCAGAGATTGCGACGATTGCAACGCGCGCGCCGTCGCCGTTAGCTTTTAATGTTCCTTCGCTTTTCACTCGACAAGCCATCGCTTCGTTGCACAATTGTCGTATCAAAGGAGAATCCATTCATGCAAATTTTTAACGCAAAAGTATCTGCAAAATTTTTCTTCATCGCCGCGCTCACTGTTCTCGTCACGACGAGTGCCTGCCAGCAGCAAACGACGGAGACAACAACCACCACCAACGTCAACGCAAATGCTAACGTAAGCACCAACGCGAACACGCCGCCCGTCGTCGCGGCAAATGCTAATCTCAACGCGAACATCGCCGTCGATCCGAAGGCGGTCATCAATGCGCGCGAGCCGGAACATTACCGCGCGACGTATGTGCTTTCCGCAGAGACGCCCGGAAATCCAATCGGCGGTATTCTTCCAAAGCTCACAGCGGAAGTGGCGAGAAACGGCGCCGATCATCGCGTCGCCATCAATATCCCGACCGGCGGACAGATTATTTTTCTCGATCGCGCGGGCAAGCGTTATGTTATTCAAACAGGGAAAAAGCAGTACGCGGAATTGAACGCGGAAACCACAGGCTTTGACGTGCAACGTTTAATGACGCCCGGCCAACTCGTTTCCTATCTAAGCCAGCAACGCGGCTATGAGCGCGTCGGCGACGAGCAGATTAACGGGCGCAATGCAGACAAATATCGTTATGCAAACACCGCGAAAACGAATTCGCAAGCGGGCGACGTAAAGAACGAAGCGTTCGTTTATGTGGACAAGGAAACGGGCTTGCCGCTGCGTTCGGAAATATTGACCGAGACATCCGGCAGCATACAGGGCATCAAAAATCTGAAAATCATCACGGAGATGCGCGACATTAAAACAGACGTTGACGCGCAAACCTTCGAGTTGCCGCAGGGTTATAGCAAAGCCACGCCCGAACAAGTACAACAGCAAATGCAAACGATTGCGCGCGTCGTCGCAACCTTCGCCGGGCCGCTGCTCAAGGGCATGTCGGACAATGGTAACAGCACTTCAAGCACGACGACCACAACGACAACGACGGGTGCAACGACTGCGCCGACGGTGAGGCCGTAACAAAAGAGGAAGTGAAAATATGCGATACGTTTTGACGCTCTTGATCGGGTTGCTGCTCGGCGGCGCGTTGGTGTTCGTGCTATTCGTCGGAGCACCGCGCGCGAAGAATCTGGCGGGATTGCCCGTGCGCCCGCCCGCAGAAGGTGGCGATGCGCCCGGCACGGCGGTGCTGCTTCTCGATGAAGCATTCTTCGATCAACTGCTCGGCACAATCTTCCGCGATCTGGGCGCGCCGAAGTTTCCGCTTCGCGCCGCCGCCGTGACAAACGAAAACCGCACGCCGTTTTCAATCGCAGCGTCAAGCATTTCATCGAACCCGGCGGACGCTAACAATTCGTTTCGTTCAATCAATTTTCTCGCCCTGCAAGCGAATGATTGTCCCGGCGAAATCCAGTTAGCGCCTGAAGGCAGCGGCAACATTAAGACAGGCGTCCGGCTCGTTGAAAACAAGATCATCGCGCCGCTCGCCTTCAGCGGCAGCTACAACGTGTTCGGCACTTGCTATCGTTTCAAGGGCGTCGCCGAAACAAACATCGGTCTTGCCTTCGATGCCGGGCGGCAAACGCTTTACGGGCAAGTCAACGTCACGGGCGTGAATCTGGAAGGCACTGCGCCCATCGTCGGCGGCCTCATCACGCCGCTTGTGCAGGAAGCGATTAATCAGCGCGTTAATCCGATTGAGATGCTGCGCGCAACGCAACTCTCGCTCAACATTCCTGTGCAGGCGACGGGCGGCACGCTCAAAGCGCAAGTAAAAGACGTGCGCTCCGAAGTCAAAGACAACGCACTGCGCCTCCACATCACATACGACTTCAGCGGCGCGCGCGGCGGACAACCGCCACCGCAGCAACAAACAACAGTCACGCCGCAAAGTTAAAAGACTTTCGTTTCCAACGAAGCAAAGACTCTTACAAATTGTCAGGAATATCCGGCGTTGTGTCGCTCGCTTGAGTGTCTACGTCGCTGCCTATTTTTTCGCGTTTGATGCCGTGCGGGTTCGTCGAACGCTCGCCCGGTTTGCGCGTTCGTTTGCGAGGCGCACGCAAGTTTCCCAGATGATCTACGGAGCGTAATGGCTGCAAATCTTCGGCCTCGCCTTCCGGGTCGTCGAGTCGCGTTTCGATAAATTCCGGCTCAATAATCGCGGCAGCAGTATCCGGTGTTGAAGCATTGATTGTCTCACGTGCTGCTTCGTTTATCGTGCCATTGTCTGCGTTCTCGGTTGTGTTTGTTTCATCGCCGCCGTTTTCAGCGAGGGCGCGTTGGCGACGAAAATGGTCAATGATCTCGGCGGCGGTTTTTGCTCCGACGAAAGGGGAAAGTTCGGCGACGGAAGCATTGGCGACGCGCTGAATCGAGCCTAGGTTACGCAGCAAGCGCGTTTTTCTTTTTTCGCCGACGCCGGGAATCGCCGTCAATTCCGAAGTGAAATCGCGCATCTCTCTGCGCTTGCGGTGATATGCAATGGCGGTGCGGTGCGTTTCGTCGCGGATCAATTGCAGGAAGCGATAAACGCTCGAATGCGGATCGAGAAAGACGGGTTCGTGTTCGCGGCCTTTCACTAACAGATGCGAAATATCATTGTGGCGGCGCGGCGGTTTGACAACGCCGATCACCGGCACGGCTTCAAGACCGAGTTCGCGCATCGCGTCCGCCGCCGAAGAAAGCTGCCCTTTGCCCCCGTCGATCATGACAAGATCAGGCAACTGTTTTGCTTCATCGAGTTGTCTGCGATAACGACGAAATACGGCTTCGCGCATCGACGCGAAATCATTCGAGCCTTCGACTGTTTTAATGCGAAACTTGCGAAACTCCGCGCGGTTCATCTTGCCGTTTTCGCAAACAACCATCCCTGCGACATTCTCCGCGCCGGAGATATTCGAGATGTCGAAGGATTCGATGAGCGCGGGAAAGCGCGGCAACTCCAAAAGTTCCTGCATTTCTTCGAGCACTAATTCCATGTCGGGTTTCAACACGCGGAAGCGCTGCTCGAAGGCAAGCTTCGCATTTTTTTCGATGAGTTCGATCATCTCGCGCTTTTGGCCGCGCTGCGGATCGAGTATGCGCACGCGCCGCCCGCGCCGCTCGCTCAAAACCTTCTCTAAAAGTTCGCGGTCTTCAAAATCAACGGGTACATGAATCTCAAGCGGCACATAATCAGTCGAGTAATACTGCGTCAACACATCGCTTATAAACGATGCTGGCTCGAACCCGTCATCCTCCGGCAAGTCTTCCCAGAAAAACTCGCGGCGTCCGACAATCTTGCCTTCGCGCATCGTGAAAAGCTGCAACGCGAGCCGCGCGCCTTCACGGTAATAACCGAAAATGTCCACGTCACGATCAGGCGAGGTCGCCATTTTCTGCTGCTCTGCAATGGCGAGCACAGTCTTGCGTAGGTCACGATACTTTGCCGCCATCTCAAAACGCATTTCTTCGGCTGACTGCATCATGCGCGCTTCGAGCGTATCGGCAAGCTCCTTGTTTTTTCCTTCGAGCAACAAGCGCACATCGCGCACGGATTCCTGATATTCAGTTGGCGTGCATAAGCCTTTAACGCACGGGCCTAGACAACGCTTGATGTGATATTCAAGGCACGGGCGCGGGAGTTTGCCGTCGATTTCTATGTCGCAGGTGCGCAGTTGAAACGTGCGGTTAATGAGGTCAATGGTGCGGCGCGCTAAGGACGCGGGCAGAAACGGGCCGAAGTAAAGCGCGCCGTCACGCTGCACGCGGCGTGTAATCATCACGCGCGGGAAAGGCTCGTTGATCGTGAGCTTCAGATGCGGATATTGCTTGTCGTCTTTGAGCAGCACGTTGTAACGCGGCTTGTGCTGCTTGATAAGATTCGATTCGAGAACGAGCGCCTCGACTTCCGTATCCGTGACGATGAATTCAAGATCGACGATGCGACGCACAAGCTCGCGCGTCTTACGATCATGCCCGCGCCCCGATTGAAAATAAGAACGCACGCGATTACGCAGGTTCTTCGCCTTGCCGATGTAAATAATCTTGCCCGCTTCGTCCTTGTGTATGTACACGCCGGGCGAGACAGGCAGATTCTGCAACTTTTCCTGCAAAGTCATTTGGCTTTTAAGATGCTGCGGAGTTTCTTTGCGATGCGCGGCGTTCGCCGAGGACGGGAAATTCGGCAACGATCTTATCGACGCTTCTAAGAATCGCGGGCATCTCCGTTTGATTAAACTGAACGGAGAATTTTAGTTCATTGCCGTTTGCGACTCCGTCAATCGCCGCGCATTGTGCGACGTAATTTCCCGGCCCCGCGCGTTCGATTTTTATCGCAAGCCATTCTTCGAGCGACGCGAGGCACGCGGTTGAAGTAGACGCTGTGGAATTGAGCAGCAAAAGCTCGTCGCGGAAACTGAGAAATTCTTCGGCGCGTAGAGAAGCCTTGAACGTGCCGCGAAAGCTGCCCGCCGTAATTTCTACGTGTGTCTCAATCCAATTGCCGTCGTAGTAGTCTTTGCAGAAAGGATAAAGCCTTCGCGTCGCCTGCACGATCAAATGATTGCGCCCTAGCTGGCCGATGAAAAGAAACGGTTTTGTGCCGTCGAGTTGCATAGTTCGTGATATAAGCGAACTTCAGCCTGTCTGCTTAATGTTTGGTTTTCGGATTGTTGTAACAGCAGATAGTTTAGCCTATTGCCATTAAAGAGAAAACACCGTGCGGTTTCCTTTTCAAAATTCTTCTGCGAAACAATTTCCCGCAAAAGACTTCGACGTTGTAGGCTTCGGCGAAAACTCGATTGATTATTTAATCGTCGCGCCGCACTATCCTGAATTCAATACGAAGTTACGTTACGCGGAACACGTAAAGACAGCGGGCGGGCAGATCGCGTCGGCGCTGATCGGGCTTCAGCGTTTAGGCATACGCACGTCCTACGCCGGACGCTTTGGCGCAGATGAGGGCGGGCATTTTGGCATGGAGTCGCTCGCTAACGAAGGCGTCAATATAGATTTTGCAGAAGTAATCGAAGACGCGCAGACGCAAACCGCTTTCATTATTATTGATGCGCGAAACGGCGAGCGCACGATTCTCTGGAATCGCAATGAGCGCTTAATTTATTCCGCAGACGAAGCGCCCATAGAACTTGCAAGGCGCGGACGCATCTTGCATCTGGACGCAAACAACCCTGCGGCTTCCATAGCGATGGCGCAGGCTGCGAAAGAAAGCGGCGTGATTGTCTCCGCAGACCTCGATCATATTTTCGACGGCATCGAAAATCTTTTGCCGCTCGTTGACATACTCATCACCAACGAAGCTTTCCCGCGCGAGTTGACCGGCATAACAGATACGCGCGCGTCTCTCGCTACAATCAAGTCGCGCTATGGTTGTGCGCTCGCGGGCGCAACGCTCGGCGCACGCGGCGCAATCCTTCTCTGCGAAAATCAATTCATGGAAACGACGGCTTTCCAAGTTCCCGGCGGCTGCGTTGACACAACAGGCGCGGGCGACGCCTTCCACGCGGGCTTTCTCTACGGTTTATTGCGAGGCGAAGAAATTGAAGCAAGCCTCAAATTAGCCTGCGCCGTCGCCGCCCTCAAGTGCCGCAAATTAGGAGCACGCGCAGGGCTTCCGACACTTCACCAGTTAAATGATTTCAAAGATTGGAGGGAATAAATTTCTTTAGAGCATCCTTTTAGAATGAAGATGGCTTGAGAAAGAAACGTTCGTGTCAGCCTTGATTACAGCATCTTCGGATTTTCATTGCCTGTTGTCTCTTCGTTGGATGCGTTAGGGTCAGGTAAAGCTACACCGGGCGGCGCAATCCATACTTCGATATTTCCTTCTCTAATTTCGTCAGCCGTAGCGTTAATAACGGTAATGCGATTTGCTTTGATTCCGGTCTTCTCCACCAACTCTGTTTTCCATTCATCAGCTAGCTTAACGGGCTCAATGTTCGGCGGGTCGTCAGGAGAAAGTTTTTCCAAAGCTTCGATTCGTGGACGAGTAACGATGTAAACATTCAATTGCTCATTCGCGCGAAGCACATCAGCGAACCCAGTAAATACCGTTCGCTCTTGTTCTCTATATTTCAACAAATAATCTTCGTATGTACCGATTAACACAGCCTTCTTCGGGGTTGATTCGGGATTGGCTTCTTTAACAGGCGGGGGCGCGTCTTTTGGAAGAATCCAAAGCTGTATTAAGGCCGTTCGAGTATTTCCATATTCGTCTTTTTCTTTTTTAACCGTGCCGCCGAAAATAATTTTGATTCTGTCCGAAGGTATCCCACAGTTTTGCAATTCAGCGACATCTCTGTTGGCAACTCTGCGCCATGTGCCGGGAGTTGCATCGTGTTTGTTGTAGGCCGCAATGTACGCAATGGTGTTTGTCTGATGCTGTAACAAATCGACGAAGGCCGCCAACTCAATATTTCCGAGCGAAATATATTCAGCATCGGGAAAGCCGTCCCAGCCTTCATATTCCGCAAACTTTCCCGTAAATTTCTTGAGGCTACCTTTATAACGCTTTGCTTCCGGCGATTTCACTCCGTTTGGAACAAGCCACAATTCAGTTTGTATTTCCGCCGGATTTTTGTAACGACCGGCGGCGACGGTTTGAAGACGATTTGCATCAATTCCGCGCCTGTTCACGAGATAGTTTTTTGTTACATCAGCAATTTGGTCACTCTTATTCGCTGGCCCGTAGCAAACTACATAAGCATCAATATTCAAATCCTTTTGTAACTGAATAGCGAAATTGTCCAAACGTGCTTCGATGCCTTCATAGCCTACCTCACCGTAAGAATCAAAGAGGTACGCCTTTGGATTTTCTTGCTGTCCTCGAACAATGTTCTGTTCAACAAACAAGAGGCAAGTGATGAATATAAGAAACAGAAGCTTTTTCATTTTTTCAATCCTCATCGGGGAGGAATCTGATTTTACATCAACAAGAGGGTAAATTACGCTAATTCATTAAGTGTATGTTTATCTAATCAAATGTTATGGACATTGCGTAGTGGGACAGTTTCAAATTATCAGCGCGATAAATACAGGGCGAGAACCTCAAACTAACCCACTACTGGACATTGTATGCAGACTTCCGCAATTTAGAAACGAGTTACAATAGGTATATATCTCTCTATCTTTAGCGAAGCACTCTTAAGATTCGCTTTAGAGAGTCTTTCTCAAGCTTGGAGAAAGATTCTCAAACTTCTTGTAGCCTTACTCTAATCTTTCGCATGGTTTCTCCAATTTGGAGAATAATTCTCTAAAGAATATTTATTGTTCTCCGACATTAAGCGCGGCTTCTCCAAAGATTAGAGGCGTTGCTTTAATAATGAGCGGGCGCACTTTTCTTTCTGCGCGTCTGCTCGGAGCTTTTTCTTGCTGCTCGAAGATTCATATCGGTAGAAAATCTTTTGTGCGCAGTGTCTTGTAAGAATTATTCGTCGTAGCCGTTCGGATGCTTTTGCATCCATGCCCATGCGGATTCGATGATGGCGCGTAGGTCTTGCATCTGTGGTTGCCAATTGAGTTCGCGTTTAATTTTGGCGGAACTTGCGACGAGCACCGCCGGGTCGCCCGCGCGCCGTGCGCCGACTTTGACGGCGATTTCACGGCCTGTTATCGCGCGTGCCGTTTCGATTACTTCGCGCACCGTGTAGCCGTCGCCGCCGCAGCCGAGATTGTAGATGCGGCTGCCTTCGTTTAGAACCTTGAGGGAAAGAATGTGCGCGCGTGCTAAATCTACAACGTGTATGTAATCACGAACGCATGTGCCGTCGCGCGTGGGGTAATCGTCGCCGTAAATTTCGACGTGCGTTCTTTTCCCTGTCGCCGCTTGCAACACAATCGGGATGATGTGCGTTTCAGGGTCGTGCATTTCGCCGCAACGTTCGGTTGCGCCTGCCGCGTTGAAGTAGCGCAAAGAAGCATAGCGAAGGCCGTAAGCATTGTCGTACCAGCGAAGCGCATGTTCAAAGGCGAGTTTGGATTCGCCGTAAGGGTTCGTCGGATTCGTGGGGTCTGTTTCTTCTATCGGCTGTTTTTCCGGTTCGCCGTAGGTCGCGGCAGTCGAAGAAAAGACGATGCGTTGAACTTTCTCTTCGCGCATCGCGTCGAGCAGCGCGAGTCCCGCCGTTACATTGTTATGGTAATACTTCGCAGGCTGCTCGACTGATTCACCGACGAGCGAATAAGCTGCCATGTGAATCACCGCTTCGATGCGATGCTCACGAAGCGCGCGGCGCAAAGCGTCTGCGTCAAGCAAGTCGCCTTCAACAAACTCCGCGCCGTCAACGATTGCAGCGCGATGGCCTTTAACGAGATTGTCGTAAACAATCGCTTCGTGATGATCGCGCAGTAACTCTTCCGTCACCACGCTGCCAATATAACCCGCGCCGCCCGTCACTAAAACACGCATGATTTTCGAGGCCGCCCAGTCGCTCTTCGTTCAATGAGCAGCGGCATTAAGTCCTTTCGAGATTCTTAAAAAGTTAGTGATATTAACATACTGCCTTCTCCAGCTTCAGTACGCTTGAAGCGCAGCACTAATATCAATAGTCGTAAGGCAATCGCATTTGTTTCACTGTGCCTTTTAATGCGCGGCGGCTTCTTTTTTCGCAGCTTGATAAAAAGGCAGCGCAAACCAGAAGCCGTAGAGAAACAGTAGCACCATGCCTGCCGTAATCGCGCCGTAAGTTGCCGACTCTGTTATCTTGCGCGTCACTACAAAGAAATCGCCGCAGATGCCGAGCGCCAAAGGAACCGCCGCCGCTATTACCAGCCGACCCGCGAAGCTGTGAAAGTGTTCCGTGTCTTCGCCGCGCTCGACGATGCGATGATACGCGGCGGGTGTCACCAACAAAATCGTCGAGAGCGCAATCAAACTCAAGCTCGCCAGATGCACATACTTCGACGAGAGCGGCAACTTGTCGAAGCCTTCGACCAGCATCGAAGCAAATTGAAAGCCGAGCAGCGCCTGCGCGCCTGGCAAGACAATCCTCGCCTCCGTCAATACATGATCTATCCTGTCCTTGAGCGGCGTGCCGCCTTCACCTTGTTCCTTCTCTTCCTGTTCGCCCATCGCTTGTATCTCCCCGATCTTCGGCTCGCGCTCCATGCGCCGCATGAATTCCAATCCATACCAGAAAAAAAGCGCCACAAGCGTTGCGGCAATTGCAGCGACGATGCTCCAAGTTCGTCCCGCCAGCTTGCCCGTCACGACGTACATGTTAAGACCCAAGCCCAGACTGAAAGGCAGCAGCGCCAGCCCCGCAAACATTGTCAACCATTGATTGACTTCAGCCGTGTCTTCGCCGCGCTCGACAATGCGGTGATAGAAAGTCGGCGTCATCAACAAGCCGAGCGTGGCGATCAGCAACGCGAGCGCGCCGACGTGTATGAATCGTGAAGCAGACGGAAGCTTTTCAAAGCCCGACTCGAATACCCCGCGAAACTGGAAACCCAACAGCACCTGCGCGCCGAGCACCAGTATGCGAATCTCGCCCAGCCCGTTCTGAATCTTTTCTTTTAATTGAGCCGCCATACGCGCTCCACGCTTGTTAAATTTATGTTACAGCACGGTATAAATACCGCACAAACACTACAGAAGCCAAGCAATGAAGCGCTTTGAAGATCAAACATGCGCGGCGTCGCGGGCGGAGGACGGAAGCGCAATCGCCGGTTCGATGTTCGGGAAGGAACCGCGCCCGAAGAACACATGCCGCGCCAGCAGACGCGCCACAGGCAAACGCAAAAACGCGCACCCGGCTTCCATTAAAACCGGTTGCCCGACAAAAGAAATTATTCGACGCATCCACAGCCGCGAGGTGAAGCGCGCGCGAAACAGTTCTCCAGAATACGGCGCGAGCGCGCTTGCATTTCCTGTCGCCAAATAATTTCCGATGACGTTCGCCGCACAGCCCGACAAACGCAAACAAGGGTCTAAGCCTCCCGCCGTCAAAGGCGAGACAGCGCCCGCCGCATCGCCGATTAATAAGCCGCGTTCGCACGCAATCCGCCGCAAAACCCCGCCCACAGGAATGCGCCCGCCGCGTCGCTCCCACGGCTTTGCTCCACCGAAATCAAACATCTCTTTAAGAGAGCCGCGAAACTCTTCCAACGCTTTCACAGGATTAAAGCGCGCCGCGTAACCGCCGACGCCGACATGCGTTTCTTCGCCGTCATGCACCATCCATGCGAGATAGCCGGGCGCAAGTTTCGTGTCAAGAAAGCAATGAAAACAAGGCGCTCCGTCCAGCCGCACATTCGTCAAAACGTCTTCGACTCCGACAATCCATTCGCGGTTGAGGTCGAGTTTCAAATCGCGTGCGACACGCGACGGCGCGCCGTCAGCGCCAACCACATAACGCGCCTCCACACTCCACGCGCGCCTTTTTGTTTCAAGGCGAACAATTGAATTGCCCGTTGCTTCCACGCACCCAAGGTAACGCGTCGCGGGCGACCAGCGAACGCCTGCGCGCAAGCATTTTTTCAGGTAATAATCGTAGAGGCGGATCATGCGCCCGACGCGAAATTCGTCGTGAGGGCTTTCAAGCACCATCGCACGGCGCGCGGGCGAGTACAGCTTGACGCGGCGCACGGGCGGCCCCAAACAATCCTCCGGCAAAGCGAAATCATCCAGCGTGCGCCGCACGAAAATGCCCGTCGTATGAATTGAATCAGCCAACGACTTCTTGCGATCAACAAGCAGCACATTCACGCCGCGTTCGCTTAATAATCCGGCGCACTGCAAACCGGCTAACCCCGCGCCGACAATTACCACATCATAATTTTTCATCAACCACACTCTTTTCCATATTCCGCCAATTACTTTGCTTTGCAAAGCCCAATAGCAAAAATAATCAGCGTGCAGTCAAGTTGCTTTGCTCCACTGCGCTTGACGACTGCGGCGCTCCTTTCGCTTCGCGCGCCAATGCACGCAACTCCATCGCGTGCCTCTCTGTCGCAGACCACGCCGCGCCGCGCGACACGCTCCATGCGCGATAATCAATCTGCGAAGGTTTCGACCAATGCTCCAGAACATACGCTGCGACAATGCGCGCATCCGATGAGTTCATCGAGGGCAAAGACTTAATCAACACGGGCACGGCGTCTGCGCTTAAAGAAGTCGCATAGCCCGCATCGAGTTTTTGATTCACGCGTGCGGCGTGCGCAACGTTCGCGCTCACGATGAACGCATCTGGATTGGATAAGTTCAGCGCGCCGATGACAAAGAAGCACGCGATGAGCGCGCCATATACAAACCTTTCTCGCCGTCCGCGCAGCACTGTCCACGCAAACCAAACGAAGACCAGCGCCAGCCAGCCCATAAATGTCATCGTGTAAACCCGCAATTCCGTCAACCCGTACTCTTGCTGGTAAAGCCGCATACGCACCATTGCCGAAGCCATAATCACAAACAGCAACGTGAGCAACATTCCCGCGAGAGCGCGGAAAATCCGTTCATGCGCGGCCTTTCCTTTGCGCAATAGATAATGCGCGACGAGCAGAAGCGGCAACACGAGCGCCGCCACCCAGACTAACTCGAAAAAGCCGCGCCGCGCATACTCTGCATACGTCATGCCCGTAGAGATTTGCACCTGCGATGCGCCGCCGAAGAAGTAGCGAAACTGCACTACGACGAAACAAAAAAAGAGCGCATTGAGTAATCCGAGTCCGATGCCCAATTCAATGATTCCCATAGACACCGATTGCAGGCGAGGCAACTCGACATTCTTTGCAGTTTCGTTCTTCGCAGCTTCAGCTTTGTCGCTCGCTGTTTCGTTGATCTCCATCGTTATAATTGAAGCAACAGGCGCAACACTTCCGGCCAACGTATTCTCTGCGTTCTCATTTGCGCTTTCGTTTTTCAGCAACGCGCCGCGCAAAAATCCACAAACCAGCCACGCGCAGACGAGCGAGACAAAGACATGCAGCAACATCTCCGGCAAATCGATCTGAAAGACATTGTTAATGATCCGCTCAAAGACGGCGTCTGCCGCCATCAGCAACCCGCCGAAAACAAACAATAGTGGAACGGCGATAATAAGACCGCGCCCGATTGCCGCCGCGTTCCGCGACCAACCGCCTCGCGGCATATCCTTCCAACACACATCACTACGCAACAAAGGCCACGCGCCGAACGTAGCATTGAACACCGCCGCGAATATTTCCCGCGCGTATTCTGTGACGCCCGCGACGATTAGTCGTCCAGACCGCGTGCGTCCTGCCGCCAGCGATAACGTTAAGAAGAGCGCCAGCCCATCAAGCCATTTCAGAACCGACGAATCACGCCATGCGAAAGCCGCAGCGAATAAAACCATAGGCAACAAAAGCCTGCTGCCTTCTCCCTTCAACTCCACACCGCGCCAACGCACCAACACAAGCGCCGCCAGCACAAGCGCTCCCGTCCATAACAATGCATTCAAGCCCCACGGCGTCACTCGCAGCAGCGCATCGCCAAGCACGCCCAACACAAGCGCCGCATCCATCACTCCAAGTCCAAGCTTGCTTTTCTCGTTCATTGTCCTTCCTCTTTCCATAAGCTTCAGCGTTCATTTATGACCTTCACTGTTTTGCAAATTACTTTGTCTTGCAAAGTCAAAGAACAAAAAAAAAGCGGCGCGCTAACGATTACGCGTCGCCCGTATCAAGGCTTCCATGTGATTGAGGTAGCGTTCGAGCGCGCGGCGTCCGGCAGCGGTCAGGCGATACTCCGTCTTGGGTTGCCGTCCCTCGAAAAACTTGGCGCAGGCGATGTATTCGGCCTCCTCTAATTTGCGCGCGTGGACGCTCAAATTGCCGTCTGTCGTTTTCATCAATTTTTTCAAATCATTAAAGCTCAAAGATTCGTTGACCGCGAGCGCGCTGACGATGCCGAGACGCATACGTTCGTGTATCAAACGATCGAGCTGCGGCGGAACGCTTTCGGCTGCCGCACGCGTTGAGCGAATCGTTTCCGCAACTGCCTTTGCAATTGTTTTGCCGCTGCTGCCGCTAGCGCGCGATTCACGATGCTCTTCGCGCTCTTTCGTTTGCTCATTTTTACGCAGCGCCGCTCCGCTTTGTTTAGCCACCGTGTCTCCTTGCGATCACAAAACCGAAAATAAGGTGCAGCCCGCCGAAGCCGAGCGCCAAAAACAAATTTCCCCAAACAGGCGGACAAAACAAACCGACTGCGCCGAGCAACATAAAACAAACGCCCATCAAGGGCACAATCCCCACCGAGAACGCTCCGCCCGCCACGACGCTTGTGCCGTAAAGCAAAAGCCACGCGCCCGGCAAAAGCTCCGCGAGTCCTTTGCGATAAAGCGCGATGGTCAAAAGCGCGCCGACAAACATCGGAGGCGAAAAACTAAGCGCAAACTTTCTTCCGGGGCCGGAAAGAATTGTCGCGCTGCCGCCGCGACGCGCCTTGCGTTTCATCGTCCATGCGGCGATCACAAACGCGGTTAAGCCTTCGACGAACCACGTCATCAGCCACGCTCTCGACGGCGCGCTCAGGCGTGTGGAAACGAGCGCGGCGATGAGAGCGGTTGCTCCCATTAGCATTCCGCCATAGCCCGGCACAGCCGTGAAGCGCGAAGCGCCCTCCATCGTTTCGCGTATAAAGCGCAGATTGTCTTCGGCGCGCTCGTGCAAAGCGACAGGCGGCGCAACCGCGGCAGCATCAGCGGGCGTTGATAGCGGGCGAACGACGCTCATTTTGTGTATGCGTAACGACTCTTCAAGCTGGCAAACAATCTTTTCACAGCGCGAAGATACGCCGCTGCTCCGATTGTTGTCAAGTGCTTTGCGAAACAAAGACAAAAGCGGGCGGCTTTTCTTTTGAAGATGAGGATGTGCGTATGTGTCAATTGGCGAGCAAGGCAAAACGAAAAATTGGCGCGTCCATTGCACAAAAAAGTGCGCGCCCCATGTTCAAATGAGACGCACGCCCTAACCCACCCTTTGTTCGTTCTATCACATCACGTTTGATCGCATAACGCATTCAAACGTGATGTGATTCATCTGTTCCACGCAGAAAATAATCCGCGCTCTGACAAATCAAACTTTCCTTTGTTTGCCCTGCTGCTTGTCACGCATATCAATTATGGCAAGCAGCAGGGCGAATGTTTCTTCGTTTCAATGCAGCCTTTCAACGCGAGCTTTCAGCCTTCACCCGCTCGCGCGAGATCGCTGATCGCGGGGCCTTGAACGACTTTACCCTCTGTGTCAAAACGCGAGCCGTGACACGGGCAATCCCAAGTCTTTTCCGAGCCATTCCAATTGACGACGCAGCCGAGATGCGTGCAGACCGCAGAACATTCAAAGAGCGCGCCCGCGTCGTTCCTGTAAGCGGCAACTTTCTTGAGGCCGCGTTGTACCAAAGCGCCTTCGCCCGGTTTGATTTTGTCCACTGAATCGACTTCGCCGCTCGCCGCCCAATCCGTATATTGCTCCGCGACGTTGGCGTTCTCCTTGGCGAATTCGCCGAGCGCGCCGATTTTGAGGCGTGATGGATTGTAAAGTTTCGTCCAAGGGTTTTCGTGCCCGGCAATCAAATCCGTGAGCAGGATTCCGGCGATGGTGCCGTGCGTCATGCCCATCCCGGAATCACCCGTTGCGATGTAAACATTTTCCTTATCGCCCGGATTTTTCCCTATATAACCGAGGCCGTCGACAGTCTCGAAGACTTGCCCAGACCAGCGATAATCAATGCTCTCGATCATCGGGAAACGCTCGCGCGCCCATGCTTCAAGGCGTTTGTAACGCTCGTCCATGTCATTCGCCTGCCCGGTCTTGTGGTCTTCGCCGCCGACGATCAACACATCATGCGAAGCATTGTTTCCTACGCCGTTCTCCTTCACTGTTTGCAAGCGAACGTAGTGGTACGGATCGGGCGTGTCCCAGTAAAGCGCTTTGGTGACGGAGCCAGCGGGCACGCGCGCGCCGATAGCATAAGTTCTATACGGAGACTGCTTCGTGTGAATGGCGAAAATGTCGTTGACGGGCGTGTTCGTCGCAACGACGACGGCATCTGCCGTAATGGTGTGGCCGCTTTTCGTGGTGACTTGCGCGGTTGTCGCGCCGCCTTTGATTTTATCCGCGTGTGTTTTTGTGAAAATGCGCCCGCCGTTTTTTTCAATGGCACGCGCGAGGCCGCTTAAATATTTCAATACATGAAATTGTCCCTGATGCGGAAAGCGCAACGCCACGCCTGTATCGAAAGATGCGAGCGGCGCGCGTTCAACCATTTCAACGCCGACGACGCCCGCGCGTTTTGCTGCCTCCAACTCTTTTTTCAGTTCGTCGGTGGATTCGCCGGGCGGCGCAAACAGAAATCCATCGAGGCGGCTGAAATCGCAATCAATGTTTTCGCTTTTGATGATTTCTTCGATCTTGTCAATCGCTCCGGCGTGGCTTTCGTAAGCGAGACGCGCGCCCGCTTCGCCGTGCAAGCGTTCCATTTCGTAAAAGCGATCATCAATGGCGCTCGAAAGATGCGCGGTCGTGCGATTGGTGTTGCCGTCGCCGATTGTTTTATCGTCGAGCACGACGACTTTCTTGCCCTGTCTGGTGAGCAGATAAGCAGTCGTTAATCCCGCGATGCCTGCGCCGACGATAACGACATCTGCGCGCAGATTTTCATTGAGCGCGCCATGACCGGGCGCGGCTTCGGCGGTCTCCATCCAGATTGAAGTCGTAGCTCCAGAAGCGCTTTTCATAAGAATTATTCCTCGCTTGTTCGTTAGAAGTGCAAAGTTGTTTGATAGGGAAAAGGCCGCGTGCCGGTCAAACGGGCAGCGGCCTTTTCATATCCTGCGTGGTGCAGACGTTTATGCGTTGTAATTTACACGAAAGAGCGTGGCGAAAGTAAGCGATGAACAATTGCGTTTGCCGCTTACAGTTTTCCCTCACGCTCTTTCTGCCGCAAGTCTTCATCAACGGTTGCTTCGTCGCCTTCGGCGGAGCCGGGCGTGCGTCCCGGATCACCGCTCTGCGATTCGTTGTTTGACGAATTCGACGAAGCGGAAGAAGAGTTTTTGCCGCTCTCATTTCCGCCGGACGTTCCCGCGTTTTCTTTCTGTTCGTCAACCATCCGTTTATCCTCTGAAAGTTTTACGGTTTGAGCACAACCTTGATGCAGTTGTCTTGCTTGTGCTTGAAGGTTTCGTAAGCGGCGGGCGCATCCGCTAATTTCACGCGATGCGTGATGACAAACGACGGATCAATTTCATTCTTCTGGATTCGCTCAAGCAGCGGACGCAAGTATTTCTGCACGTGCGTTTGTCCGGCCTTGATCGTCAAGCCTTTGTTCATCGCCGCGCCGAACGGAAACTTATCCAGGAACCCGCCGTAAACGCCCGGAACGGAAACCGTGCCGCCTTTGCGACAGGCATGTATGGCTTGCCGCAAAGCGTGCGGGCGATCCGTCGCCAGATAAAGCGCGGCCTTGACGCGGTCAACAATTGCATCAACGGTTTTGCCGTGCGCTTCATGGCCGACTGCGTCGAGGCAGGAATCAGGCCCGCGCCCGCCAGTCATATCTTTCAACTTGTCAAAAATATCTTCGTCGTCGAAGTTGAGCGTTTCCGCGCCGCCCGCTTCAGCCATACGCATACGCTCCGGCACTTCATCAATGGCAATCACGCGCTCTGCGCCGAGTAGAAACGCGCTCCTGATGGCGAATTGACCGACGGGGCCGCAACCCCAGATCGCCACCGTGTCGCCCTTTTCTATCTGGCAATTTTCCGCCGCCATGTAACCCGTCGGAAAAATGTCTGTGAGAAACACAACTTTTTCATCGGGCAGTTCGTCAGGGATTTTCAAACAGCCGACATCAGCAAACGGCACGCGCGCGTATTCCGCCTGCCCGCCCGCGTAGCCGCCGAGCATGTGCGAGAAACCGAAAAGTCCAGACGGCGAATAGCCATACAGTTTTTCCGCCATCCACGCGTTCGGATTCGTGTTGTCGCACAACGAGAACAACTGCTTTTTGCAAAAGAAACAATTGCCGCACGCGATGGTGAAAGGCACAACGACGCGGTCACCTTTCTTAACGTTCTTGACTGCGCTGCCCGTCTCGACGACTTCGCCCATAAATTCATGGCCGAGAATATCGCCCTGTTCCATCGTCGGAATGTAGCCGTCGTAAAGATGCAGATCAGAGCCGCAGATGCACGTCGTCGTGATCTTGATAACGGCGTCGCTCGGATTAATTATTTTCGGGTCGGGTACGTTTTCAACCCGCACATCGTTTTTACCGTTCCAGCATAAAGCTTTCATCGAATTTCCCCTTGCAGTGATTGGAATAAAACTTACGCGCGGTTGCACTCCAAAATACCTTTGAAGGCAACCGCGCGTGTTGGAAAACTGACATTCTTTTCTTGAGACTTTTTTAGAGTAGCTAACAGAACTTGCCACAGAGACACAGAGGCACAGAGGAACTTAAATATAAAAGAGGTTTGAATGTGGTTTTAACCTTTTCCATTCTCTGTGTCTCCGTGACTCTGTGGCTAATCTTTCGGCTTTGCTACTTGGCAGAAGCGGCGCTGCTGCGACCCGAAGACTGTCCTTCGGTGGTCGGGATTTCACCCGTTTCCATGACACGTTTGAGGCGTCGCAAATCTTCTTCGATTTGCTGCGACGGCTCTTCGCCGAAAAGTTTTGCAATCGTCGCGCCGACGATGCCGCCCGGCGGGTCGTATTCAAGCGAGACTTTGACTTCTGTGCCGCGTCCAGCCGCCGCTTCCTTAAAACGCACCGAACCGGCGTTGTCCACGTCCGCGTTTTCCAGCGAACGCCATGCGATCAATTCGTTCGGCTTGTCGTTGATAACTTCCGCGTCCCACTCGACGGTTGTCCCTGCGGGAGCTTTCGCCACCCAGTGCGAACGCTTGCCGTCCGCGCCCGTGCTCTTCACGGATTCAAGATGATCCATAAAGCGCGGCAGATTCTCGAAGTTGCGCCAGAAGGTATAAAGCTCTGCGGGCGATTTGTTGATCGTCACGCTTTTTTCAACCTTGATGCCGCGATTGCCCGGAACGCTGACCGCAGGGTTTCTGCCGCTCAACTTGTCCGCCGTATTAACGCCAGCCGCTTCGTACACATTGCAATGACCTGTCGTGCCTCTGTAAACGAAAGCGCCACCGACGAGGGCAAGCACGATGCCGCCGATTGAGCCGCGCGTCAAACCATAAAGCGCAAGCGCACCGCCGCCGATGGCTGACGCAATGCGTTCCGTTTCGCCGACGTTAATGCTTTGCTGTCCCTGACCGCGTACAGCGCCCGTATCGCCGCGTCGCTGCAACTGCCGTATTTGTGTGTTGTGATTTACCAATGGTGCTTCGCTTGATGCCATGATGATATGTCCCCCTGTTGAAAGCCTTGCGCAGTTTTAGGACACCCGAACAGATTGGAGTGTTCATGTTGTCCGAAAACGGCGCGTTGTGTTGATGTTCGGCGAGGAGTTAGTCAATCGCCGTGCCGTTTACTTTTGCAAATGTTCGCGGAAGAAATCGAGTGCGCGTCGCCACGCATCCTGCGCCGCTTCCGCGTCGTAAACTTCCGGGCGCGTGTCATTAAAGAAAGCATGATCGGCGTCGTAGCTGCGCGCTTCAACGGGCAGATGATGTTTGCGCGCGGATTCTTCAAGTCCTGCGACTTTTTCCGGCGTAATCCAATTGTCGCGCTTGCCCGCGATGAAAAGCGTCGGCACTTTCAACTTCGCAAGCACGTTTTCTTCGGGTACGTCGCCGTAAAAAGGAATCGCTGCCGCGAGATCGTCGCCCAAGTCGCACGCCGCACGCAACGCGAACGTCCCGCCCATACAAAACCCCGTAATGCCGCATTTCGACGCGTTGTAGCGACGCTTCACTTCGTCAATCGCAGTTTTGATCGTATTGACGCTGTCTTCAATCGCAAGGCTCTGCATCAGGCGTCCTGCTTCCTGCGGATCGCGCGCCGTTTCGCCCCGAAACAGATCGGGCGCGACACACAGAAAATTCTCACCGGCATAACGACTCGCCACATCGCGTATGTGATCGCTGATGCCCCACCATTCATGTATCAGCACGACGACAGGCAACGCCGTTTTTCCGTTGTCCGCGTCGTCCGGCAACGCGACGACGGCGGTTGACTCGCCCTGCGGCGCAAGCAGCTTGATTGTTCCGTCCTCATTCGAGCGGCAGTCCCCCTTGAAACCGAAGAAGCTTCGATTGAACTCGTTTCGTTTTTGCGTGTCACGGATTATATGACATTCGCGCGCACTTCCAAACACGCGGCGCACGATTCACAGACTACGAAAACGATTTCGACGCGAAATACATTCTCGAACGCTCTGCACGAACGAACACGAACAGTGCTATAACAAACGCTGCTAGACAATTTTATCCGTCAAGAGACTCGAAAAAGATGCGCACACGAATAAGACTTTTCATCTCGCTGATCAGTTTATCAATTATCCTTTTACCGCTCTTCTTTACGCTTCATGCGGGCGCGCAAAGAAAATCCAGCGACTCGCGCAAACGCGTAAGCCTGTTGCTCGTCAATGGAAAAATCTTTACCGCCGACGCGCAAGGAACAATCGCGCAAGCCATCGCAATCAACGATGAGCGTATTGTCGCCGTCGGCACGAATGAAGAAATCAGAGCGCGTTATACGGGCGCGCGCACCATCGATCTCGCGGGCAAATTCGTCACGCCCGGCTTCAACGATGCGCACATACATTTTCTCGGCGGCGGACTCGCGCTGCTTCAAGTTGACTTGAACGGCGCGCGAAGTTTGGATGAAGCACTGCAGCGCATCGCGGCGAAAGTGCGCAACGTTTCAGCCGGAGCATGGGTAACAGGGCGCGGTTGGGATCATACTTTGTGGAGCGGCAAAAGCTTTCCGACGCGGCAGGACTTGGACAAAGCCGCGCCACGAAATCCCGCATACTTTTACCGTGTTGACGGTCACGTCGTCTGGGCAAATTCCGCAGCGCTCGCCGCCGCACACATCACGCGCGAAACGCCGAATCCTGCGGGCGGCGAAATCGAACGCGACGCGCAGGGCGAACCGACCGGCATCCTCAAAGAAACTGCCGCCGCGCTGCTCACTACAGTTGTTCCCGAACCGACGCACGACGAAAAGATCGCCGCCATCGAACGCTCGCTTGCCGAAGCCAGACGCTACGGCATTACATCCGTCACGGATATTTACCGCATCACGCCCGACGACACGCGCGGCTACGAAACAACCAAACTCTACCGCGAACTTTTGCGCGGCAATCGCTTGACCGCGCGCATTTCCGTCTGGCAAAACTTCGACAACCCGCTCGCGGAATTGATACGCCAACGCAGCGAGTTCATTTCCTTCCAAGACGATCCGCGACGCCTGCGCCTCGGCGCGCTCAAAGGCTACATAGACGGCTCGCTCGGCTCGCGCACCGCCGCGCTCATAGAGCCTTACACGGACGACCCACACAACACAGGCATCCCGCGTCACACACCAGAAGAATTAACGAAGATGATCGTCGAACGCGACGCCGCAGATTTTCAAATTGCGCTTCATGCGATTGGAGACCGCGCGAATCGGCTGGCGCTTGACGGTTTTCTGGAAGCGATGCTTAAAAATGATTTAACTCAATCAAGCAAACCATCGCCCGCAACGAATTGCGTTGATTGCCCTCCCTCCGTTGTACTCGGAGACTATGCTGACGCAATAGACGCTTTACAAAAAGCGCGTTCAAAGCGTCACCGCATCGAACACGCGCAAGTCGTCGCGCCATCAGACTTCGCGCGTTTTCGTGAACTCGGCGTGATCGCTTCGATGCAGCCCTCGCACGCCATCTCCGACAAGCGTTGGGCGCAGGACAGGCTCGGCGAATACCGCGTGCAGGGCGCATACGCATGGCATACGATGCGCGCTTTCGGCGTCCACACTCCCTTCGGCACGGATTGGCCTGTCGAACCGATGAATCCTTACCTTGGCCTCTACGCCGCCGTCACACGCCGCAGTCCAGACGGCAATCCGCCCGGCGGCTGGTGGCCGCAGGAACGCATCACAATTCAAGACGCCATCCGCTGCTACACAGCCGAATCCGCCTACGCCTCCTTTGAAGAAAAAGAGAAAGGCCGACTCCAACCCGGAATGCTCGCAGACCTCGTTGTTCACTCGCGCGATCTTCTCACCATCAAGCCCGAAGACATTCTGCGCACCGAAGTCACGATGACCATCCTCGGCGGCAAAGTAATTTATGAACGCGCGCAGTAAGGCCACAAGATAGGAAAAGTTGTATGAACGAACATCCTTTTGAGATTATAAAGCGGATTGAGGCTGTTAGAGCGTGTCTGAAAAGTCAGCATGGATAAATCAGGCAATATCCCTACTTTTTTTATGTCATCAGGTAAAAACTTGATGGAAAACTTAGAGAAACGGTGCTTTTGGCGTGGTATGCTTTTTGTCGTTGAGATTATTCAAACCCAACGTTTTCGGGCTTTTTAGGACTTTTCAGACACGCTCTTAGAAGAGTACCCTGATACTAAGGTGTGGTTTCAAGAAATTTATGGAAGCGAATCAGTAAGTGAAAATGTGAATTGCTTTTGCGACGGATACTGGGAACGCTTTGAAAGAAACGAACTGCCGCCTTATGAAATTTCGGGAAAGTATCTTTTCTTTTCCACGGAGAGGGAAGCTCTCGTTAAAATAGCAGTTGGCGCTTTGGAGTGCGGCGGCTTCCACCATGCCAAAATTCAAATGGAAGGCAAAACCCATAGTCCAGATTATGTTCTTTGCTTGTATTACAAAGATGATAGCAGGAAGCATGAGTTGGCAAGAAGATACTGTAATCAACAAAATGTAAGGTATCGCTATTGGAAAAGTGACGAAGATACACATAGAGGCAAATATTCCGAACAGTTCCTTAAGGGGCTTTCACCGATAGCCCGTAAGCTTTTCCAGCAAGATGATACAGAAGGCGACGAAAACGAAAAAAAAGTAGAAGCCTCGCTTGAACCTAACACGTCGTCTAACAATCCATTGTAACCGACCTCTTGAGAGCATCTTTTTGATGATATGCCGTTCCTCATTATTTGAAGGTTGCTCGCGCGGGGCGGCTGAATTCGGGGCGGCTTCGCTTGTGCACAAGAATTGAGAACGGCTCAAATAATGTATTTCGAGATTATCGGGCAAGTCACTGATGTCGAAACAATCGCCGTCGGTAGCCGGTCAAGGTAGTGGCTTCTCGTTAAGCGTCAGCTAAATCCCAGCGTAAGCAATGCGGCAAGCGACTACTTAAGGCGTGCGTTGCGAAAGTATTTCCAAAAACGACATCGCCCCACACGGAACGTTTTCCCGTTGGGGCGAGCGCGCGCCGGAAAGCTCCGTGCGCAATTTTCGGAAGCGGTGCGTACAAGTCAATGTGCGTCGCCGGCTGGCTGTAGAGAATCTAGTGGTGATCCTTCGCGCGCGAACAATTCCAAGTGTCAGGAAAAGCGCGCGTACAGCTTTCCATGTGTTTTGTTCAATGCAAAGAAATCTACGCTCGTTCCGCCGCTTTGTCAAGAATTATTTTTGACCGCATACGAACGCCTTTGCATTTATTTCACCCAAATCAAAGCCTGTGCGAGGGACGGCCAATGTGTATGTGCGCGCCTGTCGCGGAACCCGGCACGGCGCTGCGAAAAGCGATAAACGGAATGCCTGCGCCGCGCAAGTAGTTCAGCAGCGCGATTCCCTGCGGGCTGTCGGGATGCACAGCCACGTCCATTGCGTTGCGGTGGTCGAAGCCGAGGCGATCATGCACGCTTGTTTGCCCGAACGCGCTCACGGGCAGCGCGTGACCGAACTTAGCGACAAAAAAGTTCGTGATCTTTCCCGCATCTGCAAGCAAAGAGAAACCGCCGGGGCCTTCGTAGCGCACGTATGAAGTTGTTCGCACATAACCGCCACGCGCGAGCGGCGGCGCTTTCGCAAGCAAGGCGGCGGCCTTTTCTTCGGCGATGGTTTCATTAACGTGCGCGATCTGTTTATCGGCGGCGTCCATGTTTTCTCGCACTTTATTAATCTCGCTTTGCGCGGCGGCAACTTTCCCGTCGCTCTCGACGATTCTTTGTTTAGCAACGAGTCCCTGCGCGTAAAGCTCCTTTAATTGATCGCGCTCTTTAACGGCGGCGCACAAATTCGCTTCATCATAAACGAGATTTTGTGCGAGGCTCGTTTTGTAATCGTTGACGGCTTTGATTAACTCCGCGCGTCTTCTCGCAAGTTCGTCCGCCGCCGCCTTCGCCTCATTGCTTTCGACGTTTTTCGGCGGCACGCCCGGAACATGCCTGCGCTTTTTCTGCGCGTGAACATTCACCGAAGAACAGAGCGGCAAAGCACACGCGAAGAAACAGACGGCAAGCGTAAAACTCGTTAGCGTAAAAATGCGCTTGCGACTTCGCGCGCCACGCTTGCTGATGCGGCTTGCGATAATTTGAATCGTTCGTTTCATCAAATGAAAACTACCAGCAAGGCGAGATGGCCTTCGCCCCGCTGATAGTTCGTTTGAACGGCGACAACAGCAGCAGCAGCACCGTTACAGATAAGTCTTACGCAATAAAAACGAGGGCGCGCATGACGAATTGCCGCCACGTTAGACGCTTACGCGGCGAAGGCTTCGAGCACTTCGTCGGCGTGCGCTTCGACGTTGACCTTGTCGAACACTTTTTTAAGCACGCCCTGTTCGTCGATGAGAAAGGTTTTGCGCGCTGGCCCCCAGAATGTTTTATCGCCCCATTTCTGCTCGCTGTAAACTTCGTAGAGGCTGGAAACGCTGTGATCCGTGTCGCTCAAAAGCGTAAACGGCAAATTGTATTTCGCGGCAAACTGCTGATGCGACTCTTCCGTGTCGAGCGAGACGCCGAGCACCTTGATGCCCTTCTCTTCGTATGTCGAATGAGCATCGCGCAATGAACAGGCTTGCTTCGTGCAGCCCGGCGTATCGTCCTTCGGGTAAAAATAAAGCACGACCTTCTGGCCGCGAAAATCCGATAATTTAATTTCGTTGCCGTTCGCGTCGCGCGTGGAAAAGTCCGGCGCGACATCGCCTTCTTTAAGCATGTGATGTATCTCCGTTTCAGTTTGAATTTTTGGTAAACAGTTTGCGTATTCTAACATCTGTTGAAAGCGCAGTGCGATGCGGCGTTGAGCGGCAGGCGTGAGGATTGACTTTATAGTTTGTCGCCGAGTGCCGCTTGCGCGGCGAAGTAGCCGCACATGCCGTGTACGCCTCCGCCGGGCGGCGTCGAGGCAGAGCAGAGATACAAGCCCTTTCGCGGAGTCTTGTAGAGGCGCGAAGTCGGGCGCAGGAAAAGCTGCGGCAAATCCTGCGCGCCGCCGTTGATGTCGCCGCCGACGAGATTCGCGTTATGTTTTTCAAGCGCGGCGGGAGACAGCACATTGCGCGCGAGAATCAAATTACGGAATCCGGGCGCGAAACGTTCGATCTGATTTTCGATGCGCCCGGTCATGTCAAATGTTGAACCGTTAGGCACATGGCAGTAAGCCCAGAGCGTGTGCTGGCCTCTGGGTGCGCGCGTGTCGTCAAATAAACTCGGCTGGACAACGAGAACGTATGGCTTTTCGTGGTGACGGCCTTCCGATGCGGCGCTCTCCGATGCGGCGATTTCCGCGAGTGTGCCGCCGAGATGAATTGTCGCCGCGCGCGCGCATTCCTTTGCCTTCCAAGGCACGGGCGCGCTCAAAGCGTAATCGAGTTTGTAGGCGGCGAGGCCGTAGCGATAGCGTTCGAGTCGGCGACGAAAGCTTGCAGGCAATTGGTGCCCGGCGATGCGCAGTAATTGACGCGGCGTAATGTCGCAAAGAATTTGGCGCGCGGGCGGCAAATCGTCAATCGAATCAACACGCGCGTTCGTTTCGATTTCGCCGCCGAGTGAGCGTAAAAAGGAAGCAAGCGCATCGGCGATTTTCTGCGAACCGCCGCGCGGGACAGGCCAACCGACGGCATGGCCTGTGATGCCGAGCACAAGACCGAACGAAGCGCTCGCAGCTTTTTCGAGCGGTAACATAGAGTGCGCCGCCATGCCTGCGAAAAGAGCGCGCGCGCGTTGACCACGAAAAGAACTTTCCGCCAACCCGCGCGCCGAACGTATTGCTTTAAGACCAAAGCGCGCGAGCAAAAAAGGATGGCGCGGCAGGCGAATCGGGCGCAATAACTCATCGCTCAACTGCGGCCACTTTTCAACAAAAGGCCGCACCAATTTATCGTAAGCAGCGGCGTCTTCGCCGAGCGTTTCGCTTGTCGCTTCGATGCCGCGCTCAAGCAACGCCGCCGTGCCGTCATCGAACGGATGCGCGAGCGGCGCGGGCGGATGAATCCATTCAAGACCATGTTCTTCTAAATGCAGCGTGCGCAGAAAAGGCGCGCCGACGGCAAGCGGGTGAACCGCAGAGCAAACATCATGCGTGAAGCCGGGCAGCGTCAATGCCATCGAACGACAGCCGCCGCCGATTGTCTCCGCCGCTTCGCGCACGAGAACCTTGCGTCCAGCCTGCGCCAGCGCGATTGCCGCCGCCAGACCGTTCGGCCCGGAGCCGATCACAATTGCATCATAAGCGCGCGCATTGCTCATAAAATTGTTTTGCGTCGATTGAAGCGATTATCGCTTGCTATCTTGGCTAACGCAAAATATAACACCGCACAGCACTATGCCGCTTTTTCTATTTGCCAAAACGCATGAACATTGCTTAAAGTTCAACGCGCTAACGGACGCTTCCAGCTTTCACTTCTAAATTTTAATGATATTCACTTACCTGCTGGCACTCGTGCCGCTCTCGCTGGCGCTCTATTTTTTCGGCGCACCGCCGCTTTACGTTTTCATTTGCGCTGCTCTCTCCATTATTCCTCTCGCCGAATGGATCAGGCGTTCGACGGAGCAATTAGCGGCGGTGACAGGCTCCGTCATCGGCGGGCTTTTGAACGTTACGTTCGGCAACGCGGCGGAACTCATTCTCGCGCTCTTTGTGCTTCGCACGGGCAACATTCAAGTCGTCAAAGCGACAATCACGGGTTCGATTATCGGCAACAGTTTGCTCGGACTGGGACTCGCAATTTTAGCCGGAAGTTGGGGGCGCGAGAAGCAAACGTTCAAGCGCGAGCGCGCCGGGCTGCTTTCGAGTCTGCTGATTCTGTCGGTCATCGCGCTTTTGATTCCGGCGCTCTTCGATTATACGGAGCGCGGACTTGTGGCTGCGCCGAATGCCGCGCAGTTGGTCGAGAATTTGAGTCTGGGCGTCGCCGTCGTGCTGATTTTGATGTACGCGGCGAACCTCGTTTACACGCTCATCACGCACCGCGATGTGTTTGCCAGCGCAGGAGATGAAGGACATGAGGCGGCGACGTGGTCGCTTCGCAAATCACTATTGGTCTTGTTGGGCGCAACGGTAGTCGTCGCCGTCGAAGCCGATCTGGTGTCGGGCGCGCTCGAGAAAACGGCGAGCGCATTGCACATGTCGGAATTTTTCTTAGGTATCATTGCGCTGCCTTTTGTCGGTAACGCCGCCGAATACTTTTCCGCCATTTACTTTGCGCGACAGAATCGGATGGGACTCGCCATCAGTATCAGCGTCGGCTCGACTCTTCAGATTGCGCTCCTGACAGCGCCGCTGCTTGTGCTCGTATCCTTCTGGACGAAGCACCCGATGAATCTGGTTTTCAGCAACCCGCTCGAACTAATCGCCATCGCCGGTTCCGCCTTCGCCGTCAACTCGATTGCGCAGGACGGCGAAACGACGTGGTTCGAGGGACTGCTGTTATTAGCCGTCTACGCCTTGCTTGCGCTCGCTTTCTTTTTCGTCACGACGTAGCGGCTCAGGCGCTTCACCGTAAGCGTGTCTGACAGGATCAGACGCGTTCGCCGACACTCGTGTTTCTGCTGACAGTTGCGCCCCGGCTGAGACGGCTCACGCGCGTCCGGTGCGTCCCGCGAGGGTTGCGACCACTGCCACCAATTCCATAGGGTCAACAGGCTTCGGAATATGCAGATGGAAGCCCGCGAGCAGAGCGCGCTTGCGATCCTCTGCGCCTGCATAGGCGGTGAGCGCCGCCGCCGGAATGCGTCCGCCACGCTCGGCAGGCAACGCTCTTATTTTGCGTATCAAGCTGTAGCCGTCCTCATCCGGCATTCCGATGTCGGAGACGAGCACATCCGGTTTGATTCGTTCAAACGCGGAAAGCGCCTCCTCCACAGATGCCGCCATAGTCACGTCGGCTCCGCATTGCTGAAGCACGACGGCGAGTAATTGACGCGCGTCCGTCTCATCATCGACGACAAGCACTTTCAAGCCGTCGAGTTCGGATGGGCATGTCAATCCGCTCGCGCTTTCGCCTTTCGGATGCCTGCGCTCCTCCTCATGGTCAAGCTCTCTATGAACGATCATCAGCGGCAAGCTAACCGTAAACGTCGCGCCCTTTTCTTCTACGCGGCTATCCGCGCGAACCGTCCCGCCGTGCTGTTCGACGAGATGGCGCACAATCGCCAGACCCAGACCTAATCCGCCGTGCGTTCGCGTGCTTGTGCCGTCAGCCTGACGAAAGCGGTCAAACACATGAGGCAAAAATTCAGGACTGATGCCCGTCCCCGTATCGCTGACGACAATCTCTATGTGCGAGTTGATGCGCTCGAGGCGAATCTGCACGCGCCCTTTCTTCGGCGTGAACTTAATAGCATTCGAGAGCAGATTCCAGACGATTTGCTGCAAGCGCGCCGGATCGCCCGAGATGGGGCCAGCCAGCGGATCGAGAATCGTTTCAAGCCTTATCGCTTTCGCTTCCGCCGCGAGATGCACGCTCTCAATGGCGGCTTCGATAACGGACGCGAGTTCGACAGTTTGGACATCGAGGCGCAGTTTGCCCGTGATGATGCGCGAGACATCCATCAAGTCTTCGATCAATTGCGCCTGTGCTTTACCGTTGCGCTCAATGGTTTCAAGGCCACGCGCAACGGTGGCCTCATCCAACGTATTCGTGCGCAACAGCATTGACCAGCCGACGATTGCGGTCAGGGGCGTGCGTAGCTCGTGCGAGACCGTCGCCAGAAATTCATCCTTCAAACGATTAACGGTTTCGGCTTCGGCGCGCGCCTTCTGTTCGCGTGCTAATAGTTGGTTGCGCTCCTCATCTCGTAACTTGCGTTCGGTAATGTCCACGCACGCCCCCGTCATGTAGGACGGCTCGTTCTCCGCGTCAAAGAAAGTTTTGCCCTTGTCGTCGAGCCAGCGCAGGCTGCCGTCTGGATAGACGACGCGGAACTCCATGTCGAAGTCCGCGCCTTCGGCCGCGCACCGCTCGCACCGCTCAATGACTCCCGCACGATCATCCGGATGCACCATCGCAATGAAGTTATCGAGTCGCCGCGCCGTCTCGCCGGGAAGCAGACCGAAAAGCCTGTCAAGATTCTCATCCCAGTCCAGCGCGCCCGTGCGAATGTCCCACCGGAACGTGCCCGTCCCCGAAGCAAAGAGCGAGGCGCGCAGGCGTTCCTCCTTCTCGCGCAATTCCTCCTGCGCGCGTTTCACGTCGTCAATGTCCGTGCTCGAGCCGATCCACATCAGCACGTTGCCTTCTGCGTTCTGCATTGCATGGGCGCGGCTCAAGTGCCAGCGACACTCTCCGTCCGCGCGACGAAAGCGATGCTCTAGTTGAAACGGCTCGCCCGTGTGGATGGAGTGCTGCCAGCGCCTGACATTTTCTTCCACGTCATCAGGGTGTATGAACTGCAGCCAGCCCCAGTCCCTGATCTGCTCGAAAGAGAGTCCTGTGAACTGTGTCCATTCCTGATTGAAATAGTCTATATCGCCATCGGGTCGGGCGGTAAAGATTTTCTGCGGCATAGACTCCGCGAGAAAACGGAATCGCTCGGCACTTTCGCGCGATTCCTTGTCAGCCTGCTTGCGTTCGATGCCGAGCGCGATGCCGTTCGCTACCGACGCCATCGCCTGTAGCGTGGCTTCGGTTAAAGGTCGGCGCGCGAACATCGCCATCACGCCGATCAATTTGTCTTCCACGATCAACGGATAACCGGCGAAGGCGATCATCCCTTCTCGCTCAGCCCACTCCGTATCGCTGACGCGCGAATCATGCCGAACATCGTTGGTCAGGCGCGGCGTGCGCTCCTCGGCAATGAGACCGATTTTGAACTTGCCGACGGGCACGCGCGCGTGCGCGCCATCGAGATGCGTGTACAAGCCTGCGCTCGCCTGTAGTGCCAAGACGTTATCTTTTATGTTGAGCGTCCAGATGCGCGCGAACGCTGCATCGAGGTGCTGCACCATCGCTTCGGCAGAGCGTTTCAGCATCTCCGGCAAAGTGTCGCTCTGGGTGAGAGCCGCGCCCACATCCGCGCTCAATGCCGCAAGGCGCAGTTGCTCCAAGAGCGCGTCTTCCGCTAGCTTGCGCTTGGTGATGTCCCGAAAAGACATCACCGAGCCGACGATTTTACCTTCAATCGAAATCGGAGCGGATGAGCACAGGCCGGGAAAGAGGCTTCCGTCTTTGCGCGTGAGTGCGGTTTCGTGGTCGTAAACAGGCGCGCCGGTGCGAAGAACTTCGAGAAGCGGGCACTCTTCCTTCGGATAGGAAGAGCCGTCCGCCTTCTGGAAGTGGATGAGCTCATGGATGTGTTTGCCAAGTATCTCGCTTGCAGGCCAGCCGAGCATCCGTGCGGCAGCCGGATTGACGAAGGTGACGTGCGCTTGCGCGTCAATCGTATAAAGCCCGTCGGCGGCATTGTTGACGAGCGCGCTGACGAGATCGAGATGTTGACGAAGCTTTCCTTCGACTGCTTCGCCTTCGGTGATGTCGGGCGTCACTTTCTAATCAGCCTCCTCGGATAGCACGAACCGGCGCGCTTTGGCAGGAGAGACGCGCCTCTATCGAGCACTACGCGCGAATGAAATTTCTGTGGCTTGAGTTAGGAAACAGCCTCTCTAAAGTTTTTATAACATAAACAGGAACTTATACAACGGCAGCTTGATAAGTCCGGCTAATCGAAAGACTCCCTTTCGGTTTCAGCTTGACGCGGATATTGTGCGAGCACTATCGCTTGTTGCGCCGCATTGCATACGCGACAGCCGCGCCCGTTAATGCGGCGACGCCGACGGTGGCGGCAACGACTTTTGGCAAAGAATCGGGCGCGGGCGGCGGCAAGCGCACGATGCCGCGCTCGTCCGTGATCGCCGGTTGGCGGACGTAGCGGCCTTTCTTCGGCGGAGTGAACCGCGCGGCGAATTGTGCGAATCGGTTGGCAACGTTGCCTTCCGTGATCGGATTGCCATGCCCGCAGCCGACAACGGACGGGCGCAAGTCCGCGAGCCGGTCAATCGAGCGATGCGCTTCGCGCCAATCAATCGTCATCGGCGCGGGCGGTTTATTGAACTCTTTTTTCTTTGTGATGACAGCCAGAGCGGAATCGAGATCGACAGTCGCAAGAGCGTCGCCTGCGAGCAGCACGCCGTCTTGTTCACGGAAGAAACAAACGTGGCCGCGCGTGTGGCCGGGCGTGTGGATGATGCGCCAGCCGTGCAAGCCGGGCAGCGTTCTATCATCCGGTAATTCGCGCACATGACTGCCCAGATTAAGGGGCTTGTGCGGGAACAGGCGCGAGAGCAAGGCGAGAAATCCGCCGACGGTCGGGTCTGGCGGCGGATACTCCGCGCGGCCTGTGATAAACGGTAATTCCAACGAATGCGCGTAAACTGGCACGTTCCAGCTTTCGGCCAGAGCACGCGCAGAGCCTGCGTGATCGAAATGCCCGTGCGTTAAAAAGATCGCTTCCGGCCTCGCGTTTTTACCGTAGCGTTCCGTCGCCGCTTCCCGCACATCATCTTCTCGATCCGGCACTCCCGCGTCAATGAGCGCCCATCTCTCGCCCGGCTCGCCGACAAAATAAACATTCGCAATGCTGATCGGCAACGCCGCCACACCGCGCACAATTTCCTTTAATCCGCCCATGTTATTTAACCCTTCTGTTTCGCTTCAATTGGAAAGACACTTTCATTCATCTACTGTGCTCCTAAAAACTCACGCATGATTATAACCCTGTTCGTGAAGAAGAAGCAGCCGCAGTCGGCGCGTGTCTGACTCGAAGCAAGGCACTGCTCAATTCGCACAGTTGAAATTCAATTAATCGCATGAGCTTATCAAGCTTATCGAAATGATTTCCCGCGCCGATGTTGCCAGATGAAGCCATCGCCGCTAACATCTGTTTTTCCGTAAACATCATGGCACATTCAATCTGGCTGTTTCTCGCAGCCTTTGTCGCGGGCATAGTTAATTCGATTGCCGGAGGCGGCACGCTGCTGACCTTTCCCGTGCTGCTGTGGGCTGGACTCGATGCGAAGACGGCAAACGCGACGAGCACTGTCGCGCTGTGGCCGGGACTTTTGGGCGGCTTGTGGGGCTACCGGCGCGAGATACAAAACAGTCGTCCGCTGCTCGTGCGTTTGGGAATCACGAGCGTGTGCGGCGGAGCTTTCGGCGCGTGGCTTTTAATCAAAACGCCGTCGCCTGTCTTCGCGCATCTCGTGCCGTTTCTGATTCTCTTCGCTACCGTGCTCTTCATCGCGCAGGAACCCGTCAGTCATTTGCTTCGCTCGCAAACAGCGGCGGCAACAATGTCCGATGTGACTTTTGTGCCTTCCGGGAAATGGTGGGCGGGCGCGATTATGTTTCAATTCGCGTCGGCGATTTACGGCGGCTACTTCGGCGCAGGCAACGGCATACTGATGCTCGCGGTGCTCGGACTTCTCGGCATCTCCAACATACACAAAGCGAACGGCATCAAAAATTATCTCGGCATGTGCCTTAACAGCGTGGCGATCATCGGCTTCGCTTTGACAGGGCTTGTGCGCTGGCCGGACGCGCTCTTGATGGCCGTCAGCGCTGTCGCCGGAGGCTACTACGGCTCAACCATCGCGCAAAGGCTCGGGCGCGTCTTCGTGCGCCGCGCGGTGATCGTCATCGGCCTCGTCATCGGCATTGTGATGCTAATACGCATCGAGCGATAAAGTATTCTCGTCACAAATTATTTATACTGCTTGCTCAACAAATCAAATCGACGCTTTGATCGCAACGTGTACTTCCTCCAAAAGCAAAAGCGTGCGCAAGGCGTTCGGCTCAATGGAGATTAGAAAGCCGCGCTTGCCGCCGTTAATGTAAATTACGGGAAGCTCGAAAATGGTTCGCTCGACGTAGACGGGCAAGCGCGTGCGTGTCCCGAAAGGACTGATGCCGCCGACAATGTAACCCGTCAATCGTTGCGCCGTCGCAGCCGCGCACGCAACGACGCTTTTAACTTTGAGCGCGCGCGCTAATTCCTTTGTCGAGACTTCGCAATCGCCGTGCATCAGAACGATGAGCGGCGCGCGCGCGTCGGTTTCCATCAACAGAGTTTTAATGACGTTGTGCTCCGAAACATTCAGTTCGACGGCGGCGCGAGTCGTGCCACCATGATCTTCATAAGCATAGAGATGCGGCGTGAACGCAATTCTTTTTTCGCGCAACATTCGCACCGCAGCGGTAATGGGATATTTATCTTTTTCGACCATCGGCTTTTCAACAGATGACAGGGCGAACGATTTGCCGCATAGTATTTCAGGCTCTGCGAAGACAGTAAAGTTACGGAGAAACAAAAATGGCGACATATCAAGAAATGAGTCTCCCTGTGAGGCTCTTTATGAAGAATTATCCTTTATCGCGGTACCGGATAGACACTGTGCCGTGCACCACGCTCAACACGCCATTAAACAAAGCGCGCGTGGCGCTGGTAACAACCGCCGGGCTTCATACACCTCAGCAAAAAGGTTTCGATCAAGTCACCGTCGGCGATTCATCGTTCCGCGAAATTCCAAACACCGTTGCGACCGAAGGTTTGATCGAATCGCACAACAGCAGTTCTTTCGACCACGCGGGCGTAGAGGCTGACCGCAATCTGGTGTTCCCGCTGGATCGGTTTCGTGAACTCGCAGAGCGCGGCGTGATCGGCGAATTGAATCACCGCCATTTTAGTTTCGTCGGCTCGATTCTTAATCCGCGAAAGTTAATCGAAGAGACTGCGCCGGAAGTTGCGCGACTCCTGCGCGCGGATGAAGTGGACGCGGTATTTCTAACGCCCGTGTGACCGGTGTGCAATCAGACGGTCGGTCTGATTCAAGCCGCCATCGAACGTGAAAACATCAGCACAGTGTCCGTCTCTCTGCTGCGCGAAGTGACGAACATTATTCGCCCGCCGCGCGCGCTCTTTGCGCCGTTCCCTCTCGGTTATCCGCTCGGCGTGCCGAACAACGCGGCGCTGCAACACGACGTTATCGCACAGGCGCTGTCATTGTTAACCAGAACGGATGTGCCTGTGTTTGAAGAGTTCAAAGAAACGAAAGAAGTGTCGGCGGGCGGATAGCTTCAGCGAAGCGACGAAAAGCAAAGTTAGAAAGTCGTTGATAGATTTTGAGTGAATACGATCTCATTGTGATTGGCGGCGGTTCTGCCGGACTCGTCGCGGCGGCGGGCGCGGCGCATCTCGGCGCGCGTGTCCTGCTCGTCGAAAAAAAAGCGCTCGGCGGCGATTGTCTTTTCACGGGCTGCGTGCCGTCAAAAACTTTTATACGCTCGGCACGCTTTGCCGCAGAGTCGCGTCGCGCCGAAGAGTTCGGTTTTGCCGCGCCTGATGGCGGCGAGGTGCGATTCAGCGAAGACAGTTTTGCTTCGATCACAAAACGCGTCGCGCGTGTCATCGAAAAGGTTGGCGAGCATGACGCGCCCGAAAGATTCCGCGCGATGGGCGTCGAGATTATTTTCGGCACGCCGCGCTTTCTCAACGCGAAGGAATTAGAAATCGACTTCACGCAAAACGCGGCAACTGCGACAAGCGGCAAACGGATTCTTACGGCGCGGCGTTTCTTTATCTGCACGGGTTCGCGTCCCGCCGTGCCTTCGATTGAAGGCTTACAGTCATCCGGTTTTTTGACGAACGAAGAAGTGTTCGCCGTCCAGCGCCTTCCGCGCTCGCTCGCAATCATCGGCGGCGGCGCTATCGGCGTCGAGTTAGGCCAAGCCTTCGCGCGTTTCGGAAGTGCAGTAACAATCATCGAAGCAGGTGAGCGATTACTTCCGAAAGAAGACGAAGAAGTTTCCGCGAGCATCGAACATTTTTTGCGCGCGGAAAAGGTAAACATTTCGCTCGAAACGAAAGTTGTACGAATTGATAAAACTGCGAATGGTCTCAAAAAACTCACGCTTGAGCATGAAGGCACGACGCATGAAGTCGAAGCTGAAGAAGTGCTTGTCGCCACAGGGCGCGAGATCAACGTCGAAGGATTGAATCTAGAAGCGGCGGGCGTCCGCTATGACAAACAATGCATTTACACGGACGCTTATTTGCGCACGACGGCCAAACACATTTTCGCGGCGGGCGATGTCACAAATCATTTTCAATTCACGCACATGGCCGCCTACGAAGCGTCAATCGCCTTGCGCAATGCGTTGCTCTTTCGACCTTTGATGCAGAAAACAGATTTTAGCGTCGTGCCTTGGGCAACCTTCACAGACCCGGAAATTGCGCGCGTCGGCATGACTGAAAAGGAAGCGCGGAATGAATACGGCGCAGACAATGTCCGCGTCTATCGCACGACCTTCGCCGACAATGATCGCGCCAACACAGAAGAAGCGATTGGGGGATTCTGCAAGCTCGTTTGCGCGGGACGCAAAGATAAACTCGTCGGCGCGCACATCGTCGGCGCAAGCGCAGGCGAACTGATTCACGAAGCGATTCTGGCGATGAAGATGAAGCTCAGCATCACAGCGCTCGGCAGCCTCATACACGTTTACCCGACGCTCTCGCAAGTCAACCAACAGGCCGCGCTCGACGCACTGCTCCGCAAACTCGCGTCCTACCGAAAACTGCTTTCATATTATTTTGCATGGCGGCGTTGAAGTTTTTTAACTACCGCTGCACATCGCTTGCGCTGATTCAATGAGAACGCGACGACTTGAGTTTGTCGAGCGCGTCGAGGCCGATGTAGCCGAGCAATCGAAAGCCGCCTTTATTATCTGGAAGAAAAACGGCGCTCTCGGCATAGACGAGTAACTTTGCATGAGTCGCATCGGCAAGCGCCCGATGATGATTGACGATGATCGTGTTGCTGCCATCGGGCGGTCGTGTGGCGAGCAATCGCCTGATCGTCGGCGTAATGTTTTTATCAAAGCGGTTGAGTTCCGCGAGCACGGTGTCTTTACCGAACGCGAGCGCCGCCGATTCTTTGTTGCGACAAAACTGTCCTGTATAAACTTCGCCGACGGGAATCTTCAGCGCCTTGAAATCCGCGCCGAGCGCAATGGATTGTTCGCGGCCTTTCGCGGTTAGATTATCCTGCGTTTTGCAATCGTTCATGTCCGGCAAATCAGGCTCTTTGAAGGCATCGCGCTCGCCGTGCCGTATATACAGGACGTAGCCGCCGCGCTGCAAACGGCGCACAAGCTGGCGCGGCGACAGTTTGACAGAATGCGCGGCGATGTTCGCCGGTCTTCGTTGCGCGTAGGTAATAGCGGGCAGAGATGTACACAACGAAAGAGCGATAAGGAAGATTAGAATGCGTCTCATTGTAGCCTTCACAAGTAGCAGAGAAATTATCGTTTAAGAAGTTGCAGCGACTGCGCCGCCGCAGGATGAGCCTGCGCCCGCCGTGCAGCCGAAGCAGTGCGCGGCGGTGCGTATCTCTCGCGCGGCAAACTTCGCAGGATCGAAGTCGCGTATGTGCTGCGGCAAGTCGTCCGCAACGTGGAGTTCGAGCATCTGGTTGAAATCGCAATCGTAAAGTTTGCCAGTCCAATCGACGCTCACGAGATTGCGGCACATTAAGCCTTCGACGGTTCCCGGATTAAAGGCTTCGACGAGCTTGCGCATATATTTTTCGTCGTTGCCCGTGCGCCGCAGATAATCCAGAAAACGCTTGATCGGCATGTTCGTGATCGTGTAGAGATGATTGAACGAAACGTTGTACCGCGCCCGAAGTTCGCGCTTGAAATCGGCTTCGATGCTAATCTGCGCGGGCGGCAAAAACGCGCCGACGGGATTGTAGACGAGATTCAAAACGAGAGTGCTGTTTTCGATTCCGTAGCCGACTGCGTTCAAGCGCCGCAGAGCTTCGATGGATTTACCGAAGACGCCGCCGCCGCGCTGCGCATCCGTTTCCCCCTCAAGAAAGTAAGGTAGCGATGACACGACCTCTAGTTCGTGCGCGCGAAAAAATTCCGGCAAATCAGCTTGTCCCGGCTCGAACATCACCGTCAGATTATGTCGCACCAAAACACGCGCGCCCGCCGCTCTCGCTTGCTTCACAAGATAACGAAACGATTCATTGAGTTCCGGCGCGCCGCCCGTTATATCGAGCGTCGGAACGCGAAAGCGGCGAATGACAGCGACGATTTCTTCAATCGTTTCGCGCGTCATGATTTCCGTGCGCTTCGGCCCTGCGTCAACATGGCAATGCTTGCACGCTTGATTGCACAGCTTGCCGACGTTGACCTGCAACGTATCGACTGCGCCCGCGCGCAAAGTCAGATTGTGCGCCGATAGTTTTTCGTCAAACTCGATTGACGCGCGCGCAAACGGCGATTGATCTTTGAGAACGGGTAAAGCTTTCGCTGGCATTACATCGTTACCTTAGCGACGGAATTGTGCGCCTGCAATCCGTGGATCAAACACGCGCCGCCGCGCAAGGCCGACGCCATGTGAATCGCTTCGGTCATTTGTTCCATGTTCGAGCCTGCTTCGAGACAACTTTGCGCGTAAGCGTCTATGCAGTAAGGGCATTGCAAAGCGTGCGCGACGGCGAGGCCGATCAAAGCCTTTTCGCGGCGTGAGAGCGCGCCGTCTTCCTGACACGCGTTGTACCACGCCATGAATTTTTCAAACAAATCAGGGCGATGCTTGCCCATCAACGCAAACCGCGCCAGATCGTCTTCTTCGTAATAAGCCATTATGCGATACTTTCCTTTTCGCGAATTCAGAAACCTTTAGAAAATTTCACGAACGAATGAACGCTGAATCCAACCACGAAGGCGCGGAGCAAACATGCCCTGCCGTTATTGTAATGTTGAAAGCGCCGCGCGCAGGCACTGTCAAAACACGTCTCACCACGCTTCTCCCGGAAGAGTCAGCCGCCGCGCTCGCAAGGTGTTTTGCTCAGGATACAATTGCGAAAGCAAAGAGCGTTGCCGCACGCGTAATCGTCGCTTATGCTCCCGCCGACGGACGCCGCGAACTCGAAACGTTCTTGCCCGACAATTTGCATTGGATCGAGCAACGCGGGCACGACCTCGGCGCGCGTCTCACAGCGGCAGCAGCCGAAGCAACAGCCGCAAACTTCGCGCCGTTTGTCGTGATCGGCACAGACAGCCCGACGCTGCCCGTTGCATTCATCTCCGAAGCTTTGCGCGCGCTCGCGGCAAACGAGTGTGATGTCGCACTCGGCCCCGCAGACGACGGCGGCTATTACCTCATCGGTCTAAGACAATTCGTTCCAGACCTTTTTCAAAACATCGCGTGGAGCACCCCGCTCACTTACGAGCAAACCGCACGCAACGCCACGATTCTTAACCAACGGATTTTGCGTTTGCCCGTCTGGTACGATGTTGATACGCCGCTCGATTTACTGCGTCTACGCGCTGAACTCAACGCGGATAGAGAAGCGCAAACGTGCGCGCCCGCAACGCGCCGCTGGATGCTCGCTCACGATTCCTTGCTTGAATCCTTTGCCGCGCCCGACTGCTTTGATCGCACGGCGCGGACGGGCGCGTAAAATTTTACGAGGGAGCGCGGATGCACTCCCGCCCAATAAAGCGCTTGCAGCGTAGACCAGCGCGCGAAAGTGAGCATGAAACTTTTGTGCTCGAAACGGCGCGCCGATGTCGTCACCATACTCCTGAGATGCACGAAACGTCCTGCGCGCCGCAATTTTTGCAGCAAATCCAAATCCTCAAAAATCGGGAACGATTGAAAGCCGCCGACTTGCTCGTATGCTTCACGCCGCACGAAAAACGCCGAATCGCCATAACACAATCCGAGGCGGCGCAATCGCGGATACAATCCCGTCATAAAACGCGCTGACGCCTTCGTGCCATCAAACCTTATCGCAAAATTGCCGCCAACCGCGCGGGCTTCTTTCAATGCTTCCGCGATTCTCCCTGTCGCGTCAACAGGCAAAATCGTATCCGCATGAAGAAACAAAAAAACATCGCCGCTTGCGGCACACGCGCCCGCGTGCATCTGCGCGCCGCGCCCGCACTCCGAATTTATCAAACGCAAAAAACCATCGGGACTATTGCTGCTTCGCTCGCGCGCTAACTCGATTGTGCCGTCCTTGCTTCCGCCGTCAACGACGATGATTTCATGCGCCGGAGCGCGCAACTCATTCACAGCGTCGAGCGTTGCGCCGAGCGCGTGCGCTTCATTGAGCGTTGGAACGATGACGCTGATCTTCAAAATGTATCTTCGGTATGCGATGACCTTTCGCCCGCGTATTTTACGGCGAAGAGTGTACAGCTCGCTTTGTCAGATTGTTTTAAGCTCTGCTGCTTCCAACACTTCTTCGCTTTGAACCACGCGCACGCCCGCGTTTTTCATTTCTTCGACGGCGCGCGCCGTGTCGCCCGGACTGACTTCGACGCCGCGACAGGCATCTATCACAACAGAAGTTTTGAAACCCAACTGCACCGCATCGAGCGCCGTAAACTTAACGCAGTAATCCGTTGCAAGACCGGCAATCGTCACCTCCGTCACGCCCTTTTCCTTCAAATAATCGCCGAGACCCGTCGCGCGCAAATGTTCGTTATCGAAAAAACCGCTGTAGGAATCAATCGCTTGATCCGCGCCTTTCAGAAAAACACGCGCGATGCGTTTTGTGTTTAAGCCTTCGACAAACTCTGCGCCCGGGTTTTCCTGTACACAGTGCGGCGGCCAGATTGCGAAGCTCGAATGATCCGCCGTGTGCCAATCCTTTGTCGCAACGACGAGCGGAAAAAGCTTTTGCAGTTTATTAACAATCGGCACAATTTGGTTGCCATCCGCCACCGCCAATGATCCGCCCGGACAAAAATCATTTTGTATATCAACGAGAATCAAAGCGTTCATAGTTCACCTTCTACGGCTTTCCTTACAACTCGAAATTGAAGCCTTCGCGCGTCCATTGTTTGTAGCGTCGCACGTCGAACCGATAAAGCCGCGCGGCGCGATGCGGAACCTCACGCTGCCATTCATCCAACTCATGCAGCAGATTCATGCTCAGGATTTTCTTTCTGAAATTGCGGCTGTCCAATTCGCGTTCGAGAATAATCTCATACAACTTTTGCAATTGCGAAATCGTGAACTTCTTCGGCAACAGTTCAAAGCCGACGGGCGCATACGTTACCTTGCCGCGCAGCCTCACGAGCGCCGCATCGAGAATTCGGCGGTGATCGAAAGCAAGCGGCGGCGTTTCCTGTACGGAAATCCACGCGGCGCTACCGGCATCGCTGCCTGCGCGAATCGCGTGCTGTTCCGGCGAGACGAGCGCGTAATAAGCGACTGTCACAACCCACCCGCGCGGATCGCGTCCCGGCTCGCCGAAAGTGTAAAGCTGTTCGAGGAACACATTTTCGATGCCCGTTTCTTCGCTTAGTTCCCGGAGCGCTGCGGCCTCTATCGTTTCCTTTTTCTGCACAAAGCCGCCGGGCAGCGCGTACATATTTTTGAACGGCGCGAGTTTTCTTTCAATCAGCAAAACTTTCAGCGCGCTCTCTTTTAGATCAAGCCCGAACACGACGCAATCAATCGTCAGCGCCGGTCTTTCATGCTTGTATTTGAAAGCCATTCTCTTTCCTTCGCCGTCTTAAGCCGTCGCGTCTTCGTATTGATACTCGCTGACGCCGCGACGTTCGAGAATCAAATCCGTCTTCGCCACATACAAAGATTTTTCCAGCCACGCCGGATATTCGTCCGGGTAATCAAAACGCTTGACGTTGAAATCGACGCGGTAAAGTTCGCGCAAACGATTGTGGCGAATCTCTTCGAGCGTGGGCAAGGCGTAAATCAGTTCGCCGCCGCGAAAAACGGGTACGAGCAAATCCATGTGCGGCATCGTCGCAGGAATCTTCATTTGCCGCGTCATGTCGAGCGGATTAACGACGATGCAGCCCTGCGACATATCCGTTTCCACATCGTAGATAGCATCGGCGATGTTTCTGGTGTCCGTGTGGTAACGCCTGACTTGCAGCACGCCCGGATTCGAGACTTTGATCGGCTGATCCGACAACTTGATTTTGCGTTCCCATACTCCACCCGGACGCCGAATCGCAGACATCTTATAAACCCCGCCGAGCGCCGGATCATCATGCGCCGTAACGAGGCGCGTGCCGACCGCCCAGACCGCAATCGCTGCGTCCTGTCGCTTCAAACTTTCGATTAATCTTTCGTCCAGATCATTGCTCGCAAGAATCTGCGTGTTGTCGAATCCAGCTTCGTGCAGCAGTTGGCGCGCGCGTTTGCTGAGCGCCGCGAGATCGCCGGAATCGAGACGAATGCCCGCGAGGTCGAAACCGCGTTTGCGCAACTCCTTTCCCGCTTCAATCGCGTGCCTGACGCCTTCGAGCGTGCCGTAAGTGTCTACGAGAAATGTGCAGTTGTTCGGCAAAGAGCGCGCGTAGGCGGCGAAGGCCTCCGGCTCGCTCTCGAAACTCATCACAAGGCTATGCGCCATCGTGCCTTTGACCGTATCGGGCGGAAGCCCTAAATGTTTCGCTGCCCAGACGTTCGATGTGCCTGCGCAGCCGCCAATGTAAGCCGCGCGCGTCGCAGAAAATGCGCCGTCCGCTCCCTGCGCGCGGCGTGCGCCGAATTCCAGCACGGGCTGTTCGCCCGCCGCCTGACAAATGCGCGCAGACTTGGTGGCGACGAGCGTTTGAAAATTGAGAAACGTGAGCAGCGCCGTTTCAATCAACTGCGCTTGAATGATCGGCCCCTTCACTCTAATCAAAGGCTCGTGCGGGAATACGACTGTTCCCTCCGGCACAGCATCAACGTCGCACGCGAAACGCATATCCTTCAGGTAAGCGAGAAATTCTTTGTCGAACAACGCGCGCCCGTCGTTGCCCGTGATCGAAGCGAGATACTGAATGTCTTCTTCGTCGAAGCGCAGATTCTTCAGGTAATCAACGACGAATTCCAGCCCGCAGGCGATAGCATAGCCGCCGCTGAAGGGATTGTGGCGATATGATGCGTAAAAGGCGGCTTCCCAATCCTTCATTCCTGAAGCGAGGTAAACTTGTCCCATCGTCAATTCGTACAAATCCGTGTAGAGAGCCATCGAGTGCCTGTACGGTAAAATGCTGTAGCTCATCGCAATCTCCTTTTAGCTTCACGTAAATAGTACGTTAAGCATTGCGTATAAAATACGCTGTGCATGGAGCGATGTCAATCTTTCTTTAGCATTTCGAGCTCCGAGAGTTTTTGATTTTGTTTTGGGAATTAAAGCTTATTGCGGCGCAAATTCGATTAAGCGATTGAGTGGGTCGAACGTCAAACGAAAAGGGCGCAGCGCATCGCGGCCAAGTAAAATCGGTGAAGCTAGGCCTGCGCCGGATAATATATCCGTCGGGACTTTGCGCAGAGCGAGCGAGCCGACAAAAACAGTTGCCGGATTGATTCGCTGCGCAACGAAATTCGCGCCAGCGATGTCCTGCGCGTTATTACTACTGCTGCCTGTGCCTCGTCTTGAACTGATGAAGATACCGAGCGACCTTGCGGCGGCTTCGCTCACGGCGAGACCGAAGTCGGAGCCTGTATCGAGCAAGGCGCGTTGCCCGCCCGGAAGAAGCGCGACATACGGGCGGCGGCTCTCGGAATCGTATAACCAGGGTACGACGGCTCCATCCTGTGGCGGCGCATCGCTTACTTTAAGCGGCTTCGTGCGCGGGTCAAATGCAGAGAGCGTGTGGCGCGGCATGTCAATCACATAACCGAGCGGCGCATAAACTTCCGTCGGGTCGAGGACGCCGTCAATGTCCGGCGGCAAGTTTTCCGCGACGATGATTAAGCCCTTCGCCGGAAGTTCGTTCGTGGAGATGCCAATCGCAACGCTGCGCGCAACGGCTTCCTGACCGGCAAAGATGTTTGCGCCGCTCAAGCCGCCGACACTTGTATTGCGATTCGCATCAATGGTCAAGCGCGCCGCGCGCGCCGTGCGCCCGCTGATGATCGTCGCTCCCGCTCCCGTATCGACGGCGAAAGTGTACGGCCCCGTGTTGTTGAGCCATGCGTCAACGAGCAGCCCGCGTCCCTCGACTTCACGAAAACGCACATCGGATGGAAGCACGGAAGCGGCAGCGTTTTGTGTTTCACCGAAACGCCGTTCCTTTCGTGGGAGTCTATTTCTATCATCCCGTGTTCCGGCGCGGTTGGTGTAGAGGTGCTTCTGTGAACGCAAAAGGCGGGCAACTTCCTTTGTTGAAGCTACCCGCCCTACGAGGATGAGCGCGAGCGCGAAGATCAGAATTGAAACAGCGCTGCGCATTGATCCGTTTACCTGTCGATGCTCAATTATTTGTCGCGCAATTTAGTAACGGCGATTCTTGTTGCGAATTTTGTAAGTGTAAAGCGCCGAGCCGCCCGCACCTGACAACGCGCCGATGGCTGCGCCTTTTTTGCCGCCGATTATTCCACCGAGAAGCGCGCCGCCGACTGTGCCGCCGCCGACCGTCAATTTATCGCGGTGCTTTTGCCAGAAACTGCGCTGGCGCGGCTGGCTATAAGTAGAATAAGCGCGTCGCTCAGCGGTATTGTTGCTGTAACGCGGAGTGTTGTTGACATAGCGCGTGCGCGTGACAACGCGTGCCGGTGCTTCGACGGTGCGCTGCGAAACAGTTGAGCGCGTTGTAGTGATCGGCACTTCGCGCGCGTCCTGAAGTCCCTGTGTATAACCTTCGCGATAGCCGTTTTGATCGTCTTTCGCGTTCGAGGTGTTGGCTGCAATTTCCCTGTCCGTCGAAGCTTGCGGCTGCGTCGTCGCCGTTAAATTATTAGCGGGCAGGCCGGTGTCTGCCGCAGTCTCAGTGGAAGTGACAGGCTGCGTCGTCAAGGTCGCCGCCGGAGTGGTCTCCGCTTGTTTAGTATTGCCGGAATGATTGACGAGCGCGACGGTTGATCCGCCGAGCACTGCCGCCGCGAGTGCTACTGATAAAATTTTGCTATTCGGTGTCATCTGATATGTTCTCCTTATTTTAGTTTACTGTAGAGTCACAACTCACTTTGCGACTTTATATGTTTCTGTTTTGCAATTTTCGTTCCTTAATAAAGCTAACGAAGCTTGTGCCTGTCATTTATCCGGGAGCGAATTTTTTTGATGCACTTATCGGTCAAATGAGTGCGGTAACAACGAAATTATAACAATCGAAACCGGACTGCTTGCGCCCTCGCTTTTCGACCGGCACCCGAAAAGGATTACAGGCAATACCATTTACTCAACGACGCTTTTATGTAGTGAGCAAGAGTTTGCCGAACTGCGCGATCCTGCATCAACTCGTGCGCGCGTCGTGCTTCCGCCAGCGGCAACGCTTGATCGACGACGGCGCGCAAGGAACTGCGTTCGACGAATTTCATGGCGTGAGCGCTTCATATTTCGCGCCCATGAATAAGCCTAAGAAAGTCAGGTGGCGATAAAAAAGTTGGCGTATGTCTATGAGTGCGTCGTAGCCGCTCGTCGCGCCGGGCTACGGCCCACTTCATGGATGCGATTCGCTTTAAGAACAGCGGATTGGCGAAAGATATTTTGTTCGTTTGTAAAGCTTTCGATCCGGCGCGATTTTCCATTCGCTTTTATACTGTGCGACGCATTCCTGTATTGTGCGACGCGCCGCCATACGCTCGCTTCACCTTCACGGCGGAGCAGCGCAATAACCCGCCTATAAGCCGCCGCGTAGGAAGCGCGCGTCTCCTGTGCGGAGGCGGCAGGCTGCGCTAATCTTTTCTCTAATTCTTCAGGCGGCAACTCAACAGCACGCACGCCGCGATTAACGCTCGCTCCTTCGCCCGCAAAATAAATCGCGAGGCCTTCGGCGAACCAATGCGGCGCGCGACCAAGACTTAAAGCATCAATTACCGCGTGCGCGTATTCATGCCGCAGCGTCGAAGCGAAGACACCGCGTCGTCGCAACACTTCAAGCGGCTGTATTTCTATGCGCGCTCTGCGAATGGCCGCCGCAACCCATAGCGGCTGGTTCGTCGCCGCGACGAAATCGCCCGCCGTTTCATGCACGAACACTTCCAGCTTCGGCACTTCGCGCGCGCTGACGTTTGCAAGGTTGAGACGCGTGGACATATCCGCACGCGCCGCTTCGAGCACGCGCAATGCTTCCTCGACATCACGCCGCACCGCGCGCGTGGTGTAACTCACCTGAAAGTTCTCGCTCGATAAAATCAAACGTGATGAAGCAATGCGATGCTCGAAGGAAGGAAAAGAACTTGCTTGTGTGGGCGCGCGCAAAGGAGCCGCATCGCTGATTCCATCCATCGTAAACGCGACACGTTGAAATCCTACCGCCTGAGAATAAACGGCGTGCCCGTCGCTCGCTTTCGCCACACTATTTTTAACATCTGGCAAAACCACAGTGTCCGGCAAAATTATTTCGGTTTTGTGATGCGGCACGCCGCTGCTGCTGCCTTCATCATCGCTGCTCGATTGACGCTCTGTGATCTTTTTCGCTTCCGTATCGGAGCCGACGCGCGCGCCCGGAAGATATTGATTCAGGATTTGGCGATACGATGCGCCGCGCAAGGCCATCCCGTGCGCGCCCGTTTGACAGAGGCCGAGTCCATGCCCGAAACCGCTGCCGCGAAACACGAAATTTTCTCCCACGCGCGCGACGTTAAAGCGCGAACTTTTCAGCACGTCCCAACCGAGATAGCGCCCGACGATGATTTTGAAATCCCAACCACGCAAGGTGCGACGCCGTTCGCCTTCGAGCGTAATCGTCTCCGCGCGCCCCGTTGCGTCATGCCTCACGACGCGCACATCCGTGAGCTGCGCCCCCACATCGCTGCGCGCATCCCCGCGCAAAGCTTTGCTTAACTCCGCGCGCGAAATCACGTTTGTCCAATTGCGCTCGGGCGCGCTCGCACAATATTCGTCCGGCACGCCGCGCAGGTAAGCGGGCGCAGGAGTCGTGCCCCACAAGGTTGCGATGTTCGCAGTCATCCCGCCGCACGACGCGCTGAAATACGCATCGGCAATGCGGCCTGATTCATCCTGCAAAACTTCGCCCGCAGTTTCCTCCATCGCTCGATGCACCGATGCGTAAAAGTCTGCGCGCGCGGTTTCATCCATCACGCTAAGGTAACGCTGGCAATGCGTGTTGTTGCAAAAATCGTAGCCGTCGCGCGCGTGGCGATTCATATTCTTCAACGCGTAAGTGCGGCTGACGACGGCCTGCGCCTTTAGTGCTTCCAGATTGTTTTCCGTGCTTGCTTCCGCCGCGAGCACGCCGAAAACATATTCATCGAGAGAGAGAGCGCGCGTCGTTTCTTCGCGCACAAGACGAACGCGCACTGTTGTAGTAGCAGCCGAAGCCGGAGAAGCGTGAAGTTGAGATGCGTCAGATATAGCTCGCGCGCCGATTGACGATTTTAGTTCTTCATTGCTGGACGCGCGTATATCTGAATGAGTAGTCGCGGAGCGCGCGTAGGCCGCAAAAATGTTTCGCGCGAGGTTTGCGCATTCGGCTCCATGCGCGTGTTTGAGAAAGACAAGCACGGCGAGCCGCATTGATGCCGGAGACAGATTTTCAGATGAATCACTTTTAGATAAATCATCTTCTGCGTTTTCTGTTTTGTGCTGGTCAGCCGCGAAGCCTACGAACCAGCCGTGCGTGCGAAAATCTTCGCGCGGCAGTGATGTACCAGTCTTACCGAAAACGATTTGCGGAAACCCATTGAGTCCGGAATGAACTGCCGTGCCGTATGCGACAGCACCGCGCAAGCCTTCGAGCAGCAGCGCGCGATGCGCGGGCGCGAGTGTAATGTCCGGCGCGGCGCGTTCCCGCTGGATGAAATTTTGCGACGCCGCGCGCTGCGGAACATACAGATGCCCGCCGTTAAAAAGCGCCGCGTAAGCCGTAATTAACTGAGCGGGCGTGACGAGCATTTGGTCGCCAAACCCAAGCGCATACTGCACGCGCCATTCACCACGCGGCAGCGAGCCGGTGGCCTCGCGTTCGTCGTCCGAGCCTGTGCGCGCGCCGAAACCGAATCCGGCAAGTGTTGCATCGAACGCTTCCGTGTTTAATTTTTCGCCGAGTTTCGAGAAATAATAGTTGCAGGAATAACCGAGCGCGTGCGCCGGATCAAAGGGCGGCTTTAGTTTCAGGTGCGAGCAGCGCGTCTCGAAATCGTCGCGCCGGTATGTAGTGCGACACAGCACGCGCGAATTTTCGTCGATCAATCCGGCGCGCAATCCCGCGAGCGCCGTGAAAGGTTTAATGGCGGAACCCGGCGGCATCGCTTCCTCAAAAGCAACACGCGCGTTGACAATGGCTCGCACGCGTCCCGTCTGCGGATCGAGCACGATAATGCTTCCGTCGCGCGTGCCGAGCGCCGCCGTCGCCGCCCGCTGCAACGCCGCATCCACATCTTCATCGCTTGCTGCGGCGTGCGCGATTGTCTGCGCCGACCGGGATGCTTCACGCGGCGCGGAGCATGAAGACAGCATCAACGCGCACAGACAAATCAATGTGTGCCTAATGTGTAGCCTATAGGACGCATCACTTTTCATCACTAAGCTTCAATGATGCGAGGCGGTATTTCGATGTTTCTTTCTTCCACGCTCAAGCTCTCCTTTGCATCCGTTTTCGCAAGCGCGCCGACGGTTATGAGCCAGCCCCAGAGCGTGAAGACGAACGCCAGCGCAAGACGCAAACCGAACAGCAGAAGTTCCGCCCACGCATTGCGAACAGTGGTGCGCGTGAAAATCAAAAAGTAAGGCATCAACAGGAAAAGAATCAGCCCGACGGCGTAAATCAAAATCGCTTGCGCGGAAAAAGCGTGCGCGAGAATCTGCGGCACGCGTCGCACCGTGCCTATGAAAGAATCGCGCGCCGCCGCGAGCCACAAATGAATTGCGGCGAGCGGCAGCACGACGCCCAACAGCATCAATCGCAATGAAGCGATGAAGACATCCGGCCAGCGCAAAGGCAACACAGGCGGGTGCGCAGCCGAAGGATGCGACACGGGAATAAGCGCCGGGCGCGCCGCTTCCGTATCCGTGACGGGAAACCGCGCCTGTAATTTATTGAGCAAATAAGCGAACAAAACGGCAAGCAGGATAAGCGGGACGCTGATAAGAATTATTTTCCAGAGCGCCTTAACGGATTTTCGGAAGAGAGTCGCGGGCGGCGCTTCGTTCCATGCGTACCGGACAGCGCCCGCCGATTGAAGCAGAAAGAACAGCACGGGCGCAGCGACGGCAAGCAGCGCCGTCAAAACCACTTGCCACGCGCTCGCTTCCCTTGTCGAAAAGAATAGCCAGAGAGCGCTGATAAGCGCAGCATAAAGCGCGTTGAAAAGGCCGAGAGAGCGCCAATCCTTGACAAGCTCGCGCGCCGTCGTGCCGATGGCAAGCAATGAATTTTTAATCATGTTTCGCTCCTTCTAACTCGCGCTTCTATTGAATGAGTTGTTAGGCCGATGGGATAGAGGCAATGACTTGTTACGCTTCGCCTTCAACAGAAAATGGCTTTTCCTTTCTTCTACTAACTTTTTCTTTAGAAGATTTCTTTATCGGCGGCTTCCCCTCGCCCAATTCCTTCAAGACGAACTCCGATACCAATACTCCATCATGCTGATAAGTTAATGATGTCGTCCATGTGCAACCTGCCGGATTGTAAATAACTCTCCGTTTGGATTCTTTCACGTAAGCGAAAAATATATAACTCTCCCCCAGCTTAAATCGGGATTCGCAACTTGTTCCAGCACTTGGGTCACGCATCAAGATTGTCTCTTCCAACTCACCTTTCCATACTTTATCCACGGCCACTTTCCACTCATGTTTCTTGGCAGCTACGACCTTGCCTAGAAATACTGCCTGCACCTCTGCGAGATTTGTTTTGGGGGAGCCAATAGTGCGGCAAAAACAAGCCGATGCAGCATGAGCATCGAGAATTAAGAACATTGCTATACCGATAAACGTTACAACCCTTTTCATCGTGTCCTCCGAATATAAGCGAAGAAGCATAAAAAACACTTCTTATTTGTTATCGAGAATCGTCAGCGCGCCGCTCGCCGCGTTTGCTGTAATTTCGGGTTGATACATTTGTTCGACGCGCGCCGGAGCAATGCGAAATTGTCCGGGCACTTCGACGCGCATTGCGTATTGATACGTCGCAAGGCCTCTAAAGTAATTCAAAAAGAAGACGGCTTTTTGATCGCGGAATTCGCGCGCGCTGTACCAATCGCTCCAGTCGTGTTCGTTGTAATTGAGATCAATGCCGCTGACCGCTTCGACTTGTTCGCAGCCCGCAGGGATCGGGTCTTCGATCATCAAGTAACGCGCCGGTTGGCCTTCGACGCGCAAACGCGACACGATCATATCGCCGGAATGAACGTCGCCCGCGAGCGGTTCGAGTTTCCACGCGGGCGCTCCCTTTTCGTTTTCCACGACGCGCAGGCGCAAGTATTCCCTTGTTAGTTTCAACTGCGCGTTGCCCTGCGCAGGCGTCGTTTCGTCATTTGTGTAATGCACAATCGTTGATGAGACGTAGAGCATTCCGCGCCCACGCTTGACGACGCGCACTTCGGATGAATTGCCGAGTTCCGCGCCTTTGCGTGCGACGACGAAGGTCTGCGCTGAAGCGGCGTCGGCGCTCGTCATCTGTTTGGTGAGGACTTGCTCGCCGTTCAAATAGACTTCGACGGTGTAATCGGGCGCGAGTTCCTGACTGACTTTCAAGTAATCCGTGAGGCCGAAAATCGCGAACGCCGTTTCCTTTGTCGAGAGCCAGTAAGCGCCGTACTTGCGTGTCGTCACAAGCCAGCGCGCGGCCTTCGGCAAAAGCTGGCTCTGCGGCGTGATACGCGCCAGAGCTTTAACGGAAAGCGCGGTTGCTTCCACGTCGTTTGATTCAATGAGGTCGTGCATCGCTTTGTGTTTTGAAGACCAGCGCGCTTCCGCGTCGTTCGCAATGACAGAGCGTTCAATTTCGCCCGCGACAATCTGCGCGCGTTTCGTGTCGTTGCGTTCCTTTAACGCGAGCGCCAGCAAAGCACGCCCGTAAGGTTGCAGGTTGTTGCGATTGTTGAAGAGGTCATTAACGAGCCGCGCGTCCGTGCCGCCGCTTTCGTTGAGGGCGTAAATCATGTAGGCGCGCGATTCCGTATCAATGGCGGTGTTGTCGTCGAGCTTGCCTGCATCAATCATCGCCTTCAATTTGTCGCGCCCGCGTGAGAGCCGCGCGTCGTCTATGTCGTAACCGGCGCGCTTGGCGAGCCAGAGGCCGTCAACAACATAAGCGGACATGAAAGCATCCGTCGGGTCGTCTTTCCACCAGCCCCAGCCGCCGTCTTCATGCTGGTAATTGTAAAGACGCTTTAAGCCCTTCGAGACTTTGCGCGCGAGGTCGTTGGTGGCTTTGATGTTCGCGGTCGGAACATCCTTGAGAGTTTGCGCAACGATCACGGTCGGCAAAAATCGCGACATCGTTTGTTCGGTGCAGCCGTAGGGATAGGCCGTCAGATAATCGAGCGCGCCGAAGAGTGTGGCGGCAATTGACGGCGCGACTTCGATGCGAAGCGAGCGCGCGTTTGGTTCGGCATTGTTCGGCAATTTGAAGGTGACGGTTTTATCTGCCGTTTCGTCTGCGATGGCGAGAGTGTTGCCGCCTGTTTGTTTAAGGCCGCGCGGCGCAATCGGGAGAGTTGTTTCGAGCGCGTCGGACTCGGTGTCGGTCAAAGCTTTGGCGAGAATTTTTAGTTCGCCTGTTGCGGGAGCGGCGACACGCCAGTTGACGCGGTACTCGCCGTTCTTCGGAATCGTAACGGTTTGCCGCGAAGCGTCGAGAAGCTGCGCGCCCGCGACATCAATCGAGATTTGCGTTGGCTTGTCGGCCTTCAAGTAATTGTGGACGATGCCGGAAAGCACGACGGTGTCGCCTTCTGTGAGAAAGCGCGGGCTGGCGAGACGAATAATCACGTCTTTGCGTGAGACGATTTTTTGCGTGGTCGTGCCGACGCGCGTATCCGTTGTGATCGCGCGGGCGGTGGCGCGCCATGTCGTCAGGTTGTCGGGCAGTTGTACTTTGACGTTCGCTTTGCCGTCCGCGCCGGTCACAACGTTCGGTTGCCAGAAAGCAGTGTCCTTGAAAATTTTGCGCACGACGGGTTCAACCATCGTGTTGTCGTTTTTGAAATCGGCGAGTTGAAAGGCGCGTTTGTTTTGCGCGAGTTTGACGATCTTTTTTCCGGCATAGCCCGTGAAACTATAAGAGACGGAGAAACTCGTTTGCACGGCGTTGTAGCGTTGCCCGTAAAACTCGCGGCGGATGTCTGTGGCAGAGTCTGGTTGAATGCTGTAGATGGATTCATCGACGACGCCGAGGCTGACTTCGGCATTCGCGGCGGGCGCGCCGTCCATATTGCGCGCGAGGACTGTGTAGGAAGCAATCTCGCGCGGCTTGTACTCTTTTTTGTTGGCGATGATTTGCAGGTTCAGAAGTTTGTCGCGCGCTGGCACAACGAGCAATTGATCCTGCATGTACATTTCGCCTTTTTGAACGTAAGTGATGTTCAGATAAACATTCGGCGCATAGCGCGCTTCGATGGGCACGTCGATGACGACGGCGCGACTCGCCGCGTCAACTTGCCGCACGGTCAAGACGCTCATCAATTCGGTGGTGACGAGCAAGTGCGCTTTGTCTGTTGGAAGGAGTGCGAGTATGTGCGCGGTGTCGCCCGCGCGGTAGGATTTTTTGTCAGGCACGAGTTTGATTGTGCCCGCGTCTTCGTAGGAGAAATCCGAGAATTGATTGTTGGGATCAGCGACCCAGATCGAGCCGCCTTCGGAAACGACTGCGCGATTGTTTTCCGTGATCGTCGTTTTGATGTGGACGCTGCCGCTGATTGGAATCTGATAATCAAGCGCGGCTTTGCCTTGCGCGTTTGTATCGACGAAGGCGTTCGAGAGTTCGCGTTCGTGCATTTCGTAATCGGGATATTCGTCGCCGCCTTCGGTCTTCTTTATTACTTTGTCCCAGCGCCGCTCGAAGAAGGTGAGCTTTACTCTGGTTTGAACGGGACGGCCTTCGTGATCGTTTGCGTTGACGAGGATGCGCGCCGTGTCGTTTTGATAATAAACGTGGCGTTCGGGTTGGGCGTGGGCGGCAATGTTCGAGCGTATGCCTGTGAAACTCGCGCTGCCTTCCATCATGCGGCGCGAAGGGTCTGTGACCTGCGCTTCGAGACGATAGGTGTAGTCCCAAGTGTCTGCGGCGTCGGGCTGCGGCACTGTGAAGTCTACGTCGAGGCGGCCATTGGCGTCAAGCTTGCCGTCGCCTTCCTGCACCATGTCGCTGCCGTAATAAGAATGGCTGCTTCCGCTGCCGCTGTCCTCATCTGCCGCAGACGAATCTACGCCGAAATTGTCGTCAGATATTTCCTCACTTTCACTGTCATCAGCGCTGCCGTGCCACCATGAATAAGAGCGTGAGCGATAGATGTAATATTTCACGTCTGCGCGTGCGACGGGCGCGCCGAAAAAGTAGCGGGCCGAGACGTTGAACTTGGCGTGTTCGCCGACGCCGACGTAGGCTTGCACGGTGGTGACGCTCGCTTTGAATTCGGGCTTTTTATATTCCTGCACGTCGAAGCTACCACTCGCTTTGTCGTCGCCGATCTCCGCAGTGATGTTGTAAGTGCCGAGCGGCGCGTCGTCCGCAACATCCACGTCGCCGCTGAAAGTGCCGCGCGATGAAAGCGTTAATTCCTGTTCGAGTATGCGCGCGCCGTTCGGGTCTTCGATGGAAACTGTAACTTTATTTCCGGCGGGAAGCTTATAACCATTGTTGGTTAAGCGGCGCAGGATGCCTTTGAAATAAATTTTCTGCGCGGGACGATAAACGGGACGATCCGTGTAGACGTAGCTCTTGAATTCGGCGCTGCCGGTTCCATAATCTTCGCCGCCGCGGTCATCGCCGAAGTAAAAGGAATCGAGATCGGAGATGGCGAAGTTTTCGTGCTCCGTTGCCATCACGAGATATTCATTTCGCGCAGGAGGAGTCGCAGCGCTTGATTCGTCTTCGTCTGCGCTGGCGTTCGCGTCTTCTTCATCATCTGTCGGCTTCGGGCGCGGCTTGTCGATTTTCGTTTGCAGAAGACCGCGCTTGTCCGTCGCGGCGCGCTTGATTGTCTCGCTGCCTTTGATGATTTCAATTTGTACATTCTCGCGCGGCGCGCCTGTTTTTCGATCCGCCGCGTAGACGAGTAGGTTGCCGTCGCTCGTCGTTTTTTGCACCATCGTCAAATCCGTGACTATCGCCACGCACAAGGCACGCAAGTCTCCGTTCACGGCTTCGACGAGGTAAACGCCCGGCTCGCGCTTGCCGAGAGAGATCATGCGGCGATCATATTCGTCTTGCATCGGCGGCAATTTTTCGCGCCAACTGCTGACGAGTTGATCCGGATTAAGCAAAGGCACGCGCGCATAATCGGCGACGTTGAGCGGCGTGCGATTCGATTCATCATCGTCCGAGTCCGCGCGAAATTTGCGATTAAAGTTTTTGCGGGAATCGTGTTGCAGTTGGGCGCGAACGTAAGAGCGTATTGCTTTGTAAATCGAACTTTTGAACTCGCGCAGTTTTTCGAGAAAGGTCGGGTTGTGCTTGTATGTTTTGCCGACTTGTTCGGCTTCGCCTTCGCCGACTTGATGCGGATTATCGAGGCCTTTGAAAAATTCGACGGGGTTGCGGACTTTGTAGACGCGAAACTCTAATTGATCTATGCCGTGATAATTGAGCCAGAGGCGCGTGCGGTCTGTTGTGGCACTCGCGCGATTGGTCAAAAGCGAAAAGAAGGACTTGCTGTTTTCATCCGGCGCTGTGGTGTAAGAGGGATGTTCGGGCAAGGTGTCGGGCGCAATTTGGGCGGCGAAACTGTTTTGCTGGCGCACGCGCATGACGGAGAACGCAAACACAAGCGCGATGGCCGCGAGGTAACAGGCGAGAGTGGTGAAAAGTTTTCGACGCGTCATAGGTTGAACCTCATAGGCCGCGAATCTGCATTGCGCTTCACTGAAGAATTTTCAATCTGTAAAAACCTAAAAAGTTGCGATTGTTCAAGACGGGACGCCAGCGCTTGTCCGGGTGTTCGTCGAGCACGCTGAGCCGCACTTTCTTGATCGTGCCGGAATCTGCGACGGACGCGCCTGTGTGATAAATGACCCAATCGTTTGCTGCGGCAGCGCCGACGGCAGAAGCGTCGGCAGCGTTATCATCTGTCTGGTAAGCCTTGCCGAGAAAGATCATTACGTGATACGGGAATTTCTGCGCCCACGGTTGATAAAAGAAAAGCAGATCGCCGGGTTCGGCTTCGCGCCGTTCGCGGCTAACAAAACGGGAATTGAAATCTTTGAGCGTGCGCGCGTCGGCGAATTCGGAGAACGCGCCGTTTGTCAAATCGGACTCTGTGAACGCGCCTGATTTTGTGCGAAAGAGTTTTTCGCCGAGCGGATTGCGTTCGAGCGTGTACGCGCGAACGTCCGGCGCAAGCGGTTCGTAGGCCGCGCCCATCTTGCGAAACCACAGGCGATTGTGTTCGCGCAAAGCTTCGCGCAGGGCGAAACGCACAAGACCGGCACAGTCTCTTTGCTCCGGTTTCCATGCGTCGCTTGCATGATAAAACTGCAATTCGGCGATGCCCGTAAACCAGCGGCGAAAGTTTTCGCGGTCATCGAAGGAACGCAGCCTGATGCCATCGGGAATGCCGTCGCGCTGTGCATCGTTCCATCCGGCTGATGTGGAAATCGAAGGCTCACGCGCGGCATGAGTTTCAAGCGATGAAGCATTGCGGCAGGCAGAAATTGAAACGAGCGCGGCGACGGCAGCAGCGGCGAGTAGTAGCAAAGGAAACGAGATGCAAGCAATTGACTGCTTCACAAAACTTGACCTCACACGATGAACGAACATGCGCGCGAAACTGTTTTCAATGGCGCGTTCGATTTTACTTTGAGCATCGCTGCCCAAAGAGGCCGGAACCCCGGCGGCGAGTGGTTTAATGCGCCCTGCGGAACAAAAAACGCGGGCGCGCAAATGCGAGATATGCGTGGAACAGCGTGGCCGCTAAAATAGCATGACCGTTAAGCCTTGTCTCGCTTTAATATTCGAGTTGTTCGGATCAGGCATCACGGCAGTCGCCTAGACGACGGGCAGTTCCCTCCGCGCTCAATCGTGATAGAGTTGCGGCGCAAACTTTCAAAGGAGACGAACGGTAATGAAGCGTGAACTTGAAGCACTCGACCGCGCGAGCGAGACCGCCAGCGAACTCGAAATCCATCTGGCAGAGTTGGCGCAAAGCCTAAGCGGAGGCGCGCAAACAGCCGCTTTGCGCCTGCGCGACGAAGCAGACAAACTCGCCGACTCGCTCACAGCAATTTATCTAGAACTCGCCAGAGCGGAAGCCGCGCAAACGCAAACAGTAGAAGTCAGCGCCAGCAAACAGGAAAGCGACGGTCAATAGATTATGCCCCAAACCAAACTGCGACGCTTTCCGCGCCATACTCTGCACATCGCTTTTATCATCACGCTCGCGCTGCTTGCCGCGTCTGGTCTTTCGACTTCATTCGCCGACATGGACAGCAACAAGCAGCCTGCTTCCGAAGGAAGACAGCTCACGCCCGCCGGAACGTTGGTGTTTGACAGAACGACGCGACAGCCTGCGGTCGGCGCGCTGCCAGTGGATTTTGTGCGTAGCCCGGACAAAGCGGCGGCAGATGGTTCCGGACGTTATCTCGTTGCCGTCAACAGCGGCTTCGGCTTGCAATTCAGTTCGGCGACGAATCGCGCGCAGCAATCTCTCGCCGTCATTGATCTCAATGCGCGGCCTGCGCCAGTCGTCATCCAGAACATTTATTTTCCGACGCCGCAGAGCGTCAACGTCGGCGCGTGCTTTTCGCCGCAAGCCGAAGAAGACGGCGCATACACGCTGTACGCTTCGGGCGGCTTCGAGAATAAAATCTGGATGTTTCGCTTTCGTCCCGGCGCGAGTCAGCCCGTCATGCCCGCGTCATCGGGGCCGAACACCACCGTCGAAGCGCCGTTCATAGATGTCAGCGGATTCACGAGTGCCGCGCCGTCGGAGCGTTATAACGATAACCATACGCCCGTTTATCCTGCGGGACTCGCCGTCAGCGCAGACGGCAACACGCTCTTCGTCGCCAACAATCTGGGCGATTCTCTCGGCATCATCTCCGACCTTCGCGGTGAACGAAAATTCACGCGCGTTGATTTGCACACAACCAACCGCGAGCAGAATCTTTATCCTTACGCAGTCGTCGCGCTTCCGGCAGCGAGCGCCAACCCGAACGATCCGAATGCCGATACACAAACAGCAAAAATCTACGTTTCCTGCTGGAACGCAAGCTCAATCGCGGTCATTGATCCACGCAACACGAAGCGCGCTGTTCGCACCATCGCCGTCGGCAGCCATCCTACAGCGATGCTTCTCAATCGCTCCGCAACGCGCCTTTACGTCGTCAATTCAAACGATGACAGCGTCTCCGCAATTGACACCGCGACTGACCGCGAAATCGAACGCATCAACGTGCGCCTCGCCGAAAACGCGCCCGTCGGTAATTCGCCCGAAAGCCTCGCCTTGAGCGAAGACGAAACAATGCTCTACGTCGCCAATGCGCACAGCAACGCCGTCGCGGTAGTCGAATTAGCAGTTAGATTAAAGGCGGAAGGCAGCGGACGGAGTGCGGAAGAAAGAAGCGTGCAAGGGCAGGAACGTGAACGTGAAAACTCCGCGAACGCTTTACCTGTCAGTCACGTGCGTGGATTCGTTCCGACAGGGCAGTATCCGTCGGCGCTCGCCATCGCTAACGGAACGCTTTTCGTCGGCAACGGCAAAGGCACGGGCTTTGAAAACTCTTCGGTTATCGTCAACAATTCGGGACGCGCGCCGAACATGCCCAATGATCGTTTTCCGACGGGGCGCGGGCGCGGCGGCGGGCAGGGCGGCGAATACAGCGTGGCGATTATCGCGGGCAACATCAGCCGCGTTGGTGAACCGGACAGGGAGACGCTCGCCCGCAATACAGAACAAGTGATGCGCAGCAACGGATTGATCGGCGCACGGCGCACGAAACTTTTCAGCAATGCTTCGCCCATCAAACACGTCATCTACATCATCAAAGAAAACCGCACTTACGATCAAGTCTTCGGCGACATCGAACGCTCCGGCGATAATCATACGGCAGACAGCGATGCGACGCTCGCCATCTTCGGCGCATCCGACGCAGCCGCTTCGCCAAAGGGCGCTGTGCAAAACATCACGCCGAACACACGCGCGCTTGCCCTGCGTTTCGGCTTGCTTGATCGCTTTTTCGTCAACGCGGAAGCCAGCGCAGACGGCCACAATTGGTCAACCGCAGCCTTCTCGACAGACTACGTTGACAAAGCTTTTCGCTGGGACTACGGCGGGCGCGGGCGCGGCTATGATTACGAAGGCTTCAATCGCTTGCCGAACTTTAATCCGACGAAGGATGCGCCGCCGATCTTCCGCGCTTCAGTCGCCGCAGACGATCTCGCGGGCTACATGCGCCGCTTCATTCCATACCTTCACGGCTCGCAGGACGTTGCCGAACCCGCGACGCTTTATTTATGGGACGCCGCCGCGCGCGCCGGGCTTACCTACCGCAACTACGGCGAATTCATCGGCACAGCATCCACCGCAGACCTCGCCGCGATCAACAAAAATCGCGCTAAATCTTATCCCGACGTTTCGCAGACCGTCTCCGCCGTGCCGACCAAAAAATCGCTCGAAGATCATCACAGCACGACGTTTCGCAATTTCGATTTGAACACGCCGGATGCAATGACCGTTAACTCATACCGCGCTGCAAAGGGAAACGCGAAGGAGACGGGTACGCGCTTTACCGTCGATCCTTTAATCACCAACGCAAACGCCGATGAACGCTTGCGCGGCACTTCGCGTCTCGGCGCGTGGCTCGAAGAATTTCGCGGCCTTGTTGCGGACAAAGACGCGGGGCGTGCTGATCGCCTTCCGAATCTCTCCGTGCTTCGTTTCTCGAACGACCACACGGCTGGACTCGCCGCCGGAATGCCGACGCCGCAATTCTTCGTCGCCGAAAACGATTATGCCGTAGGCCGCCTCGTCGAAGCCGTTTCAAATAGTTCTTACTGGAAAGACACGGCCATCTTCGTTGTCGAAGACGATGCGCAGGACGGCCCCGACCACGTTGACGCGCATCGCTCCGTCGCGCTTCTTATATCCGCTTACAATCGTCCCGGCACGCTCGTGCATGAATACCACTCGACCGTCAGCTTGATTCGCACAATGGAACTTCTGTTAGGCATTCAACCGATGAATCAACTCGACGCGACTGCCGCGCCGATTGACGTTTTCCAAGACCGCGCGGATTTGCGTCCCTTCACGGCGCAACTGCCGAATGTCGCACTCGACAATCTACTTGCGCCGCCCGCGCGTGACCGCGAAACCGCGCGCTGGATGCGGCGCACCGCAGAGCAAGACCTCTCGCACCCGGACATGGCCGACGCGCGCGCGCTGAACGAAATCATCTGGTACTCCGTGCGCGGCGCGAAACAAACGATGCCGCAGGCCGCACGGCTACCCGCCTTCGACGCGCTGCCAAAACCATTTTCCGAAAACGATGAAGACGGAAAAGAAAAACTCGCCGCGTCACATCGCACTAGAATCAATCGAGAAGACGATTGAGCAATTCGGTTACCAGATTTGCATTTGCGGCGGCATCATTCAGAGAGGCGGATTTATGTAGGGGCAGCGGCTTGTCCCTGCCCGTGTCCTTTATAAAACAAGCGGGCAGAAACGAGCATTGCCCATACCGTATTAGCTATCTGACACAATAAGAGCCTACTTGAATTTTGCAAGCAGGCTCTTATCAATTTGCTCTTAGCTGTGTGAAGAAATTGTCGCGTTTATGCTTTAACGAATTTCATGGCGACGCCGTTCATGCAGTAACGCAGGCCAGTCGGCGGCGGGCCGTCTTTGAAGACGTGGCCGAGATGCGCGTCGCAGCGTGCGCACAGGATTTCGGTGCGCGGCTCTCCCGCAATGCTTTTGTCAATGGTTTCGTGAACATATTGTTTGGCAAGCGGTTGATAGAAACTCGGCCAGCCCGTTCCCGACTCAAACTTTGCTTTGGAACTAAAGAGCGGCAGCGCGCACGAAACACATTGGAACGTGCCGCTGTCGTGAATCTCATTGAGCGGGCTTGAATAGGGCGCTTCCGTTCCCTTTTCGCGCGTCACGTCGTACTGCTCCGGCGTCAGAATGCGCTTCCACTGGGCGTTCGTTTTAATTACTTTTCTAAACGAAGTTTTAGCCGCTCTGCCGCCATTCGTCGCGCCCGTAAGATTCGACGCGGCAGCGGCAAGCGATTGTGTGGAAAGCACCGCGACGGCTCCGAGCGTCAGGCCGGATGTTAAAAAGAAACGCCTGTTCATAATTAATCTTCTCCAACTTGTTTGTAAAATTATTCTGTTTCTTCAGATGCACGGCGCGCGCCTTTGTGTTGCATCGCCGCGCAATTTCATCTTTGCAAAGATCGAGCGTGTGACATGATCGCAATTGCTGGCGGCAGGAATGATATGATGGGCGCGCTTCCAAACCGTAATTGAAACATCCCGGCGGCTGGCGCGTATTATGCGCGTCAACTGATCCGTCAATCCGGGCGCGCGAATTTAATCGCGCCGCTAATTCAAACTATTTTTCATAGGAGTATATCAATGCGTTTCCTCGGTCTACGCTTTTCCGTGATCCTCGTTTTAGGGATCACGCTCGGCTTCGCGGCCATCGCGCAAAGCGGCGGTAGTGGTCGTGGCTTTAACCTTGCGAATTTAGATACCACTTGCAAGCCGTGTCAGGATTTTTATCAATACGCCAACGGCGGCTGGCTCGCCAAGAATCCGATTCCGCCCGCCTTTTCGAGCTGGGGCACGACCAGCCCTTTGCGCGATATGAATGTCGAAGTGCTGCACGGAATTCTCGAAGACGCAGCCAAAAACACCCACGCTCCCGCTGGCAGCAACGAACAAAAAATCGGCGCGTTCTACGCAAGCTGCATGAACACCGCCGCCATCGAAGCCGCTGGAGCAAAGCCGCTCACGCCCGGCTTCGCGGCGATCAACAAACTCGATAGCACCCGCGAATTGCCCGCGCTCCTTGCCTATATGCACACGCACGGCGTCGGCGCGTTTTTCGGTTTCGGCGCAACGCAGGATTACAAGAAAAGCACCGAAGTCATCGCCAACGTTGGACAGGGCGGGCTTGGCTTGCCTGACCGTGATTACTATTTGAAGGACGACGCGAAATCAAAAGCGATCCGCACCGCATACGTCAAATACGCCGCGCATTTGTTTGAACTCTCTGGCGACGATGCGGCGAAAGCGGCGACTGAAGCGCAGACCGCGATGAGCGTCGAGACGCAGTTAGCGCAGATTTCGCGTGACCGCGTTGCTAATCGTGACCCGCTCAAACGCTACAACAAACGCACGCCCGCCGAATTGCAAACGCTTGCCCCACATTTCGATTGGAGCGCTTACTACAAAGCGGCGAACGCGCCGCAGTTCACAGCGGTCAACGTTACGCAGCCGGAGTTTTTCCAGAGTTTCGATAAGCTCTTAACGGCGATTCCCGTTGCCGACATCAAGACTTATTTGCGCTGGCATTTGCTGGATGACATGGCAAGCGCGCTGTCGTCTCCGTTTGAGCAGGCGTCGTTTGATTTTCACGGACGGACATTGAGCGGCACAACGGAACAGCTTCCGCGTTGGCGTCGCTGCACGATGGCGGTTGACGGCAATTTGGGCGAAGCGCTCGGCGAAGTTTACGTTAAGCGCGCCTTTACGCCCGAAGCTAAAGCGCGTATGCAAGCGCTCGTTAAGAATCTGATCGCCGCCTTGCGCGAAGACCTCGGCACGCTTTCATGGATGTCTGACGCGACGCGCGTGCAAGCGATTGCTAAACTCAATGCCTTCGCCACCAAGATCGGCTACCCGGACAAGTGGCGCGACTATTCCACGCTCAACATCACGAACGCGTCTTATGTTGACAATCTCGAGCGCTCGGCGCAGTTTGCGAGGCGGCGGCAGATCAACAAAATCGGCAGGCCAGTTGACCGCTACGAATGGGGCATGACGCCGCCGACGGTCAACGCCTACAACAATTCCTTGATGAACGAAATCGTTTTCCCGGCGGGCATTTTGCAGCCGCCTTACTTTGATCCGAAGGCGGATGATGCGATTAACTACGGGGGCATCGGCGCGGTCATCGGCCACGAAATGACGCACGGCTTCGACGATCAGGGACGCAAGTTCGACCTCAACGGAAATCTCACGGATTGGTGGACGGCGACGGACACGGCGAACTATCAACAGCGCGCCGATTGCGTCGAGAAACAATTCTCATCCTTCAAAGTCGAAGACGGCCTTAACCAAAACGGCAAGCTTGTTTTGGGGGAATCCATCGCAGACTTGGGCGGCTTAAAGATCGCGTACAAAGCGTTTCAGAAAGCGATGGAAGGCAAGCCGCGCCCGACGATTGACGGCTATACGCCCGAACAAAGATTCTTCCTTGGCTGGGCGCAAGTGTGGGGACGCAATCAAAGGCCGGAAGCGATGCGCCTGCAAGCGCTGAACGACCCGCATCCGCTCTCGCAATTTCGCGTCAACGGCCCGCTCTCCAACATGCCGGAGTTCGCCGCCGCCTTCTCATGCGCGCAAACCGATGCGATGGTGCGGCCTGAAACTGAACGCTGTCAGGTGTGGTAATTGTTCTGCGTTTCATCTGCTAAGGCGAGACGATGGCTTACAGAGATAACATGGGCGCGGTGGGTTAATAATTATGGCGTACAAACATTACACATATTTCGTTGACTCGCCGTACTTCATGCAGTATGCCTGTTTCCAGTGTCGTAAGTCTTTCAAGCAACGACTCTCTTTCATGCGGGTGAGAAAGCATTCGCCAACATGCCCTGAATGTGAGGCAGTGATGTGGGAGATGGGTCGGCAGTTCAAAGCGCCAAGACAGAATGATGTGAAGCAGTGGCGCAAAGTTGAGGCGCTGGTCAGGAGTGGCATCACCTTTCACACGCAACGACATTATCATTTGCGCCAGATGCCGAAGGTGTTGCGCGAAGTAGCATCTTTCGTTCGGAACGCGCGACGCTATCGCATGTCGGAAGGCGAAAGGCTGCTGGCTAGAGTTCAAAAAAAGCGCGATTGACACGAAACTTGCGAATAGCGCGTTAATCGTCTGTTGGAAAAAGCGTGTGTGAAGTAAGCCAAATCACGGATTACTTCATATACGCTTTTTGCATTAAGGGCGCGGCGCTTGCGGCGTTTGTTGCTGTTGCTGGCCGGGCGCGTTTTCGGATCGAACGGGAACTTCGCGTTCGGGCGCGACTTCATATTCGGGTTTCGGCACGTTCATCAGCCAGTGGTCGAACCAGCCGACGATGTGTTCGAGGCGTTCGATGCGATGCCACGGTTGGCCGGAGCGAGAAAGTTCGTGCGACTCGCCCGGAAAGCGTATCATCACCGTCGGTATTTTGCGGAACTTGAGCGCGCGAAACATTTGTTCGCCGCCCGCGCCCGTCGGCGTGCGGTAATCCGCTTCGCCCAAGATCAACATGAGCGGCGTTTTGACGTTCTTGATGTATGTAATCGGCGAACGCGCTTTGTAGTCGTCGGGGTCTTCAAACGGCGGCGCTTTGAACCATGACGGTTGAAACTGTGTGAAGTCGGCGGTGTACCACCAATCCGCCCAGTTTGCGATGTCGCGTTGGGCGACGGCAGCCGCAAAGCGCGTCGTCTGCGTGATCGTCCAATTCGTTAAAAGGCCGCCGCCGCTTCCGCCCGTCACGCCGAGCTTGTGCGTGTCTATGTAGCCGCGCTTTATTACTTCGTCGACGCCCGCCATCAAGTCTTTGTAATCGTCGCCGGGATAGCGATATTGAATGACGTTGCCGAACTCCTGCCCGTAGCTTGTGCTGCCGCGCGGGTTCGGGTACAGCACGACGTAGCCCTTCGCCGCCATCCACTGAAATTCGTGATCGAAGACATAGCCGTATGCGGAATGAGGGCCGCCGTGAATGTTCAGAATGAGCGGATACTTTTTGTTCGGGTCAAAGTCGGGCGGCTTTTGTATCCACGCCTGCACGCGCTTGCCGTCGAAACTCGTGTACCAGATTTCTTCAGGTTCGGTGAGATTGAGCCGCGCAAACATTGCGTCGTTGATGTGCGTCAATTGCATGGCTTTCGTGCCTGCGCGGTCAAGTCGGAAAAGATCGCCCACGCGCGTCGGCGTCGAAAGAGCGTAGACGATTTTCGAGGCGTCGGATGAAGCGCGAAAGCTCGTCACGGCCTGATTGCCGCGCGTGATGTCTGTTTCTTTGCCGCTTGCTGCATCGAACAAGCCGAGATTCGCTGTGCCTTCGCGCGCGAAGACTTCGATGATGCCGCGCCCGTCCGCAGTCCAGACTGGTGCATTGCCGCTCGATGCGCGCGGCGGCGCATTGTCTCCGCCGACGCCGGAGCCTAAATCGTAATCGAAGCGAGCGGTTAAGTTTCTTGGCACAGCATTCGGCGCAACATCCATAACCCACAGATCGGGCTGCGTGTAGGAATTAACAGGGCGCGCGACTTCGGCGACGAAGGCCAGTTGCTTGCCATTCGGACTCAAAGCGAAAGTGCCTGCATCCATGTCAATGGTAGTAAGCTTTGTCGGCTCTCCGCCCGCGCGCGAGATTGCGTAAAAATCTGTCTTCGGCAGTTCGTAATACGGCTCGTCAACGTGTGTCGAGACAAAGTAGATTTGCGAATTATCTCTTGACCACAAAGCGTTTTCTTCTTCAAAGCGTCCGTCAGTCAATTGCTTCGCCACAACTTTGTCGTCGGCATTCTGCGGCGCTCCGATAATCCAGAGATGCTGCGGGCGCTTTGCGTCCAAGTAGCCGCCGCCGTTAAAGCGATAAACGGCGCGTGTGATAACGCGTACATCCGATTCACGTTCAATTTCTGTGCCAGCATTCTTGGCGATGGCCTGTGCTGCGGGAAGCGAGGGCGGCGTTTGTTGCGGCGTTGGTTTCACGGCAGTCTCTTCCGTGTTCGGACGCGCGGGAGTTTCGGCTTGCACGGCGCGCTTTAATTGTTCTTCGCTGCGCTGACGGTTACTTTGCTTGGCGAGGTCTTCGGCGTTCGTAGTGCTGACGAAGGCGATTGATTTGCCGTCGGGCGACCAGGCGGGCTGGCTCGCGCCCTTCGGCAAATTCGTAAATTGAAACGAATCGCCGCCGCTCATGGCGAGCATAAATAATTGCGGCTGATCGGGCTTTCCGTCCTTTTCCGCGACGCGCACAAAGGCGATGTATTTTCCGTCGGGCGACCAGCGCGGCGAAGAATCGCGCGTGCCGCTCGTCAATTGATGGGGCTCATCCACTGCGGACATAGAAACAGTCCAGATGGAAGTGTTATAGCCGTCTTTCTTTTCGTTGACGCTTACTTTGACAAAGGCGACGCGCGAGCCGTCGGGCGATACCTGCGGGTCTGCGACCCATGTAAAATTAAACAAATCTTTTTCGGTAATGCTGCGTTTCTGCGCTGAAGCGAGTGAAGCGACGGACGCGAACAGCAGCCCGACGATCAAAAGACGCGTGATAACAAATCGCATGGAAAGTCCTTTCAGGGAAAACAAGTCTGACGTGTAGGCTACTGCATTATACACACCGACGAAGAGAGGCCGCGGGACGTTGCGGCGCAGGAACGAACGAAAGCCTGATGATCGGCAACAGTCGCGTCGATATAAAAGAGATTTGAATTTAGCTTTAACCTTTTCCCTCTCCGTGTCTCTGTGACTCTGTGGCTAATCTTGCGGTGTTGTTAGACATTATTATCTGCGCCCGTCGCTCTGATAAGAGATGCGCCAGATCGTGTTCGAGCCGTCGTCCGACACCAGCAGCGCGCCGTCTTTCGCCACAGTGACGCCGACGGGACGCCCCCACACGTTGCCTTCGGGCGTGACGAAGCCGGTCATAAAATCTTCGTACTCGCCTGTCGGCTGCCCGTTTCGCAAAGGCACGCGAATCAATTTGTAGCCCGTGCGACGCGAGCGGTTCCAAGAGCCATGCTCGGAAGCGAAAGCATCGTTGCGATATTCATTCGGAAACTGCTTGCCTGTGTAGAATGCCATTTCAAGCGAAGCCGAATGCGATTGCAAAAGCACGTCCGGCACACTCACTTTATCGCGTAGTTCCGCGTGTGCGCCTTTATGTCGCGGGTCTTGATTCGCGCCGATATAAAACCAGGGCCAGCCGTAAAAGCCGTTTTCTTTGACGCGCGTAATGTAGTCCGGCACGAGGTCGTCGCCTAATCCGTCGCGTTCATTAACGGATGCCCACAGCTCGCCTGTCTGCGGATGAATTGCGATGCCGACGGCGTTGCGTATGCCTGCGGCGTAAATGCGAAAGCCCGTGCCGTCCGGATTGTATTCGAGAATGTCGGCGCGGCGTTCTTCGTTCTCGTTCGGGTTCTCGTAAACATTGGAATGCGAGCCGACGGAGACGAACATTTTTTTAGCGTCATTGGAAAACGCAATGTCGCGCGTCCAATGCCCGCCGCCGCGCAGAAGCCCGCCGCCCGGAAGGTCTGGCACAATGGTTTCGGCTTGCCCGCGCGCTTTCAAATCGCCGTTGCGGTAAGGGAAACGCACGACTGCATCCGTGTCGGCGATGTAAACGAATTGCGGATTTTGACCGAGCGGATAAAACGCGATGCCGAAGGGTTTGTTCAAGCCGTCTGCGAAAACTTCATTGGTGTCCGGCTTGCTTGCGCCGTCCTTCGCGCGCAGCACGCGTATCCGTCCCGCGTAGCTTTCTGCGACGAAGACATCGCCGTTCGGCGCGGCGCGAATCAAGCGCGGTGCATTTAACCCGCTCGCAAACTCTTCGACTTTGAAACCGGCGGGAACCTTCGGCCACGCGTTCGCAGGGCGTGCGACACGATCAGGCCCGTTATCAACCGAAGGCGTGTCGAAAGGTTTCGCCAGATCAGCGGTTGTGATGCGGCGTCGCACGCCCGGCGCGTCTGTTCGCCAATCGCCGAGCGCGGCCTTGCCCGTCAGCACTCCGCCCGTTGCCGCTGGCACTGCTGGCACTACGGCTGCTGCTGTGTCTGCCCTCTCCGGCAAACCCGCGCTATTCGACGTATTCGCGTCGTCGTTTTTCACAGCATTTTCTGAACGCACTCGATTCGCCGTGCAACCGAAAAACAGCGCGATGCTCGAAAGAACAAACGCTGCAAGGCACAAGTATCTTTCTTTACCAGCGAATCTCGACAAGTAAACGGCTCGCATAAAACACCTCTTCCTTGAAAACTTTACGCTAAACTTTTATGTTGCTTCAATCTCTTGTTTGAGTTGCAACGCATCCGTAAAAAACGTTCGGCGATACCACAGAGCGACGACGGTGCTCGTCATGGCAACCGCCGCTGCCTGCATAAACACGACGACGATTTGATAACGCACGGCGATGAGCGGCGACGATCCGGCGAGAATCTGCCCCGTCATCATGCCCGGCAAAGTAACGATGCCGACGACCATCAAGCCGTTCACCGTCGGAATAAATGACGCGCGCAAAGCTTGTCGCACAGGCTCTACCGAAGCCTGACGGTAATCCGCGCCGAGCGCGAGGTAAGCTTCGATCTCCGCGCGGCGGGCGCGCATTTCTCCCTGCAAGCGTTCGGCGGCAATCGACGCGGCGTTCATCGCGCTGCCGACGATCATTCCGAACAGCGGGATCAAATATCGCGGGTCGTACCAAGGATGCACGCGCACGACGAGCGCCGTAATGTACAGCAGCGTGAACCCTGATGCGAGCAAAAGACTTGCGCCCGTTATCATTAAAAGTTTTCGCCTATCTCCAGACTGACGATTAACCGCCGCTCTCGCCGCCGCCAGCAGCATCAGTATCAAAGCCGCGACCACCAGATACCAGCGATCAAGCGCGAAAATATAAACCAGTGCATAGCCGACAAGCACGAGTTGTAACACTGTGCGGAGCGCGCCGACGACGAAATCCTTTGCTAATCCGAGTTTCTGCCAGCGCGAGATGCCGACAGCAATCAGTATCAGCCCGAAGGCAAGCGCCAGATCAGGCCACGAAACTTCCAGCACCGGGCGATGGACGGCTTCTGAATTTTGAAGAAAGAGGAGCACGCGCTTTTACCTTTACCGAACACACTTTTTACTTTCCGGTGTCGAGAAGCAAAATGTTTCGCGTATTAGGTTGTGCTAACATTTTGTTTTTCAATTGCCACTAGCTTCAGCTAGTGGTTATGTTGAGCAAAGCAATCGGCTTTAGCCGAACGTCTTCCTTCCAATATTCCTTTTGGCTTTAGCCAAATGTTTCGGCTAAAGCCGCTCTTCTTCTCAAACTTGTCCACTAGCTGAAGCTAGTGGCAATTTACGAAATGTCAACAGAACCTAACACTCATGCGCTCGAAGATGTCTTTCGTCGCACCTGCTTCGACGATGCGTCCGCGCTCCATCACAATGGTTGTGTCGCTCACGCGGCGCGCTTCTGCCAAACGGTGCGTGACCATCACGACGGTGAGATTCCTTTCTTGTTTCAAGCGACGAATCGTGTCCATCAATCTATCTGCCGTTTCAGGATCGAGCGCCGAAGTGGGTTCGTCCATTAATAAAACGTCCGGCGCGGTGACGAGCGCGCGTGCGATGTTGGCGCGTTGTTTCTGTCCGACGGAGAGCCGCCCGCCATCCTGTTCACCGAGCGCCGCATCCAGCTCCGCGAGCCGCATCGCTTCGGCAATTCGCTGCTCGTTTCTATCCTTGTCATCAGCGCCGCCATCGTTCTTTTGTTCGATTTGTTTGCCGAGCATGAGGGCTGCGCGCAGATTATCCCGCAGCGTGCCCGGAAACATCACAGGCGTTTGAAAAACGAATCCGACGCGGCGGCGCAACTCTTGCACAGCATAGCGATTGATGTGTTTCGATTCATAAAAGATTTCGCCGCCCGTCGGATCGTCCAAGCGATTCAGCAAACGCAGCAGAGAAGTTTTGCCCGCGCCCGACGCCCCGACAAGCGCCGTGATTTCACCCTGCATGATTTCAAGTTCGACGCCGTCAATGACAACGTTTCCTTCCCTGATCTGCCGCACTTGCTTGAGAGTGAACGCTGCTGCCGTCAAAGATTTTATTGTTCCCTGCCGCAAAATTGAAGTTCGTTCGGGATCATACTACGAACAGCGCGCGGAAGCTTTCAAACGAGGCAGAGAGCGAAAGAACGTATCCCCGACATCGTCTTTCCGCATGACGCGCATTGTTTGCTTCGGCGCATGGAGTTATTGAGTTGAAGATGAAAAGAAAGCGGGCGAGCTACGCAAGGTAACCCGCCCGCCACAAGTTTTACTTCCTTTGTTCGCTTACTGCCCGCACTCTGCGTCCGTGTGTGAGCGGACGGGAGTGAATCTATCCTGATATTCGACGGAGTTGACGAAGGCGCAGACCATCGCGCGATAATTGTTCTTCACGCGATTGTTTAAAACGTCGAGCCAGAATTGATAGCCGCCCACTTCAGGATCGCGTTTGAGATAGCCGAAATATTCCGCAAGCACAAAGGCCTCATTGTATTCCTTTTGTTGCAGCGTTTGATTGTCAGCTACTTTCGAGAGCACGCCCGCGCGCGTCTCCGTGTTGTTATTCAAGCCAGCGATCAAACTATCTTTCTCGCTTGCTGATGGTGTGACTCCGGCGTTCGCGTACAACTGCTCGACGTACTGGCGATTATCGAGCGAAGCGTAGGCCGGATTAACAAGCGCGGCGGCGGTGGCGGCGCGCTCCATCGCTAAATCGCTGCCGCCGATGATTCCGCTCGCGGCGTTTGTGAATTCATCGTAGTTTGGTTGTCGCGCGAAGGATGCTTTGTAGAGACGGTAAACGAAGTAGCCTGTTTGCTGAAATTCGTTTTCGACAAAGAAGGCCGCCGACACGTCTACGCGTTTGCGGCGAATGCAAGATTGATCCGCGCCGCACTTGTTGATTTCTCCTGTCCAGTAGGCGAAGCCGCCTTCATCCGGCTCGCGGTTCAGAAAATCGAGATACTGCTGGCGCACGAAAAAGTTCGTTTCTGAAATCACGTCAACGTTCGATGAAGCGATAACAAACGGACTTAGACTCGAAACTCTGCCGCATACGACTCTGCGCGCGAAGTCGCGTTTGTCCGTGCGGTCAACCGGCACGCCGTTTTCGCGGTGCATCACTCTCACGGCAGCAAACGCCGCTGTGTCTGTAATGTTCGGCGTGCTAATGCAAACTTCGATCAATCCTCTATAAGTGGCTGTTGTCGTAATTTCAAAAGCCACGCCGCCCGTCAGTAATGTGTAGCCTGCTGGCAATTGTCCGGCTGACGTTGGATCAATCGGCGTCACGGTCGTCGTGCCCGCCCCTGTCACGTTGAGAAACGTGAGCATCACACCGTTGCCCGCCTGCACGTTGACGTTACCGCCGCGCGGCGTTGTAACAGAGGAAGGCGTCGGCTGTGGAGTGGGAGCAGGTGTCGGCGACGGGCTTGGAGTTGGCGATGGACTCGGTGTAGGAGTCGGCGAAGGGCTTGGTGTCGGCGCGGGCGTAGTTGTCGTCGCCGTGCCCTTGAGCCTAATGATGTTTCTGCTCAGACTGACGCCATTGACGCTGAGGATGGTGGCACCGATAAGAATTTTGCCGTCCGGCTGAATGACGATCTTTTCAGGGCCTTCGATGTTGGTCTGGACGTTGGCGGTGAAGGTGGTGTCAATCGTTCCGTCCGCGTTGAGACGACGGACGCCGCCCGCCGGAGAATTGTTCTGGATGCCGACGACGATCTTGCCGTCCTGTTGCAGCGCAATCGTGCGGGTTCGATAACCACCTGTGGCTTGCATGTTGGCGAACGTCGTGTCGAGGCTGCCGTCAGCGTTCAAGCGTCGCAGGTAGCCGCCCAAATTGAACGCGGCGACGACAAGTTTGCCGTCCGGCTGCAAAGCCATGTCGTCGAAACCGACGGTGCCCGCCGGTTTCGACGTGAGCAGGGCTGGCACGAACGTCGTGTCGAGCGTGCCGTCCGCGTTGAGGCGCGCGATGCGGTCGCGGGCTACGCCGTTGACCTGCGTGATTTCGCCGCCAATCAGGATTTTGCCGTCGGGCTGGATTAAGACACGCCGAATCCCGGAATTGTTCGGGCCGACAATCGGGTTGAAAGTTGTATCCACCACCCCGTTGCTCTGGAGTCGCACGATGTTGGGGTGAGCGGTTCCGTTGGCGGAAGCGAATGAGCCGACGGCGATTATTTTCCCGTCCGTTTGCTGCGCGAGGTCGTAAACCAGCGCGTTGAAATTGGTATTGGGGGTCAGCTCCAACCCGACGAATGCAGGGTCAAATCCGTTGTTTGCCGGGCGGCGCGTGACGTTGTAAAACTTGGGCGGGTCGGGACGGTTGTCTTCAAACGTGCCCGCGACGAGCAACTGACCATTCGGCAAGACGAGGATGCGACGGAACTCGGCCCCGAACCTGTCGAAGAGCGGGTCTATCGAGCCGTTCGGATTGAGGCGTGCGCCGCCGAAGCTGGGGCCGAACGTGCCGCCGACGAGTATCTTGCCGTCCATCTGCACGGTTATCTCTCTGACGCCGCCATCTACATCCGGCGCGTCGAAAGTGGTGTCCAACTCGCCGTCGGCGGAGGGCGTCGGCATCGGAGTTGGCATCGGCGTCGCGGTTGGTGTTGGCGTCGGAGTCGGTGTCGGTGTCGGCGTTGCGGTTGTCGCATCACCTAGATAGCGCGCGAGGGCGAAATCCGTATTCGATGATGTTGTGTAAATTCTTCCGCCAACCACAATCTTTGTGTCGGATTGAAGGGCAATGGCGAGCGCTTCATCTGTGTTAGTGCCGAAGTCTGTGGTGACTCTGCCGCCGCTGAATGCGCTGTCGAGAGTACCGTTCGAGTTTAAGCGAGCGACTGCAAAATCTTGATTGCGGCTACTGGAATTAGAGATGCCAGCCACCACAATGTTACCGTCGGCTTGAATGGCAACGGCGTTTGCATAGGCGCTTGAACTCGCAAAGTCTATCGAAGCCGTTCCGTTTGTGCCGAATGTAGTATCTAAAGCGCCGCTGCTCGTGTAGCGTTTGAGCAGAAAACTTGAAAGGCTGCCGCCTGCGCCGATTATCTTGCCGTCCGGTTGAAACGTGTAAGCAAGGGGCGCTGACTGTTCGCTGACTATGGCTTTGCCGCCGCTTCCGTAAGATGAATCAAGCAAGCCGTCTGCGCTATAGCGTGCGAATGCGGTGCTGCCCGCAGAGCTTGTGTAGGAGGTTCCGACGGCGGCGATTTTGCCATCCGATTGAATGGAGATGGCGAGCAGGCGGCTGACCTCGCCGAAAGCAGTCGTCGTCGTACCGCTTGAACCGAAACTTGTATCGAGCGAGCCGTCGAATTTATAACGCGCGAGCGCAAAGTCGTTTCGCGTTCCTGCTCCGGTCGGGCTGGCCGAACCGGCAGCAATGATATTACCGTTCGCATCGAGCGCAAGCGCTTTGACCGTGCCGCTCGATTGCCCGTTACCGACAACCGTAAGGATTAAATTGCCACCGCCAAATGTAGTATCGGGTTTGCCGTCGCCGTCAAAACGAGCAATCGCAAAGCCGCTGATTGTCGGCGGGTTGCCGGATGCGCCACCAGACCTGCCGTAGCCACCCGCGACAACGATTTTGCCATCCGGTTGAATAAGAACGGCAGTCGCGCCGGAAAAGGTTATGCCCAAGTTTCCGCTCTCAAGTGCTTGCGCCTTGCCGCTTGTGCCGAAGCTTGTGTCAAGCGAACCATCGGTATTATAACGTGCCGCAATTAGCCCGGACTGGGAGTCGCTGATTTTTCCGGCGACAACTATTTTTCCGTTTGATTGAACGGCGATGGCGTTGATGACATCGGCAGCGCCGAAATCAGTTTTCACTTTTCCATCTGTGTCGAACGTCACATCGAGCGCGCCCGGTTGCCCGCTTGATTGCGCGCTGACGCAGCGGCTGACGTACAAACCGACGCCGAGCGTGGGGATTGCGATAAAACAAAAACAGATTCTGCCGAGACGTATGAATTTACTCATTGTGTATTCCTTTATGCGAGCTTTCGAGAATGTTATTTGTCCTGCGGACAAGCGAGCGATATTTTTGCGAGATTAAAGCGGCACGCTGTACGTGCGCGGATTATTTAACGACGTTTCGTGACGGTGTATTCGCAAGCGAGCGACGAACGCGCCTCGCTTCACGTTCGTCGCTTGTTCGCCTGCGTCCGGTGCTCCCTGACGAAGATTGATTGAACAATCTCGCGGGGAGCATCAGAATCCTGTGTGCTTACTGCACCACAAAGGCAGCTAATTTTTTCAGGTTGCGCAAGTTGAAAATGCGCTTCGTCGCTTCGTCCACTTCGTAGTCGGAGCTTTTGTCTTTGAAGAGAATCCGGCGCGCTAAAGTAGTGCGGCGTTGATCGCCGTATAAATTTCGCTTCACATACACGTCGAAGGAGAGAGACAAACGAATTGAAGAAAATCACTGCTTGAAATTCTTGTCGTAGACGCAAAGAGCAGATAGAATTCGATTCCCCGATGTGCGGTATGTTCCACAGGCATCAGAATTCAGGCTGCCGTTCGTGTGACACACATTTGCCATTTCTAACGCTCTAAAGTCCTGAGAAAGGGCTGAGATTCTTCTTAGAGAATTCTTAGAATGAAGGAATTACCCCCGCAACCGTGCGTTTATCAGTTCGGCGCGTTTAATTTAGACGCTGCGGAGTGTGTTCTGCGACGCGGTGAGGAAACCGTCGCGCTCACGCCGAAGGCTTTCGAGATGCTGCTGGTGCTGGTGCGAAACGGCGGGCGCATTGTGCAGAAGCAGGAATTATTGAACGCCGTCTGGCCTGATACCTTCGTTGAAGAAAGCAATCTCACTTTCAATATTTCCGTTCTGCGTAAAACGCTCAACGAAGGCGACGAGCCGAACAACGGCGTTCGTTATATCGAGACGGTGCCGAAGCGCGGCTATCGCTTTGTCGCGCCCGTGCGCGAAATACACGATGCGGCGGCGCATACTGACAAAGAAAATGCCGCCGAGATAAAAAGCGCCGGTGAGATGAACGGCAATGGCGCGACTGCCGCCGCCACTGTTCTCGATCTGGCGCGCGCCATCGGTGAGCACAGTTCGACAGACGCATTCGCGCCGACAGGCAGAGAGAGAGCGAATGAATCAACCGCCGAATCAACCGCCGCTGCCGCGCAACAAAACATCGGCGAATCTATCCGGCAGCACACAGAATCAGACGTGTTGCCAGCAGCAACGAACGCTGCTGCAACGGCGCGGCGAAGCCAAACGATGCCGCGCTGGTTGCTTGCCGTTGTGCCTTTATGTTTGCTGCTGGCGGGCGTCGGAGCGTGGCAGTTGCGGCAAGGGAAGCGCGCGCGTTCGGAGTCCACTGCCGGACTCTCGAACGTGCCGGAACTTTTGTCGCCGCAAAGCAAAGCCCGCGCGATGTATCTCAAAGGCCGCGCGATGTGGAACGCGCGCAGCGATAGGCAACTGATTAAGAGCGAAGAGTTTTACAAACGCGCGCTCGACATAGACCCAAACTTTGCCACTGCTTATTCCGGCCTCGCGGATGTTTACGCTTTCGATCCTTATGAATCACCGCGCTGGCGCGAAGGCGAACGGCTCGCACAGAAAGCCATCGCGCTCGATGCCTCTTTAGCCGAACCGCACGCGTCCTTGGGCTTTATACAAATGTTTCATTATTGGAATTTTGCGGCGGCGGAAAATGAATTCAAAACAGCGATCAAGCTCAATCCCGATTACGCGACGGCGCATCATTGGTACGCCGTTCTGCTTGAATGCGAGGAGCGTTTCCCGGAAGCCAAAGCGCAGATTCACAGAGCGCTCGAATGCGATCCGTTGTCCTTGCCGATCAACGCAGACATGGCGGAAGTTTATTACTTCGCGCGCGATTACACGAAAGCGCGCGACTACGTTCACGCCGCGCTCGAACTCGATGATGGATTTGCTCAGGCAAAGAATTTGCGCGACAAAATTTCAGCCCAACTCGGCGTGTTCGGCAACCAAGAGGAAGTGATCCTTACCAATCAATGCGCTGAGATAAGCCGGGTCGCGCCCAGAGGCATCAGAGACGCTTACTTTGCTGCGGGCTGTTCACAAATTTTGAGCAAGTACACTTCGCTAGTGCCGCCCGGCGACATCAATCGCAGTGCCTTTGGACAGGCACAAAACTATGCCAGTCTCGGCGACAAAGAGCAGGCTCTCGCATGGCTCGAAAAGGCTTATCAAGCACACAGCTTCTCTATGCCATTCGTCAAAATCACGCCCTCGTTCGACGCCCTCCGCAATGATGCGCGCTATCAGGATATTCTGCGCCGCATGAAATTCTCCGAGAATTAACTTGCTATTAAATTAACGCCCCCTTGTTTTAACGTGCCAGCATAATTCGCACATCGCGCACGTTTGTTTCGGTTGCGCCCGTCATGACGGCATCACCGAGTTTGGCAAAAAACGTGTAAGCGTCGCTCTGCGCCAGATAATCCCGCGCATTCATGTTAAGAGCGCGGGCGCGTGCAAGCGTCGTGTGATCGGAGATTGCGCCTGCCGCCGGAGAGTTACCATCGATGCCGTCCGTCCCTGCGTAAAGCGCGACGAAGTTGTGCGGCGCATTGTTCGATTGGTTCGATTGAATTTTCCGCTCGAAATCGAACGCAGTGCGGAGCGCCGCTTCCGTGTTTCTGCCGCCAAAGCCTTGCCCTCGCACAGGACACCGGAACTCGCCGCCGGAAATCAAACACACGCCGCGTCTGTTTTCATTTCTCGCATAACTTCGCGGCATCAGCAACAAACGTGAAACCGACTGCGCGCAGCCCGCTGCAATGGGCGCTTCGACAAGATCGGGTGCCGTCTGCACGACAAAGCCGCGCGCTTTGGCAACACGCGCCGCAACCTTTAACACCGCGTCGTTGTCGAGCAAAGTGTAGTGCGAATGCGCGTCGGCATCCGCCAGCGCGAAGGATGGCTCGCCCGGTATTCGCGTCAACGCATTGGAAAGCGATGGCGGAAACTGCGCCGCGAGATTGTAACGCCTGATGATGTCTTGAATATCGAACGAGGCATTTGAGTTGAGAGTTGGGCCGGACGCGACGCTTGCTTCGTCACCTCTGTTTGTGTCCGAAACGATCAAACTGATTTGCAGGCTGCGTCCCGCGACGCGACTCAATCCGCCGCCTTTGATGCGTGACCAACCGCGCCGCACCGCATTGATTTCCGCAATCGTCGCGCCGCAATTTACTAGCAGTTGGTTCGCCGCCTGCAACTCAGCGAGCGAGACATCGTCCGCGCGCAAGGATTCCATCATCGCCGAACCGCCGCCGGAGATGAGAAAGACGACGAGCGCTTGCCTGCCGTTTGCGGAAAGCCCGGCAGCGTGTGCGAGCAAGGCCATTGCCGCTTGTCCGGCGCGGAGACTATCCGCGTTCGGCACAGGATGCCCGCCTGCAAATTGCTGCCAGCGCACAGACAAATTTCTGTCAATCAATGGCGCGGACATGATGCCGCGTGCGAGTCGTGTGCCGAGAATTTCATCGAGCGACGCCGCCATCGGGCGCGCCGCTTTGCCGAGCGCAACGGCAAACACGCCCGCAAGTTTTCGCAAATCAAAGCGGCGCTCGACAATCGTCAAACATTCATCTTCGAGTTTGACAGCGCGACGCACAGCCTGCCCTGCGTCTGCCTCGCGCAAACCTTCATCGAACATTTCGCGTGCAATGAATTGAAGGCTGTCTGCGTCGTGCGGCATGACAATTATTTATGCTGCTATTTATGCTGTGGTCAGGATCGTCCCGCCAGTTCGCGCGCGGCGATCATGCCAGACCACACGGCTGCGAATCCGATGACAAAACTCAGCACGACGTTTAAGAAAGCCAGCAGATAATATCTTTCTTCGACAAGCTTCGCGGTCTCATATTCAAAGGTGGAAAAAGTCGTGTACGCGCCGACGAAGCCGACCACTACGGCGAGACGCAAATGCGGGTTAATGTCAAAGCGTTCAATCGCGAGCGTGAGAAAAAAGCCGATGATGAATGAACCCGTGATGTTGATAAAGAAGGTAACGGAAGGAAACGGCACGCCGACGCGCGAAAGAATCGAGCCGCCAAGATAAAAGCGCAGGCACGCGCCGATTGCTCCGCCGACGGCTACCGCAAAGTATCTCGTCAAGGTTTCCACTTCATCGTTCCCTTTCCCGAAGAGCTTCATCAACTAAATGATTTCAGCGCGTCGATTAAATTCTTCGTCGTTCTTTCTTATCCACGCGACGATTAACCGGCGCGGCGGTGGCGATTGAATGCTTCATCTGTTATTTTACAGTGATTACTCCACGAGCTAAAGCAAGTAGCAACCAAGTATGGCACATAACATTCCTTGTTTGATCCGGCGCGCGATGATTGTCGTTTGTCTGTGCGCGCTTCTCACTTCCTGCGCATCGCAATCAACCACGACCAGCGAAACGCACGCAACTTCAGTCGTACCCGTCGAGGATTTAATCAAGCAGGCGGATGAGCGTTATGCTGCGCGCGAAGACACAGCGAAGGTGCGCGAAGGCCAAACCTTGCTTCGCGAGGCACGCGCCGCAGCACCCGATAACTACGATGCGGCATGGCGCATGGCGCGCATCAGCTACGTGCTCGGCGACAACGATTCACTTGGCAAGGATGAGCGCGAGGCGGCTTTTCGCGAAGGCCAGACGGCGGGCGAAGCGGCGGCGGCAATTATGCCGAACAAGCCGGAAGGCCATTTCTGGCTCGGCGCAAACTTGGGCGGCTACGCCCAACTGAAAGGCCCTTTGAGCGGCATCGCAGCCACCAAAAGATTGCGCGAAGAAATGGAGACGGTCTTAAAAATTGACGACAGCTATCAGGGAGGCAGCGCATACATGGCGCTCGGCCAACTCGACACGGAACTGCCGTCAATGCTCGGCGGCGATTCACAGCGCGCCGTCATGACTTTAGAAAAAGGCTTGCGCGTCGGCGAACAAAATTCCCTGCTGCGCCTTGCGCTCGTGCGCGCATATCTCGCGACGGGACGCAAGGATGACGCGCGCAAACAATTGAACTTTATACTGCAAATGAAACCCTCGCCCGATTTTCTTCTGGAATACAAAGATGTAAACGCGCAAGCCCGCCAACTGCTCGCCACACGCTTTTCAAAATAACGGATTAGCCATCAAACAGTTTTGAGTTTTCAGTGTTCAGTAAAATAATAAGTTAGCCCGGTGCTCGAAACTTTCATAGAACTCTGACCACCGGCCACTGCTCTGCTCTTAGGCGCTCTCAAAGACATGTTCGATCTCGGCGGGCAGCGGTGAATGAAATTCTATGCGTTCGTTGTTCGTCGGATGATGAAATTTAATGTATGCGGCGTGCAAGCATAAACGCATCGAAACATTCGAGCCATACCATTCGTCGCCGATAATCGGATGGCCTTTGTGCGCGCAGTGTATGCGCAATTGATTCGTGCGTCCCGTCACAGGCTCTAACTCAACAAGCGTCAATTCATTTTTCCGCTTTAGCACGCGCAATCTGGTTTCGGCTGTTTTGCCGTTCTCCATCGCGCGCCAAAATGGTTGTCCTTCCGGGTCGCGTCCGATGGGCGCATCAATCACCGATTCGTCTTCAGCAACGATGCCGTGTACCAGCGCGAGGTAACGCTTTTCAACGAGCCGCCTGTGAAAGTGGCGAGAGAGAAGGCTTAGCGCGCGCTGGTTTTTGGCGATCAGCATCAAGCCGGAAGTCGCGCGGTCAAGCCTATGCACAAGTCCGGGACGCACCGTGGGCATCGCATTCGTCACGGCGAAATCAAACGTCTGCGACAGTGAACTGTCTTCCGCGATGAAGGTGTTTACAGCTACTGCTTCGATGCGCGATTGATTCAAGTGATAAGCGAGCGCGTTGAGAAGAGTGCCGCTCTTGACGTTGCGCGTCGGATGAACAAGCATCCCGGAAGGCTTGACGACAACCAGCACGTCTTGGTCTTCGTAAACGATTTCCAGCGGCAACGCTTCGGGCGTCATCGCCGTCGGCGCATCTTCGTCAAGCTGAATCTCTACGACATCTCCGGCTTCGAGATGCCTGCCCGCCCGCGCCGGATTATTGTTCACCACGCACGCATCCTGAGCGAGCAAAGTCGCAAGACGCATACGGCTTAACCATCCGACGCGTGCCGCAAGAAACACATCGAGTCTTTGATTCCTCGCTTCTTCTTCCACCTGAAAGCGCAAAGATTGTTTCATCGGCGGTTCTCTACGCAGCTGTTCTTCACTGTCATATTCTGTCTTCTGTGGCGTTCGCGTGAAGCGATAAAGAATGCTATTTCCCTTGGTGTTATGATTATAACCTCACGGCAGCGAAGTGCGCGGACTGAAATTCTCGGGAGAAACTCTTGAAAAATCCAAATAGGCCGACTAAGCCGACAAAGGAAGAACTGCTCGCGGCGAATGGAAGGATTGTGCCGGACGTGATCGCGCCGGATTTGCGCGTGCTTTTTTGTGGCATCAATCCGGGACTTTACACGGCGGTGACAGGCTATCATTTCGCGCGTCCAGGCAATCGCTTTTGGCCTGCGCTGTATGCTTCGGGTTTTACAAATCGCCTGCTCGCGCCTTTTGAAGAACTTGAATTATTAAAAAGCGGCTACGGCATCACGAATGTTGTCGCGCGTGCGACGGCGGCAGCAGCGGAATTGTCTGCGGCGGAGTTCATCGAAGGCGGAAAAATTCTTAAAAGAAAAGTGCGGCGACTCAAACCGAAGTTTCTAGCAATCTTAGGCATCGGCGCATACCGCACGGCGTTCAATCAACCCAAAGCTCGACTCGGCAGACAAAGCGAATCAATCGGCAACGCTGTTCTCTGGGCGTTGCCGAATCCGAGCGGCTTGAATGCGCATCACCAACCGAAGGATTTGGCGCGCATGTTCACTGAACTGCGGCTAGCAGTGGAAAACGAATGCGGTGAATAGCTCATCCCGCGCGATAACCGAGATGTTCGCTGAGAGCACCAAAGAAAACTTTGCCACAGAGACACGGAGGCACAGAGTAAAGTAGGCATAAAAGAGATTTTGAATTTGGCTTTAACCTTTTCTATCTCTGTGCCTCTGTGTCTCTGTGGCTAATCTTCCGGTTTTGTGAGACGTTCTAAGCTTCTTTGCGTGCGAGAAAAAATCTTCTGCCGGTGTGTTCCGTCAATCCTAAATCCTTCGCGGCGTCGTAGCTTGAAAGCTTCGTGAAGCCCGCCGTTTTGAGGGCGCGCGTGATCTGCCGCGCGGTGTAGCATCTTTCGTAAATAACAGTGTCGGCGCGTTGCCAGAGTTCGCCTGTGCGCTCGAACGTCGTGATGTCGTAACGCCCGATGCACTCTCTGCGATTGTATGTTCCGCGCAGAATGCAAGCGTTCGTGTCTTCGACAATCGCGTAGTAGTCCGCCCAGTGCTGCAAAAATGCCTGCTCCATATTCATGTCGAATAAAAAGAAACCGGCGGGCAGAAGTGCTTTGTGGACGTTGCGAAAAACCTGCGTCAATTCGTGAAGCGTCAGCACATGATTGAGGCTATCGAAGGTTGAAACGACGGCGTGATAAAGGGGCTTTGAATCGAAGCCGCGCGCATCCTCGAGCACGAAGCGCGCGGCGGGCGCGAGGCGGCGCGCACGACGCAGCATTTCCTTCGAACCGTCGAGACCCGTCACGTTAAAGCCGCGCTCCGCTAGTTTCGCCGCCGTGTAGCCCGTGCCGCAACAGAGGTCTAGCACGCGCGCTTTCTCCGGCAAATACGGCACAAGCAAGCGCTCGATGATCGTCCATAACTGCGGCGGGACTTCGCTGCTCCAATGCTTTTCATAAATCTGCGCGAACGCATCGTAGGCTGTGTAGCGTTCGGCTCGCTTATGTTGAGATATGGCGCGGCGCTTCATTCGTTTCTTCGATGGAAAATAGAAAACAGGCGGGGCGTGTGTTATGCGCTGTCGTTGTGGCGATGACGCGGCACGTCAACCACTAGAAAATCGCGCGCCATTTCTGTCTCACTAAAAACAGCGCGCGCCTGCTCTAGCAGATCATCGAAGGTAATAGATTGTCCGGCGGCATAGCGCGGGCTGAGATGCGTTAGAAGCAAGCGCCTTGCGTTGGCTTCGCGCGCAACTTGCGCGGCCATGCTCGCCGTCGAATGAAGACTGCGCGCTGCGAGGTCTTCATCTTCATTGGCGAAGGTCGCTTCGTGAATCAACGTATCAACGTCTCGCGCCAGCTCAATCGCGTTCTCGCAAAAGATCGTGTCCGTGCAGTAAGCGATGCTGCGTCCTTTGATAATCGGCGCGCAGAAATCCTGTCCATCGAATTCGCGCCCGTCGGAAAGTTTTATGCGCTCGCCGCGCTTGAGTTTGCCGTAGAGAGCCCCCGGCGGAATGCCTTCTGCGGCGGCCTTTGCGACATCGAATGCGCCGGGCTGATCCCGTTCTTCGACGCGGTAGCCGAAGGTTTCTATGCGATGCACGAGCGGCAAACAGCTTACCGTAAAATCATCGTCGGCAAAGATTGTTCCCGGCGCGACGAGGTGAACTTTCGTGCTATCGGAAAAACGGCTTCCGGTGCGGCGCGCCGATTCCTGCAAATACTCTTCGATCCCGGGCGGGGCGTAAATATGTATGCTTTGCGCCGCGCCCGCCATGCCGCAGGTGGCGAGAAGTCCCGGCAAGCCGAAGAGATGATCGCCGTGCAAATGAGTGATGAAGATACGCGAGATTTGACCGATCTTCACATCGCTGCGAAGGAGCTGATGCTGCGTCGCTTCGCCGCAATCAAAGAGCCACACTTCGGCGCGCTGCGGCAAACGCAAAGCGATACACGAAACATTTCGTGAGCGCGTCGGCACGCCCGCGCTTGTTCCTAGAAAAGTAAGCTGCATCACAAAGAATTAACACAACAGGCAAAACGAAAGTCCGAACAAAGAATATAGGCGGCGTGGCGAGCTATGGCTTTCTCGCAAAGATATACGCGCGCCGACTTTGATATTCTACGTCTTCAGGGTAAGGGTCTCTTTCTATCGCTTCCTCTAACTCGAAGCCTGCCGCCTTCAGATAATCCTTCACCTCTCCGGTTTCAAAGAAGAAAAAGTCTAAAGACACTTTCTTGCCCAACAACTCATCGAGATGCACGATTTCTTGTCCGATATGAAACGTGAGCAACAGCACTCCGTTCGGGCGCAGCACTCGCCTTAACTCCCGCAGAGCTTGAACGACTGACGGGCGCGGCAAATTGACGATGGCATAGAAAGCGGCGATGCCGCCGTAGGAATTATCCGCAACCTCGGCGAGAGCTAACATATCTCCCTGTTGAAAGGAAATATGCGGGTTCAACCTCTGCGCTTGCCGCACCATCTCCGGTGATAAATCAACGCCGCAAACCTCCCTTCCATGATCGTATAAATAGCGCGCCGTTTGTCCGGGGCCACAGCCCATGTCACAGATGACTCCAAGTCCGCCGACCTTTTCAGCCAACCAGTCCAGCATCTTCCGGTCAAATGGCTTTTTATCGAGTTCATCACGAAAGTGCCCGGCATAATCTTCTGCCACGCGGTCATAGCTGCTTTGCAAATCTTCGCTCATCGGCTCTGGCTTTCAATCGTTCTTATCAAAATATCCATACCATTCGAGAGGAGATTGTGTGTCTCTAATGGTTAAGTTCAAAATCTTGTCGGCGACCGGCTCGAAATTGTCGCTGTTGCTCATTAAGACGACGGCGATTTTCTTTTTCGGATAGGCGACGCAGTAATTTTGCCAGCCGTCAGTGTGTCCGGCGTGGAAAAGAGCCTGTCCGTCGGCGGTTTCAAATAATCCCCAGCCTAATCCCCATGAGAGCTTGATGTTTTTGTATTTGTTGTTAAAGCGATTGCGCAGCGGCCCGAAGCCTCTTTCGCTGGCGACTTCGATTTGCGGCGTCAACATTTCCATGAACGACTTTTTTGAAAGACCTTCTTTCTTCATCATCGCCATTACAAATTGAGCGTAATCGGTTGGCGTCGTAACCATCGAACCGGCGGCGCGGGAACTCGTCCTTTTCTGCGCGCCGATGAGAATTTCGTTTTTGTCGTAGCCGAAAGCGTAGTCGTTCTCAAAATCTTTTTGCCAAATCATCCCGCTCCGTTTCATGCCGAGCGGCTCGAAAACCATTTCTTTGACCGAATCTTCCAACTTTCGATTTGTATATTCTTCGACAACGAAGCCGAACAGATTCATTGCCTCGTTTGAATAATAAAATCGTGTTTTGGGCGGAGCGATAATGCTTAATTTGTCGTTATAAAGTTGTCGCAAAATTGGCAAGCCCGAACTGTGGCTCAAAATCATCCGCGCCGTTATCCGTTCAAAATCCTTCTCGCCCGCTAACTCTTTCCATTTCTCATACTCGCCGATTGGCTTTTTAAGATATGTGTAAATCGGTTTGTCCAAATCGAAAATCTTTTTCTCGACCAATTTCAAAAAAGCGTAGGCAAATAACGGCTTGGTAAAAGACGCGGCATAGAACACCGTTTCAGCATCGTTTTTCCGGTTCGTCCGTTTGTCTTTCACGCCGAAGGAATTTTGGTAAACAATCCGGTTATCGTTAATAACAACCATGGACAAACCGGTAATTCTAGCATCGCTTACAATTTGCTGTATTTCGGGAGTCAGCTTTTCCACCGAAATCTTCGAGTCATCAATCCTCCTGATTTGTTTTGAACTTTGACCAAAGCAGATGCCCGCGCCAACGTTCATCAAAAAAGAGCTTAGCGTTATCAAGCAAAGTGATTTCATAGTCAAAGTAATTTTCATACTTTCTTTCACGACAATTTGCGATTGATTTTTGAACTAAAAATCAATCGCAACAACTTCAACGCCTTTCCAAAACGCGACGTGATTTTTAATCCGTTCGGCTTCCGGTGCCGCCGCGAATACAACGCCGATATAGCCAAGTCTCGCGGGTGAAAGTCGCGCTGATTCGGGGTCGGGTGTATGTCGTTGTTACGTGCGCCTCGTATTTAAGATTCTTCTTACGGCCATGTCTTCTCATTCGGATACTTCGTTTCATACTGTCGCTTTAGCCGTATCTCTTGAGGAAATGTCTCGTACCAACTGAAAGGGACGTAATACCAAACGTGTGGGTCTTCGCCGTATGCCCAAACGGTAACCTTAGAGCCAAAACCATATCCGTGGGGTAAATTAACTATCTCTCTAGCGACGCTAGGCACAAACCGGAGAAGCGACATTCGCTCTGTGCGCTTCGGGAAAGAGGCGTAGCCGTTTTCGTCAGCTTTAGATAACTCTTCATACCCTTTAGAACCTATCACACGATATTCCCACTTTTGCTTAACAATAGCTCCCGGCGCAAGATTCCCTAACTCGTCTAAAATACGCACTCTAATCGCAGGTACTACGACGACCTGTTTCCAAGGATAAAGAAAGAGCACAGCCAATATAACGATACTCAATCCTAGGAATAGTTTTCGTCTGACCTTCATACGACTCGGGTTGCTATAAGAAGCACATAACTCATCATTATACGGTGTTGCTCGCGCGTCCCATGCTTTTTACAGCGAGAGTCTCTTTCTCAATCTTTATTAAAAGAGCGCGCTGTTGTTGTTGCCGCCGAGCATGGCGTTGCGGACGAGTGGAATCGGCGGGCCGCCGTACTTGAGAAATTGGTCGTGGAAGTCCTTCCACGCATTGCGCCCGCCGCGCGAGGCAGTCCAATCTTCGCGTAGCTTTTTAATCATCAACTTGCCCATCGTGTAATTAAGGTAAGCGGGATCGAACGTGCCGCGCTCGGCCTGTTGCTGCGAGTTGCCAGCGTCCTGATAGCCTTCTTCCAGAAACATCTTTTCGGAATCGGAGACTGACATGCCTTTGGTGTGCATACGGATGGCGGACAGAAAACGCACGTTGCGCAGAAGCGCTTCGAGCAGTTGGCCGATGTGAGTTTCCGGGTCGCCATTGCCGAGGCCAGCGTCATACATCATTTCTTCCGTGTAGTGCGCCCAGCCTTCGGCGAACGCATAGCCGACGAAGACCTGCCCGAATTTCGAGGGCGAGCGATTCGCGTGCAGGAATTGCAGAAAGTGCCCGGGCCAGACTTCGTGCGCCGATGTGAACAGCAAACTTCCTTTGCCGGGAACGTATTCATCGCGCTTTTCCTTTGACCACGAAGGGTCTGGCGGCGAAATATAATAAGTGGACGCCAAGCCTTTTTCGTAGGGGCCGGGAATGTTGATGTAAGCGAAGTTCCAGCGCTTGTAGGGCGGCGCTTCCGCGACCTTCGCTTCTTCCGTGCCGGGAATCGTGACGAGATTCTTTTCGACGATGAATGCTTTGAGATCGTTGAGTTGAGTGCGAGCGGCATCGACGACGCTCGCGCCCTGCGGCTTTTGCGCCTGCGCTTTGGCGATGCACTGCTGAATCGTCTGGCCTTGCGCGTAAGCGTTGCACGCATCACGCAGCGCGGCGAGGTTGCGATCCATATCCTTGCGCCCGATTTCTTCCAATTGATCGAGCGGCACATCGACGCGTTCCGTCGCCTTCAACATTTCGCGGAACTTGTCCGGCCCAAGCGCAAAGTTATCCGTTGCGCTCGCTTCCTGCGAGCCGAGCCATGAGTCGAAATCCTTCATTGCTTTAATCGCCGCATCGTTGGCCGTGCGAAAATCGTTTTGCAAATTTTGATCGCTTACGGATTGAAAAACGGCTGGCACGTCTTTCGAGTAAAAATCCGCGAGGCCGCCGATGCTCGTGCGCCCGATCTTCACGTAAGTGCGCGGCAAGGGCAGGCGCAGATTGCTGCGAATCTGTTGCAGCGCAGTCGGGACATTTTTCGCGTAAGTGGTATAGGCGCGAAGGCGCGTGTCGAGCGGCGCGTATTCGCGAGAGACGTAAACATCCGGGTCAATCGAATCCGCGTAGAAGAATGGATTTTTGTGCGGCCAGTCAGCCGATTCCATCCAGAACAAATCTTTATCAATCTGCGCGACCAAGTAATCACGCTCGAAGCGCGTGCGTTCGTCTAGAGATGCGGCGTCGAATTTCATCGCGCGGTCACGCTCCGAATGCAGGCGCGCGATTTCACGCTTGATGCCTTCGTCGCTCCAATCAGGAAGCTTGCCGTCGAATTCGTGGCGTCCGGCGAGCACGCCCGCGTCCGGGTGCGCTGTGAAATAATTGTTTAGAAACTCGTTGACGTAAGCATCCCACTGCGCCGTGTTCGGCGAGGCGGCGGCCTGCGGCGCGTTCTGTGTCGCCGGTTGCTGCTGCTGGCAAGCGACGAATAGCAAGAGCAAAGCGATGGAAAGTATGTGGACGATCATCGTGGACTTCGGGCGCGGCGACTTGGTCATTATGTTGTTCCTTTGCGGCAATTTGATTGACTATAACTGAAGGCAATGCTGATTCGAGACGCTCACATTATCACATTTCAGCCACGGGTAAACGGCAATTCGCGGCCTTCGGCGATGTGAATGGCAACGCTGTGGCGAAATGCAATTCCAACGTCGAGCGTTTATAATGAACGATTCACAAAGTGGACTTATCTTAACCTCTTTGACATACTAATTCGCATTCCTTGGAGCATACTTTTACGATGATTAATTTCGAGACGACGCCCGAACACTACCACCACTGGCAGCTAAAGATAGATGGAAAGATAGCCACGCTTTCGATGGACGTGCAGGAAGACCAGACGCTTGCCGAAGGCTATAAACTAAAACTCAATTCCTACGATCTGGGCGTCGATATTGAATTGGCGGACGCCGTACAGCGCCTGCGCTTCGAGCACCCGGAAGTCAAAGTCGTCGTCATCACAAGCCTCAAACCGAGAATCTTCTGTGCGGGCGCAAACATTTATATGCTTGGCACATCGTCGCACGCCTTCAAAGTAAACTTTTGCAAGTTCACGAACGAAACGCGCTGCGCGATTGAAGACGCCTCGCACAATTCAGAGCAGCGATACGTCGCGGCCTTGAACGGCACGGCTTCGGGCGGCGGTTACGAACTAGCGATTAGCTGCGATGAAATTTTTTTAGTCGATGATGGTAATTCGTCTGTCTCGCTGCCGGAAGTTCCGCTTCTCGGCGTGCTGCCGGGAACGGGCGGGTTAACAAGGCTCGTTGACAAACGCAAAGTGCGCCGTGACCGCGCCGACGTGTTCTCCACACTCGCGGAAGGTCTCAAAGGCAAGCGCGCCAAAGAGTGGGGCTTGATTGATGATTCTTTTCCGACAAGCAAATTTCAGGAATCAGTCGCCGCGCATGTTCAAACGCTCGCGTCTGCCAAAGGTGAAAAGAAAGCCGAACAAGGCATTAAGTTGAATGCGCTGCAAGTCGAAATTACAAAGGACGGGCGCGAGTACAAATACGTGACGGTGAAATTGCACCGCGACGAGCGCTATGCGAATTTAACCATAAGCGCGCCCGACGCGGATTTGCCGACAACAACGGATGAGATTGAACAACTCGGCGATGCTTACTGGCCTTTGCAAGCTTACCGCGAATTGGACGACGCGCTTCTGCATCTGCGCGTCAACGAATTAGAAATCGGGCTTGTTTGTCTTCGCACGACGGGCGACATCGACAAGGTTTTATCCGTTGACGAAACTCTGGCGGCGAATCGTGACAACTGGCTTGTCCGCGAAATCATCTTATACATGGCGCGCGTTCTGCGCAGGCTCGATTTAACCGCTAAAAGCTTTTTCGCATTGATTGAGCCGGGCAGTTGCTTTGCCGGTAATTTGCTGGAACTCGCTCTCTGCGCCGACCGCACGTTTATGCTCAACGACCCGAACGAAAAAATCGAATTAGCGACAAGCGAATTGAACGCGGGCGCTTTTCCGATGAGCAACGGCTTGACGCGCCTTCACTCGCGCTTTCTCGCAACGCCGGAAAAAGTCGAAGAAGTGCTCGAAGAAAAACGCTTTGATACAGAAGCCGCAGACGAAGCCGGACTCGTGACCTTCGCGCCCGACGATCTCGATTGGGATGAAGAAATTCGCGTCGCCATCGAAGAACGCACGTCGCTTTCGCCAGACGCGCTGACAGGCATGGAAGCTTCCTTGAGATTCGCCGGGCCGGAAACAATGGACACAAAAATATATGGACGCCTGACCGCATGGCAAAACTGGATTTTCCAGCGCCCGAACGCCGTCGGCGAACACGGCGCGCTCACCAACTACGGCAAGCCCACACAATCGAAATTCGACTACAGGAGAACGTAAGTTTTATGAGTATGGATTTATACGAACGCATACCGAACAACGTCAATCTTTCCGGCGACAAGCGGCTGCAACGCGCGCTTGAAAAGTGGCTGCCGAATTATCTCAATTGGTGGCGCGACATGGGGCCGGATGGTTTTCAAGACAAGGAAGTTTACCTGCGCACGGCGATCAGCGTTGATGCTTCCGGCTGGGCGAATTTCGATTACATCAAGATGCCGGATTATCGTTGGGGAATCTTTCTGAAGCCCGCCGAACAGGATGCAAAAGTCGGCTTCGGTGACAACTACAGGCAGCCAGCGTATCAGGAAGTGCCCGGCGAATTTCGCAATAGCTTGCGCCGCATCATCGTCACGCAGGGCGACACGGAACCCGCTTCCGTCGAACAACAACGCGAACTCGGCAAAACGTGCCCGTCGCTCTACGACATGCGCAATCTGTTTCAAGTCAACGTCGAAGAAGGCCGCCATTTGTGGGCGATGGTTTATTTGCTTCATCGCTATTTCGGGCGCGACGGGCGCGACGAAGCAGAGGAATTGTTGCACCGTTCGAGCGGAAGCCCGGACAAGCCGCGCATTCTCGAAGCCTTCAACCAGCCATGCGACGATTGGCTCAACTTTTTCTGCTTTACGATGTTCACAGACCGCGACGGCAAGTATCAATTATCCGCGCTCGCCGAATCAGGCTTCGAGCCGCTCGCGCGCACATGCCAATTCATGTTGACGGAAGAAGCGCATCATTTATTCGTCGGCGAAACGGGCATCGGGCGCGTCGTCAAACGCACGGCGCAGTTGATGAAGGAAAGCAAACGCGGTGATGCGCGCGAACTCGGCGGCATACCTTTAGACATTCTGCAAAAGCACATCAATTTCTGGCTCAGCTATTCACTCGATCTCTTCGGCAGCGAAATCTCTTCTAACTCCGCAGACTTCTTCGCCGCAGGGTTAAAGGGACGCTATCAAGAGCAAAAGAAATATGAGGATCACGTCATTGCCGATGCCAACTTTCAATTGATGGTCGTCGAAGACGGGCGCTTGAGCGAGCGTGATGTGCCGATGCGTAACGCGCTCAACGAAGTGCTGCGCGGCGATTATGTGCGCGACTGCGAACGCGCGATGGTGCGCTGGAATTCTTATCTCGAAGAAGCGGGCATGAGCGAGCGCTTGTATTTGCCGAGCACGCGCTTTCAACGCCACGTCGGAGAATACGCCGGGCATAGCTTCGACGTTCACGGCGAACTTATCTCGAAGGAAGAATTCGAGAATCGCCGCGATGAATGGCTGCCGACCATCGCCGACCGCGAATATGTGAGTAGCCTGATGCACCCTGTAACGGAACCCGGCCAGATCGCCAACTGGATCGCGCCGCCCACCTCCGGCATCAAAGGCAAACCGTTCGAGTTTGAGTACGTGCGTTTGTAGAAAACAACGAAACGGCATCGTCGCTGGCTGCCATGCTCAATGCTAAAGTTTTCAAACGCATCGCTCACACAAGCTTAATTGATAAAATGAAAACGGCTACCATTTTACGGTAGCCGTTTTCGCTTGCAGTTCCTTCCGTACCGCTCACTGGATCATTGATTGCCGCCAGCGGGTTTCACAACTATGGCCGGAATGTTTTGATCGCGCACGAGTTGATTGAATGCGGTCAGCTCTGTGCGCATGATTTGATTGAGAGCTTGTAGTTGCCCGTTGATCTGGCCTGTCACTTCGTCATAGACAACGTAGGTTTGCGCGGTCGGCGCGGCGTCGGCACTTGAGGCGACTTCGGCGAGCGCGGCGAGGCGATTGTTGAGCCGGATCGGATAATTGAGCGGGTCTTGGCTGCTCTGGTTTTTCGTTTGGTAAAGCTGTTCTTCAATCGTCGTTAGCTTCGCATTGAGAGCTTTCGCGGCGTCGGCGATGACGCGCGCGTTCGGCTGTCCCTGCACGCGCTTGACGAGGTCATCTGTTTGCTTGCGCACGTTGCGTATTTCGAGAATCGCGTTGTGCGTCTCCGTCAGCTTGTCACGAATCTTTAAGAGCAACTCCGCTTGCTTGGCGAAATCTTCCGGCGTTGTCGCAAGGCGCGGGTCTTTCTTTACCAGAAAGCTTTGCGTCGTCGTTTGATTGTTGACGGTCAAACGAACTTGATAAGCGCCGGGCGCGATGCGGGGGCCGCGCACGTCGCCCGCCCAGAGAATGAGGCCGGGAAAGCGTGTTGCGTCCTGATAACGCATGTCCCACACAAAGCGATTGAGTCCGGCATCAATTGACACGCGGCTGGCGCGTCCTTCTTCTGGCGCGGCCTGCACTTCCTCGCCTGAAGGCGCTTGCGGTTGATCGGGCGGCGTCTGCGTGGGAGCGCCCGTGCCAGGTACTTGCGATGGTTGCTGCTGCTGCGGTGTGCCTTGTGGTGTTGATGATTGCCCTTCCTGCGTACCCTGTGCTGCTGTTTGCGATTGTGCGTCCGGCGTGGCTTGCGGCTGTGCATCGGCGCGCACACTCGGCTTTGTTTCCGTCGCGCGGCTCGTGTATTTCTTTATCAGCTTGCCGCTTGGATCGAGAAATTCGAGCGTCACGGGCGTTGTCGGCTTGTTCTTCAGGTAATAATAAACACTCACGCCGTTCGGCGGATTCTTGCCGAGTGCAATGTTCGGCGGAAGCTCAAAATTGCCGCCCGGCAAGCGATACGTGTCTTCGGGTTTGAGTAGAAACGCATTGCCCGCGTTTGCTGCGTCAGGCATCTGTTGAAGCACCGCGAGGTCATCGAGAACCCAGAAGGCGCGTCCCTGTGTCGCGGCGACGAGGTCGCGCTCGCCTTTGTGGACGATCAAATCCGTGATCGGCACGACGGGCAAATTCAGTTGCAGCGATTGCCATTTCTCGCCGTCGTTAAAGGAAACATACATGCCTGTTTCCGTGCCAGCATAAAGCAATCCGCGACGGTTCGGGTCTTCGCGGACGACGCGCGTGAAGGCGTTATCGGGAATGCCGCCGGTAATCTTGCGCCATGTTTTGCCGTAGTCCGTCGTCTTGTATAGGTACGGGCGATAGTCGTCCCACTTGTACATCGTCGCGGCAACATACGCCGTGCCCGCTTCAAATGGCGACGCGTCAATCGAGTTGATTTGAATGAAATCGGGAATGCCTTTCGGCGTGACGTTCTCCCAATTTTTTCCGCCGTCGCGCGTGACATGCACGAGGCCGTCATCCGAGCCTGTCCAGATTGTGCCGGGCTGCACGGGCGATTCCATCACTGTGAAGATCGTGTCGTAGTATTCAATGCTCGTGTTGTCTTTCGTGATTGCGCCGCCCGCCGCAAGTTGTTTCGATTTGTCGTTCCGGGTTAAATCGGGGCTAATTACTTCCCAACTCTGGCCTTGATTCGTTGATTTGAAAAGCACGTTCGCGCCTGCGTAAAGCGTTTCCGGGTCATGCGGCGAAAAGAGAATCGGGAAGTTCCATTGAAAGCGATATTTCAAATCAATCGCGCCGTGTCCCATCGGATTATCCGGGTACGGCGTGACGCTGCGCAGTTGCCCCGTGTGATGATCGTAACGCGTGATGAGGCCGCCGTAAGAGCCTGCGAAAACGATGTCGGAATCCTTCGGGTACGGCGCAATCCAGCCTGATTCGCCGCCGCCCACGTCGTACCAATCCTGACGGCTGATGCCAGCGTCCGTTGTGCGGCTTGCGATTTTGACAGTCGAGTTGTCCTGCTGCGCGCCGTAGATGTGATACGGAAAATCGTTGTCGAGCGCGACGCGATAAAACTGCGCTGTCGGCTGATTGTCTTCCGTCGTCCAAGTCTTACCGGCGTTCTGCGAAACATTCGCGCCGCCGTCGTTCGATTCGATCATGCGCGCGGCATCGTTCGGCGCAATCCACAAATCGTGATTATCACCGTGCGGCACGGAGATTGGAGTGAAAGTTTTGCCCGCGTCGTTCGATTTATAAAAGCCCGTGTTCAAGGCGTAGACGGTGTCGGCGTTTTGCGGATCAGCGTAGATGCGCGTGTAATACCATGCGCGCTGGCGAAGTTTGCGTTCGTCGTTAATTTTCGTCCAGGACTTTCCGCCGTTGTCGGAGCGAAACACGCCGCCGTCTTCGGCTTCGACGAGCGCCCATAATCTTTCAGGATTGACGGGCGAAACAGTAATGCCGATGTTGCCGATCAAGCCTTGCGGCAAGCCCGGATTGCGCGTAAGTTCCGTCCACGTATCCCCGCCGTCCGTCGATTTGAAAAGTCCCGAACCTGCGCCGCCGCTCTCGAACGTGTAAGGCTTGCGGTTGACCTCCCAGAGGCCAGCGTAGAGCGTGTTGGGATTCGTCGGATCGAGAATCAAATCAATCGCGCCCGCTTTGTCGCTGCGGTAAAGAATCTTCTGCCAACTTTTTCCGCCGTCCTTCGAGCGAAAAATTCCGCGCTCCGTGTTCGGCGACCAAACGTGCCCGAGCGCCGCGACATACACGATGTCGGGGTTGCGCGGATGCACACGCACGCGCGCAATCTGTCGGGTGTCACCAAGCCCGATGTGCTTCCAAGTCTTGCCTGCATCGAGGGATTTATACATGCCGTCGCCGTGCGAAACGTTGCCGCGCAGAGGCGATTCGCCCATCCCGACATACACGACGTTCGGATCACTGTCGCAGACGCCGATAGCGCCGACGGAACCTGTCTTAAAGGAATTATCCGAGACGGGCTGCCAATTCCCGCCGCCATCCGTCGTCTTCCACACGCCGCCGCCCGTCGCGCCGAAATAGTAAACAAAGGGTTGCGAAGCGACGCCCGCCACCGCCGTCACGCGCCCGCCGCGAAAGGGGCCGATTTCGCGCCATTGCAGTGCTTTGAAAAGACTTTGATCGAAGCCGCGCGTTGATGATCCTTGCGTGGAAGTGTCTTCGGATTGAGTTGTTTGTTTACGCTGCCGTTTCTGCGCAGATGCTGTCGGATGCCAGACAAAGTTGATCGTCAAGGCTAACGCGGGCAACAGCAGCCACGCGGCGAAGGCGCGGCGGCGAATAAGTTTCATGCTCATCGAACTGATGACTCCTCTGTTTCGATTGCGGTTCCGGTTGTAGTAAATTAAGAACGGATTGCGCGCACGCTCGCACGAACGACTGTGCGAAGATTCCGGCACGCATTTAAGGTACGGAAAGCTTTATCAGCGAGCGATTATATCCGCTGGAAGGCTCATTAAAAAGCGTCCGGCGAAAATTAGTGTTTTGTCAGATTAGTTTTTTTGAATTGCCTTCAGCTTTAGCTGGAGGATAAGAGCCAGCACACTATTGGCTTTAGCCAAATCGGTTCGGCTAAAGCCAATCAATCTGTTGCCAAGCCTGTCCACTAGCCGAAGCTAGTGGCAATTCATTAAATCTTAAAACTTAAATTACACAGCACTAGCCAACTCGAAGGTCGAAAAACAAGATGCCGATCAACAATGTCCGCACATTTAGAGATTCGCGCGCGCGCTTCATTCGCGCGAAAAACATCAAGCACAAATTCGTCATCTGCCGTTTACTGCTGCTCGCGCTCTTGACGATAGGCTGTCCTCAACTGCTTCGCGCCGCAGACAATCCGGCGACTGTTCAGTACAGCGTTTCGATTCCTGATCCGTCGAAACACGTCTTTCATATTTCGATGGAGATTAAAAAGCCTTCGAGCGTTTCCTTTGATGTCAAGATGCCCATCTGGATGCAGGCCGTTTATGAACTGCAAACTTACGGCGAGCAAGTACAGGCGATCAAAGCGCACAACGAAGCGGGCGCGGCAATTGAATTAACAAGCGTCAACGATCATACATGGCGATTGAAACTCAATCAGCTAGAGCCTGTCATCATCGAATACGATCTGGACGTGGGCGATAAGCACAAGCTGTTCGGCAAAAGTTATCTTGAAAAGCAAACGGCGCTTTTACACGGCGGCTCATCCCTGCTCTACGTCCAGACGGAGCGCCGCAAACCCGTGAGCATCAATTTCAAACTGCCCGCCGGATGGTCTTCCGCCGCCGCGCTTGACGGCGATGCGCATACGACAGCCGCCGCAGCGACGACAACTGATGCCGTTACTTACACGGCGCGCGACTACGACGAATTGACCGATAGCCCGATTATGCTCGGCTCATTCAAGCGCACGGATTTCAACGTCGCGGGCATTCCCTTCTCCATCGTCATAGACACACGCATTCATCATAACAACGCGGAGATAATCGAATCCGCGCAGAAAATCGCCGCGCGCGAGATCGGGTTTTTCGGCGGCGCGCCGTTTAATCGTTATCTCTTTTTTTATTATTCGACGAAGGACACGTCTGGCGCTGGCCTGCCCGCCTCTATGGTCGGCATAGAGCATTTGAAATCCACGCTTATCACAGTCGATCCGGGTTTCGACACGTCGCCGCGCTCGACTTTTGCTTACCGCGAAGTAACGGCGCACGAACTTTTTCACGCGTGGAATGTGAAAGCGATTCGCCCCGCCGCGCTCGATTATCCTGATTTCGACAAAGCGCCCGTCGTGCGTTCCCTGTGGCTCTTGGAAGGCTTTACGGAATACTACGCGCAGAAATTTCTCGCGCAGCTTTTCGGCGACGAGAAACACGAACAGTTTTATAAACAGATCAATGAAGACTTGTTCGCCGCAGAGTTGCCCGTCAGCCTTCAGCAACTCAGCTTGCAATCGCCGACGGAATCCATCGACGATTTTTCGCTGCTTTACTCGAAGGGCACGACGGCAGGTTTGCTGCTCGATTTGAAGATGCGCCAATTGACGAAAAACGCGCGCGGCCTAGACGATTTTATGCGCGCTCTCTGGACGCGTTACGGACGAACGCGCGCCGCCTACGATGAGAATGCGCTGCTCAAGTTGCTCAACGACACGGCGCAAAATGATTTGAGCGACTTTTATCGCAAATACATTGTCGGCATCAGCCCGTTGCCGCTAAGCGAATATTTGCAGCTCGGCGGCTGGACGCTCAAAGGCCAGAAAATTAAATCTCCCTTTATGGATTTTGCGGTGGCGAAGAATGTCGTGATGGATGTCGCGGCAAACGGCAACGCCGAATTATCCGGCATCCGGCTTAGAGATAAAATCATCGCCGTTGACGGCACAGCGCTCGACGAGCAAAACATCTTCGGCAAGCTCGTCGCTAAGCGCGGCGTCGGCGCAAAGCACACATTCACGATTGAACGCGTAGGCCAACGCGAGGAAATTCCTTTCAAGTATGAAACGACGCTTATTAGGAATCCGACAATTGCGGAGTTGCCCGACGCGACGCCCGAACAACTCGCCACGCGCCGCGCAGTGCTTTCACAAACCAACGCCGCGCCCGCTTCCGCACAGTCAAATGGCAGCAATTAAGCGGCAAGACATATAATGAGCGTTCGATGGCTTCGCTTACGGAAAGTCCAACAGTTTAATGAACCATGACGTTTGAAGAATTGAATACCGAGTTACAAAAGCTCGTTGGCGAAAAGGTTTCTTTCGTGCGTGTCGCCGCCAATAGCATTATCATCTACTTCTTTGGTGCGCCGGGTGATGATAGTGTTATCAGCGTGTTTATTGACCCAACTTGGCGATTCCAAAGGCAAGGGAAAGTTGTCATCGGCAGCTATGATTTACAGATAGATGAATCTGATTTCACGTCGAAAGAAGAATACCAAAGAGAGTTCCATCGGTTATCTTCACTTCCGAGCAGTCTTGAAGGCTCGAAATTGGAAAGCGTTGAGATTGATTTTGAGTCGTCAGATATTTCTATGAAATTTTCTGGTGGTCAGGTTCTGCGTAACTTTGCGAACAGTGCATTTGACGATAAAGATTGGACATACCATAATGCTCCTAAAGGTATAAGAGCGTATGTTTCGCCCTTGGGTATCAGGCTGCGAAGCAAGAAGGGGTAAGAAGCCTCTTTGCCCCAACGCGCTATCGAACAAGTCCTTGCAGCCGCCCGCCGCCGGTCAATTCGGGCGTTTGGCTTTGCTTGTGCGTTAAATAAAAGCAGAGTGCTTATGAAACTCATAGGCACTCTGCTTTGTGTTTGGAATGATCGTTTATCGCGTCCGGCGTTTAGCTGGCTGCTGATGCGCGGCTCATCGCTTGTTGAAAAAGCGCGGGCGCGCTCTGCTCGATCTTTTGCGCGGTCTGTTCTTCCTGCTGCAAGTTTTGCTGAAGCAGTTGCACTATTTCAGTTTGCCCCATTTGCTCTGCGCCGGTAATCAGCATTCGGTACGAAGCGATTTCGTAGTGCTCGACCTTCGAGCAGCTTCCGCCGATAGCCAGATCGACGAGCGCCGGAACACCCGACACTTCGCCGAGCAGCGAGTCGCCTTCGCTGACGAGACCTGCGGCGGCGGCGCATTTCTCGCGCTCGGCGCTTTCGCCGAGCACTTCAAAGACTTGCTCTAAAACTTTGATCTGCTGTTCGGTCTCCGTGATGTGCTGTTCGAGCAGCGCTTTGACGGTAGACGCATTGGCCTGCGTCAGCATTTCCTGCTGCGCCTTGAGAAAGCGGTGCTCGGCGTCGTAAATGTCGCCCAGCCCGTGCAAAAACTTTTCCTGTAAAGTCTTAATCGCCATGATGATTCTCCCTTGAATTTTTTTCTTGTTATCGAGCGGCGGCGGCGACGATAGCTTGCCTCAACGCCGCTCTTACATTGGTGCGTCGCATGTAAGTCGCAGGATACACGAAAGCGGGCGCGGCAATAATTCGAGAGTGTTGCGGTTGTCGTTAGAATTTGTCGCGCCGCGTTAGAGAACGGCGTTTTTTAGAGTGCGCTTTTGTGAAGCAACGCGCTCAATTCCGGGTCGAGGGCGAGCAAGGCTTTGAAGGTCACGCGCTGGCCTAAATGTTCTTCGTCCACATCGTCGTCCGCATCGTCCGAATCATCATCGAGCGCGCGCGCAAGTTGCTTTGCCGCAGTTTCTTCGTTTGTCGCGGAAGATCGAATGAGGCGCTTGAGCGTTTGCTCGCCGACGAAATCGCACGCGAGGTCTTCCTTCTGCGACTCTGCCGGAGAGACACCGGCAAGGCGCTCCACTCTTTGCGCAACTCGTTCGACAAATGCGTTGAGGTTGCCGCCGCGCGCGGCGACGTGCGTTAGTTCATGGCCGAGCAGCAGCATTGTTTCCGCGTCAGTCGTTAAATCCCGCGCGTAGCTTGTCCCGACGCGAATTTCCGTCGGCTCGTCGTCATTTACTTCCGCCTTGTCTCCCAGATTTTCGTCAAGCACAATCGTTTGCACTTCTTCGATATGGCGCGCGGCGGTTCTTATTTCGGCAGGCTCTATGCGATAGTCGGCGGCTAATGCCTGTAGCGATTCGAGCGTCAGGCGGCGCGCGAGCGGCAAAAGTTTCTCGACGTTTTTGATGCCGAGTTCAGCTTGCGAAGTGTATGCGGGCAACGAATTCGCGGAACGCGCGGCGAGTCGATGCGTCGTTTGACGATTATCCTCTACGCTGTAGAAAAGAATGAACAAGGCGCACGCGATCGCCGTCAATAAGGAGATGGCGAGATGCTTTCGGCTTGAATTTTCGAGGAACATTTCGTGCTTCTTTTCGTCCGCCTAACTAATGCTGCTTCTCGTAGAACTTTACCGGAACGCTCTAAAGTCCCATTGATTCGCGCACATACTTCGGCGAAGGCGAGCCGTAGGAAAGCATCTTGTCGTGCATTTGTTTGAGATCGACGCGCCCTTTCATTTTCGCTTCGTAGGCGCGGCGAATGTCCGTCACTTCGACGCTGCCGACGTAGTAAGTGGAAAGCTGCGTCGAAGAAAGCTGGGCGCGCCGCCACTTGCCCGCCGCTTCGCCTTCTTCCTGAAATCCTTCGTTCATCATAAAAGCGACGGCTTCTTTTTCGGTCATGCCAGCGGTGTGAATTTTCTGGTCGATGATCGCGTTGACGATCACGCGCAGTTTCATTTTCAGTTGTTGGAGGCGAACTTCCGCGCCGCCGTAGCCTTGCTCGCCCATTAAATTTTCGGCGTAAACAGCCCAGCCTTCGACAAACGAGCCGCTGCGAAAGATGGAGCGAATCTTTGTCGGCGCGGTGAATTTGTTGGCGTGCGCGATCTGCAAATAATGGCCGGGCATCGCTTCGTGAATCGTCAAATCCTGCACGAAATAATCGTTGTACTCGCGGAAGAAGGAAGCGACGCGCGCCGGACTCCAATCCTTCGGCGTCGGCGAGATGGCGTAGAAGGTTTCGCCGCCGCGATCGAGCGGCCCGGCGGCATCGCAGAAGGCCACCGCCACGCCGCGCGCGTATTCCGGCATCACGATGGTTTTGACAGGCTCCGTCGGCACCGTAACGAGATTATGCGCGCGCACAAATTCGGTTGTCGCCTGCAAATCCTGATTCGCCAGCGCAACGATGGTGTCGTTTGTCGGATGCGATTCCGAGAGCTTATCGAGCACTGCTTTAATGACAAGTTTTTTGTTTGCGAGCGCGACGGAATTGCTTGCTGCCTGCGGGAAATATTTTTTATAGAACGGCAAGGCGATTTCATACATCCGGTTCTGCGTCGTCTTCAAATCCGCTTCGCCGCGATTGAGTATTTCTTCTTTCGAGAGATCGGAATCGAGCGCGTAGCGCAGCTTGCGGCGAAACTTCACATCGCCGAGACGAAAATCGCCGTTGGAGCGTGGCAGCAAATCCTTCTCCAGCCACACGCCGTAATCTTCGAGCGCTTTGATTGTTTCCCTTTGCACAGGCGCGAGTTCGGCTTTCATGTCGGGCGCTTGATTGATGAATGTTTGCAGTTCGTCGCGGACGAGGCTGATGCTGCCTTTGTTTTGCGCGATGGCTGTTTCCGTGTAAACGCGCGGCGGATTTTTCAAATTCAACTTCGCCTGTTCGAGCACCGTCGGAATAAGTTGCAGGCGCGCTTTGACGTTGAGCAAACGATTTTTCAGCGGAGCGAAATCGCGCGACACCAGCGCGTAAACGGCTCCGCCCGCGTTGTAGCGCAGCGGATTCCATTCGTATTCGCGCAGTTCGTCGATCTGAAAAATATTGTATTCGAGTTGCGTGCGCATGATTCTGTAATCGACGCTGTTGACGGAATTGAGCCGCGCGGCGGGAATCGCGTCGAGCGCCTTCAAATACTCCTGCGTGAGCTTGCGGTCGCGCCCGACGCCCGCGAGACTGTAATCGTCGAGCCGGTTGTCATAGCAATGATCGCCGAGGCTCGTCGCCGTCTCCGGACTCATCAAGAGCAGTTGTTCGATGTACTTGTTTGCCAGCTTCTCAAATTTCGCGTCGGAGTTTTGATCCGAAAGGTTGTGCGCGGAAACGATCATAATTGATGAAAGCAGCGTCAGAAGTGCAATGGAAACGAGAAGCGTGCGTCGCATAGGGTGAAAATCCTTTGGTGATGTCGGCCTGTATTTTCGTCTGCAAACGGGGAGCGAATCTATTATAAGGAAATGTCGGGCGCGGCGCGATGAGGGATGAATAAAATATTGCGATCAGCGCTCTAAATAAAATCAGGCGGCATCGCTTCATCGCGGCGCGCATCATTCATCATTTGCCTTCGCATGTATTACTATACCGCCGCCGCGCGGAAACCGAAAACCGTGCGCCACAGGGAAAGCGCAAACAATTCAATCAAAATAAGGATTCAGGCTGATGTACACAGATAAAAGTCGCAGAAAATTCTTGGGCAACGCCGCACTGATCGGCATCACCGCAACAATGCTTAAAGCCAATTCGTCCGGCGAAGCATTCGCGCGAAACAAACCGCCGCAAGTCGCTTTATCGGCGGGAAGCACGGAGCATACGGCGCAAAGTAAACGAGCGGGCTTTGCCATTCACGGCGGCGCGGGCACGATCCTGAAAAGCTCTATGACGCCGGAACTCGAAAGAGAATACCGCGCTCGCCTGACCGAAGCGTTAATGAAGGGCTACGGCGTTTTGAACGCGAATGGCAGCAGCCTCGATGCGGTTGAGGCGGCGATCAGGATCATGGAAGATTCGCCGCTCTTTAATGCAGGCAAAGGCGCTGTCTTTACCAGTGCCGGGACGAACGAATTGGACGCTTCGATTATGGACGGGCGAACGCTCAAGGCGGGCGCGGTTGCATCCTTGAAGCACATCAAAAATCCGATCAGCCTCGCGCGCCTCGTGATGGAAAAGTCGCCCCACGTCATGCTTGTCAGCGACGGCGCAGAAAGCTTCGCCAAACAACAGGGCGTCGAACTCGTCGCGCCCGAATATTTTTATACGGAAAAGCGTTTCAAGGAATTGCAGCGCATTAAGGAACGCGAAAAGCAGCAAAGCGACGCGCCAAAGAAAACGAGCAGCCGCGCGACAACGACTAACACACAGACGGGCGCGCAAGCCTTCTTCGACGAAGAAAAGCACGGCACAGTCGGCGCAGTCGCGCTTGATCTGGCGGGGAATCTCGCCGCCGGAACTTCGACGGGCGGCATTCCCAACAAACGTTTCGGGCGCGTCGGCGATTCTCCGATTATCGGCGCAGGCACTTACGCCAACAATCAAACCTGCGCCGTTTCCGCGACAGGCGACGGCGAATATTTCATACGCTCCGTCGTCGCACACGACATCAGCGCGCTGATCGAATATCGCGGCCTCAGCGTCAAAGAAGCGGCGCAAATTGTCATTGACAAAGTAGGCAAGCTCGGCGGCACAGGCGGCCTGATCGCCATCGACAGAGCGGGCAACATCACGCAGCCCTTCAACACCGCAGGCATGTATCGCGGCTACATCAACGCTCGCGGCGAGCCGATTGTGGAGATTTATAAAAACTGAACTGACGAAAAAGATTCATGTGTTCAGACGCCGCTGCAAATCGCGCAGTGCTTCCATGTACGCTGTTTCGCGTTCGGCATCGGTTTGATTCGTCGGATGGATTCCGCGCATGACGCGGCTGCGATGAAAGGCTAATTCGCTCGCCGTCTGATTAAACTGCGCGCGCGCGCGCCACCGCCTGAAGCCGCCGTTCCTGAACGCGCGCCAAGAGGCGTGCATACGCGCGCGCACGCTGCACAAAGATTCGTATTCCTCCATAGTCATCGAGCCGCAATCGCAATCGCACAATAAGTGTTCCCGCAAGAGTCGTCCCTCGCGGCGCAGCGCAAAATAAATCGTCACGAGCGTTGCGACAAACACCGGAACCATGAGCAGAAAATACGTCAGCAAAAATCCGACGCTGCCAAACAGCGTAGCCGCGCTGTTCCATACCGCGTGCAGAAGAATCGCCAGCGCAAAGCCAATCGGCGGCGCGAGTATTTGGACGAAGCGCTTAGTTGATGTGCGTGCCAGACCGAGACCGATGCCCGTCATACTCGTGAAAAGCGGATGCAAGAAAGGCGACAGACCGCCGCGCAAAATCAGTGTTCCGGTTAAAACGCCGCCTTCGCCCGCAAGCGCCGCCTTGCCGTAATACTGCACGTTCTCCATCATCGCAAAACCGAGTCCGACCATTCCCGCGTACACGATGCCGTCCAACACATCGTCAAACTCATCCGTCTTAAAGAACAGCATCAAGATGACAAATCCCTTCGCGCATTCTTCTGTGAACGGCGCGGAAATGATTGTGCTGAAAACTTCGCCCGCGTGCCGGTCTTTCGTCAACAAATAAACGATGCCGCCCGCCATCGTGTTGACGACGTAAGCGACGAAGACGGCGACGAACGCGCCCCAGAAAAATGCCGTCGCCAGCATCCACGTCGGCTCCGCTTCGTAGCGGTCAATCCACAATAGCAGCGCGACGTAAACAGGCACGGGCAAGGTTGCGAGAACTAATCCCGTCAGAAGCGCAATCGGCCCCGTCTCTGCGTCAATCAACAACAGCACGACGAGGCCGAGCAGCAGCGCGAGGAGAATCGCCGACACCACAAGCACTCGTTTCAAAGCGTTTCGATTGCCTGATGCAACGGCAAAAAGATGCGGCGAGTTTTGAGAATAGTCTTGACGATTCATGTCGTTTTGATGGTAAGCAAAAAGATGGGCGGGGACAATCCCCGCCCGTCAAAAAGAACCGCGTGATCTTACGCCCATTCGCGCAGCCATTTCGTGCGCGTGTATGCGACTTGAAAACCGTGGCGTCCGGCGTTGCGTTGCGAGGCGCTTCCGGGAAGCGTCATGATCGTCGCCAATTCGCAACCGCACCTTGCGGCAAATCGCAGACGGTAATCGAGCAGTGCTCCATGCGCGCCGCGTTTGCGATAATCCGGCAACGTGCTCGCACCGGCAAGCGCGGCAATTCTATCTCTGATACTCAACGAGCCGCCGCCGATAATCGTATCGTTCTGCTCCGCCACAAAGCAATGTGTGCCTGCCGTATGAAAAGCTGTTAAAAAGATATTTCGCATGGGCGGCGATACGTCCGCCGTTTCCACGAACCCGTGCGCCACCGTCTGCGCCCACAATTGTTCTTCATCCGGCATCGCTTCACGCGCACGCACGTCGTCATGCTGCCCCGCGCTCGCTTTTGCTTCGTCAAGCGGCAACAACGCACGCACAAGCACATTGGAAAACTCGATTGGCCTGTAACCGCGCGTTGAGAGTAGTTCGACAAGCGAGGCATCGGCGAGCGGGCACACTTCTATGTTCACAGGCGCGCGGCGACTGCGATAAAACTCTTCCAACTCATTTATCTCGGCGGCTGTCACCTCGCCGAAGAGTCCGAGCGCGAAGGCCTGCGTGATCGGCGATTCGATTCCGGCATAAGTGGCGTGCCCGCCTGCAACAGCGATGGAGGTTGCGCCGCTCTGCGGAAAAAGTCGCGCATGGGCGCGCCCGTACTCCACGCCGCCGACTGCGTCGAGGCATTCCAAACGCCGCGCGAGGTTAATGTCAGCGAAGAGCGTTGTTCCGTTGGTTTGTTGATGATTCATGATTGTTCTTTCAGTCTCCGTGTTAGTGAACGGCTCGCTCTTTTCCAGCAACGGCGTTTGCAGCCGCGCGAGAAATAAAAGCGCAACGCAATTGTCCGTTGGCGATCCGTTGTTGTAAGTATTTCGGATGTGTGGAGTGCTGCGAGTTGAATTCAGCGTCGAACCTGATACGGCGCGCGCCTCGGCAAATGAAAAGCGCCATTCGGCGTTTCCATATGAAGCGATACGCAGAGGACGGAGCGCGTTGATTTTGCTCCACCGCCGCCCCAGGCTCGAGCGAACGGACTATGTCAGAACAATCATAGGCTAAAGAGACTTTGAAGCTTTATCTTAAAAGTCCGGGCAGATCATTCACAAGATATTCGGCGATGTCAACTGCCGGAAACTCTATCAATAGCGGCACGCTTGAGTTTGATGATTAGGAAAGTTTTTGCGGCAAGGTCAGCGGGAATTAAGGCATAATGCGTTCACAATTAATTCTGGACATTAAACGAAAGAGGAAAGTAGCGATGAGCACAGGCAAAAAGAAGCGTGGCAACTCAATCCGGCGCAGAGAGTTTTTGCAACTCGGCGGGGCGGCAACGGCAGCGGCGATCATCACAGCGGCGCTCGGCGATGGCGTTGCGACGCGCGCGGCAAACAACACAAAGGCTTTGACAGCGACGTTGGCGAAGCCGTTTGAATTGGAAGAAATAACTATCGCAGAATTGCAGCGTGCGATGCAGGCAGGAAAGTTTACGGCGCGCTCGGTCAGTGAAAAATATCTCGCGCGCATTCGTGAGGTAGATAAGGAAGGCACGCGCGTCAACTCCATTATCGAACTTAACCCGGACGCGCTTGCGATTGCCGATGCGCTCGACCGTGAACGTAAAGCCGGAAAAGTTCGCGGCGCGTTGCATGGCATACCCATCCTCATCAAAGACAACATAGATACAGCCGACCGCATGATGACCACCGCCGGATCGCTCGCTCTCGTCGGCTCGAAGCCCGCGCGTGATGCCTTCGTCGCGCAAAGACTGCGCGAAGCCGGAGCCGTCATTTTAGGCAAAACGAATTTAAGCGAGTGGGCAAACTTTCGTTCGAGCCATGCGACGAGCGGCTGGAGCGGGCGCGGAGGGCAAACCAGAAATCCCTACGCGCTTGATCGCAATCCGTGCGGCTCCAGTTCTGGATCGGGCGCGGCAGTTGCCTCGAACTTCTGCGTTGTCGCCGTCGGAACCGAAACAGACGGCTCGGTTGTGTGCCCTTCGTCGTCCAATTCCCTTGTCGGCATCAAACCGACGCTCGGCCTCGTCAGCCGCGCCGGAATCATTCCCATCTCGCACAGTCAGGATACGGCAGGCCCGATGGCGCGCACCGTCACGGACGCCGCCATTCTTCTCGGCGCGCTCGCAGGCATTGACGCGCGCGATGCTGTGACAAACGAAAGTCGCGGCAAGGCTTCCGCCGACTACACAAAATTTCTCGATCCGAACGGGCTTCGCGGCGCGCGCATCGGCGTCGCGCGAAAGTTTTTCGGCTTTAATGAAGCGGTTGATCCTTTAATGAACGCCGCCATCGAAGCGATGAAACGGCTCGGCGCGATCATCGTCGATCCGGCGGACATTCCGACGACAGGCAAATTCGACGACTCGGAATTTGAAGTGCTGCTCTACGAATTCAAAGCGGACTTGAACGCTTATCTCGCTTCACTAGGCAGGAGCGCGCCCGTCCATTCGCTCAAAGAAATCATCGAATTCAACGAGCGCCACCGCGACAAAGAAATGCCTTACTTCGGTCAGGACATTATGCTGAAAGCCGAAGCCAAAGGCGCGCTGACGAGCAAAGAGTATCTCGCCGCATTAGCGAAGAATCATCGCCTTTCGCGCACAGAAGGCATTGACGCGGTGATGAATCAGTACAAGCTCGACGCAATGATTGCGCCGACGGGAGGCCCCGCATGGCCGACTGATTTACTGAACGGCGATCATACGACGGGCGGCTTTTCAAGTCCTGCGGCAGTCGCGGGCTATCCGCACATCACAGTTCCCGCCGGATTCGTCGCGGGGCTGCCCGTCGGCCTTTCCTTTTTCGGCAGAGCCTACACGGAACCGGTGCTGATTAAACTCGCTTACGCATACGAGCAAGCGACGAAGCTTCGCCGTCCGCCGCAGTTTTTGGCGCACGCCAACTTGCCCGCGTAACGGCAAAGCTAGGTTCTATTGACATTTGATTTTTTCAATTGCCACTAGCTTGAGCTAGTGGACTGCCTATGCGAAAGACAACCGGCTTTAGCCGATATATAAAAAAGATTCTGCCGAATTGCTTTAGCTAAAGCTGACAAGGACGTTACTCTCTTTATTCGGCTAAAGCCGCAATTGATGAACTTCAATTGCCACTAGCTAAAGCTAGTGGCAATTGACGGGATGTCAACAGAACCTAGATTTCAACGAATCATCAAGACATGAGCGAGGAGCAACAACGCATCGTCGTCGGCTTGGGCGAATTGCTTTGGGACATGTTGCCCACAGGCAAGCAACTCGGCGGCGCGCCGACCAATTTCGCTTACATCGCGCGGCTGCTCGGAAATCAAAGCTTCGTCGCCAGCCGCGTCGGTAATGATGAACACGGGTGCGAAGCTCTCAATCGTTTAGCGCAACTCGGATTGTCCACGCTTTACGTTCAGCAAGATGAAAAGCATTCGACGGGAATTGTTCGCGTAGAACTAGACGATCAAGGCGAAGCAAGCTACACCAATTCGCCGGATGATGCGTGGGATCATCTGGAATGGACGCCGCAGTGGACGGAATTAGCATCGCGCACAGACGCCGTGTGCTTCGGCACGCTGGCACAACGCTCCAACGCATCGCGCGCCACCATCCAAACATTTCTTCAAGCGATGCGTCCTGACGCGCTGCGAATCTTCGATGTCAATCTGCGTCATTCCTTTGTCACGGCGGAGATGCTTTCCCAATCGCTCGAAGCGGCGAGCGTCGTCAAACTCAACAGCGACGAACTGCCGCGCGTCTCCGCGATGCTCGAACTCGGCGGGCGAGGGTCTTATGCTTTCGCCAACCGCTTGCTGCAAGTCTTCGATCTGGATTTAGTCGCCATCACACGCGGCGCAGACGGCAGTTTGCTCGTCACCGCCGAAGATATGGTCGAGCATCCGGGCTTCCGTGTTCAGGTTGCCGACACTATCGGCGCGGGCGATGCCTTTGCCGCCGCCCTTGCGCATTATTCTTTGCAAGGCGCATCGCTCGAACACATCAGCGAAGCCGCCAACCGCATCGGCGCATGGGTCGCCACGCAAACGGGCGCGACGCCATCAATCCGGGTAGACGAATTCGAGGGCATGACGATGAAAGCGCTTGCTTTGTAAACTCAGACATTCTTTCCGCAGGGAGTCATTCATACGATGAAACAAACAATCAGCGCACTTTTAATTTTGCTGCTTCTCAACATCGCTGTCGAGGCGCAGACCTCCACAGCACTCTCGCCGGAAGTGCGCGAATACATCAGCGTCGATGCGCCCGTCGTCGCGCTCACGCATGTTCGCGTGATTGACGGCACGGGCGCGCCCGCGAAAACGGATCAAACGATTATCATTGCAAACGGCAAAGTTCAAATGCTCGGCAGCGCGGGCAGCGTCATCATTCCGACAGAAGCAAAGATTTTAGATTTGCGCAATGAAACGGTCATGCCCGGTTTCGTGATGCTGCATGAACACATGTTTTATCCGGCGGGCAAACTCGTGCTCTTTAACGAACTCGGCTGGAGCTTTCCCAAGCTTTATCTGGCGGGCGGCGTCACATCCTTGCGCACAGCAGGCAGCGTCGAACCCTACACCGATCTCAATTTGAGGAAGCTGATCGACACAGGCAAAATTCCCGGCCCGAAAATGGACGTGACCGGCCCCTATCTCGACGGCGCGGGAAGTTTCGCCACGCAGTTTCACGTGCTGACGGGCGCAGACGATGCCCGCCGGATGGTCGAATACTGGTCGGATCAAGGCGCGACTTCCTTCAAAGCCTATATGTACATCACGCGCGCCGAACTCGCCGAAGCCGCACGCACCGCGCACGCACGCGGACACAAAATTACAGGCCATCTCTGCGCCGTCGGATTCCGCGAAGCCGCCGCGCTCGGCATAGACAATCTCGAACACGGCATTATCGTTGACACCGAATTTCTGCCCGGCAAGAAACCCGATGTATGTCCGTCGCAATCCGATACCATCGCCAATTTGACGAAGCTCGACATCGAAAGCGCGCCCGTGCAAGAAATGATCCGCGATCTCGTCGCGCGCCGTGTCGCTATCACTTCGACGCTCTCAGTCTTCGAGGCGTTTATCCCGAATCGCCCGCCGCTTCAGCAAAGAGTAATGGACGCGATGACAAGCGACGCGCGCACTCAATATCTCATCACGCGCGCGCGCAACGGCGAAAGAAAGGATTCGCCCTATGCCGTCGCCCTTGCAAAAGAAATGCAGTTCGAGCGCGCCTTCGTGAAAGCGGGCGGATTGCTTCTGGCTGGCACAGACCCGACAGGCAACGGCGCGGTGCTCGCGGGCTTCGGCAGCCAGCGCGAAGTCGAGCTACTCGTCGAAGCGGGCTTCACCACGCTCGACGCGATTCGCATTGCGTCTCTCAACGGCGCAGAGTACTTGAATGCCGCAGACCGCATCGGCAGCATCGCCGCTGGCAAGCAAGCGGATTTGATTGTCGTCAAAGGCGATCCGTCAACGAACATCAACGACATCGAAAAGATCGAAATAGTTTTCAAGGACGGCGTCGGTTACAACTCCGCGAAGCTGATCGAATCCGTCAGAGGTTCCGTCGGCTGGCGGTAGCGATGCAAGCAACAAAGTTTACGCGCGATTGACTGATGGAAGACACACGCTTACAAGAAGAGCAAGAAGAGTTTTTTCGTCGTTTAGAGGAACGATTGCTGCAACCCTTTGTGCGCAAGTCTGCGAAGGAAATTGCGGAGTTGCTCGCGGACGATTTTATCGAGTTCGGAAGTTCGGGACGCATTTTCAACAGGCAACAGATCAGCGACGCCTTACAGCAAGAGTCCGCGCTTCAAATCTCGCTCACGGATTTCAGCGCGCGGATTCTGGCAAACGATGTCGTGCTGGTCAATTATCGCGCCATCCGGCACGGCGTTGCGGAGAACCCGAAAGCATCTTCGCTGCGAAGCTCTATTTGGAAATTAATCGAAGGCCGCTGGCAAATCGTCTTTCATCAAGGCACGCCGACTTTGAATGCGGAATAACCCGAAGCATAACGCCCGCGCCCGATGCCGCGCATCTGATACTCGATAAACTCGAAGCGGCGATATAAAGGTTACGGAAAATTAACGCGGACGATTTTTCAACTTTGAGCGCACAACTTCCTCACGCTTTTGCATCGAGCCAAGCGATCAACTCCGGCAGACAATTCCTTAAACCCTTGTACGCGCGGCTTTCCGGCGTCATGGACAAAAGCGCCGCGCGCAGCAAATCGCGTTTGCGTGGATCACTGCGAATCAACGCGCCGCTGACAAAGTAAACGCGTATCGTAAAGATCGCCGCGCTTGCTTCCGGCAAGCCGCACAGCACTTGCCGTTCGACGCGCAACACAAACGGCGAATCGGTTTGCTCGCTTTGAAATATCTGTCCGCGTCGTTCTTCCAAAGCTAGACCGGCGGACGGCATTGACGGATGCTGATTCAACCGCTCATCTGCCGCGATACCCCACGCGAAACGAACATAAGGCCCGCGTTTTATCATCGCATCGACGAGCGCGGCGGAAGTTTGGTTGATGCGCTCGATGCCCGGCACGGGCTGGTGAATGAAACGAAAGTCTTTGCCGATTTTATCTTCCGCCGCCCAGTGGCTAGGGCTGCACAAATGAATCGCTGACAGATGATCCGTTCCATCCGGCGCACGTTGGACGACGGCGACATCTTCCTGAACCTGCGAGCACAAAGCATCGAAGGCCGACGCATACGGCGGCGCGACGGCAACACTAGCTTCTTCTTCATCCTTGCCATCATCACCATCAACATCTTCTGCGCCGCGCGCTTCGACAAGGCGCATCTCTCTATCAAATATCAATTCTTCCGAACTCAAAGCGCAACGAAGCGCAGACATGCCGTCCGCCTGCTTATCCAACGAAAAAAGCTGTGGGTACTCGCACGTCAAACGGCTCACTAAAAACCTTGTGACCACCTGCTCCACATCCGTCGCGTAATCCGCCGTCGCATAATACTTCCCTAATCTTTCGGCGCGGCATTGCAGCTTATTTTTTCTGTAACTCGCAAACTCCCGATCTATCTGAAACCCACGCTCGTCCGCCGCGCCGTTGCCGAAATCCGTGCCGAGCGCGCGCAACCCGGCGACGACTTCATACACGCCCTTCTCCAACGGAAAGTAGCGCGCGGGCGCGGCAAGCATCATTGTTTGACTACGAAACATGCGCGCGATTATAACGCACTCCGTCGATCCATCGTTCTCCCGGCGAAGGAAGTTGCGCGGCTGTTTGAGCGGGCAGTATAGTGCTGCGCTATGAGTGCTGCTTTCAACCGATACATGAAAGGAAGAAACCTTGGTGAGCGAAAAACAGGAAGGCGCGAATTTGATTCTGCGGCTCTATGAAATCAGGCGCGAAGAAACAATGCGGCGGGCGCGCGCATGGTTCACTACTGAATTCGATCCGCAAAGCGCGCAGGACATTTTCAGCGTTCTTGTCGGCGAGCACAGCGCGGATTTTCGGATGGTCGCGTCATACTGGGATATGGCGGCGGCGTTCGTCAATCACGGCGCGATTGATGAAGCGATGTTCAATGACATCAACACAGAGCACATTGCCGTCTATGCCAAACTCCAGCCGTTTCTCGCGGAGATTCGCGCCGTGCCCGGTGTGCCGCCGTATCTGTACCTGAAAAATCTCGAACCGCTGGTGCTGCGAACGCCGGATGCTGAAGCGCGAATCGCCGTCATGCGCAGGTACATGAAGAGTCGCGCGGCAGCCCCCGCCACAACGTAATTCAAAACCATTCTTATTCGTTTCATGCGTAGGCTGCGCCGCACAGTGAAGGCTTACGTTGTCGTGTCCACATATCTGTTTTTGATGCGTATGTCGCGGCCTTGAAACGGCCCCGTCTCGAACAGGTGGACTTCCATTTCAAGAGATTCGCGGCCAAACATTTTCGTCACTTCCCTGAAATTCTGATTGACGCGGCGTAGTTCGTCAAAGAAAACATCGCGCAACGTCGCGGCGTCCGGCAAAGCATCGGCGCGCGTGTCTTTGACGAGTTCGAGATGCAGTTTCAAGCGACGATTTATCTGCGCGTCTTCGTAGGAAGACAACTGAAATGAGTTGATGTTTTTGACGAGTCGCGGATCGGCGCTGATAATTTCTTCGATGTCGGACGGGTAAACCTTCGCGCCGTAGAATAGAACGGTCAAATCATTGCGCCCGTAAACGTAAAGCAGCGGAAAATAACTTTGCCGCGCCGCAAGCGTGGAAACATCAATCCCCTCTTCGATCAAGCGCGTCGTGAGTTGTCGATGTGATAGTGTGCCGCCTCTGTCGCGTAAATTGTAGCGTATCTTCGGCGCGGCGCTGTCCTGCCGCCCGATGGTGAACAGCAATTCGCCGTCCGCGTTTTGTTCGATAATGTAATCGAGCGGATTGTATTGAAAGATCATCGGCGGCATCCCGTCGCGCCCGAAAAGCTTGCGCGCGAGCGCCGTATTCTCCGCACATAGCCTTCGCAAATGAATCGTCAATTCGGTTTCGACGCCGATGTTTATTTCCAGATCGGACGCGCCGTAAGACGAAATGACGCTGTTGAAATGTTGCAGCAAATATGCGCGCAAGCCTTCGGAAATGCCTTCGCCGCCGACCACCAAATCCAGATGATAGTCGCTCAAATTCAGCCGCGTCGTATCGACAAAAGTTTTGATAAACGGCGGGTAACCGAAAATCAAATAGCGATATTTCGACCCGAAGACTTCCAGCGTATTTTCCAGCTTCGCTTGTTCGGGGCCGATGGATTTTAGAATGCCCGCGTCAACAAGGGACATCGAAACATTCATGCCCGTCGCCCACGGGCCGAGCGCAAAGCAGTTGAGCAGCAGGCAGCCGCGATCACGATAAATCAGCTTGTAATTGAGTTGCAGAATATGCTTCACGTCGGCGCGTTCTTCGGCGCTGCGCACCCAATTATTAGGCACGCCCGACGAGCCTGAAGATTCGTCTATGACGACGCCCGTCGCCGGAATCTCACCGCCGTAACAACGCGCCTCGATGCTGTAACGCTTCACATAATTTTCTTTCGTCATCACAGGCAAACCGGACAACTCCCACGCCGCGTCTTCAACGTAATTATTTTCTTCGAGAAAGTTTTTATAGGCCGGGCACAGGCGCGCGGCTTTAAGATAAGCGGCGCGTGCGCGCATCAAACCGATCCGCACGAGCAATGGCTGCAACGGCTTCACAGACAAAAGCATATAGGCGCGGCTGTCTGCGCTGATGATTTTGCGCATGATCCATAGCAGCCAGAGCGTAAGGTTGAGCGACAAGCGTTTAAGCAATGAGTATCTCCTCGATGGTGCGGCGATAACTTTGCGGCGGCTCCTTCGAGCAACCGATTTTGAAGACGAGCCAGATGTCCGCGATGTTTGTTGTTTCAAGACACCATGCGGCGGCGGTTTTGTTCGTCACCAGATTGCCATACGGATGTATGTACAATCCGTGCCGCGCCGTTTCCAGCCAGAAGCGCATCAGAAATCGTCCGGCGTCGAAGGCGTCGGCGGGATTCCAGAACGCTCCTGCGAGAATGCCCACTGTCGGGACGATGCCGAGTTGCGCGCGATAAATTTTCCACAAAGCGGGACGCGACAAACGCATTTGCAAAAGTTTTGGAAAGCGCGCGGTGAGCCACAAAGATGCGCGCGAAGTGTTCATGCAGCGATAGTCCAGGCCGTCGCGCGTTCGCCTCGCGGCGCGATCCGTGAACCGGAACCACTCGGCAATCTCATCGTGATATGCGGGCATGTTGAGGTCTTCAAACAACGCGCGCGTGTTGCATTCGAGCAGCGCCGCGATCATGCCCGCGTTTGTAATTTGCTCGTAGCGCTGCCCGAATTCCGCCGCTAATTCTGCAAGCGCGCGCGCCGCCGTTTCCGGCACTGCTTCGTTCGTCAGCGAGAGACGCGAAGTGCGCCGCGCGAGAAACAATTCGTTGCTGTAACGCGAAGGCTCACCCAAGTCGTTCGCCTTTGTGAGTTGCAAACCGGCGAAGGGCAGCAATTCTTCGCTCGTTGAATTGATAATCGCGTCGGCATACCACTCCGGCTGGCGGCGCAGTTCATAACTCAATTTGAATCCGTGATTGGCGGCGGCGATGCGTAGCGCTTCGATGAACATGCCCATCGTCAAAATAATAAAGCTGCCCGTCACATCCTCTTTCGGCAACGTGCGGCGTGCATCTATAAAGAGTTCGGCTTCCGATTCGCTCGTAATCTTCACGCGCCAAGGCTGCACGTTGTGCGGCGACGGCGCGCGCGCAGCGGTCTCAAGCAGTGTGTGCCAGACGTTGCTCATCTCAATCACAAATTCATATTAAGAAAACGCAAACAACATAGCCGCCTGCGCTGTGACACTTAAATTACTGTCATACGTTCGGGCGATTATCCGGCTGAGGAAGTTTTTGCAAGCCGCGCGATTATCAACGAAGCGCCGCGATCAATCAAAAATCAATATAGCTTTGATTGGGCGCAGTATGGAACACTTTTATTTGCCGCGCGTCTAAAAATTGTCGTCCCAACCGTAAACCCACATGCGGCATCAAAGGCGTCAAGCGACATCGCACGCGGGCGCAACGCGCTTCATTGCCGCCCGTCTACTGGTTGAATAATTGAGAGCCGGTTTTTCGTTCGACGATGAATGGATAATCCGGCAGCGATGCAAGAATCCTTTCTTTTCGTCGTTCATTAAAGGCAGCAAACTTCCGTACCTTCGCGGCTGCATTCACTCGTTTCACTGGCCTTCGATTGTTGGAGACAACAGATTATGACTCGCTGCAAACAACTGCTCTGCCTGATGCTGGCGCTATCCATTTTTCCATTCCCGTCGCTGCACGCGCTCGCAAACGCCGCGCCGCACGCAAGGAAAAACAGGAGCGTCAAAGCGAACGATGTCAACGATGAAGTGAGCGATGAAGAGACAGGGCTAAAATTCCGGTTAAGCGAAGGCGAGGATCAAGCACCGCCATCACAGGAACACGCACGCCTCGCGCAAACGTCGCCACTCTCCGCTGCCGAAACACAAAACGTTTTACGGCGCTTGCCGCTGATCAAAGCCGAAGCAAGCGACGAACAAAACTTTGCCTTGCGCGAGCGCTCGCTTCCACCACCGCGCACGGGCAAAACCATCAACGCTTCATTTCCGCCGCCGGAGCAATCACTCGATCAATCTTCTTCCGCGATGACTAACAACGCGGCAGCAGCGCGCCCGCTCGAAGTGACGCGCCATGCGCCGGAAGGCGAAGTGCCGTTAACGCCGCAGTTGAGCGTGACGTTTTCGCAGCCGATGGTTGCCGTCGCTTCGCAAACAGATGCGATTGCGGAAAATCTGCCCGTCCAAATCACACCGCAGCCCGCCGGAAAATGGCGCTGGGTCGGAACTAAAACGCTGCTCTTTGAACCCGACGGGCGCTTTCCGATGGCAACCGAATATCATGTGATGATTCCGGCGAACACGAAATCTGCGATTGGCGGCACGCTCGCAAATTCTTCGTCGTGGAGTTTCAAAACGCCGCCGCTCAACATCAAAAAAAGTTACCCGTCCGGCGAATCGAATCGCCGCGACGCACTGATGTTCATAGAGTTCGATCAACGCATCGATCCGGCTGCGGTGCTCGGCTACATAAACGTCGCGGCGGGCAGGGAAAATTTAGCGATGCGGCTCGCCACCGCTGCGGAAATCGAAGCCGATGCGAGCGTGCGCGATCTCGCCAAAGCCGCCGTCAAAGACCGCTGGCTCGCCTTTCGCGTAATTGATAAAGCGAGTAATGACACGCGTCTCGCGCTGCCCGCCGACGCAAACGTTTCCGTCACGCTCAAACCCGGCGCGCCTTCAGCGGAAGGAACGCGCACAACCGATAAGGCGCAAGTTTTTTCGTTTCGCACCTACGGCGCACTTCGCGTCGTCGAGCACAAATGCGGCTACAACACCAACGAGTGTTCACCATTCGATTCGTGGAATATCACTTTCAGCAATCGACTTAACTCCGCAGCCATTCAGCAATCGAGCGTTCGCATCGAGCCGCAAATTTCAGGGCTCAAAATAAACCTCTACAGCAATCCGCTGCACATCGAAGGCATCAAGAAAGCGCGCACGACTTACAAAGTTACGCTCGACAAATCCATCACAGATGAGTTCGGGCAAACGCTCGGCACAGATCAAACGATTACTTTCAATGTCGGCGCAGCACCGCCCGCGCTCGCCCTCTCCGGCGAAGGCTTCGTCGTGCTCGATCCCGCCAACAGCCCGCCCAAGATTTCTATTTACAGCGTCAACTACGCACAACTAAAAGTCAGTCTTTACAGCGTCGCGCCCGAAGATTGGGACAAGTATGTTCAGTACATGCGCTATGTCTATAACTACAGCGACGCGGCCAAAAAGATTCTGGCGAAACAAGGGCAAGACACTCCGCCCGGACGCCTCGTGTTCTCGAAGCCGCTCGAAATAAAATCGAAGCCGGACGAACTGACCGAGACGATTATTGATCTCGATCCGGCGCTGCAAAACCATCTTGGGCAAGCGCTCGTCATCGTCGAACCCGTCACGCCATTCAATAACCGCGAACGCTCTGTGCTGGCGTCATGGGCGCAGGCGACGAACATCGGCCTAGACGCTTTCGTTGACCACACAAACTTAATCGGCTGGGCGACTTCGCTTAGGGACGGCGCGCCGCTTTCCGGCGTCGAACTGTCCTTGTTGCCTTCCGGCGACGCAACGGCAAGCGGCGCGGACGGCCTCGCGCGTCTGGCTTTGAAGCCGACGACCAAAGGCGAAAATTTGAACGTCCTTGTCGCGCGCAAAGGCGATGATGTCGCAATCCTGCCGGAGCATTTCGATTGGTACGACACGTCGGGCGGCTGGCACAAAAAACCGATTACGGATGCGCTCGGCTGGTACGTCTTCGATGACCGCAAGCTGTATCGTCCCGGCGAAGAAGTTCATATCAAAGGTTGGATCAGGCGCATCACAGGCGGCACACGCGGCGATGTCGAAACACTAAACCGCGCGGCAAACGGCGTCGCTTACACTTTGAAGGACGCGCTGGATAATGAAATCACGAAAGGCACGCTTCGATTAAACGCGCTCGGCGGCTTCGATGCGTCTTTCAAATTGCCGGGAACAATGAATCTGGGAACGGCGCGGCTTGAGTTGGAAGCGCAGGGTGGCGACAAAGGCATTGAAGATCGGGAGCATACGCATAATTTTCAAGTACAGGAATTTCGTCGCCCCGAATTTGAAGTGACGGCGGAAACGAGCGAAGGCACGCACATCGTCGGCAGCCACGCAGACGTAAATGTTAGCGCAAAGTACTACGCGGGCGGCGGATTGCCCGATACGGAAGTTAAATGGGAAGTCACATCAACGCCCGCCAACTTCCCGCCGCCCAATCGCAGCGATTTTACTTTCGGCACGTGGCGGGCATGGTGGCGCGATTCGGATTCTTCGGACGAAACTAACCGGGAAGAATTCACAGGCCGCACGGATGCTTCCGGCAAGCATCATTTACGAATTGATTTCGATGCCGTCAATCCGCCGCGCGCCACTAGCGTCACTGCCGAAGCGAGCGTGCAGGATGTCAATCGCCAGACTCTGAACGCAACGACCACGATGCTCGTTCATCCGGCTGATTTGTACGTCGGTTTGCGAAGCCAGCGCACGTTCGTGCAGCAAAATGAACCGCTCAATGTCGAAGCGATTGTGACAGACCTCGACGGTAAAGCTGTGGCGAATCGTTCGATCGAGATGCGCGCCGTGCTGCTCGATTGGGTTTACGAAAAGGGTGAATACAAACAAAAGGAAACGAATCCGCAGGAGTGCGCCGTCGTGTCTGCGACGGATGTTGTCAAGTGCGTTTTCAATCCGAAGGAAGGCGGCACGTATCGCGTCACGGCGAGCATCATGGACGATCATGAGCGGCGCAACGAAAGCGAATTAACGCTGTGGGTGGCGGGCGGCAAGCAACAACCGCAGCGCGATGTGAAGCAGGAAAGCATCGAGTTGATTCCAGACCGCAAGGAATACAAAGCGGGAGACGTGGCGGAACTATTAGTGCAAGCGCCGTTTTATCCGGCGGAAGGCGTCTTGACTCTGCGTCGCAGCGGCATCGTCAAAACAATTCCTTTTCGCATGGGCAGCGCATCCTTCACACTGAAAATTCCCATCGAAGACGCTTACACGCCGAACGTACACGCGCAAGTCGATCTCGTCGGAGCCACCGCGCGCACGGACGACGAAGGCAAGTTGAAGGAAAATTTACCGAAGCGTCCCGCCTTTGCTTCCGGCGAACTGAATCTCGCCATTCCGCCACTCGCGCGCAAGCTCAACGTGCAAGCCGCGCCGCGCGACAAAACCCTCGAACCCGGCGCGCAAACGATTGTCGATGTCATGGTGCGAGACGCAAACAATCAGCCTGTCAAAAACAGCGAAGCCGCCGTCATCGTCGTTGACGAATCCGTTCTCGCGCTCACGAACTATAAACTCGACGACCCGCTCTCAATCTTTTATGCAGAACGCGATGCAGCGACAAGCGATTATCACTCGCGCGAGAAAGTGTTGCTGGCAAACCCTGAAGATTTAATGGACGCTACATTTGGTAAAGGTGGCGCAGGCGGCGGAATGTTTGCGACAAGGCAAGTTTCAGAATTGCCGCTCAATAGCCGTACTGCAAATGATTACGAGATGTTGTCAAAAAGCGGCGCAACCGAAACCGTTGAAGTATCGGCAAGCGAGCCGGAATATAATGGAATACCGTTGCGTAAAAATTTCAATGCGCTTGCCGTCTTCGCTGCTTCCGTGCCGACAAACGCGGACGGGCGCGCGCAGGTGGCCGTCAAACTCCCGGACAATTTGACGCGCTATCGTGTAATGGCAGTCGCCGTCGCGGGCGGCAAGCAATTCGGCGAGGGCGAAGCAGCGATCACGGCGCGCAAGCCTTTGATGGTGCGCCCGTCTGCGCCACGCTTTCTCAACTTCGGCGATTACTTTGAATTGCCCGTCGTCGTGCAGAATCAAACCGATGCGCCCGTACACGTCAACGTCGCCGTGCGCGCTGGCAATGCCCGATTAACGAACGGCGCAGGACGCAGCGTCACAGTTCCCGCCAATGACCGCGTCGAAGTGCGCTTTCCCGTCGCGGCTGAGCGTGCGGGCACGGCGCGTTTCCAGATTGCCGCCGCGTCCGGGCGTTTCAGCGACGCCGCCGAAATCGAGTTGCCCGTCTGGACGCCCGCGACCACCGAAGCCTTCGCCACCTACGGCGAGCTAGACGAAGGAGCCATCGCGCAGCCCGTCAAACTTCCCTCCGGCGTCGTCAAAGAATTCGGCGGCTTAGACCTTGAAACTTCTTCCACGCAATTACAGGAACTCACGGACGCGCTCGTGTATTTGCAGAATTATCCATACGAATGCGCCGAACAAATCTCTTCGCGCGTGATGAGCGTTGCCGCCCTGCGCGATGTGCTCACGGCCTTCAAAGCGAAGGATTTGCCCACGCCCGAAGCGATGAAGGCGGCAATTGCGCGCGACCTCAAAAACTTGCAGGGATTACAGAACGAAGACGGCGGCTTTGCCTTCTGGCGGCGCGGCGATGAATCTTGGCCGTACATCAGCATACACGTCGCGCACGCACTTGCACGCGCCAAAGAAAAAGGCTTCGACGTAAACGCCGACATGCTCGGAGCATCGAAGAAATACTTGCGCGAAATAGAGCAACGCATTCCGTCGATTTACAACGCGGAAGCACGCCGCGCGCTCATCGCTTATGCGCTTTACACTCGCAATCGTTTCAATGACAAAGACTCTGCGAGAGCGCGCAAGTTAATCGCCGAAGCGGGCGGACTCGATCATCTCTCGCTTGAAAGCGTCGGCTGGCTGTTGCCCGTTCTATCGAATGATGCGAACTCGCAAACGGAAGTCGCAAACATTCGCAGGCATCTCGACAATCGCGCGACAGAAGAAGCGGCGACGGCACACTTCGCCAGTTCATATTCCGACAACGATTACCTTTTGCTCAACTCCGACAGGCGCGCCGACGGAGTGATTCTCGAAGCCTTGATCGGCGACCAACCGCGCAGCGAGCTGATCCCGAAGATCGTGCGCGGCCTTCTCGCTCATCGCACGCGCGGGCGTTGGGAAAACACGCAGGAGAACGCCTTTGTGCTGCTCGCGCTCGACAGATATTTTGCGACTTATGAAAAAGCGACGCCGAATATGATCGCGCGCGCATGGCTCGGCGAACGCTTCGCCGGAGAGCAACGTTACAAAGGCCGCACAACGGAGCGACAGCAAATCAATGTGCCGATGCGGTATCTCGCTGAACATGCCGCACTGCAGAATCTTGTATTAAGCAAAGAAGGCGCTGGCAGGCTTTACTACCGGATAGGAATGCAGTATGCGCCCTCGAGTCTGAAATTAAACGCGGCGGATTACGGCTTCGCAGTCGAGCGTGTTTATGAGGCAATCGATAATGCGACGGAGGTGCGCCGCGATGTGGAAGGCGTATGGCACATCAAAGCGGGAGCACGGGTGCGCGTGCGATTAACGATGGTTGCGCCGACGCGTCGTTATCATGTCGCGCTCGTCGATCCGCTGCCCGCCGGACTCGAAGTATTGAATCCTGCGCTCGCCACGACGGGCAGCATCCCGCAGGACAAGCAAACTGAAAACGCGTCGGGCAGTAACAACTATTATTCGTGGTGGCAACGTTCGTGGTTCGAGCACCAGAACTTGCGCGACGAACGCGCCGAAGCGTTCACGTCGCTGCTGTGGGAAGGCGTTTACACTTACTCTTATGTGGCGCGCGCGACGACGCCCGGCCTCTTCGTCGTGCCGCCGCCGAAGGCCGAAGAAATGTATCACCCGGAAACCTTCGGGCGCGGCACAACAGATCGTGTTCGCATCGAATAAAGCCGCTCAACTATGCTTTAAGCGAATCCGCGTTTGTTCATGTTCGTTGATAAACAAGTTGCCCGTTCGCGTAAACCGCGTGCGTGTGTTCGACGCCGAAGAAGTATGCGAGTTCGCGGTAATCCATGCAATCGTACATCGCAAAGTCAGCCAGCTTGCCCGCTTCGAGCGATCCCGTTTCGTTTCCTAAATTCAAACTGTAAGCGGCGTTGATCGTACACGCCGTCAAACTTTCGGCGGTGGTCATTTTCATCTGTGTGGAAGCGATGGATAAAATCATCTGCATTGAAGTCGTCGGCGACGAGCCGGGATTAAAGTCTGTCGCAAGGACGACGGCGAGGCCCGCATCTATCATCTCGCGCGCCGGTGGATAACGATTCAATCCGAGCGCATAAACCGCGCCGGGCAAAAGCACCGGCTGCACGTTGCCCGCGCGCAAGGCGGCGATGCCTTCCGCGTTCGTGTGATCGAGATGGTCGGCTGTCGCCGCGCCGAGTTCAGCCGCGAGTTGCGCTCCGCCGCCGAGCGAGAGTTGGTCTGCATGAATGCGCAAGCCGAATCCGAGCCTTTTCGCTGCCAGCAGAATGCGCCGCGACTCTTCTTCATCGAACACACCTTTTTCGCAAAACACGTCGCAGTAAGCCGCGAGATTTTCCACCGCCACGCGCGGCAGCATTTCTTCAATAATTAGCTTGATGTACTCTGCGCGCCGCTCGCGGAATTCGTCCGGCACTTCGTGCGCGCCCAAGAATGTCGGCACAAGTCTCAGCGGCGTTTCGTCATTCAATCGGCGAATCGCGCGCAGCATTTTTAATTCATCTTCGACGGTGAGGCCGTAACCGGATTTCGCTTCGATGGTCGTCGTTCCATTGCGCAGAAACCAACGGGCGTAACGCTTCGCCGTTTCGACCAATTCATCTTCGGTTGCAGCGCGCGTGCGTCTGACAGTCGCGCGAATGCCGCCGCCCGTTTTTGCAATCTCCCGATAAGTCGCGCCGCCCGCGCGCATCTCGTATTCATCAACACGCGTTCCGGCAAACACGGCGTGCGTGTGCGCGTCAACAAAGCCGGGCAGCACAATGCGGCCTCCGGCATCAATGACTTCGCAATTGTTTTTGATTTCGGGTTCAATATCAACGCGCGCACCGACGACTGCAATGCGTCCATCGCGCACAAGCATCGCGCCATCTTCAATCAGTACAAGCTCGCGCATTTCATTTCTGCCGGCGCGTGGCCTCGCCGCTCCGCGAAGCGTCACGAGTTGCGCGCAGTTGATGACGCCAAGCAGTGTTGAGTTTGCGTCATGTTCCGGCGAAGATTCGTGCGTTGAAGAAGACGATGTGGCGGGTTCTTTCATGTAGTTGAAAAAGTATTTTTGAGTTTTTTTGACTATTCACTCGAAGAACTTTGCTCGATGCGCTGCAACAGGCCGGAAGCGAACGAGAGCAGGCACGCTGCTGCCATCATTACAGTCGTGTCCGCGATGTCCTGCGTCGGGTCAATCTCCACTAAATCCATCACGCGCACTTTCCGGTGCTGCCCGCACAACCATGCGGCGCGGCGAAGCTCGAACGGCAGCAAGCCGCCGGGACGCGAGCCGGGTGTTGCCGGAGCGAAGCTTCGATCCAGCACATCTACATCCAGATCAACGTAGATGTTTTGGGCGCGCTCCGCCAATTGTTCGAGAGATTCGCCGACGACCACATCGAGACCGCGCTGGCGAACTTCATCCGCAGTAACGATGGTGATTCCGGCATCACGCGCCACGTCTGCGTAACGGCGCGAGTTGGCGAAGGATTGAATGCCGATTTGAATGATATTCGCGCCGGGAAGCCCGTCATTGAGCAGAGCGCGCACAGGATTGCCGTTCGATAAGCCCGCGTGCGTATCGCGTAAATCGAGATGCGCGTCGAGCGTGAGCAAACCGCATTCGTCGAGTGATGAACTTGCGCCGTGACATCCCGGCCTCGTAATGCTGTTGTCGCCGCCGAGCAGCACGAGCGCGTTTGATGTTTGGAGTGCCGCGCGAACAGCTTCTGCAAGCGGCGCAAAAGCTTCTTCCGGGCGCGCACCGGCCAAATCCAGATCGCCCGCATCGTTCGCCACGAGTTGCTGAAGTTCTATGTCGTGCTCAATATCGTAAGTGCTGAAACGCGCGAGCGCTTTTCTGATTGCCTGCGGCGCGAGATCACAGCGTCCCGGCGTGATCGAGCCGAGCCGGAGCGGTGCGCCTAAAATTGCCAGACGCCCGCAAGCGTCGTCGGCGTGTGCGCCCGCGAGCCAAGCACTCGCGCGAGGCCAATGCGGATCATCGCTTGTTGAATTCGCGCTCAATGCTCGTCTTCTTTCTCAATCATCGGCAATTTGATGTTCTGCTTGCGCGCGACATCCAAAGCGCTGGCGTAACCCGCATCGGCGTGGCGAACGACGCCGATTCCCGGATCGGTTGTCAACACGCGTTCGAGCCGTTTGCCTGTTTCATCTGTGCCGTCGGCGACGACGACCATGCCTGCGTGCAGTGAATAGCCGATGCCGATGCCGATGCCGACGCCGCCGCCGTTATGCACGGACACCCACGACGCGCCCGAAGCCGTATTGAGCAGCGCATTCAGAATCGGCCAATCGGCAATCGCATCCGAGCCGTCCAGCATCGCTTCGGTTTCGCGGTACGGTGAAGCAACAGAGCCTGTGTCTAAATGATCGCGTCCGGCACGAAACCCGGTATCTCGAAGGCATCGGCGATGCCCGCCGTCTTCGCCTGCGCACGTATGTTGTTGCCGTAATCGAACGCCACCGCGCCCGCGCGTTTCAATGCGAGCATCGCTTCGACGTGCCGCGCCATTGATGCAAGCGAGCGCTCGACGTATTCGCGCGGATTCCGGGCGCGCAATTCGTTTGCTTCTTCGAGCGTTAAGCCTTGCGGCACATAACCGTTCAAAGGATCGTGCGCGCTTGTTTGATCTGTGACGACATCCACTTGCACGCCGCGCCGTAGGAGTTCCGGCAAAACTTCCGCGCAGTTGCCGACAAGCCCGACGGAGACGGCGCGCCGCCCCTCAATCGCGTCTTCGCAAATCCGCAAAGCTTCGTCTAAATCGAGCGCGAGGCGGTCACAGTAATTCATTCGCACGCGGCGTTCGATGCGCGCGCGGTCAACGTCTATGCCGAGAAAGACCGCTTCGTTCATTGTCGCCGCGAGCGGTTGCGCGCCGCCCATCCCGCCCATGCCGCCGGAGACGACGAGCTTGCCCGCGAGCGTGCCGTTGAAATGTTTATTTGCCGCCGCAGCGAACGTCTCGAACGTGCCCTGTATGATTCCCTGCGAGCCTATGTAAATCCACGAGCCTGCCGTCATCTGCCCGTACATCGTCAGTCCCATGCGTTCGAGCCGGTTGAACTCTTCCCAATTCGACCACTGCCCGACGAGATTGGAATTGGCGATGAGCACGCGCGGCGCATACTCGTGCGTGCGAAAAACGCCGACGGGTTTGCCCGATTGCACAAGCAGCGTTTCGTCATTCGCAAGCGTGCGCAGGGAACGAACAATCGCTTCATACGACGCCCAGTTGCGCGCCGCACGTCCCGTGCCGCCGTAAACAATCAACTCGTCCGGGCGTTCGGCAACGTCCGCGTCCAAGTTGTTCATCAGCATTCGCAACGCGGCTTCCTGATGCCAGCCCTTGCAACTGATTTCCCGTCCGCGCGGCGCTGTACTCGAACGACGTGAGTTCTCGCGTGATGAATCGTTAGTGTTGTTTTGGACAGACAGGGTTTCTTTTGTCATCGCAAGATTCTCCGCGCGCGTGCGTTGGTTTTATCGTGCGTCATATCCTGTAAAGAGAACGCACCGGGTGTCAAGTGATTCGACTGTATTTCAAATAGTAAGAGGTTCAGGAATTAGGCGGCGCAGGCGGAGGATAATCTTCGATAAGTAGGCGTACCCATATTTCTTCGGCGACAATTTTCTCTGCTCGGTCAACGTCCTCCTTCTTTACAAGTCCACAATCAACTAATGCATCCACCGCAAGGGATGCTATAGCGGCGCTCCAAGATTCTATGGTTTCGTTGGAAGGTTCTGTGTCCATATAGTGCGTACCGCCTTATCTAATCTCTTTCCTTAATACAAATATGGTGCGTCTCTAAGTTTAATTTGTAAGACCACTAAATCACATCACTAATGCTGTGTAATTTAAGTTTTAAGATTTTATAAGTTACCACTAGTGCACTGTAAGATTAGATGTTGTAGAAACTCTCTTGCCTTTTGTATTCTTCAAGCATGGCAAGAAAACCACAACTTATCAATCTCTCTTCTGACGAACTTCGCTCTTTGAAAACTTCGTTACGCAAAGGCAC
>JAABUM010000204.1_pt1 | contig 122099 bp, 106 predicted proteins | sample 5559161 | NCBI WGS metagenome assembly JAABUM01 (sample SAMN10711868, study PRJNA513369) | rock metagenome | isolation source: Antarctica rocks | place: Antarctica: Victoria Land, Siegfried Peak nord
CGAACCCAAGCCGAATTGGAAAAGGCAATCGCCGCGGCGCTCGAAACAATCACGGCAAGCGATTGTGTGAATTGGTTTCGGCATTGCGGTTATGAGGTTACACTCAAATGAAAACCGCTATAGTCAGTTGAACTAAAAATTTGAGGCGAACGCACAGAAAAGCGTTCGCCTCTTTTTTTGTAGGGGCAGCTAGTCCCTGCCCGCTGCTTCCCGGACACGCGGGCAGGGACTAGCCCTGCCCCTACACTTCAAAATCACCGCGCTGGATTGCTTCGGCGGCTTTGGCGATGTCGGGCGCAAGCGGGCGGTCTTGTGTTAAGCGCGGAACGAAGGAACGCACAATTTCATAAGCGCGACGCACGCCGCGTCCGGGCTTGAGCGGAGCGCGGCTTTCTAGTGCTTCGGCGGCGGCTAAAAGTTCAATGGCAAAAATGTGCTCGGCGTTCCCGACAAGCGCGCGTAGTTTTGTCGCCGCCGTCATGCCCATTGAAACATGGTCTTCCTTGTTGCCGGATGTCGGTAGATTATCCGTGCTCGCCGGATGCGCGAGGATTTTCATTTCGTTGAGAAGCGCGACGGCTGTCACCTGCGCAATCATAAAGCCGGAAGATATGCCCGGATGAATGGCGAGAAACGGCGGCAGTCCTTCACTCAAATCCGGGTTGACGAGGCGTTCGATGCGTCGCTCGCTCATGTTCGCAAGATGCGTTAAGGCGACGCACGCATAATCGAAGGCGAGCGCGAGCGGCGCGCCGTGAAAATTGCCGCCGGATAAAACTTCTTCTGTGTCGGCGAACACAAGCGGATTGTCCGTCGCGCTGCCCGTTTCCGTTTCCACAATTTCGCGCGCGTGTTGAATCGCCGCGCGCGCCGCGCCGTGTACCTGCGGCATACAACGCAAACTATAAGCGTCCTGCACGCGCGGATCATCTTCAAGATGCGACGCGCGGATTTCGCTGTCGGTTAAGAGTTCGCGCAGATGAGCGGCGACGGCGATTTGCCATGCGTGCGGACGCAACAGGTGTATGCGTTCATCGAAGGCCGTCGGCGTCCCGCGCAAGGCTTCGAGCGTCATCGCGCCCGCAATGTCCGCGACGCGCAAAAGAGTTTCGGCGCGATAAAGCGCGAGTGCGCCGACTGCCGTCATCGCCTGCGTGCCGTTGAGCAGCGCGATTCCTTCTTTGGCTTCGAGCTGCAAAGGTTCAATTGCGGCGCGCTGCATGGCTTCGCCGCCCGCCATTCTTTCACCGCGATAAACGGCTTCGCCTTCGCCGATCACGACCAGCGCGAGATGCGCGAGCGGAGCGAGATCGCCGCTTGCGCCGACGGAGCCTTTCTCTGGAATCAACGGATGCACGCCGCGCTCAAGCATCGAAATGAGCGTTTCGACGACGACGACACGCGCGCCGCTGTAACCGAGCGCGAGCACGTTGGCACGAAGCAAAAGCATCGCGCGCGTTTCCATTTCGGAAAGCGGTGAACCGACGCCGCACGCATGGCTGCGCACAACATTCAATTGCAACGCGCGCAATTCTTCGGGCGCGATGGAATAGTCGGAGAGTTTGCCGAAGCCTGTGTTGACGCCGTAAACAACACGGCCTTCCGCTAAAATTTTTTCGATGCTGCGGCGCGAGGCTTCGACGCGCGCGCGTGCGGCGTCGGCGAGCGCGACATGCTCCGCGCCCGTTGCGACGCGCGCAATCTGTTGGAGCGAAAAAGGCTGACCGTCGAGTTCGAGCATGAACGATAAAAAGCGAAGGCTTCTATTAAAATATTCTATTGTTGGAAAACGTCTGGCGAGGAATGATTGAGATTAGGTTCTGCTCACATAAGTTGCCACTAGCACAAGCCTAGTGGACGAATGCTTGACTAATTGCTCGGCTTTAGCCGAACCGGTTCGGCTAAAGCCGCTAATCTAATAGCTTCATTAATCCACTAGCTAAAGCTAGCGGCAATTGAAAATTCACCGCTTATGTCAACAGAACCCAGCAAAAAAAGTTAAGGCGAGGAATGTTAAAGCGAGAAAGCTGTAGCTATGAAGCTTTTCGCGTTCACTGTTTGGTCAGGATTTCTTCTGTAATCGTTTCCTGTCCGATATTGTTCCGGCGTTTGAACTCACCCGTGTTTGAGCGTTTGAATTCGCCCGTGTTGGTGGCGAGATTGCTTGTCGTGCGGACGCGTTCGCGCGCTCGTTTAGCGCGGCGCACGGTGGTGGCGCGGCGTTGCGAATTTGTCGCGGCGGCGCGCGTCCAATCCTTCACGCGGCGCAGCGGGCGCAGCGAAAATTCATGGCGCGGCAAAACTTCGCCCGTCGCTTCACGCAATCGCACAGTGGCGATTGCGAAGACCACGACTGCGGCATTGAAAATGATGCCGACCCACACGACAAACCAGCCGGGCACAAGGCCGACAGCAGCGCGGTCAACAAACTGGCTGAAATGAATTGCCGGAATCGGATGCAGATAAACCTTCAGATTCCAGCTTGCCGCGAGCAGCACGAAAATCCATAAATAATTGCGGCGCAGGCGGCGTCCGATGGCTTCCGACATGCTGATCGTAAAATGCGGCGTCAGAAGATCGGCGGCCAAGTGGTCTGCCCATTCTTCGTCGGGCGCGCTTCCGGGCGCAAGCATCTGCGCGAAGTAGCCTGTCTCTATAACGCGCACGCGGCTCGACCAGATTTCGTAGTAGCGATAGCGGCGCGCTTCCATGTAAAGAAAAAAAGCGACGAGCACGGAGTTAATGAGAATCACGAAATGCGGATTCGCCGCCGCGCTGAAAGCGAAGGAAAGCGTTCCGGCGGCGGTCAGCACAGCCCAATTCGTCGTCGTGTCGAGACGATTGCGCCAAGTGTTGGCGCGCTGCACTTCGCCGCGATAAAAGTGCGCCATCGCAGTATTGAATTCCGCAGGCGTCGGCGTGCGCGTGGCAAGCGAGGGCGGCGACGATGATAATGCGGCAGCCGCAATTTTTCTTTCACCCGTCGAATCGCTTGACTGTGAAGCAGAAGGCACGCGCAAACGTCCCGAAGCGGATTGCATTGACGGAGAACTCGCGCCGCTACTACTACTACTGCGTCCGCCGTCGCTTTGTAGAGAACCTGTGCTTCTGCCTGTGCTTGTGTTGGTGCGCGGGTCTTTGCTCATCTGGTCAATCGGAAGCTTTCTTTTGGCGCGGGCGTTTGAGGGTATCCAGCCTCGCGCCCGGCTTCTTCGATAATAGCACGTCATCGGGACGCAGATTGATAAGTCCCGTGCGAAGCGCCGCCAAAACGTAAATGGTCACGTAGGACGACCACCCGCTCCAGCGCTCGTCTGCGAAGCGTCGCAACTCTTTTTCAATCATCGGCGCGCCCTTGCTGTAATACTTATTGACGAAGTTGCGAAGCGCCAGATCGCCCGCCGGAAAAACATTCGTGCGCCCGAAATAAAGCATCAACGCCCATTCAGCCGTCCAGCGCCCGATGCCGCGCAGTTGTATGAGACGCGCGATAACGGTTTCGTTGTCCGCCTTTGCCAACATCGCTTCATCGAGCGCGCCGCTTGCGACTTCCTGCGCGACGCCGATCATGCACGCGGCCTTCGCGTTGGAGATGCCAAGCGCGCGTAATTCTTCGATGCTCGCTACAGCTAAAATTTCGGGGCGCGGAAAAGCGAAAAACGTTTCGTCGCCGATCATCAATCGCTCGCCGTATTCTTCGACGACGCGCCGCTTCAAAACCATCGCCACGACAATCGAGATTTGCTGCGATAGAATCGAGATCATTAGCGATTCAAAAAGCGTCGGCCAGCGCGCCAGATGCAAGCCGCGATGCGCCGCTTCTATCCCGCGCATCAATGGATCGTCAATCATCGCCGCCTGAAATTTTTTGAGGTCATGGTCGGCGCTGAAAATTCGTTCGATAAAATTTGCCGCCGTTTGTAAATCCTGCGGCGTTGCTGCATTGGCGGCGGGCGTGTTTGTTTGCTGGTCTAGCGTGACGAGGAGCGACGGACGCGCGGGTGTGCCGTTCGATACGACGCTGACGAGTTGAAGGCGTCCGCCGATATGAAAAAGGCGTCGGTATTTATCGAACGCGAATGTATCGACGGCTTCGGCTTCGGTAAAGCGCAGAAAGCGCGCGGTGGCGGCGAAATCGAAAGGCGTGCGCGGGCGTAAGTTGATCGCTTGCATCTTCGCCTGCAAGTGTCGCCGAAAGACACGCGCGGCGTCAAAGCGATGTTGCTTGACATGGTTGCAAACCGGCTCTTATATTGATGAGCCGCGCTGTTCTTGGATAAGTTTCGCAATGTTTTTATGCTGCAAATCTCACAGCAATTTGACGCACGGCATGAAGCGTGTGACGAGCGCTGGATGCGAGAGGCGCTCGCGGCGGCGGAAGCGGCGCGTGAGGCAGGCGAAGTTCCTGTCGGCGCATGTGTCGTCGCAAGTGACGGGCGGCTTCTCGCCGTCGCCGGAAACTTAACGCGCACCGATTGCGATCCGACGGCGCACGCGGAAATCATCGCCCTGCGCGAAGCGGCACGCGCTATGGGAAACTACCGGTTGACGGGCGCAACAATTTATTCGACCATCGAGCCCTGCGCGATGTGCGCCGGAGCGCTTGTGCAGGCGAGAATCAAACGGCTCGTCTACGGCGCGCCGGATGAACGCGCCGGAGCCGTCGAATCACAATTTCAATTGTGCGATGCGGAAGTCCTCAACCATCGCATGGAAATCAGTTCAAGAATTTTAGAAGCGGAATGCCGCGCACTGATGCAACAGTTTTTCCGCGAGCGACGAAAAACAAGAATCGGCGAGCAGCTATAATGTAGGAAGCAAAAGGGACGCGATGCGGAATTGAAAACTCAAAGCTTTCCGCCCTTCGCCCTCCTTCTTCTACTTTCGCTCGGAGAAGCTGTATAGTGGCTTAATGCAATAGTCTTGAAAATCGGTGATTGCGCTGTTTCAAAGCCTTAGCTTCACGCACTCTTTATCCTCGATCTTCACAAAGATCAATTCTAGGAAACGCGCTACCTCAAAGTGCAGGGCGTCGTGCGGCACATTGAGCGCGACCTGTAAACAGCAGTTCTACTTTAGCTCTACTATTGGTTGTAAGCCAGACCGATCACGACGGAGACTGATTCGATGGCGCGAATCCAATATCATTTTAAGACGGCAAAGCTGCCCGGTAATCCTAGACGAAAAACGGCGCTGCTCATTAATCCGCCAGTTTACGATACACAATTCTGGGCTGAATGGTCGCAGCCTTATGGACTACTGCGGATCGCGCGGATGCTTGGCGACTTAAAGTATAAGCGGCGCGAGTTGTTTGATTTCATGGAGACAGATGAGAAGCGCACTGTTACTCGTCGTCGCGTCTCGCCCGGCGAATCATTTATTGAGAAGAACACTCCATCGCCAAAGGCGCAGCCTTATCGCATCGAGAAAGAGGGTCAGTGTTTAGAGCTGTGGAAATATCACTTTGGCAAAAGTTGGGATGAGTTCGATGCGTGGCTTGATGAACGGGGGTTCACCGTCAAAAACCCGCCGGATGAAATTTGGATCGGCGCGACGATGAGTTATTGGTGGGAATCTGCCAGAGACCTTGTCGCGCGTCTGCGCCTACGCTGGCAGAATGAACGAGGTAAACAGCCGATCATCTTACTCGGTGGCATTTATCCTTCAATCGCCCCTCAGCACGCTGCAAAATATGTCAAGCCTGATTTTGTGGTGCAGTGTGAAGTTGAGGAAGCCAACAATCTTTGGTGCGATCTCTCGCTCTACGACAAGCCCCCAGCATACGCCATCATCACTCCTCTACGTGGCTGCCCTTTTAATTGTTCTTACTGCGCGTAATTAACAATCAACGGAGGCAATCGCACAGTACGCGCTCGCCCTACACAAGATGTAGTTGCTGAGATGCGAACCGCCCAAGATACTTACGGTATTAAGGATTTCACTTTCTACTCGGACTTTTTGCTGTGGGATCACGAGCATAATCTTCAGCCGCTTCTCGAAGCATTGATTGCTGATTCTGGTCATTACCGTCTCTACGCGCCTGAAGGATTAGACACAAAATTCTTGAGCAAGTCCCAACGTCTTTGCGACCTGCTCAAAGCTGCAAACTTCCAGAAGCTATATCTGCCCTGCGAGAGCATTGATGATAAGTATTTGCGGCAACTCAATCGGCGTCATGTGAAGTTGGAGGACTTCGTTAGGGCAGCGCAGATGTGCGAACGTGCAGGTTTCAGCTTACGACACATGGACATCAATTCGTTTGTGCTTTATGGGCTTCCCGGCGAGAGCATCGGTGATGTGGTTAAAAGCATTCTTTTTGTGGCGGAGATCGTCGGCTCAATCATTCCAATGCTTTTCACGCCCGCGCCTTCTACATGGCTGTATCAAGATCACCTGCCGTACTTTCAAGAGCGTGGATGGGATAAAGACCTGCATTTGCTGAACGGTAAGCTTTACCCTTTTATCTACATGAATGAAGGCTCTGTCGGCGACTACGTTGACCTGCAACGATTGATGTACACGCTGAACACTCACTACCGGAGCCAGTCGTTTCAAATGTTCGGCGAGTCAATAGGTATCGCAAGCGGTGCGCGATCAGGTGCGTAACGGGTTTGAAGATTTCGTCAATCTCTACAAACAGCCGATGCCGGAGCTTCCTCAACCGCGCGCCACGCTGAGGGTTATTCAATGAGACCACCTAATTTCCTCGCACCCGCATTAGAACTTCTCCAAGAAAATCTTGACATACTCCCGGCAACAGGCGGCGCTGTCGAAGATATGTTACGTGTTGATGTGGACGAAGTCGAAGATATGCTTATTTACGGCAAGAGCCGCGAAGCAACTACTTTTCTTGAAATACCAACTCCCGATCCACGCAATATCTACCACCCAACGCCACCAATCTATCGTGATGAGAAACATCTTTACCGCTATTACATAGACGGAAGTATTCGCACTTACTACTTGGCGACGGGTATTGAGAGCAACCGCACATTCCCTATTGAGTTAGCTCAAATCGGCGCTGCGGTAATGCACCGCAACGAGCATGGAAATATGCGACCAGTAGCAGTAACGCATCCTCTTACTGTTGCCTAAAGGCGAGTATGGGGTTTCCGACACCGTATGGAACAAGCTTGCGAGGCTTAACACGGCCAACAATTCTTTTGAAGTAGTCGATATAACTGGAAAGACGAAGCTCAACCCAAACAAAGTTACTCCCGAAGATTTGCGCCAAAGGGCAGGCGGTATTGCGCGGCATAATATGCACAAGCTTGAGATAGAGATGATCGACCAAACAGATGGACTTCGTAATGATGGCACATGGCTGATTATTGATGGTGCCGTTAAGTTGAATGAGTTCATCAAAAAGGATTTCATGATTGGAGTTGCCAAAAGCTTTGACAAATCTCCCATATTTCGCTTCGGCAAAAGTAAAGCTAACAAGGATATTACAGCGATCTTAGCAGGACTTCCTTATGCTCATCGTACTGCTGTATTCAGCAGCGATGATGGCGATGTAGCTTTCTGGTATGTGCGTTTGCGAGAACAGAAGCAAGTAGATTATCCGCTTATGGGAGTTATAAAAGTTGAGTACCCTCGTCGGGATAAGACGCCGATGACAAAAGAATTAGCTGACCTGCTTTCGCAAACGCTAGTCGCCGAACGCAACGCCACACCGCACGGACGCGATAACCGTTGGCACTGCCATTTATACCCAATCTTTTTGGCGGAGCAAGCGATCAAAAATTCATTTCAGTCTAAACAAGTTCTCATGGGCATGGTGCGCTGGGCACCTTTCGTACAGCCCGCCTAATGATTGAAGAAAGGAAACCCGAAACATGGCGAACAAGTCCTCACGAGCAAAACAAGAGAATGAAGCGACGCAAGACGATCAACCGTCACAAGCCATCGGGCGCACATCAGCTACTGAGCGTGAAGCGATCACTTCTGACAAATTCGCGTTCCGGCTGCCTGACGAGGTCATTGTCAACCCTTTTGATATTGTCTCCGTAGATCAAGTCAACCAACCGGACAAACCGCAGAGCCGTACTTACGGTCTGGCGACGATGCTTGAGCATCGTACCGATGCGCCTAACCACTTAGCAAACTTTATCTCCAGCAATTTGGCGAGCTTACCGAAAACCCTAATACGAATCGTCAGGGAACAACTGTCGCGCTCGCCAATGTCTTGAGCAATAACGAAGACATTTATATGCCTGTGCCGAGCGAGCGGATCGTCCACTTTGCCGACCCTGAAGGCATACGACAGGCACTAGGTATTGACAGCCTTCTGCGCGACAGACCGGAAGACGCGATTCCGGCGGGCTTAATCAAAATGAGCAACGGCGCGGAGACTGTCACTTACCTTGATCGCCGTTACGTGCTTGGTCCCGAATCCGATCACGTCAACATCTCCGGCATCAGCGGACTTGCGACGAAAACTTCCTACGCGATGTTCCTCATTCAATCCATGCTGCAAAAAGCGCCTGACCCGGAGAAGATCGCGGTTGTCATTCTCAACGTGAAGCAGGCTGACTTGCTACAAATAGACAAACGCGGCGTAGAGTTGAAACCGCATGAAAAAGAGGTTTGGGAGTCGCTTGGACTAGAACCTAAACCCTTCACCAATGTTCGTTATCTCCTACCGCGCGGTTATGACGGTACTCCTAACTGCTACCCGCCTGTTCCCGACGCATACAATGTTTATGCTTATGACCTGATGGGCACAGCCGACAAAATGGACTTGCTATTTAGTAATGTCGCTGATCCAAGTGGAACTGTTGAAGGGATCAGCAGCGAAATCATGACCGGGTTGCTCGCAGGCGAGGACGAGTTCAAGAAAGTGCAAGGTTGGAATGCGCTATTGGAATTCTTACGAGAGAAGCAGGCTGGCGGTAAGTGGCGTGGGATGTTTGCGGCTTCTTCTCTCGGAATATTCCGCCGCCATTTGCGCCGCATTGTGCAGACGCGCGAGACGGGCATCTTCGTCAACAGCCGCGCTCGCGCTGAAAAATTATTGAGCACTGAGTTGACGAACATTAAAGGCGGCACAACTTATGTTGTTGATATTGCGAAGCTCGCCGACGATGAACAGACGCTTGTCTTCGGCGACATTCTACGCACGATCTACGCCACGAAAGCCGAAGCCGTCGAGGAGCGCACCGAAACGTCTCCCGTGCCGGACAAGGTTATTATCTTCGTGGATGAATTGAACGAGTATGCTCCCGGCGGTGGCAACGCCAGCCCGATCACACAACAAGTATTAGATGTTGCCGAACGCGGGCGCAGTCTTGGCGTCATTCTCATTTCAGCGCAGCAGTTTATGAGTTCGGTTCACTCGCGCGTCACCGGCAACAGCGCCACGAAGATCATCGGGCGCACTGGCTCGTCAGAGGTCAACGCGCCTGATTACCGTTTTCTAGATCAAGACATTCGCTCTGCCGTGACGCGGCTTTCCAAAGGAGAGTTGCTTATCAGCCACGCGATCTATCGCCAGCCTGTGAAGGTGATCTTTCCGAAACCAGCTTACCGTCAGGAACAGTAACCGATGTCCTCATACAATCCAACTGACCTTGAAGCCTACGTCCGCCAGCGTGCGCCCGAAGTCGCGCGCGACTTGCGTAGTGCGGCACAGAAGGCAAATAACGAAGCCGACCTTGTAGCAGAAGCTGAAAAGGTCATTGAACGATTCAGTCGCAGGTTCGACGTGCCGGTGAATCTCCAGCGCGAGCGCACACTTGTCAACGGGCGCGCCGATGCCGTTTATAATCGCTTCGTGATCGAGTATGAGCCGCCCGGCTCATTGCGAAAGACCAACAGCTTTCATCACAACAAGCACGCCATCGGTCAAGTTCAGCAGTACATGGAAGGCTTGGAGAGGCTTGACCGTCATCGCAAAGAGCGTTTGGCGGGCGTCGTGCTCGATGGGCATTACTACATCTTTGTGCGTTACCGCGACGACCATTGGCGCATTGATGATCCGCTTCCGGTTGACGCGCACAGCACTGAAACCTTTCTGCGTTATCTGCTTTCGCTCGCCACCGAACTCGCGCTCACGCCGGAAAACCTTGTGCGTGACTTCGGCGAGAATAGCAACACCGCACGCCAAGTTGTGCCTGCGCTCTACAACGCGCTGCGTGCGTCGGACGATCCAAAAGTCAAAGTGCTCTTTCAACAGTGGCGGCGGCAATTCCAAGAGGTCTTCGGTTACGATTCATCGAACACGCAGCTTGACGCCGTCGCGCTCGCGCGCCTCTATGCTGTCAAAGATCGCAACCCGGACGTAGAGCAGCTCTTCTTCGCGGTTCACACCTACTACGCCGCATTCATCAAGGTGCTCGCGCTGCAAATCGCGCATTACTATTTGATGCCAAAAGTCAGCACTGGCTTGGCAGCAGTCGCCAACCATGACACAGATAAACTGCGCGGCTATCTCATTGAGATGGAGCGCGGCGGGCTTTTCACGCAGCTTGGCATACGCAACTTTCTCGAAGGCGACTTCTTCGGTTGGTACTTGGAGGTTTGGGACGATCCGCTTGTTGCGGCGTTGCGTCGTCTGATCGGTGATCTGGCAAACTATTCGCTCGTCACGCTCGACGTTGATCCGGAAGAGACGCGCGATCTTTTGAAGCATCTCTACCAAAATCTTGTGCCGAAGAAACTGCGCCATGCGCTCGGCGAGTATTACACACCCGATTGGGTCGCCGAACGCCTCTTGAATCAACTCGGCTACGCGGGCGATCCCGCCAAGCGCATCCTCGATCCGTCGTGCGGTTCGGGCACGTTTCTTGTGCTCGCCATCAAACGCATACGCCAATATGCCGACGAGCGTATGCTCCAGCCCGCACAAGTGCTCGAACAAGTTTTGAGCAATGTCGTCGGCTTCGACCTGAACCCGCTCGCTGTCATCTCCGCGCGCACAAATTATCTGCTCGCGCTCGGCGAACTGCTTCAGCACCGTAAGGATGAGATCACGATTCCGGTTTACTTGGCTGATTCCGTGCTCACGCCGAGTCAGGGCAGTGACCTCTATACGCAACACGGCTTCAGTTTCCAGACCGCCGTCGGACGCTTCACCGTGCCGCGCTCGCTCGTCGAGGCGGGACACATAGATCAACTTGCGCACCTTTTATAGCGGCTTGCGATTGCGCGTGTCCTATCGAATTGAGTGTAGTGACAGCGGCTTGTCCCTGCCCGCTTAATGTGAATGACATTCAATCTGCGGGCAACCACAAGGGTTGCCCCTACATAAGCCACACTCATTTGCAAACGGCTATAGAAGAATGCGTTTATAGCAGCACTGGCGTTGAGCAATTCAAAGCGCGCCTGCTCAAAACCTTTCCGTTGAATGCCGAAGACGAAGATAACAAGATTGAAATTCAGCTTGCGGTTGATCTTTACCAGAAGCTACTTGAATTGGAAGGGCAAAACATCAACGGCATTTGGGCGCGCATCATCAAGAACGCCTTCGCGCCGCGCTTTCAAGGAGGCTTCGACTACGTCGCAGGCAATCCGCCTTGGGTGAATTGGGCAAGTTTACCGCGTGAATACAGAGAAGACATTGCTCCGCTTTGGCAATACTATGATTTGTTCCCGCACACGGGCTTGCGTGCTCGTTTGGGCGGGGCAATGGATGATATTTCAGTTCTTCTTACTTACGTTGCGGCGGATCAATACCTAAAGCCGAATGCGAAATTAGGTTTTGTGATAACTCAATCGGTCTTTAAGACAGAAGGTGGTGGTGCAGGTTTCAGGAGTTTTCAAATAGGAGAGGGCGAGCTACTCAAGGTAATGTTTTTAGATGATATGAGTTCGTTCCAGCCTTTTGACAGTGCTGCAAATCGAACTTCTGTGGTGATTCTTCAAAAGGGGCAGAAGACCTCCTATCCCGTTCAAGTCAATTACTAGCGTAAACGAACGAAAGGGTCATCCGTTCCTTCTGATGCATCTCTCAATGAGGTTATAGAACTTACAAAGCGAGCACAGTGGGTTGGGAAACCCGTCAACAGCGATCCAACTTCACCATGGATCATAGGACGAGCTAAAGCGATTCAAGGCACTCCGAAGTGCATCGGTTTATCGCCCTACAAAGCACGCTATGGCACTCATACTCATGCTAATGGTGTGTTCTGGCTAGAGGTGATTGCACAACGTCCAGACGGCTTGCTTGTTGTGGGTAACATGAATGAACTTGCGAAGAAGAAGGTGGACGGAGTGCAGATGGTAGTCGAGTCTGAATTTGTACATCCTCTTCTTAGAGGAAGGGATGTGGAACGCTGGTCGTCCAACCCTATTTACAACATATTGCTACCGCAGGACGCAAATCAACCGTCTAAAGCCTACCCTACGAATCGCCTAGAGGTTGAGTTTCCAAAAACCTTTGCGTTTCTGAAGCACTTCGAGGAGGTATTGAAAGCACGTAGCGGGTATAAGCAATTTTTCGACCCAAGCTGCGATCCGTTCTACTCCATCTACAATGTCGGTGACTACACCTACGGTAAATACAAAGTGCTTTGGCGAGAAGTAGCAACCGATGTTAGATCTGCCGTAGTTGAAACAAGCGGGGACGCCAGCAAAGTTACCGTCCCCGATCACACATTGGTATGCGTTTCTACAAAGTCATCAGAAGAAGCGCATTTCGTATGTGCGCTTCTGAATTCTTCTCCAGCCGACTACATTGTACGCAGCTACATAGCCGGTCATCCTTCAACCAACGTCTTGAAGTACGTTGCAGTGCCGAAGTTCGACGAAGATACTGATGTGCATAGCCAGCTAGCTGACTGCTCACAACAAGCGCACGCAGCCACCGCAGCCGGAGACACAGCACGAGTGCAAGAGATCGAAGCCGAGATTGACCAACTGGCAAAACAACTCTGGGGCTTGACCGACGCCGAATTGCGCGAGATTCAGGAGAGCTTGGCAGAGTTAGCTTAGGCGAAAACAATGGCTTATTCATCCGTTCCGCTCGGAACTTGTCAAAGTGGTTCCATATACGGTATCATCTGGAGTCTTTCATGGGTGATCTTGACAAGCTGCTAACAAGGGCACGGCAATCGCCCCATAATCTGCGATTTGAGGAGTTATGCAAACTCGCCGAATATTTCGGGTTCACGAACGACCGTCAAAGAGGCTCGCATTGTATCTATATCAACTTAAAACTGTCGCGCGAGTACAGTTTCATGAACTTTCAGGAAGGCAGGGACGGCAAAGCAAAGCCTCGTCAAATCAAACAACTTCTCGAAGCAATCGAACATCTTGAGTAAACAAATGCACAAGTACGGATTCAAAATCTTTTGGAGCGATGAGGACGACGCCTACATCGTAACCTGCCCGGAATTTCCCGGTCTCTCTGCTTTCGGTGACACTGAAGAAGAAGCCCTGCGCGAAGCGAAAGTGGCGCTGGAACTGTTTATTGAAAGTATGCAGGAGCACAATGAGCCGCTGCCCGTGCCGCAACCGGCGCATACTTATAGCGGGCAGTTTCGCGTCCGCCTCCCGCGTACCCTGCACCGCCAACTCGCCGAGCGCGCCGAAGACGAAGGCGTGTCGCTAAATGCCCTTGTTATGACGTACCTTTCAGCAGGTGTAGCGGTGGCGAGCAGCGTTGGACAACTGGATACACCGTTTCGGGTTTCGCAGGTTGCTGTCGCACAACAGGCGCTGACCGATCTTTCGCCCGCGTCAGTTGATACCCATTTCGGGCAAGCGGAAATTGACCATGAAGTGCGCGGATTAATTGATAGCGTGTGCCGTGTTCCTGAAGGACTGTCTGCGGCTAACAACCAAGAACTTGCTCTTGCCGCGTAAGATTGAAGTGTAACGATTACCCTTCAAATTCCGGCGGTGCTAACACGATGAAACTCGCTCCCCTGCAAGTAGAACACTACTTCGTCAAATCATTTCGCTTCGACCTGCGAACAGGATTCGACACGCGCGAGACCTTAGACGGGGGCATTACACTTCCTGATTTCAACGTCACTGCCAACGTCCTTCAAGATAAGGATGACACGCGCCGTTGCCGTTGCGAACTCATCGTCGAATTACCCGATGATCCTAGCGATAAATTTCCTTACAAATTTGCTATTACGCTCATTGGCATCTTCCGCGTTCATCCGGGTTATCCCGAAGATCAAGTTGAGCTTCTGCTCAAGGTCAACGCTCCATCCATTTTGTACTCAGCCGCGCGTGAAGTGATACTTGGTTTTTCAGGACGCGGTGGCTTTCCGCCGGTGCTGCTCCCTTCAGTCTCTTTCACTCCTTCGCCTAATGAGACAGCTCAAAGCTCGCAGGGACAAGCAGAATTAGCAACACAGAAGCCGCCTATACGGAAAAAACTTTCCGCTAAAAAGACGCGCGGTAGCGCTTCCCGTAAAGCAACAAAGAAATAAGGCGCATCAGCCACCAACCATGTCTTGAAGGCGATGGGGATAACCCCAAGCGATGATTCAGAGTGCCATGCACTTATTGTGGAGTCATCTGACGGACGAGCCTGACTGGAACAAAGTGGTTAGCATCATCCGTAGCTTGCGCTAAAATGCTGACAATACACTCTTGATCTGCTGCAAAGGTAAAACCGAAGCGAGTTATCATTAGAGCATCCACAAATAATATCTTAGCGCCTTCATAATTTACCTGTCTTGATTCATAATTGATGACTATGGCAACAAACATCTCAAACCAACGTTGACCATTACTTGTACGGAGCGCCGAAACGATAAGCATGGGCAAGAGAGGTGAAGCGATGACGAAACAGATCGAAGCCATTTACCAGCAAGGCGTCTTTCGCCCGCTGGAACCAGTTGAATTGCCGGAAGGCGCGCGGCTCGACATCGTGCTAATCACGCCGGAGAAGCAGAAAAGCGGTGCGGCAGGAAAATCTCGCAGTCACTTCGGCGCGTGGGACAGCGGCTCGGAGCGTTCCGCCGACAATGACCGGATTGACGAAGACTTGGCGCGCGAGTACGCGGGCGAACATGAGGCGGCAAGCTGATGCAGCTTGATACTTCCGGGCTAATGTGCCTTTTCGACCGACGCGACTTCCGCCACCGCGAAGCGCAATCTTTCTACGACGCAGCAACCGCACGGCTCACACACAACTACGTCCTCGCCGAGTTCGTCGCCCTAAGCAATGCCCGACGTGCGCCGCGAGCAGAGTCATTAGCATTTGTCGCCGACCTGCAAGATGACTTGGAAGTCGAAGTCGTATGGGTGGACGAAGCACTGCATCGCGCAAGACTCGCGCTCTTAACAGACACGACTCGACAAAGCTTGGTCACTCTGCGACGGCGTCAGCATTCTGCTTATGCAGCAGCGCGGTATCCGCGAAGCCCTCACCACAGATCACCACTTCGAGCAAGCAGGCTTCCAAAGATTGCTGCCACAGTAAGAATGAATTGTGACCAAAATGTGACCGGAATTTCTGACATCGAATGAAAAACCATGTAACTCCCTGCACTCGTCGAGCGGTTGCAACCTGTAAGATTTGATAGAAAATGGTATTGTTTGCTACTATGCTTCGCTCGCGGAGAGGTCGCATAGTGGCTTAGTGCACCGGTCTCGAAAACCGGAGTGGGGGAAACTCCACCGTGGGTTCAAATCCCACCCTCTCCGCCATCATTCTTTGCAATGAAAGGATGATGAGAATACTAAACCTTCGCATTCATCTCGTTTTTTGTTCCTTGACGCGCGGATGGCGTGCCAAAGACTAAGAGCTTGCCTTTTCGAGCAACTGTCCCGCATCTCTCAATCGTTGCGGGATGCTTCGCACGTAACTTCTTTACCTTTGAATGACAACCCGCGCCGTGGCGCATCACGGCGTACCGGACAAGGGCGTAGCCTTTCTCAACAACCGTTCGCGCCGGATGCGCGCGCGCGTAATGTGCGCGAGCTGCTTGGACGCTACGCAGTGTCATGATTAGATCAAAGCAGAATTGTCGGAAAATGAAAGTCTGAGATGCTAAACCCAATCCTAGCTGTGACCGGCAATATGCAGGCGCTCGTGGTGGATGATGACCCACAGATATGCCAGTTTATAGCCGAAGTGCTGCGCACCGATGGCTGGCAGGTCAGCGTCGCAGAAACAGCCGCGCGCGCTTTGGAGATGATCGCCGAGCAACGATGGTCGCTGGTCTTTTGCGATGTCCTGCTCAAGGGAGCGAGCGGTTTCGATGTGCTTCGACAATTCGTCGAGAAGCAGCCCGACGCGCAAATCGTTTTAATGACCGGGCACGGTTCTGCCGCAGACGCGATGGACGCCATGGCGCTCGGCGCTTACGATTATCTGTTGAAGCCTTTTGGCATCCGTGACGTAGAAGAATTATCGGAGGCGGTGCGCAAGCGGTTCGAGAAGCAGCGGCACGTCGAAAGCGAAGAGCCAGCAGCTTCCACACGCGCCTCAGACCTCAATTTGATCGGCAAGAGTCCTGCTCTCGTCAACGTCATGAAGATGGTCGGACGCCTCGCCGCGACTTCATTGCCGGTGCTCATCACGGGCGAATCGGGGACGGGCAAAGAGGTCGTGGCGCGCGCCATCCACTACGGCAGCCCGCGCGCCTCGAAGCCCTTCGTCGCCGTCAACTGCGGCGCGCTTCCCTCGGAGCTGATCGAATCGGAACTCTTCGGACATATGCGCGGCTCCTTCACGGGAGCGGAGCGTGACCGCCCCGGATTGTTCGAGGAGGCGGACGGCGGCACGATCTTTCTCGACGAGATTGCGGAAACGACCCATGACTTTCAGGTGAAACTGCTGCGCGCGTTGCAGCAGGGCGAGATTCGCCGGGTCGGAGCGAACCGCGCCTTGAGCGTTGACGTGCGCGTTATCGCCGCCTCCAACCGCGAGCCGAAAGCGGAGGTGCGCGAGGGACGCTTCCGCCAAGACCTCTTCTACCGTCTTAACGGCATTAATCTGCATCTGCCGCCCCTGCGCGAGCGGCGCGAAGACATTCTCCTCCTCGTCAAGCACTTCGCCGGGCGCGTGCGTGCCGAAGACGAACCGCGCCTGCGCTTCTCGCGTGAGGCCGTCCGCCTGCTCGAAGAGTACACGTGGCCGGGCAACATACGCGAACTGGAAAACGCCGTGATGCACGCCGCCGCGCTTTGCGACCACACTACCGTGCGCCCCGAAGACCTGCCGGAAGACATACGCCATAGCGACGCTCATACGTCCGCCGAAAAGACTGCCGCCGCGCCGGGTAAAAGTTCGATCCTCACGGTTGAAGACTGGATGTCTCTGGAGAGACTGGAGGGCGAGTACGTCGCGCGCCTGCTCGAACACACGGGCGGCAACAAACTGGCCGCCGCGCGTATACTGAAGGTTGACCGTAAAACTCTCGACCGTATGCTCGCCAAGCACAAGATCGATTTCCGAAGCACCCACCAAGCATCTTTCCCCCGAGAGCCGCGTTCATAATTTGTAAGACCGCCTCCTGCCCCGTTCCGCACCAAACTGCTGACAAGCGCCACGCCACTTAGGGCGCAAACCTGTTTCGTCTTCCGTCGGTAGAGACAAAAGAAGCGTAAAATGCTAACAATGTTCAACAACAGCGTGATTGGTATAACGGCATAGTTGTTGCTCTATTAAATTCAGACGCGCTTCGCCATCTTTGAGGCGGCCTCTCGCGAAATTCAAATAAACAATCCAACCAAGCTTTTCTTAGGCTTTTCGTCTCAACTTTCAGGAGAAACATCTATGCGGTCAGTTATCAGAATGTCCAGCGTTGCGTTCGCGACGTTACTACTTAGCTTGCTCGTCTTTGCTTCGCAAAGCGTCCAAGCTGCAACTCTAACTGTTTCAACAACGGCTGACGCCGGAGCCGGAAGCCTGCGGCAAGCGATTATAGACGCGACCACTAACGGCGCAGCGAACACTGTCAACTTTAACATCCCACTAACTGACCCCGGGTACAACAGTGCGGCCAACCGGTACACAATCTCGCTCGTCAGCCAGTTGCCCGACATTCCTTTGTCGCCTTTAACGATAGACAACACGACGGGCAGAGGCGTGACCGTGAAAGGCAACAATACCTTCCGCATCTTCACACTCGTGAACAGCGCAGTCGTCAACCTCAACAACCTGACCATCAGCCGTGGGGGCAGTGGTAGTAGCTTCGGCGGCGTCGGCGGCGGTATCTACATGGGTAACAGCGCTGTGTTGACTCTCAACAACAGCGTCCTCAGCAACAGTACCGCAACCAATGGCGGCGGCGGCATCTGGGTGAATGACAGCGGCACGCTGCATATCATTGACAGCACCGTTAGCAACAATACTACCGCGAACGGCAACGGCGGCGGCATCTACATCAACAACAGCGGCACACTGAATATTACACGCAGTACATTCAGCGGGAACGCTGCCACTGTCGGCAACGGCGGCGGCATATTCAATGGCGTCAGCGGCACAGTGGCTGCCACTAACAGCACCATCAACGGAAACACTGCCGGTGATCGTGGCGGCGGCATCGCAAACTTTGGCGGGACAGCGGCGACATTGACTCTTAACAGCAGCACCGTTAGCAGCAACACGGCAACTAATAACGGCGGCGGCGTATACAACATTTTCACTGCTACCTTGAACAACTCTCTCTTCGCTCTCAACACGGCTCCGGATGGAACTGATCTCAAAGGCACCTTCTCCGGCACCAGCAATCTGGTCGGCAACGCCGACGGCAGCACGGGCTTAGGCCCTACCACCAATCAACTCGGCTCAACCGGAAGCCCGATCAATCCCCGCCTCGGCCCGTTGCAGGACAACGGCGGCCCAACCTTTACTCGTGCGCTGCTTGCCGGTAGCCCGGCGATTGACGCTGGCACTACCGCACTCGCTACCGACCAGCGCGGCGTATCGCGACCGCAAGGCGCGCAAAGCGACATCGGCTCATTCGAGAGTGAAGGCTTACCCGAATTCACCATCAACGATGTGACGGTTTCGGAGTCTGCGAACGGCTCGACGTCGGCAGTCTTCACGGTCAGTCTTTCACGCTCCAACAGCGTAAGCCTTTCTGTAGACTTCGCAACGGCTGATGGCACAGCGACAGCAGGCTCGGACTACGCGGCTGCTGCCGGAACACTTGTCTTCGCTCCGGGTGAGACGACCAAGACGATAACAATCACCGTGCTCAGCGATGCGTTCACAGGAACTGCCGAAACCTTCGCCGTTAATCTGACGAACGCACAGGGTGGTGCGCGGATTCCTGATAATCAGGGAATCGGCACGATCCTCGACACTGCCCCTGCACCGACACCAACGCCGACGCCGGTTCCGACACCAACACCGACCCCAGTTCCAACACCGGCTCCAACTCCAACTCCAACACCGGTTCCAACGCCCGTGCCAACGCCCGTGCCAACGCCCGTGCCAACGCCTGTACCTACGCCTGTGCCAACGCCCGTGCCAACGCCCGTGCCAACGCCCGTGCCAACACCAACTCCAACGCCCGTGCCAACGCCCGTGCCAACGCCCGTGCCAACGCCCGTGCCAACGCCCGTGCCAACGCCCGTGCCAACGCCCGTGCCAACGCCCGTGCCAACACCAACTCCTACTACGGTGCAGTTCAGTCAATCGGAGTATAGCGTTGCGGAGAATGGCGGCAGTTTGCAAATCACTGTTACGCGCATCGGCGATGCTTCTGGCACGGCCACCGTTGATTACGCGACAAGCGATAATTCAGCCATGCAAAAGAGCGATTTCACCATCGCGCTGGGTACGGTGTTCTTCGCCGCCGGAGACACTACCAAGACCTTCACCCTTCTGGTCAATGAAGACTCTTATCTCGAAGGGATCGAAACGCTGACGCTTACCTTGAGCAATCCGACGGGCGCACGGCTCGGCACGCAGAGCACCGCCACCGTGTCGCTTCTCGATACGACGACGGATACCAGCGCTAATAGTATTGACGATACGCGCAAGTTTGTCGTGCAGCAGTATCACGACTTTCTCAACCGCGAGCCGGATGCCGGAGGCTTGGCTTACTGGACTGGCCAGATTGCCCAGTGCGGCGCGGATCAAACGTGCGTCAACCGCAAGCGCCGCGATGTTTCCGCAGCTTTCTTCGTCGAACAGGAATATCAGCAGACGGGCTACTACGTCTATCGAATCTTCAAGGCGAGTTTCGGCAGGCAGGCGACTTATCTGGAATACACCAGAGGGCGCAATCAAGTCATCGGCGGTTCAGACCTTGCTACAGGTCAGGCTATTGTGGCCGCCCAGTCGGTCAATCCTGCTTACGGCACGCTCGACAACGCATCCTATGTCGATCAGTTGTACCGCAACACAGGCGTCACGCCGGATAGGGCGGAGCGCGATAGTCTGGTCGCAGGCTTGAATAATCAAAGTGAGACGAGAGCCAGCGTGCTACGGAAGGTAGCGAACAACCAGACATTCCAGACGCAGGAGTACAACGCGGCCTTTGTGCTGGCAGAGTATTTCGGATACTTACGCCGTGATCCGGAGGCGGGCGGCTATCAGTTCTGGCTCGATGTGCTGAATAACCGTGTGCCGAATAACTATCAAAGCATAGTCTGCGCCTTCATCACGTCAAAGGAGTATCAGGACAGATTCGGCGCTCTGACAACGCGCAATGATTCTGTTTGCAGACAATAACATCATTCAAGCCGTGCTGTTAAAGACCGCAGGCGAGGGAGAGTAGCAGGGCAAGACGCGCGTGCGCAGCTTTACATGGTTGCCATTCGATTCTGCACCCTGCTACTCGACTACGAAAAGCCGTTAAATCCGGCGAAAAGAAAATGGAGCATCGTGCTCCATTTTCTTTTGTGCTAAATGTGTAAAAGGGTAGAGACTTGAATAAGAGTCTGTTTAGCAAATTATGTGAAGTCGTCCGGCAAAATATCCGTAGATGTAAACCGGGTTAGGGAAACTTGTGGGGTAAAGAGCATAGGGCGGCCCGGCGTTAGACGCGGCGTGCCCATCGCCGGATACGATTTCCTTAATCGACAAAACAAACACTATGATAAAAACGATTTGGATGTTTCCAATTTGAATCGCCGCGCAAGGCTCGATGGAAGACAAATTGCCTGATAACAGCGTAAAGCTAGAATCGCAACGTCAAGAGACGGGCGCGCCGCAGGGACGGAAACGTTCCAACGCACTGCCCTGCGCTGAAGAGCTTTTCCGTTTGATGGTGGAGAGCGCGAAGGATTATTCCATCTTCGCCGCCGATACAGAAGGCCGGATCGTTAGTTGGAATACCGGCGCGGCGCGCGTCTTCGGGTATACGGAGGCAGAGGCCATCGGGCAGAACGTTTCTATCTTTTTCACGCCGGAAGATGTCGCGGGGGGCGTGCCGGAACAGGAACTCATTCAAGCTGCTGCCGAGGGAAAAGCGGAAGATGAACGTTGGCATGTGTGCAAGGACGGCTCATGCGTCTGGATGCGCAGCATGGTGACGCCGATCAGGGACGAAGCGGGGAGCCTGTTGAGCTTCGTTAAAATCGCGCGCGACCTGAGTGAAAGTAAAATCGCCACGGAAGCCCAACGCGATCTGGAAGAACATCACCGCGTAATCGCTGAGGCGGCTTCGGATGCCATTGTCACAATTGACGAAGCAGGCATCATCTTGTTTGCCAATCCCGCCGCCGAGAAAATATTCGGCTATCGAGTAGAGGAGATGCACGGCGCGTCGGTGACGATGCTGATGCCGGAGAAACTGCGACAATCGTATCTGGACGGAAACAAGCGTTACCTTGAAACCGGGCAGAGACTCAAGCCCTGGAACGGCGTCGAACTACCCGGACTGCACAAAAGCGGCAAAGTGATTGCACTGGAATTTTCCTTCGGCGAGATCGTTAAGAATGGCAAGCATTTCTTTACCGGCATTATCCGCGACATCTCACAACGCAAGGATGCCGAAAGGCGTTTGGCGGCGCAGCACGCCATCACGCGCATCCTCGCCGAATCCGAGAAGCTCGGCGAAGCCGCGCCGCGAATCCTTCAGGTGATCTGCGAAACATTGCGGTGGGACGTGGGCGCGCTATGGCGCATAGACCGCAATGATGATGTGCTTCGCTGCGTTAATTTGTGGCAAGCTTCGGCATCGAATGTGGTGGTGAAGTTCGTGAGCTTATGCTGCGACAGTAAATTGGAGCGCGGGGTCGGCTTGCCCGGAAGAGTCTGGCAAGCGGGCGCATCGCTGTGGATTCCCGATGTCCTCGATGAAGCAAATTTTCCGGGAAGGAATATAACCGGCCTCGCGGGGCTACACGGTGCTTTCTGCTTTCCTATCTCGCTCGGAGATGAAGTCCTCGGCGTGATGGAATTCTTCAGCCGCGAGATACGCGAACCCGATCAAGAGTTGCTCGACATGATGAGCACCATCGGCAGCCAGACGGGGCAGTTCATCGAACGCAAGCAGGTTGAGGCGGCGCTCCGCAAGGCTCATGACGAGTTAGAGGGGCGGGTGAAAGAACGAACCGCTGAACTGGCGCAAGCGAACGAAAAACTGCAAGTTGAAAACGTCGAGCGAAAGCGCGCGGAGGAGGAACTGAGCGCCAGTCAAAAGCAGCTTGCCGACGCGCAGGAAATCGTGCATATCGGCAGTTGGGAGTGGGACTTCACAACGAATAAAGTTTACTTATCGGATGAGTATTACCGAATCTTCGGCTTCCAGCCGCAAGAGTTTGAAGCAAGCTTCGATGCTTTCTTAGCCTGCGTGCATCCCGATGATCGGGATTTCATCAGACAGGATAATGAACGGGCGTTGCGCGACCATCAGCCCTTCGGCTCCGAGTATCGCATTATCTTCCCCGGTGGAGAGACGCGCACGATTTATAGTCGCGGGGAAGTCATCAAGGATGAATCCGGTCGTGCAATTAAAATGCGCGGCACGGTGGAAGACATCACCGAGCATAATCAGACGAAGAAGGCACTTGAACAATCCGAAAGAGATTACCGCACCGTCTTTGAACAAGCCCACGATGCCATCATAGTTTTTGCTCCCGAACAAGAAATTATTCTGGAAGTCAATCAGCGCGCGTGTGAGATATACGGGTTTAATCGTTCGGAGTTTATTGGAATGTCACTGGAAACGCTTTCAAAAAATCCCGCTCACGGAAAAGAAAAGGTTAAAGAAACTTTGGAAGTAGGAGACCATCTTAACTTTGAAACCGTGCAGTATCGCAAAGACGGGTCGGAGATGTTTCTGGAAATCAACGCCTCCAAAATTATCTATCAAGGACAACAGGCGATTATCACCATCAACCGCGATGTCACCGAGCGCAAACAAGCGGAGGAAGCCCTGCGCGCCAGCGAAGAGAAATTTCGCTCGCTCGCGCAGACAGCCCTCGACGCAATCATCTCTGCCAATAGCCGCAACCAAATTATCTCGTGGAACAAGGGCGCGGAAATAATGTTCGGCTACAGCGAAGAAGAAGCGTTAGGGCAACCGCTTACAATGTTGATGCCGGAGGCTTATCGTGCCGCGCACAGCAGAGGGATGGAGCGGCATATCAGGACGGGAGAAAGCTATGTCGTAGGAACAACGGTAGAATTGCAGGGGCTTCGGAAGGACGGCACGAAGTTTCCGCTGGAGCTTTCTCTTGCGACATGGAAAGTAGGAAGTGAGAACTTCTATAGCGGCATCCTTCGCGATATTACCGAGCGCGTGCAGGCGAAGGAGGCGCGCTTGCAACTTCAACAGCGGCTGCTCACCGCGCAGGAAGAAGAGCGCCGCCGCATCTCGCGCGAACTGCACGATCAGATGGGGCAGTATCTGCCCGCGCTGTTGCTCGGACTAAAGGTGTTGGAGAACGCAGGCCGGAACCAGCCGCCGCCCGCAGATTTGCTGCCGCGCCTGCAAGACCTCGCCGCCAGCATTGCCCGCGATGTGCATGACATGTCGAGAGACTTGCGCCCGACGGCGTTGGACGATTTCGGACTTCAGGTCGCGCTGGCACACTACGCGGAAGAGTGGTCGGAGCGCCACGACATAACGGCGGATTTTTACAGCAGTGGTCTCGCCGGAGAACGCCTTGCGCCGCTCGTCGAGATAACGCTTTACCGGGTCGCACAAGAAGCGCTGACGAACATTCTCAAGCACGCGCACGCCCATCACGTGAGTATTATTCTCGAGTATGCTCCCGATGGGATCAGCCTTCTGGTAGAGGACGATGGACAGGGCTTTAACGTCGAAGCGGTGATGGAAACGCCCGTCATGCACCGCCGTCTGGGATTGCTGGGTATGCAAGAGCGCGTGACGCTCGCGGGCGGGACGCTTAAAGTAGAGTCCGATACGGGAATCGGCACGATTATCATCGCACGCATTCCCATCTCACAAGAGAAAGAGGCGGCAACTCATGAGTAAGTTGAAAATACTTCTGGCCGACGATCATAAGGCGATGCGCGAGGGATTGAAACTGCTCATCAATGCAGAGCCGGATATGGAAGTGATTTGTGAGGCTGACGATGGGTTGAGCGCATGGCAACAGGCGCAAGTTTGCCAGCCGGACTTAGTCGTGATGGATGTCAGTATGCCGAATCTAAACGGCGCGAAGGCGACGGAGAAACTCAAGCAAACGTACCCGACGATGAAAGTCCTCGCGCTTACGGCGCACGAAGATCGCAGCTACGTCAGTCAACTACTTCAAGCGGGCGCGTCGGGCTATATCCTCAAAGCAGCCGCCGCCGTTGAGTTGATAAACGCTATTCGCACAGTGTCGTCGGGCGGCGTGTATCTAGACCCGGCGGTGGCGGGAAAAGTCTTGAGCACCTACCGGCAACCGCCGAAGGGCATAGGGCGTCGCCAGACCCTCACCGAGCGCGAGGAAGAGGTGATGCGCCTTTTCGCCGGAGGCCACACCAACAAAGAAATCGCTGCGCAACTCGATGTCAGCGTCAAGACCATTGAGACGCATAAAACGAATGCGATGGAGAAACTCGAACTCCGCAGCCGCGCGCAGGTCGTGCGCTACGCTTTGAGTCAGGGATGGCTCAAAGACACTTCAGGACAGTCAGAGCCGCTAACAAAACCGGAATAACTGTAGGGGCAGGGCTTGTCCCTGCCCGTGTATTTGCATAACCAGCGCGGGCAGGGACAAGCCGCTGCCCCTACATATCTTCCCGCGCCGGTGAGTTTTGTTGGACGCTCTTAGCCTCTTACTGCAAATCCACCGTCAATCTCCGCAACACTGCCAGCCTCTCCGACAACAACGGCTCGCAACTCAGGGTAATCCCTGACTCCTTCGCGCTTTTACACATAGCAGAGCCATTCCGCCGCGTGCGATAAATAAGAAGGCACGGCGAGCATCTCGACTCATCCCCCGACTTATTCATCCGGCACGTTTCCGCGAAGCAATGAGGGCATCGCCTTTCTGTGGAAGTTTTCATGCCGGACGCCACGCCGCGCTAAGGTGCGCGAAGTGTTGGATGTGATGGATGCCCCTCGCGCCGGTAATACGGCGTCGGGAATGCAGAACGTAAACGAGCCGGATGATCTCCGCGCCAACGTGATAACAGCTTGAAAAGGGAAATACAACAATATGCTTCAAAGAAACGAAGGCAGGCCGCGCATCCTGATCGCCGACGACGAACTGGGAATCAGAGACATTCTCAAACAATTGCTGGACGAGAATTATGATTGCACGGATGTCTGTTCGGCGGAGGAGGCGCTGGCGCTGCTGCGCGCTGAAAATTTCGATCTTATCTTGAGCGACATAATGATGGGGTCGTTGAGCGGTTTAGACATGGTGCCGCAGGCGCTCGAACTCGCTCCCGATACAGTGATCGTGATGATTAGCGGCGAGCGGGCAATCGACAGCGCGATCCGCGCGATGCATGTCGGCGCGTTCGACTACATCACCAAGCCCTTCGATCTACAGCACGTCGAGGTCGCCGTCAGCCGCGCGCTCGAACATCAATCCTTGCGCCGCGCAAAGCGTCTTCACGACGAGCATTTGGAGGAGTTGGTCGAGGCGCGAACCAGCCAACTGTCTCAAGCCAACGCCGCGCTCCGGCAAGAAATCATCGCGCGCCGTCGCGCCGAAGAAGAAGCAAATTACCTCGCTTACTTTGACCCGCTCACAGACCTTCCGAACCATAAGCTATTTAAGGCGCGTCTCACACATGCGCTCATCGGCGCGCAACAGCACGGAAGAAAAATCGCGATGCTCAGTCTCTCCATTGATCGCTTCAAGAAAATAAACGATACGCTCGGTTATGCGGCGGGAGAACAATTGCTGCGCGCTATCGCCAAAAGATTGAACAATCGTATGCGCGAAGATGATGCCCTCGCGCGCTTCGATAGCGATGTGTTCTCTTTACTACTAACGCGAATCGGCGGCGCGGATGACGCCGTCGGCGAGGCTGCGGACATTCAAAAAGTTCTGCACTCGCCGTTTAGCTTAGGCGGTCAGGACATTTATCTGACGGCCAGCATCGGCATCGGCATTTACCCTGAAGACGGCACGGACAGCGAAATCCTTTTGCAAAATGCTGGGGCTGCTTTGTTCGATGCAAAGCGTCAGGGCGGAAATAATTATCAATTCTACGCGCCGGAGATGAACGAAACTGCGCTCAGTCGTCTTGCGCTGGAGTGTGATCTGCGACGGGCGCTGGAGCGTGAAGAGTTCGCACTGCATTACCAGCCACAGGTTTCCGCCGAGAGCGGGCAAATCTCCGGCATGGAGGCGCTTGTGCGCTGGCATCATCCCGAACGCGGCATGGTGTCACCGGCGGAGTTTATCCCGCTCGCGGAGGACACGGGACTCATCGTGCCACTCGGTGAGTGGGTCTTGCGTAGCGCCTGCGCGCAAAACAAGGCGTGGCAAGATGCGGGCTACGAGCCTTTGCGCGTCGCCGTAAACATCTCCGCGCGCCAATTCGAGCAGCCGAACTTTGTCGAGTTGGTTGCGCAAGTTCTTAAAGAAACGGGATTGAGCGCCGATTACCTCGAGTTGGAACTGACGGAAAGCTCTGTGATGAAGAATCCGGAAGTGACTTATGAAACGCTCACCGTCCTGAGAAGCACGGGGATTGAAATTTCGATTGACGATTTCGGCACAGGCTATTCGAGCCTCAGTTATCTAAATCGCTTTCCGCTTAACAAACTGAAGATAGATCAATCGTTTGTGCGCGGCATCATCACACGCCAGAACGATGCCGCGATTGTCAGAGCGGTGATTACGCTCGCGCGCAGTTTAGAGTTGAAGGTGATCGCCGAAGGAGTCGAGACGGAAGCGCAGCTCACGTTTTTGCATTTGCTCGGATGCGATGAGATGCAGGGCTATTTATTTAGCAAGCCCATCACGCCTGAAGACTTCGAGCAACGATACTTGGAAGGGCGGTACGCGTTGCAAAGCGGAATTGCCGCAGCCTAGCAATGTGGAATTGCCGCAGCCTGAAAGTGTGGCTGCTCCGGCAGCGAAGAATCGCCCCGACGAGCGAGTGGGCGCGCATGAGAAAGTTAAAATTATGAATATTACAGAAGACCGTCCGCTGATCCTCGTGGTTGACGATTATGAAGACAACCGCACCACGCTGAGGTTATTTCTGGAAAGACGCGACTACCGCGTTGTCGAAGCCGCCGATGGCAGCGAAGCGGTGACGGCTGTGCTGCGCGAGCGTCCCGATCTGATTTTGATGGACATCTCGATGCCCGTGCTCGACGGCTGTGCTGCGATGAGCCGCATACGCGATTACGAAGAGATGAGAGATGTTCCGATTATCGTTCTCTCCGCGCACGAGTATGGAAGCGTTGACCCGCTCCTGCGCATAGATGCCATCCGCGCCGGACTTGATGGTTATCTCACAAAGCTGTTTGATCCGCTTGAGTTGGAGTGCCTCGTCGAGCGTCTTTTGATTGCTAAACAAACAACGCAACGGCTCGCCATCGCCGGGATAAACGGTGCTCGATAGGTTTCCTCGCCGCTCTTAGTTGAAGAAGTAACTTATGGCAGCAAGCTCACGGCGGGCGGCAATTTATCTTGCGCTTCAGTGACGCTCAAACCCTCATCATGACAGAACCAAACAAAAAGGATGTTGCCTCGCGCCGGACGACGATTGCCGGAATAGCGGCGGGGTGTTTAGTTGCTGCGCTCGGATTAATCGTTCTCGCCGGATGGTACACAGGCCAAACGGCGCTGCTGCGGATTCATTCTCCCTTTGCGGTGATGCGCTACAGCGCCGCGTTCTATTTTCTCTTAAGCGGAACGGGGCTGCTCCTCCTGTTTTTGCTTGCCGGAGCAGTAAGGCTCGCGCAGACGGCGCGCGGGCGCGTAGGCGAGGCGGCAACATCCAACCGTGATCTTAAAAAAGAGATCATAGAGCGCAAGCGTGCGGAAGATGCCTTAGAGAAACAGCGAGAGTTTCTTTCCGCCGTGCTGGAGAACGTCTCGGACGGCATCGTGGTTTGCAACGCCGAAGGAGTGCTGACACTCTTTAACCGCGCGACACGCGAATTTCACGGACTCCCGCCTGAAGAAATTCCCGCCGAAGAGTGGGCAAACCATTACGATCTTTACATGGCCGACGGCGTAACGCCGATGAGCAAAGCGGATGTTCCGCTTTTCCGTGCGCTGCAAGAAGGCGCGGTGAGAGATGTGGAAATGGTCATCGCACCGAAAGGGCGCGAAGCGAAGACATTGATTTCCAGTGGACAAGCACTGCTCGATGCAGAAGGCGAAAAGCTCGGCGCGGTGGTCGTAATGCACGACATCACAGAGCGCAAGCAAATCGAGAACGCGCTTCGTCGGAGCGAAGAGAAATACCGCGAACTAATCGAGAATGCCAACGATATTTTTTACACTCTGGACTTGTCAGGTGGATTTACCTCGCTCAACAAAGCGGGTGAGCGCATCACGGGCTACACGCGCGAGGAAGCCTTGCGTATGAGCATCGTTGACGTAATCCGTCCGGAGGACGGAGAGCGGGTGCGCCAGCGTATGGCAAAGAACATCGCAGGTGAGCGGCAAGGCAATTTCGAGTTGGAAATTATTGCCAAAGACGGCAGCCGCGTGACGCTGGACATCAGCAGTCGTTTGATCCTTCAAGACGGCGCGGTGGCGGGCATTCAAGGCATCGGGCGTGACATCACAGAGCGCAAGCAAATGGAAAAGGAGTTGGAACGCACGCGCGACGCGGCGCTGGAATCGGCGCGTTTGAAGTCTGAATTCCTCGCCAACATGTCGCACGAAATTCGCACTCCGATGAACGGCGTCATCGGCATGACGAATCTACTCTTGAGCACGAGCTTGGACGGTGAACAGCGTGATTTCGCCGAGACGATCCACACCAGCGCCGACTTGCTGCTGACGATCATCAACGACATCCTGGACTTCTCGAAAATCGAGGCGGGCAAGCTCACCGTCGAGACGATTGATTTCGATTTACGCAACGCCGTCGAATCCACAACCGAACTGCTTGCCGAGCGAGCACACGCCAAGGGAATCGAGTTGGCCTCGTTGACATACAGCGACGTGCCTTCGGGCGTGCGCGGCGATCCCGGCAGGCTGCGACAGGTATTGACCAATCTGGTGGGCAACGCCGTTAAGTTCACCGAACGCGGCGAGGTTGTCGTGCGTGTCACAAAAGAAAGTGAAACAGCGTCGCACATTTTGGTGCGCTTTGCCGTGTCGGATACGGGGATCGGTATTTCGGAAGAAGCGCAGCGTGGATTGTTTCAAGCCTTCGTGCAAGCCGACGGCTCGACGACGCGCAAGTACGGCGGCACAGGGTTGGGTCTCGCCATCTCCAAGCAGCTTGTCGAACTGATGAATGGTGAGATCGGCATCGAAAGCGAACCGGGCAAAGGCTCGACCTTCTGGTTTACGTTGAGGTTCGAGAAACAACCTGTTGTTCGGCGCGACGCCTTGACTGCGCCGGTGCGACTCGACGACGTGCGCGTGCTGGTTGTGGACGACAACGAGACCAACCGTAAAATCCTTGCCCACCGGACTACAGATTGGAAAATGATTTGCGACGAAGTCGAGGACGGCACGCGTGCTCTTGAAATGCTCCGGCAGGCGGCGGCGCTGGGGCAACCCTATGCTGTGGCGATCATGGATTTCCAAATGCCGGGCATGGACGGCTTCGAGTTAGCGCGCGCCATCAAAGATGATCCCTCCATCGCCGGTGTGAAGTTGGTATTATTGACTTCCATAGGGCGGCGCGGAGACGCGCAGGCGGCGCGGGATGCGGGCTTTGCCGCCTACCTGACAAAGCCCGTGCGCCAGTAGCAACTCTTCGATTGTCTGGCATCGGTCATGCACGAAGAAGACGCCTCACATGATTCTTCCGCCAACGATTCACCCGCGCTTGTGACGCGCCATGCGCTGGAAGAAGCCCGAATGCAAACGCGCGTTCGTATCTTGCTCGCCGAAGATAATGTCGTGAATCAGAAGGTCGCGCTGCATCAACTGAAACGGCTGGGTTACAACGCCGATGTGGTGGATAACGGACGCGCCGCGCTCGAAGCTGTGGAACGCGACGGCGCGCATTACAGTCTTATCCTGATGGATTGTCAGATGCCCGAAATGGACGGTTACGAAGCGACTGCCGAACTCCGCCGACGTGAAAACGGTGGTCGTCATATTCCCGTCATCGCCATGACTGCTAATGCCATGCAGGGCGATAAAGAGAAGTGTCTGGCGGCAGGCATGGACGATTATCTCTCTAAACCCGTCAACGCGCCGGAACTCCAGGAAGTGCTCGCGCTCTGGGTGTCTCCGGTGCTTCAACAAGACGATGAGAAAAGGGTAGAAAATGATCGAGCGAAGCCGGGAGATATTTTGGATGCTTCCGTTCTTGCCAGCTTCCGGGAACTACAAGCGCAAGGCAATCCCGGACTCGTTGCGGAACTAATCGAGTTGTTCATAAGGGACACGCCGTCGCGCATCAATGCTTTGCGGGAAGCAATTCCAAGAAAGGATCGGGACGCTCTCGAACAGGAGGCGCATAGTCTCAAGGGGAGCTGCGGAAGTTTCGGCGCGCGGCGGATGGAAGCCGTTTGTATCGCGCTGCAGAAAGCTGTTCATAGCGGCTCACTCGATAAAGCAGAGCCTGCGGTTGATTGTTTAGAGCATGAGTTCGAGCTTGTGCGAGAGGCATTGGAATCACAACGAAGAGAGAGCGTGATGAATGAAAATTTTAATCGCTGAAGATGATCCCATCTCCCGCCGCGTGCTCGAAGCGACGCTGGCGAGTTGGGGGCATGAGGTGATAGTTACGCTGGAGGGCGCGGCGGCGCTCGACATATTGCGGCGCGAGGATGCTCCGTCGCTCGCCATTCTCGACTGGATGATGCCGGAGATGGACGGCGCTGAAGTCTGTCGCCGCGTGCGCGAGGCCGAAAGCACCACGCCCGCATACATCATTCTTCTGACAGCTAAAAGCAGCAAAGAGGATGTCGTGAAGGGGCTTGAAGCGGGCGCGAACGATTACGTAACGAAGCCATTCGATTACGGCGAATTGCGCGCCCGCCTGCAAGTGGGCGAGACGGTCATCGGGTTACAGCAGAAATTAGCCGAGCGCGTCCGCGAGCTTGAAGACGCGCTGACGCAGGTGAATCAGCTTCAGGGAATTTTGCCCATCTGCTCCTACTGCAAAATGATTCGTGACGATCAGAACTACTGGCAAAGGGTCGAGAATTACATTAGCAAGCACTCTGAAGCGCAGTTCAGCCATAGCGTTTGTCCGGGTTGTTATGAGGGAGTAGTCAAACCACAGCTTGAGCAACTAAAAGATAAAAGTAAAAATCCGGCGTGACTCAGCCGCACCGCGTCGCCGCAAGGTCGGGCGCTCAATGCTTCAGAAAGAGTAATAACTATGCCTCAAAAAAACTCGCGTGACAGCCATGATCTGTTTCACCGGTTGATGGAAAGCGTGAAGGATTACGCGATTTTCACCACAGACACAAAAGGCAAAATCACCAGTTGGAATACCGGCGCGGAACGCTTCTTCGGTTACGCCGAAGCGGAAATTCTCGGTCAACATGCTGCCATCCTTTACACGCCCGAAGATTGTGAGCAGGGCGTGCCGGAGCACGAGCTGAGCGCCGCAGCCGCAGAAGGGCGGGCGGAAGATGAACGCTGGCATCTGCGCAAAGACGGCTCACGTTTCTGGGTGAGCGGCATGGTCACGCCTCTCCGGGACGAAGCCGGAAGCTTGCTTGGCTTCACCAAGATCGGGCACAGGCGGAAGACGAACTGCAAAAAGCGCATGAAGAACTTGAGGAGCGTGTTAAGCAGCGCACTCATGAATTGACCGCCGCGAATGCTTTACTGAAAGAAGAAATTCGAGAGCGTGAACATGCGGAAGAAGCCATCAAGTCGCACAGGGAGGAACTTTCCCTTATCCTGAACAACGTTGATGAGATCGTCTATCGAGGCAGCGTCACCGCTGATTCGCTTCGCCCCCAACTATCGCTGATTAACTCGCAAACTGAAAAGCTTCTGGGCTACCGGCCGGAAGAGTTTATGACTAATTCTGAACTCTGGGCCAGCATCATTCACATTGATGATCTTCCAACCGTCGCGGAGCAAACACAATCGTTAATCCAAAGCGGTGAACCCGTGACCATCGAGTACCGCATGAAGCATAAATTCACGGGCGAGTATTGCTGGATCGAAGATCGGATTATTCCTGAAATAAATGATCGGGGACAGGTGAGCGGATTTTTCGGCGCGGCGCGCGACGTTACACAACGCAAGCAGAGAACGGAAGCTCTCAAAGAAAGCGAGCGAGAGCTTGCCGCAGCACAGCAAGTCGCGCATCTCGGCAGTTGGGAACTCGATGTCGCGGAGAACAAATTAACATGGTCGGAGGAACTCTATCGCGTCTATGGATTGAAGCGCGAAGAATTCCACTTAAGCTTTGAAGGATTTTTAGAGCGGGTTCATCCTAAGGATCGGGAACACGTTAAAAGGGTCAATGAGGAGGCACTTAGAGATCATCAGCCGTTCAGCTTCGACCATCGCATCATCCGCCCGGACAAAACGGTGCGAATGCTTCACGGGCGAGGAGAAGTCGTCACGAACGGGGAAGGCAAACCCGTTAAGCTGAGAGGCACAGAGCAGGACATCACAGAGCGCAAGCAGGCGGAGGATGCGCGCAGGGAAATCGAAAGAAGCTATCGCGGGCTGGTGGAACTTTCTCCCGACGCGGTGATCGTTCTTAGCGAGGGACAAATCAAATACGTCAATCCAGCCGGATTGAAACTTGCCGGAGCATCGGACGCAGAGCAAATCGTCAGCAGGCCGTTGCTCGATTTCGTTCATCCCGATTTTCAAAACATCGCTATGGCACGCCTCCGGCAAACGGAACAAGGTAAGGCGGCGGAATTTATTGAAGAAAAGTTTATCCGGCTCGATGGAGAAACGGTTGATGTCGAAGTGGGCGGAATCGGTATCGACTATCTCGGCAAACCCGCCACGCAGGTCATCGTCAGGGAAATTACCGAGCGCAAGCGCCTCGAAGCAGAGCGCGACACAGAGCGCCAAATGCTGAATGCGCTCTTCGACCAGCTTCCCGTCGGCGTGCTCGTCCGCGACATGGAAGGGAAATACTCTCGAACCAATCAAAGAGTTTGTGACATCTTTGGACTTGAAAATAGTGATCTGATTGGATTGACAATTGATGAAGCCGCTGGACTCATCAAAGCGAGAAAACCGGACGGCACTCTGCTTACGGGACAAGAACTTCCTTCGTCGATTGCCGTGAAGACAGGGAGTCCGACTGATCCCATCGAAGCAGTGATTACCACACCGAAGAATGAGACGCGGCAAATCACCACCACAGCCGCGCCGGTCTTCTTGAGAAGCGGCGAACCGGGCGGGAGCGTCGCCGTCATCGTTGACGTGACGGAGCAGTACGTTCTTCAGGAACAACTCCGCCAATCGCAGAAGCTCGAAGCCATCGGCACGCTCGCCGGAGGCGTCGCGCACGATTTTAATAATCTGTTGACCGCAATCTTGGGCAATACGCAACTCGCGCTCAGAAAAATTTCGCCCGACGATCCCGTGCATGATCGCTTGATCGAAGTCGAGAAGGCTGGCAACCGCGCCACTTCTCTGACACGGCAGTTGCTCGCCTTCAGCCGCCGTCAAAGATTGGAGCGCAAGACCCTCAATCTCAACGACACGATCAACGACATCATGAAGATGCTCAAGCGCATCATCGGCGAGGATGTGGAAGTGCGCGTTCAGGAAGTCGGCTACCTGTCTCCCGTCTTCGCTGATCCGGCGCAAATCGAGCAGGTCGTGATGAACCTCGCGGTCAACGCCAGAGATGCGATGCCCGGCGGCGGGAAACTGACCATCGAGACGCGCAACGTCACGCTCGATGAAGCGTACCGCCGCGAGCATCCTTACGCCAAAACCGGCAACTACGTGCAGATGATTGTTAGCGACACAGGGACAGGCATGGACGCTGACACACGGACGCGCATCTTCGAGCCTTTCTTCACCACCAAAGAAGCCGGGAAGGGAACAGGACTCGGACTCTCGATGGTTTTCGGCATCGTCAAGCAGCACGGCGGCATGGTCGAAGTGGACAGCGAAACAGGGCAAGGCACGACTTTCCACATCTATCTGCCGGTTGACGAGAAGTCTGTCAAGGAAGAAGCGCCGGACGTGCTGCCGCCGATGCGCGGCGGAACGGAAATGGTTCTTGTCGCCGAAGACGAGGAATCTTTGCGCGGGTTGGCGCGAAGCATCCTGGAAGAGTTGGGCTACACGGTGCTGCTGGCGAAGGACGGTGTGGAGGCATTGGAAATTTACGAAGCCAACCGTGAGGGAATCTCGCTCGTGCTGCTGGACATCGTGATGCCGCGCATGAGCGGGCGCGAAGCCTACGAGCGGATAAGCCAGCTTGGCGGCGCGGTGCCCGTGCTCTTCATGACCGGCTACAGCGTCGAGATTGTGCAGTACGAATTCGTCAAGCAGAACAAGTTCATCGAAGAAGCGGGCGCGGTGCTGATGCAGAAGCCGTACAGCGTCGAGACTCTGGGGCGCAAGGTGCGCGAGGTGTTGGACGCGGCAGGCGCGCGCTAGCGTCATGTGTGTCGGCGCGCTCCCGGCGCACTGACGTGACAATTCAAATGAACATAAGCTATGCTTTCATCTTCGGATGGTCGTCGAAATGCGTTCTGCTTTTCTGCTTGCTGCTTTAATTTGGAGAGGTGCAAGAGTGGTTGAATTGGCAGCATTGGAAATGCTGTGAGCGGGAAACCGTTCCGTGGGTTCGAATCCCACCCTCTCCGCCATACTCAAGTAGGAAGCCTGTGCGCGAAGGGCGAAAGTCAAAGCGATTTGTTTCATGCGCTTTCGTTCTACCGGCTTGCCGCTTTGCTTTTATGTTAAAGCCGATTCTGCGCGCTAATTTGGATGTGCTGTTCGTCGGCTTTAATCCGCATCCTTATAGCTGGGAGCGCGGGCGTTATTACGCGCATGGAAGCTTGTGGCGCATTTTGCGCAAGTCGGGCTTGGCTCCCGATATACAAAACGATTCGCAGCTCTTTGATTACAATTTCGGCATCACGGATTTAATTCATGACCGCCCGACGCGCGAGGCAAAGGAAATACCGGATGCCGATTATGCCGTCGCCGTCTTGCGCTTTCGCCGCCAATTAACGCGCCTTGCGCCGCGCGTTGCGTGCTTTACGGGCAAGGACGTTTATCGCCATTTTGCAGGTCTGAAACGCAGCACGGCAATCGATTACGGCGTCGCCGGAAGCTTCAAAAAATCCGTTCTCTTCGTCGCGCCGTTCCCCTCGCACAAGTGGATCACGGACGCGGAGAAGGCGCGCCACTACAAGCAGATCGAGCGCGTGTTAAGTGATGATACTTTGCTTCGCGCGCCGGAACGCGCTACAGTAAGAAGTTCAACGAGCAAGCGATTTTGAGTCGGTGTCGCCGGGCAATTTCATTGACTCGATTGCTTTGACAATTTATCAGACTTCGGGCTCCGCACAACGCTTTGTCTTGTGAACCCCGCCAGGCCGGGAACGGAGCAACGGTAGCAACGGCGGCGTGTGTTGCGGGTAAGTCCGGAGTCTGGCCAGATCAAACGTCAATGGTGAATGGTAAATAGAAAATGCTATTTACCGTTCACCATTTTCCATTTATCTTCTGCTTATGTCGTATCAAGTCATCGCACGCAAGTGGCGTCCGCAAACGTTCGAGGAAGTCACAGGGCAAGAGCCGATCACGCGCACTCTGCGCAATGCCATCGAACATGAACGCTTGCATCACGCGTATCTTTTCTCCGGTGCGCGAGGCGTCGGCAAAACCACCACCGCACGCCTTTTAGCCAAAGCTCTCAACTGTCGAAAATCAGATCGTCCGACTGCAACTTTCTGTCGCGTGGACGATCCGACGGCGTGCGATTCGTGCCGCGAAATTAGCGAAGGCCGTTCGATGGACGTGCAGGAGATCGACGCGGCGTCGAACACGGGCGTCGATAATGTGCGAGACGCGATTATCGGCAACGTCGCGATTGCTTCAGCGCGCGACCGCTACAAAGTTTTCATTATTGACGAAGTTCACATGCTATCGGGCGCGGCCTTCAACGCGCTCCTCAAAACACTCGAAGAGCCGCCCGCCCGCGTCGCCTTTATTATGGCGACGACGGAACTGCATAAGCTTCCCGATACGATTCTTTCGCGCGTGCAGCAGTTCGAGTTTCGCACGATTGCGACGCCGAAAATCGCGGAACGCCTGCGCTTGATCGCCGACGCCGAAAAGATAACTGTCGCTGACGAAGCTTTGCGCGAGATTGCACGCGCGGGCGAAGGCTCTATGCGCGATGCGCAGAGCGCGTTCGATCAGGTCATTAGTTTCTCCGGCGCGGAAATCAAAGTCGAAGATGTCGAAATGGCGCTTGGATTGGCGAGCGCCGAAATGCTTCAACGTGTGGCGCAGAGCATCCACGCGCAAAAGCCTGCCGACGCGCTCGCCGTCGTTGACGATCTCGTGATGCGCGGTCAAGACTTGCGCAACTTCTGCCGCGACATGCTCGCTTATCTGCGCGATCTACTCGTCGCAAAAGTATCCGGCGACGCCGCGCCTGCGCGTGATGGATCAGCCTTTGATAGCAATGAGCTTGAACGCACGGCGGCGCTTTTTTCCGAATCGGATTTGGTGCGCTTTTTTCATTCGCTCACGGAAACGGAAAACAATCTGCGAGTGTCCGCGCACCCGCGTTACCAACTCGAAATCGGTCTTGTTAAATTGATGGAGATGCAGCGCCTCGCGTCGCTCGCGCAACTCGTCGAACGCCTCTCCGCGCTCGAAGAAGCGTTGCGATCAGGCAAAGCGCCGCCCGCCGTTTCTTCTCTTAATCAAGCGCCGCCGAATGCTTCCGGCAACGCCGCGCCGTCAAACACAGGCAATCTGCGCAGCGCAAGTTCCAACACTTCCAACGCTTCCAGCGCCGCTTTCGATAATCTCCAAACAGCGCGCCCGAATTACGGCGCGGTCACGTCGCAACCGCCCGCGAACTCTTTCGACGAACCGCCGTTTGAGTTGAATAATCCGACGGCAACGCCCGCGCCTGCCTTAACGCTCGTGTCATCGCCGCACAGCGCGAACGCCACAACAATGCCTGTGCCGCCAACATCGGCGCAACAACACGACGCAAACAGCTACAACGCAAACGGCAGCGGCGCATCTTCCGCCGCTGCTCCCGATTCGATCATTGAGCGCATTAAAGCGGAGCTTGAAAACCGCCGCCGTATGTTTCTCGTCGTCGCGCTCGATGGCGCACATAATGTGTGCGTCGAGGAAAACACGCTGCGCGTCGAGTTTGCGCCCGAAGCAAAGCACCTGCAAGATAATCTGGCGAAGCCCGAGAACGTCAAATTGCTGCGCGAAGTTTGCCTCACCGTCGCAGGGCACGAGATGGCTGTGCGCATCGGTACGAATGAACCCGGCGCGCGTGAAGGCAGCGGCAACAGCAGCGCCGCCAGCAACAATAAAAACGAAAACATCGGCGCGGCCTCGTCCAAATTCGCTGAAGAAAACGAGAAACGAGCCATGCGCGAGATAGCCGAACAGCACCCGCTCGTGCAGCAAGTTTTGCGCACGTTTCACGGCGAAATCGTTGACGTTCGCCGCGCCGAAGAAACTTAAAAGAAACTCGCGCGGAATTCTTTGATTTACCCGCCTCGCTTTTCGTAAAATCCTCGCCGAACGACAATGCTTTGAAGCGACTTGAACGATTGAAAAATGATTCGAGCGCCTTCTGATTTTCAACGCCAATCTTTTAACTTTAACTGCCCACGCTAAAATCTAAAACAATGCCACAATCCGACACTACTACAATTGACCAGCCGCAAGCCGATGTCACGACGCCTTTGCACACGCCGCCGCCCTGCGCGCTCGTTATCTTCGGAGCAAGCGGCGATTTAACGAAACGCAAACTCGTGCCAGCGCTTTATCATCTCGCGCAACACAAGCTTTTGCCCGAACACTTCGCCGTCGTCGGCACAGCGCGCACCGCCATGACGGACGACGATTTTCGCCAGAAGATGCACGACGCGATCATCGAATTCAGCGACGACAAAACAATTGACGAAGCTCTGTGGCAGAATTTTGCGGCTGGCCTTTATTACTTTCCCGGCGAGTTCGACAGCGCGGAAACTTACACGCAATTGCAGGCCACGCTCGCGCGCGCAGACGCAGAGCGCGGCACAAGCGGCAACCGGATTTTTTATCTTTCGACAGCGCCGAGCGTTTTCGGTTTGATTGCCAAACAACTCGGCGCAGCAGGACTCGCGCATCCGGCGGAAGCAGACCGTTGGACGCGCATTATCGTCGAAAAACCGTTCGGCCACGACCTCGAAAGCGCGCGTGCCTTAAACCGCGAACTCGCCGAAGTCTTCAATGAAGATCAGGTCTACCGCATAGATCATTATCTAGGCAAGGAAACCGTCCAGAACCTTTTAACTTTTCGGTTTGCCAACAGCATCTTCGAGCCGCTCTGGAATCGCAACTACATAGACCACGTACAAATCACCAATGCCGAAACAGTCGGCGTCGAAGGTCGCGGCGGCTACTACGAAGAAGCGGGCGTCGTGCGCGACATGCTTCAGAATCATATCTTTCAAATCCTCGCGCTCATCGCCATGGAGCCGCCCGCGTCCTTGAGCGCCAACGCCGTGCGCGACGAAAAAATCAAAGCGATGCAAGCCGTCCGCGCGATTCCGTTGGATGGAGTCAAAGACTTCGCCGTGCGCGGTCAATACGGCGCAGGCTCTATCAACGGCCTGCCCGTCATCGGCTATCGCCAGGAGCCGGACGTTAATCCTGAGTCCTCTACGGAGACCTTCGCCGCCGTCAAACTTCTCTTCGATAACTGGCGCTGGGCAGACGTGCCTTTTTACATACGCTCCGGCAAACACCTGCCGAAGCGCGTCACGGAAATCGCCATTCAATTCAAAAACACGCCGCGCCAACTCTTCACGCAAACAGACGCGCCGATTGACCCGGATGTGCTCGTCGTCCGCGTCCAACCGAACGAAGGAATTACGCTACGCATCGGCGCGAAATTGCCCGGACAAACCACGAGCATTCGTTCCGTCAACATGGACTTTCGCTACGGCGAAAGCTTCAACACTCCTTCGCCCGAAGCCTACGAACGCCTGCTGCACGACTGCATGATCGGCGACCCGACGCTCTACGCGCGCCGCGACATGACCGAACGCGGCTGGGAAATCGTGACGCCGATTCTCGAAGCATGGAAAAAGCCCGCCGCCACAAACTTTCCAGACTACGAAGCCGGAACATGGGGGCCGCAATGCGCCTTCGATCTTATCGAACACGATGGTCGTCGCTGGCGCAGGCTATAAATCTCGCCGCCGAATGTCTTGATCTAACTTTGATAAGTGTTCGGTAGTGCGATCTCTTTATGCTGAATCATTCACGCTGAACAAGATGTAATCGGGCATCTTTCCTGTGGTAGCGGGTTGAAAAATCTTGCCATTTAGTTTCAAATTGGCGTAAGGAGGCTTCAGATGACACCATCAGCACAAAATTTGATTTCGACCTTTGACCAGTTGCCTGAACTCGAAAAGAAGGAAGTGGCGGCTGCCATCTTGCACCGCGCCATGCAGCTTGATTTCCCGCCGCTCTCTGATGAGGAACTTGTCTTGAGCGCAGAAGAAGAGTTCTTGGAACTTGACCGCAGAGAAGCAGCCGATGCCCAATCCTAACCGTGGCGAAATCTGGCTGGTTGATTTGGGCTACGCCGCCAAAGTTCGCCCATGTTTGGTATTGAGTATTCCGGCGGCAGACGAAGACAGAGCTTTAGCCACGCTCGTGCCTCATACGACCAGCATTCGTAACTCAAGATTTGAAGTGCAGATTCAGGTAAAGTTCCTTCGCGCCGGAGCCTTTGACGCACAAAACCTTGTGACCATCCCGCACGCCAAGCTAATTCGGAAATTGGGAACACTACAATCGGCGCAACTTGTCCCCGTCGAGGCTATTGTTCGGTTATGGCTTGGTTTGTAGTGACACTTTGTTACAGTCCAAATGTCTCAAGCTAACTTTGATAAGTTTTCAGTGTAATGAGTTCTTCACGCCGAATAAGATGCAGTTATGTGACTTCCTAAAATGTAAGTTATGAATAAGCTAAAACTAATTTCGCAACTTGAGATGGATCAATGCCCACATTGCGGTGTTAATACACCGAATTTGTATATGGTCAATGATTTTGCCACTTCATCGAGTTCAGGAAACCAAAGGCATTGGAAGACTTATGTTTGTAAAAGATGCGGTGGTGTAATTTCTGCGGCGTCAAGTGTTCCAAATGGCGAAGTATTTGAAATATATCCTTCTGAAACGGAGATAGATCAGTCTATTCCTGATCCAGCTAGAAGTTATTTATCTCAAGCGTCAAGCAGCATACATGCTCCGGCTGGTGCAATAATGCTGGCAGCTACCGCTGTTGATGCTATGCTTAAATCTCATAATTATAAGGTAGCTTGTACTCTCGTATTGACCTTGCGGCGAGTAGCCATCTAATAACAGAAGGCATGGCAAAATGGGCGCATGATGTGAGATTAGATGCTAACGACCAACGCCATGCTGATGAGAATGCTTCATTACCCACTGAAACAGATGCCAAGCGGTCTGTTGAATTTGCTTCCGCCCTTGCCCAATTCTTATTCGTGTTACCAGCACAGGTAAAAAACGGATTGACGAAAACTTGAATAATACGTGACTGAATGATAATTGCTTTTCGCGCGAGGCCGCTAAAGCATAACTATCGGGATTGTGGCGGGCGTTTGTCGGCGGGCGGCGGCGGAGCGGCGCGCGGGATGTCGCCGTCGTCGAGGATGATGGGCGCGCTTGTTTGCTGCGAAGTGTTTTGTGGTTGAAGCGTGGGCGGCGCGGTACGTAGGGTGGGCGCGGTTTTGGGAAGCGGGATTTTGATGGTGGCGATGTCGCGGTTACGGCGTAGGATTGCGCCGCCGCGCCCTGCTACCCATGCGTCGGAGCCGCCGCGATAAGCGACGGAGAAAAGCGATGCGCTCGTGCCTGTCGCTTGCAATTCCCACGATAGCCCGCCGTTTCGTGTGCGCAGGACGCGTCCCTGATCGCCAGAGATAAGTGCGTCGTCGCGGCTCGCGGCGGAGACGGCGAAGAAGTTTGCGATGACGCTCGTTTCCTGCGGTTTCCAAGTTTTGCCGCCGTCATCCGTGCGCAAGATTGTTCCCTTCGCGCCGACTGCATAGCCGCGCAGGGCATCGGCGAACGCGACGCTGTAGAGCCATTCTTTGACGTTCGATTCAACGTCTTTCCAAGTCTCGCCGCCGTCCTCTGTGCGCAGGATTGTGCCGCGCGAACCGACGGCGACGCCATGCTTTTCATCCGTAAAGCGCACGGCTTCGAGCCACGCGACGGAGTTGGAAATTTGCGAATGCCACGTTTCGCCGCCGTCGTCCGTGCGCAGAATATTGCCGCGCGCGCCGACTGCCCAGCCGCGCGTCGCGTTGACGAAATAAACGCCGAACAAATCATCCGTGACGTTTGAGCGTTGCGGCGTCCACACGATGCCGCCGGTTGTGGAGCGCAGAATCGTGCCTGCTTCGCCCACCGTCCAGCCGTTTGTGTCGTCAACGAAAGTGATGCTGTTGAGGCGCGCATTAATGCCTGTCGGACGCACCGTCCAGCGCTTGCCGCCGGAACTTGTGTAAAGAATTCGCCCGCGCGCGCCGCACGCCCAGCCGCGCGAATTGTCCAGAAAAAAGATGTCGGCCAGATCGTCGCGCCCGCCTTCGGTTAAGCGTCGCCACTGAAAACCGCCGTCATCCGTGCGCAGCACAAGGCCGTTATTGCCCGCCGCCCAGCCCGTGTTTTCATCTGTAAAAAAGATCGCGGCAAGGCGCGGACTCGTGCGCACGTTGACGGGCAACCAAGTCGTGCCGCCGTCGCCCGTCACTAATACGACGCCCGCATCGCCCGTCGCCCAGCCACGCTTTTCGTTCGCAAAGTAAACCGCGTAAAGGTCTGTGCGTAGCGCATAGTTGACGGGCATCCATGTTTCGCCGCCGTCGTTTGTGCGCAAGATCGTGCCGCCGTAACCGACGGCGACGGCGTGCTTCGCGGTTAAGAACATCACGCTTGTGAGCGGAAGCTTGTTCGGTGCGGCGCGTGGATGCCATGTCATGCCGCCGTCGTTTGTGACAAGCAGTGTGCCGGATGCGCCGACGGTTGCGCCGGTCTTCACGTCGGCGAATGAAACGGAAGCGAGATGCGCGGTGACGTTCGTTTGCTTTTTGCTCCACGTCAGCCCGCCGTCCATTGTGATGAGTATTGTTCCGTATGTTCCGGCAGCCCAGCCGTGCATGGGGTTATCGGGCGCAAACGTGACGCTGTAAAGATGATCGCGCACGCCTGTTTGTCTTTGCAGCCAACGCGCGCCGCCGTCGTTTGTGGTCAGCACGACGCCGCGCGCGCCGACGGCGACAGCGTGTGTTTTGTCTTTGACAAAGAGGCTATAAAGCGTGACGCCGACGGGCGATCTTTGCGTTTCCCACTCGAAGCCGCCATCGTTTGTGTGCAAGATTGCGCCGTCGTCGCCAATCGCCCAGCCGTGAAGTTTATCCGCGCTGAAGCGAACGCTGTACAAAGCATTGCCCTGCGGCAAAGGGTTTTGCCAGAGCCAGCCGCGCGCGGGAGTTTGCGCGTGAACTTGAATTAGAAATGCGATGCAGAAAAGAAAAAGAGCGGCGAACAGGTGCGAGTGTGCGGCGCGCGGGCAGTGCGCGAGATGGCGACGCGTTGATTCACGCCGTTTGACGGAAATTGAATCGAGGTTGAACACTTCTTGATTGCTCTGAACAAGCGAAACACGAAAGAGTCTGTCGGTGAAAGAGCGCGGCTCTTTGTCGGGGAAGAAAGATTATAGAACCGAACCGTGCCGAAGACTAATCGCAAGAGCGGGGAGTGAGTTATTCGTGGAAATAAATCTTGCTTCATTGCCGCGCTCCTATGCACCGTAAGAAAATAGCATGAAATATGCGATTCCGTGGCGTGTTCTACTCATTTGCTGAAATTAAGCTGCGCCCGATTCGATGATGCGCCTGCTTCCCGCCTCAGATTAGTTTCGCGCTTCATCGGCGCGGCGAAATTTCTCGCGGTAATAACGTTTCCAGACGGCGATGCCTATCGCGCCGATGATAGTCGGCCACAGCCAGCGCGCTATCGGCGGCAAGAAGTGGAAGTTAACGACCGAAAAAGCTGAGACCGTAGCGATGTAAGCCGCCATCATGCTCGACATGTGCGAGAACCACCATGCACGCTTGTCTGTGGGAGGGCGCAGGAAACTGCGAACGTCCGAGACGGCTGCTGCCACACCGATGCCGCCAAAGACGATGGCGACAATTCCGAAAGTCGCGGTCTGTGCGCTCAGGAGAAGGTAAATTCCGTATCCGATGAAACTCGCGCCGCCCGTTAACATCAACACCGACACGCCCCAATCCGGGATGCCCGCCCGTTGCTGCGGAGTCTTACGGTACAGGACTCTGTAGCCGGAGAACGCCAAGTAGAAGCTGAACACGGCGATGAGCAGTAAAAAAATATTGAGGCGCATGAGCGACAGCAAAACGGCGGTTAGGACAACACCGACCATCGACCAGAAGTAAGCCTTGCCCCAACGCCTGTGCCAGTGCCCGCCCTTGCGCGTCAACATCGCGCCCGGCGCGACGAACAACCCGAAGCCGCCAAAGAGGATGTGTATCATCAGGGTTACGTGGAAAAAGTCGTTCAATGTGGCCCTCCGCTATACAGAATCGCTGCCGGTGATTTACAATCTTGCTTGTAGCAAAAAGGTATATATCATACAGATACATAACAGATCAATATATGAAGGAAACTAAAAGCAAGTACGCGATTCTCGGGATGCTTAGCATCAAGCCGATGTCCGGCTACGACATCAAGAAGGGAATCCATAAGAGCATCAGCAATTTCTGGACAGAGAGCTACGGACAAATCTATCCGATGTTGAAAAGTTTGGTTGGGGAAAAGTTGGTGACTAAGACTGTCCAGAGAGGGGCGGGCAAGCCTGACCGCCACGTTTACAGTTTAACCGCAACGGGTCGCAAAGAGTTACATGCTTGGCTCGCTGAAGGCGCGACGCCGAAAGTGGAGCGCAACGAGTTGTTACTAAAGCTCTTCTTCGGTGAAGAGGTGAAGATAAGCGTCAGCATCCGTCATGTTGAGCAATTTCGAGAGCTTCAACGTGAATTGCTTGAAAAGTACCAGTTGATTGAAAAGGAGATCAAGGGTGCGAATCCTGCTGATGACCCGAACGTGCCTTACTGGTTGATGACGATGCGCTACGGTCAACATGTTCGCCGAGCACTTCACGACTGGTGCGACGAAACATTGGCGAAGCTGAATAAAATGGCGAGAGCAGCCGGAGACAAGGATTAGCGGCTTGAGACGAAATTATAATAATTTTACTGCTATCAAGTAAGGCTCTGATGCGGCGCGATGTTCTTTAATTGCCTCCAGCACAAGCATGGAGGATACAAATTGAGAACGAATGTGGCTTTAGCCAAAGCGGATGGGCTAAAGCCGCTGGACTTAGCTTCACTTATCCACTCGTCTGGTGCCAGTGGCACTTCATAAAATCTTAAAACTTAAATTACACAGCACTACGTCGTCTTAAAGCTCCGTCGTCCCGATAGCGTCTATGGCTTCGCGTAGCACGCTTTCGTCAACGCGTCCGAGCGAAGCGATGCGGCGCGCTGCCGTGTCAACCGCCTCCTGCACAACGTGCCCGGCGTGCCCTTTTGTCCACGTCCAAGAGATTTTGTGCGCGTTTGCGGCGCTATCCAATTTCTGCCACCATTCGAGATTCGCTTTGCGACGAAAACGCCCCGCCATTGTTTCGACGACGTAGCGCGAATCGGTTAAGAGCCGCACGCGGCACGGTTCGTTCAATGCTTCGAGGCCGAGTGTCGCGGCAGCGATTTCCGCTTGTTGATTCGTTGCCGAACCGAGATAGGAACCAACCGCGCGCCAGAGGCCGCGATAGCCGAGGACTGCGACAGCCGCCGCGCGCGTTTCCTTTTGCCCGTTGCCGAGGCTCGATCCGTCGCTAAGTATTGTTACTTCCTTCAATGCCGATTCTCCGCAAACATCACGCCTGTTGCCCGACGGATTCCGCACGCGCGCGTTTGCGACGAGGGCGCGGTTCATCCCTGTCAGCAGCATCGCCGTCAGCATCGTTGCCCGCGTCGCTTTGATGATGGCCGCCGTTGCTATCGCTGTCGCTCGCGCGTTCGACGTGAACGATGTGATCGACGGCTTCTTCAAATGTGTCGTCGTGCGAAATGACGAAGAGTTGATCGAAGTGGCGTACCTGTCCGATTTGTTGCGCGAGGCGTTCGCGGCGTTCGGCGTCCATGTTGGTTGTCGGCTCGTCAAAAAAGGCCAGACGAATATCCGAGAGTTGTTTGAGAAGCGCGAGGCGCACGCTCAAGGCGGCGGCCATTTGTTCGCCGCCCGAAAGATTCTGGAAGGAGCGCTCGTGGCCTTCTTCTTCAAGGACGATTTCGTAATCCCTTGTCCACCGCAGAGCGCGTCCGGCCTCGCCAGTAATTTCGCGAAACAATTGATTGGCTTCAATCGAAACGTTGTAAAGATAACTTTCCGTGACGAGCGGCCCCGCTTGCTTGAGCACGTCGCGGATAAAGTCCGTCGCTTCGTTCAAGCGTTCGAGCCTCTCCTTCTCCAGAAACTCCGCGCGCATTTCATCGCGCACTTGGGTGAGACGCTCAAGCTCTGCGGAAAGAGATGCTTCACGGGTTTGTGCGGCGTCGAGTTGGGCGTGCGTAGCGGCGGTTTGTTCGCGCGCGAGTGCGAGAGCGGCGCGTTCGCCTGTGTGCTGCTCGCGGTTATAAGCGGCGGCGAGCTTGGAGTATTCATCGCCCGCGCGCTTCGCTTCCCGCGCGACATGCGCGGCTTCGTGCGTCGCTTTTTGGACTTCGGTTTCGCGCGCGGGCAGAGTTGCCGCAAGCGCCTGACTTGAAACATATTCGCGATGCGCGTCGATGGTTTGATCGCGCCGCACGCGTGTTTCTTCCCAGCGCGCGTCGAGTTGATCGTAGACGTTTAGCTTTGCAGCAAAGTCCTGCGCTTGTTCGTCGAGCGCACGAAGCGCATCACGCGCGCCCTCGCTCTCGCGTTTCAATTGCGCTTCGCGTTCGGCTTCGAGGCGTAAAGCGACGGCGCGCCCGCGCGGATCATTGAGCGCGCGCAAATGTTTTTCATTTTCCGTGATGTCACTCTCTAACGCGTTGAGCGCTTCGGCGGCGGCGGCGACTTCGGCGCGTTCGTCGCGGCGTTTAATGCCTTCGGCTTCGATCTCTTTCAAGCGTTGTCTGAGCGGCTGCAGCTCCGCGTGTTTGAGCGCCGCTTCGCGCACGTCTTTTAGTTCCGCATCAATGCCGAAGAGTTGAAGTCTTAATTCTTTTAAGTGTGCGTTTCCGGCTGGCGGAAGCTGCGTGATTTCAGCGTCAACGCGCGCGAGTGTCGCTTCGCGTGTGGAGAGAAGTTCGCGCCCGCCCGCGAGTTCCAAGCGCGCCCGCTCAATGCGTGAGAAATGTTTTTCAGCTTCGCGTGCGTCGCGCACCAGTGCGTTGACTCTCGCCTGCTCTGTTTCAAGCGCGCCGAGTTCCGCTGTGTTCGCCGTCAAGTGATCCGTAAAATAATTTTCGAGAGTCTGGCCTTCGCCGATGTTCAAACAGCGCTCGGAGAGAATCGGGCAGAGGCCGCCTTTGACTTCGACGCGCATTCTTTCGTCGCGCGTTATTTCGGCGCGCAAGGAAGCGGCTCTTTCGGTCAGTGTACGCAGGCGCGTATCTAGCTCCGGCGCTTGGGCAGCACGCGCGGAAAACGTTTCGAGTTCGCTGATTTCCTTTGCAAGGCTCTCGGTTAATTGGCGAAGGCGTTCGGCTTCGCGCACTAAATCCTTGCGCTGCTCCTGCAAATGTTTGAGGCTCGTCGCCGCTTTGTCAACAGCGCTCAAAGTTGTTTCCACGTGCAGGCGATCACTCTCTAATTTCTCGACGCGTGCCGGTGCGCCTTCGCCGCTTTGCGCTTCCCTGACGCGCTTATGCGTTTGCGCGTGCTGCGTGCGCAAGGCTTCGAGTTCGGTGTCGAGTTTGGCAAGACGCGAGCGTGCGCTTAAAGCTTGCGCGCGCAGATCGCGCAGGCGTTCGCGTTCGCGCTCCAATGCTTCCTGCTCTTTAATTTCTGTTTCAAGCGCGGCGGCCTTTGTGCCTGCATTGACGGCACGCTCCAGCGCTTCGTCTAGGCGGCGCACGTCTGCGGCGGCTGTCGCCTGTAGTTGCGTGATGCGTCCGGCCTCTGTGCGTAAAAGCTCGCGTGCGTGGCGTTCGGTTTCCAGTTGACGAAGCACATCGAGCGCGGCGAGATGCGCCTGATGAGCCTCTTCCACTGCCTGCGCGCGCTCTGTTGCGCGAAGCGCCGCGTCGCGTTCTGTGGTGACATCGCGCAGGCGACGCGCTGCCGCCTCGCTTTCAACTTCGAGACGATCACGCAAAGCACGCGTTTCATTTAATCTCAACTCGGCGGCATCCATATCGTGGACGACTGCCGCGCGCTGTTCGGTTTCCTGCTGCAACTGTGCGAGCGACGCGCGGAGTTTGAGCGTGTGCGCGGCGGCTGTCGTATGCTCTAAGACGAGTTCATCGTAGCGCGCAAGCTGGCTTTCCGCGCCGCTGATGCGCCCGCGCACTTCCGCCGTCCGCTCACGAATCAAATTAACGGTGTCGCGCAAGCGTTCAGCACCCTCGCGGTATTCTTCGACTTTAAGCAAACGATCAAACGAAGCTTTGCGTTCAGTTGCGGTGCGCAGAAAATCCGCCGTGAATGTTCCCTGCGGCACGCCGATGGCGGAGCGAAAAAGGGCGCGTAAATCCGTGCCCGGCTCGATGCCGAGATGCTGGCGAAGTGTGGCGGCAACGTCCGTTTTCTTTTCCGCGATGCGCATGTTGAGGCCGGGATCGAAAACGTAATAACCGTTCGCCGTGTCGCGGTAAACCGTATATTGCCGCTCGTCCAGATCGCTTTCAAACGTCACGCGCACGAAACCTTTTTTCGCGCCGCGCCGCAGGAAATCGTCTTTGCTGTATTCGAGCGTATCGAAAAGCGCCCACGCGATTGCTTCGAGAATCGTCGTTTTGCCCGCGCCGTTCTCGCCCGTGATCGCAGTTGTGCCGCGCTCGAAAATGAATGGCGGCGGCGTGGCGTAGCATTTGATGTTTTCTAGTTCAACGCGTGTGACGTGCATTTCAGAAATCTATGGATAGAAAATAAAAGTCTTTGACGATTTTGATGAATTAACTTGTTACTGTTTGATGAAGACTCGTTCTTGTTCGACGAGCGCCGCTTCTTCCGACTCGATGCGTTCATCGACAATGCGCGCAATCCATTCGCTTACCGCTTCTCCATGCAGACGCGCGAAGAATGCGGCGCGCGCAATTGTTTCCGAAGAAAGCCAGACATGAACATTACTCTCGGCTCTGTCATATATTTGTACGCTCTCCGGTTCACCATCCTGCGGCGCGTCGGCTTCCTCTTGAACTTCATCGACTTCAAGGAATTCATTGATGAGGTAAGACTTTTCCTGTGTCCGGTAAAAGCTTTGCATCGTCACGCCGCCGCGCTCGTCAATTCTATTTTCGAGACTGATTTTGAGAAGACTCGCTATGTCTTCAGCGCATTCCGTGTCGCAAACAAACAACTTCAGGTTCCAGAGCGTGCCGACGCTTTCGGCGGCGCTAATTAAGCCTGTTGTTTTACCGCTTTCATCAAACGCTACCAGACTAATCTTGTTTTCGCCACACGATTGACGGACTTTCTCCAGAGCAAGCGTCGCGTTCATGCCCGGCCAACTGTCTCCGGCAACTTTGACGAGAAGCGACGCTAAACTCTGAACTACGCTTTCGTCTTCGATTGGAAGATCAACGACTCGCATAATCTCATTCGACGTTTATCCGCTCACCTTCAGCACGGCAAGGAAAGCTTCCTGTGGAATTTCGACGCGCCCGACTTTCTTCATGCGCTTTTTGCCTTCCTTTTGTTTCTCGAGCAGTTTGCGTTTGCGCGAGATGTCGCCGCCGTAGCATTTGGCGATGACGTTTTTCCCCAAGGCTTTGACGGTTTCTCGCGCGACGACTTTATTGCCGATGGCGGCCTGAATCGGCACTTCAAAAAGCTGGCGCGGAATCAATTCCTTCATCTTTTCGGTGAGCAGGCGGCCTTTCGTTTGCGAAGTGCCGCGATGAAGAATAAGCGATAGCGCATCGACGGGTTCGCCCGCGACGAGCACATCCAATTTGACTAGATCGGATTCCCACATGCCGACAAAATGATAATCGAGAGATGCGTAGCCGCGCGAAACTGATTTCAGTCGATCATAAAAATCAAGGACGATTTCGTTGAGCGGCAATTCGTATGTGAGCATGACGCGATTGGCCGAGATGTATTCAAACTTTTTCTGCACGCCGCGTTTTTCTTCGAGCAGCGGAAGAATGCCGCCGAGATAATCGTCCGCTGTGAGAATGGTTGCGAGAATGACAGGCTCTTCGATCTTCACGATGCGCGCGGGGTCTGGCATCTTCGCGGGTGAATCAATCTCCGACACTTCGCCGTCCGTCGTCGTCACGACATAGCGCACGCCGGGCGCGGTGATGATTAGCTCAAGATTGAACTCGCGCTCTAAACGCTCCTGCACGATCTCCATATGTAGGAGTCCGAGAAAGCCGCAACGAAAGCCGAAGCCGAGCGCCGTAGATGATTCCGGTTCGTAAAAGAACGACGCATCATTAAGACGCAGCTTGTCGAGCGCGTCGCGCAGTTCCTCATACTGATTCGTGTCTATTGGATAAAGCCCCGCGAAGACCATCGGCTTGATTTCCTGAAAGCCGGGAAAAGGCTCTGTCGTCGGGCGCGCCGCTTCCGTGATCGTGTCGCCGATCTGCACGTCAGCGACTTCCTTGATAGACGCCGTGAGAAAGCCGACTTCGCCGATGCTCAAACGATCAATCGGCGTCGGGCGCGGGCGATTGACTCCCAAATTCTCGACGATGTAATCGCGTCCCGTGTTGAAGAAACGAATCTTCATGCCCGGCTTGACTGCGCCGTCGATGACGCGGAAAAGCACGATCACACCACGATATGAGTCATACCATGAATCGAAAATGAGGGCTTTGAGCGGCGCGTCGGCGTTGCCTGCGGGCGGCGGCACGTCGCGCACAATGGCTTCTAAAACTTCATCGACGCCGAGTCCTGTTTTGGCGCTCGTCAAAACCGCGTTGTGCGTGTCGAGGCCGATCAGTTGCTCGATTTGTTCGAGCGCTTTGTCGGGTTCCGCGCCGGGCAAATCTATTTTGTTGATGACGGGAATTAGTTCCAGATTATTATCAAGCGCGAGATACGTGTTGGCGAGCGTTTGCGCTTCGACGCCCTGCGAGGCATCGACGATCAACAGCGCGCCTTCGCAGGCCGAAAGCGAGCGCGAAACTTCGTAAGAGAAATCAACGTGGCCGGGCGTGTCGATCAAATTCAAAACATACTGCACGCCGTCGCGCGCCGTGTAATCAAGCCGGACGGCGTGCGATTTGATCGTAATGCCGCGCTCGCGCTCCAAGTCCATGTTGTCGAGAACCTGCGCGGACATTTCGCGCTGCGTGAGCGCGCCCGTTAGTTCGAGCAGGCGATCCGCAAGCGTGGACTTGCCGTGATCTATGTGCGCGATAATCGAAAAATTGCGTATGCGTTGAGGATTCATGCTGTAGATAAAACTGATTAAATGAATGCGTCCTGACTCTGACCTAATTTTGGCTTAAAGTTTTCTGTAAAAAATAACGCTCGTGTCCCGGCGGAAAATCCTTGAGCGTGCCGAACACAGTGTAACCGTGCTTTTCGTAAAACGGACGCGCCTGAAAGCTGAACGTGTCGAGAAAAACTTGTGTGCAGCCTCTCTTGATTGCTTCTTCTTCCGCAGCCTCGAGGAGTTTTCGCCCATAACCGAGATGCCGCACACGTTCATCAATCCATAGCAGATCGACATAAAGCCAGCCCCAGTAAGTGCCGCCGATCACGCCGCCGATAATCTCATCATCGTTGTCTCTGACAAAGACATTCAACTTTCTAAAATCATCCCTGCCCGTTTGCTCAAGATTATATTTGCCGAGACCTTCACTAATCCGGCGCACGTCCTCATCCTTCGCGTGCTCCTCAAATGTTATGCTGTGCTCACCCATAAATGCGCCGACCGGCAACTCCCCACACGAAAATCAAACAAGCGCGAAAGCTCAAATTCCATGCCGCTAACATAACAAAACGGGCGCGAAATCGCACGCGCGCCCATCTACTCAAGCCTTTATTTGCTAACTGAAAACCGCGTGCTTTAATCTGTTTCAAATAGTTTTCGAGGTAACCCGGATTGACGAATGATTGCCTGCAAGGTTCCGATGCGTAGTTGCGAATGATCCGGGACGGGAGCGGTGACTGTGGAATTCTCGATCCGCTTTTGCATCACTACATGGCTACCGCGTCGGCGGACTTCGTTGAAGCCCTGTTTGGCAAGAATGGCGCAGACCTCTTTGCCGGAAAAGGAGCTGTAGCCTAACTAATTCCAACCTCCAGCGGGGTAATATAAATTTCCGAAGCTAACCGCCGCGTAACTTTAGAAGAATCGGCGCACTCGAAGAATAGTTCGACAGCTTCGATCAAATTGCGGCGCGACTCTTCGATTGTGTTGCCTTGACTGGCAATGTCTAACTCCGGGCACAACGCAACATAAAAGTTGTCTTCACGTTGAATGAGAGCTGTGAAAATTTGCTTCATAATTACCCTCCTTTAGTGTTGTGCATCATGCGCCAGCATTGCCGCGCCGATGGGGACGCTGTCGGTGCTGAGTTGGGAGATGACGATTTGGGTGGCCTCGAAGCAGGGTTGGAAACCGCACGCGCCCGCTTTCACCAGCAATCTTGCGAAGAGAGGCTTTTAGGCTGCCGCTAACTCCGCTGGCATTTCATCCCATGTGCGGCCTTCGAGTGTTCTACCCGAACGCTTCTTATTTGTGCCGCCCCATTGTTTGAAGAAGAACGCGACGTTCGCCGATAAGCATTGATCGCGAATATCCGTCACCCACGACTCGGACATCGCGCGCGAGCCGGGGCCTGATTCGCCGCCGACAATTGCCCAATCAATTCCCGCTAAATCGAGATTCGGTAATGCCCCAAGCAAGGGTTCGAGCGACAAAAACTTGGTATGCGCTCCGGTCTGGCGTAGATGATCGATGCGGAAAGTATAATCCTGATTTTCGACGCTCACGCCCATCCAGATATTTGGTTGCCATTCTAATTTAGAGTTAAGCGCAAGTAATCTGTCAGAGCGTTTGGTGAGTATTTGAAAGCGATGCCAATGCGCGCGCCGCATCACGTCAAATACGCGCGAAATGAAATCCACCGGAACACTTTTGTGGAATAGATCGCTCATCGAGTTGACAAAAATCACCTGCGGCTTTTTCCAACGTAGCGGCAATTCTAATGCCTGTTCTTGGAGCGTGAGGGCAAATCCGTTTGCATAATTGCGCTGACCCATTGCCTGCAAACGCAACGCCAGCCGTTCGGCATAACAATGCTTACAGCCGGGACTGATTTTCGTGCAGCCCGTAACCGGATTCCATGTAGATTCTGCCCACTCGATAGATGTATTTGAGGCCATTACTTTGTACCTCGTGACCGGTACTTATCAAAGATATATTCTATGATGTCTCCAGCCACCAACTTCTGCGAAGCGAAGAAAAGATAATAGACTATGCCGCCCTGCGAATTACGCATTGGTACAGGTTTAGGAACAAACTTGAAACCCGCTATCTTCTGCAACCGAACTCGGAATCCTTCAGCAATGGTTTCGTTGTCCTCCTTCTCCGGCAATCCAAATAAATTGCGATCCGTCGCATATGCAACGTTACGCCAAGAATCATCACCCCAGAAAGCATTCATTCGAGCGGCGGCAGTTTCATCTACGCGGTCAGGATTTTTCCAAAGCGTATTCCGATTCATGTCCATAATAGGGAAGTTTAGAAACATATCAATGCTTTTCATCTTCCCGGCAGTTTCTATGACTTCCCAATTGAGATGTAATCCATAGGGATCAAGCAGACACAATCCCCGTCTGTACTGCTCATATTTTACCTTCGGAAAAACTTCTTTCAGCAAAATATGATTGCAATCACCCAAGTAGATATGCACATCCTCCCGCTCACCTACAATCCGTCTCAGTGTGTCCACCTTCTTTCCATCGAGATCAATAAGGTGGAACTCACGAAAATGAGGCTGCACATTAAGCGCATTGAGCGGGCTACCAAGAACAGGTTCTTGGCTAGATTTAGAAATATGTACTCCTGCGCCAGCAAAGGCATCAATGTAGACATGAAACAGTTCTGGCTTCTTTTGAGCTGAAAGTATTTTCGAGTATTCGGTAGCGTACCGTTCGATTATGTCAAGTTTAATCTCAGACCAATCGCCAATTTCATCAAGCTTTAGTTTTGTGCTGCGCTTCATATTGCCTCTTTCTGGTGAGATTCCAGAGGATTACTACTTTTTATCTGTTCATCGGCATAAAGATTAGCCAACTACATTGTGCACAGCGTCGCGTGCGAGCATTGCCGCGCCGATGGGGACGCTGTCGGTGCTGAGTTGGGAGATGACGATTTGGGTGGCCTCGAAGCAGGGTTGGAAGCTGCGGCGTCCGGCTTCGCGGATGATTGCGTCGAGGATCAAATCGCCCGCCTCCATGACGCCGCCGCCCAAGACGATGCGCTCGATGTTGAGTAGGTTGATGACGTTGGCGATGGCCGCGCCGATGTAGCGGCCTGTGCGTTCGATCATCATTAAGGCAAAGTCGTCGCCGTTTTTGGCTTCGCGGGCGATGTCTGCGGCGGTGAACTCGCGGTTGAGCGCGAGACGCGAGAGCGATGACGTGCCGTCGCGGTGAAGGCGTTCGTGCGTGCGGCGGACGATGTTGGGCGCGGAGGCGACTGTTTCCAGACAGCCCGTGTTGCCGCAGACGCATTCGATGCCGTCCGTGTTAATGGTGATGTGCCCGAACTCGCCCGCGAAGCCGGACGCGCCGTGCCACAGCTTGCCGCCGAGAATGATCGCGCCGCCGATGCCCGCGCCGATGGTGACATAGAACATGTCTTTGCTTCCCAGTCCAGCGCCGACTTTATATTCGCCGTAGGCTGCGGCGTTGGCGTCGTTTTCGAGTCTGACGTGCGCGATGCCCGTTGCTTGTATCAGTTCCGCGTGGAGGTCTCCGCGCACGACGGAAGGAAGATCGGCGGAGACGAAGACGCGCTCTGTGTTCGGATCGACGAGGCCGGGAACGCCGACGCCGATGGCCGCGATGTTTCCGCCCGCTTCATCGCGCAGTTCCGCGACGGCGGCGGCGATTTGCGAGGGAATGCGTTCGCGTTCGAGCACGGCTTCGCGGCGGCTGGTAACCTGTCCGTCGGCGTTTAAAAGCGCGGCGCGCATGTTTGAGACGGAAATGCCGACGCCGATGAAATTGGCTGTTGATGAAGCATTGTTTGTCGTCATGTCGCAAGAATCTCCCGAGTGAGACGTGTTTAGAAAAGTGTGTTGCAGGCGGGATGCAATGAGTATTGTAGTAAAGCGTTTGCGAGACTGTCAAACATGACACTCTGCGTGTAGAATGATCGCTTGTTTAAGCCGCGCGTGCGAAACGACTGCGAGAGGCAAACGAGCGGTGGCCGCTTTTTTCGCAAGCGCCGAATGAATCGCGCCGGAAAGAAAGCAGACGGTGAAGGGAAAGCAAGATTGCTTGCCGCCTCTTCTTCGATATGGAGAGTCATCCGCTTTACGATCTGATCGGGCAGTATGGCCTGTACGCTGTTTTCTTTCTCGCGATGATCGAGGGAGACATCACGCTCCTTCTGGCGGGCGTGCTGGCGCACAGCGGCTTTTTCGACCACTACTTTTTCGGCGGTTACAGCTTTTTGAAGGTTCTGGTGGCAGGCACGCTCGGCGGCGTCGCAAGCGACAATATCGCATACGCGATGGGACGCGGATTCGGCAAGACCGTGCGCGACTTTCGCTTTTATCGTTTGGCGAAACCGCGCCTCGAACGCCTGACGGAAAACTTCGGCGGGCTGTCGATATTTTTCTCGAAATACATTTACGGATTGCGCACCGCGACGTGCGTTTTTTACGGCGTCGGGCACATGCGTTACGCGCGCTTTCTGCCCATCTCGTTTGCAAGCTGTTTCGCGTGGGCGACGATCCTGAGCGGGGCGGGCTATTTTTTCAGCGGCGCAATCACAAATCTGATCGGAGATTTTCATCAGATAGGCGTCGCGCTGCTGGTCATCGTCGTCGTCGGCATCATCTGTTTTTATCTCGCCGAAAGATTCTGGCTGTCGAAGAAAGTCGAAGAAGCAGACCCGGAACGCATACAGGAGTTTGAGCACGCGGCGCAGGAAAAGTTGCACGAGATACAGGAGCGCATTAATCTGCCGGGTTTGCCGCGCCGCAAAGAAAAGCCGCCGCCCGACGCTGAAAGAAAAGTTGTCAACGATGATTAGGAAACAGTTTTGGGTTTTCAGTTTTCAGTTTGGAACTTGCCGCATACATCTAATGCCTTAGCTATTGAAAGCTCAAAACTGAAAACTCAAAACTGTATTTCGTTCAATACGTTGTTGAAAGGATATTTACTCTTCAAGTGATAATCGAATCATCCGCGCCGACGCGCGTTGATCTGGCTGGCGGCACAATCGACATCTGGCCGCTTTATCTTTTTCATACGGGCGCAACGACCGTCAATTTCGCCATCTCCTTGCGCGCGCATTGCCGCATTGAAACGCGCGACGACGGGCGCATCGTGCTTGAATCGCGCGACCGCAAAGTAAGTTTCGACACAGAACTTGCGGCCATCGAAGATTTGGCGCAGGAAGAACGCCTCGAGTTGATCGCCAAGCTCGTTCATTTCTTCAAACCGGCGACGGGATTTCATCTTATCGCGGAAGGCGAGGCTCCGGCGGGCGCTGGCCTCGCGGGTTCTTCGGCGCTCTGCATCGCGACCATCGGTGCGCTTAACCGTCTCGTCGGCAATCGCTACGACGAAAGCCAATTCATCGGCATCGCGGCCAACATCGAAACAACTGTGATTAAAGTTCCGGCAGGCGTTCAGGATTATTACGCGGCGTTTTACGGCGGCACGAGCGCAGTGCATTTTCGCGCCGACGGTATCGAACGCGAAGCGCTCATCGTAGACGAAGCGACGCTCGAACGGCGTATCAGTATTTGCTATACGGGCGAGCCGCGTTTGTCCGGCATCAATAATTGGGAAGTCACGAAGAAGCACATCGACGGCGACGCCGAAATCCTTGAAATCTTCGACGGCATACGCGATTCGGCGGTGGCGATGCGCACGGCGCTGATGGCAAACGATTGGGCGGCGGTGTCCGAAACGATGCGCGCGGCCTATCCCAACCGCAAACGGCTCGCGCCCAACTGGACGACGCCGCGCATGGATATGCTTGTCGAAAAGGCACACGCCAACGGCGCGGAGGCAGCCAAAGTATGCGGCGCGGGCGGCGGCGGCTGCATTGCCTTCCTCTGCGCGGAAGGCCGCCGTGCGGATGTCGAACGAGCACTCGCGGCGGAAACGGACGTGGAAGTTTTAGATTGGAAAATCGCGCACGAAGGACTCTCGATACGCGAAAGCTAACGCCTCACAAATCAGCATCGGCAGCGATTAGCAAGTTGAAAGCGCGCGGCGAGAACGAATCTCGCCGCGCGCTTTTTGTGTGAGCAATCAAACAGGGCGATTATTCCTTTCGTTCCACTTATCTCTTTCGGATTTGTACGGGTCATGCGTCGTTTGCCTGTTCTGTGGAGGCGTCAGGCGCAAGATCGGCAATTGTTTCTGCGCCGGAAACGGGCGAGGCCGTTGCTGCCGAAGGACTCAAGGGCGCGGCGGAAGCAAAGCCTGTTGCGGCCTGCGCTTCGGCGGCGGGGTGGTGCGCGTCTGCTTCTGCGGATGAGTCTTGCCCGGAAGTTGAGTGCGCTGTCGGGTCTGTGCGCGAGAAAAGTTTAGATTTGCGTGCGGTGTATGGCTGCGGGCGCGCGGCTTCTGCGGCGAGAAACAGCGCGTTTCTTTCGGCAAGTGTTTCGTTCACCGGCGCGCCGCCGATAGAAGGTTGCGCCGTAGATGTGTGCGAATCATTTGTTGAAGCTGGTGTTGAAGTCGATATTGAATCTGAAGGCGGCGCTCCGGCGTGCTGCGACAAAGGCAATGCCGCTTTCTGCGGGCGCTCGAAGGCAGGCAGTGTGCCGCCCGCCGCGCGTAGAATGGCGGCGAGTTCTTTTTCGATGTAGCGCGTTTGCCGTTCGGGATCGCGCAGGTGGCCTTGCGGCGCGCCCGTGTAGACGGTGCCGCACGTCTGGCACTTGTACGGCACGTCCTCTCCGCGCAAATGTTCCTGCGACATTTGGCCGCCAGTGTGCATTTGTTTCAGAAATCCGTGGCACGGTTTGCCTTTCGCGTTGCGCTCGTTGCATACGGTTTGAGCTGTGGAGATTCGCTTCGGCGCGGGCGGCGACTTTGATTGTTCGATTAAAGCAGCCTGATCGTCGTTTGCGGTGCTCGTTGTTTCGTTGTGTGCCGTGGCGTCCGGCGGCGCGCTCGCTTTATTTGAATCGCTCATTGCAACATCGCAGGAAAAAAAAGCTTGCTTCGATTTTTGGCGTTGTTCGTTTGTTAAATAAAAATTCGAGTGACGCATCTTACCGAGTGGCGCGATGGCGGGTCAACACAGAGCGCCGGTAAGTTAAAGGGTAACGAGCATAATGGACGTGGATAACCAAAGCCGCTTTTGCAATGGACACGCCGCCGTTTTCGTTGAAGGAAAAAGCTTCGGCGCGGTTCGTTAATGATGAGCGAGTATGTTTTGTTGTAAGCTACCGAGCGCATGTTGAAACGTATCATCGGATTTGCGTGGCTCGCGGTGCCGGGGCGCGTGCGGCGCGGCGGCGTGTGGCTCGTCGAGCCGCGCTTTAGAGTCACTGCCGCCGCCGTTGTGATAAACGAAGCGAGAGAAATTTTGTTGCTCAAACACGTTCTTCGCAAAGGCAGCGGGTGGGGAATTCCGGGCGGCTTCCTTGAGAGGGGAGAGCAGCCGGAAGAAGCTTTGCGGCGCGAGTTGCGCGAAGAAACAGGGCTGGAAATCAAAAGCGCCGAGATCGTCGCCGCGCGCGCAATTCGGGGCGCAGGCCAAATTGAATTGCTATTTTTGTGCTATCCGAAAACCGACAGCCGCGCCGAGCCTCAGAGCCTCGAGATAAAAAGCGCCCGGTGGGTTGCGCTCCATCGCCTGCCGCCGGAATTAGGGCGCGATCAGCGTCGCCTTATCGAACGCGCGCTCGCTAAAGAGAAGGATGCGGGAAGCAGTGCGCCGCAGACGCTTCGGTAGTGGTATGCTATGCGGCGAAGATCGTAAATAAACTCTATTATTCGCTAGGAGACCATGTCATGTCATTGATTCCATCGCAGGAAGAAGTGATGAGGATTTTGCAGCGCACGGGCGCATACCGCGAAGGCCACTTTGTGTATCCGTCGGGCAAACACACGCCGCACTATTTTCAGATGCCGCTGGCGTTTCGTTACTACGACACGGCGCGCGTGCTGGCCGTCGCGCTCTCGCGCATGTTTCGCATCGACAAAGCGACTTCGAGCCAACTGCCGAAAATCGCGATTATCTCTCCGAGTTCCGGCGGCATTCCGGTGGCCTTCGGCGTGCGCGAAGCTTTAAGCGCCGAGCAGATTTACTGGGCGGAGAACGAAGACGGGAAGCGCATGTTTCGCCAGTACGTCAATCAAGGTGAAATCAATCCGTGCATCGTCGTTGACGACATTATCCGAAGTGGCCGCGCGCTCAATGAAACCATCGGACTCCTTAAAGAACTCGGCGCGCCCATCATCGGTTACGGCACCATCGTGCGCTTTACCTCCGCGCCGGAATCAATCGACGGCATCCCGATTAAGTCGCTGGTGAATTTCGAGTCGAAGGCTTACGAAAACGGCGAGCAATGCACCGAGTGCAAAACAGACGCGCCAACCGAGAAGGTAAGATTCTAACTAAAGTTGAAAGTCGGAAGCGGGAAAGCGTAGGACGGAAGGATGAAGCGCGGCGGAAACCATTCGTTAATTGCTTGCCGCAAATCTGTCCGACAATTGCTTCCTATTAACAACAACTGTGTTCGGCATGTGCTTGGCTAAACTTTGTGCTTGACCTTGTACCTAGGTACAGGGTGTACAGTCTAAACATGATGATGAGTTCGATGAAACAACTAACAAGAGGCAAGTTGGCTAAACGAGGCGCGGTCAATCTTGAAACCATCCGCTATTACGAGCGGCAAGGACTCCTGCCAAAGCCGCCGCGTTCGCCGTCCGGCTATCGCATGTTTCCGTCAGAGAGCGTGCGCCGCGTCCGGTTCATCAAGCGGGCGCAGAAGTTGGGTTTTTCGCTTAAGGAAATCAAGGAGCTTCTCGCCCTTAAAGTCAGCCCCAAAGCCACCGCTTCCGATGTGAAGGAGCGGACGGAAAAGAAGATCGCCGACATCGAGCAAAAGATACAGACGCTCCGCGCAATGAAAAAAGCTCTGGCGCGTCTCGTCGCTTCTTGCAGCGGCAAGGGTTCGGCGAGCGAATGCCCGATACTCGAAAGTTTTAGTCTGGAAAGGGAGATAACATTATGAGTGCCAAACGTAAGATTGAAGTTTTCAGTGCCGGGTGTCCGGCGTGCGAAGAAGCCGTGCAGATGGTCAACGCGATTGCCTGCCCGTCGTGCGATGTTCAAGTTCTGGATATGCGCCAACCGGATGTCGCCGCGAGAGCCAAAGAGTACGGCGTCCGCAGCGTTCCCGCCGTCGCCGTCAACGGCAAGCTGTTGGATTGTTGCGCGAATCGCGGCGTTGATGAAGGCACGCTTAAAGCGAGCGGCGTCGGCGTGCCATTATCCTGAACACTCAGACAGTCAACGATTTTACTTGACTCTGTACGCGGGTACAGGGTTTATAATGCAGATGATGAGCGCCACAGCAACACATAGCAGCCGAACGATTCACCGCTTAATCGCCCTTGCACTCGTGCTCTGGCTCGGCGGTATGGGTTGTCTCGTCGGTTGCGGGATGAACGTTTCCGCCGCGACTGTCAGCGAAGCGCAAGCATCGGATCGGGCGGCTTCATGCCCGGCATTCTCCGGCGCGGATTGCTGCCGCCATGCTGAAAGCGACGGCGCACAAGCCATCGCGCGAACCGCTCCACAGTCGGAAATGGCAATGTCGTGTTGCCCGCTCGCCGGACATTCATCGCTCGTCGCCAGCAAGCCGTATGTCGGTTCGCCGTCGTTGGCTCTCGCGGTGGACACGGTGCTTCCCGCGCCCAAAATCGAGACGTATATCACACGGGCAATTAATCAATTGCCTGCGCAAGATCGAGGCAGTACATATCTTCTGTGCTGTGTTTTTCTGATTTAGAAACGGATGAAATGTTGTTCATCATCCGGGCTGGTGACTCGTTCATTAGCTCAAGTTATAAACTTTCTGAATTAGGAGAATTAGAAAATGAAACGAATCAAAGTTATTGCTCTGACGCTTTCGCTCGGCGTCGCCGGAGTTGTTTACGCCGCGCAGAGCAGCGCACAATCCACGCCGACAAACAACGCGCAGGCTGCTTGCTGCGCAATGAAGGATTGTTGCGCTGGCGGCTCATGCAAGATGAACGGCGAGTGCTGCGATTGTTGCAAGGGCGGCGCGTGTCAGATGGGTGGCGCGTGCTGTTCAGCGGCACACAAAAAGCAAAGCTAAAAGAGCAATAGGTTAGAATCAGAGAGCCGCCGCAAGAGACAATCTTGCGGCGGCTCTCTTCATTTACTTTCGCCTTTGCCGTTCTATCTTCTTTATATTTCGTGGCGGTTGGTGAGAGCTTTGTCCATCGTCACTTCGTCCACGTATTCGAGGTCGCTGCCGACGGGCATTCCCATCGCAATGCGTGTGACGCGCAGGCCGAGCGGTTTCAGTAAGCGACTGATGTAGTTTGCCGTCGCTTCGCCTTCCGTGTTCGGGTTGGTGGCAAGAATAACTTCGCGCACTTCTATGCCGTCGTTGTTTTCCGGTTTCAATCGCGGCAATAAATTCGCCAGATGAAGATCGTCCGGGCCAAGTCCGCGAATCGGCGACAGCGTTCCGTGCAGCACATGATAAAGCCCTTTGTAGCTGCGCGTCTTCTCCACCGCGACCAGATTAAACGGCTCTTCGACAATACAGATAATCGAGCGGTCGCGCGCCGTTGATGAACAATAACGGCATGGATCAACGTCCGTCAGATTGTTGCAGACGGAGCACTGCCGTATACGGAGTTTGACTTCCTGCATCGCCGCCACAAAGCGTTCCACATCCGCATCAGACATACGCAGTATATGAAACGCCATCCTCTGCGCAGACTTCTGCCCGACTCCCGGCAAGCGCTTAAACTCATCAATTAATTTGGTAACAGGTTCGGCGTAATCAAGCATGATCGAGCATAGATATCAGATGTTAGATATTAGATGTTGGTAAAAGAAGAACTAACATCTGACATCTAGTATCCAGCATCTTCCTAGAGCAGTCCTCCGAGTCCGGGCGGCAGCATTCCGCCGATCTTGCCCTGCATCGCTTCGTCTACTTTGCGATTGGCTTCGTTGATCGCCGCGAGAATCATGTCTTGCAGCATCTCTACGTCGCCTTCCTTGACGGCTTCCGGGTCGATTTTGATGGACTCCAAATCCTTGTTGCCCTTCATCTGCACGGAGACGACGCCGCCGCCCGAAGATGCTTCGATGTGAAGTTCTTCCATCTCCTTCTGCATCTTGTCCTGCATGGCCTGCGCCTGCTTCATCATTTGTTGAATGTTCATCCCGCCGGGAAATTTCATCGCTCGATACCTCGCTTCGCGTGTTCTTTGGAAGTGTTGTAGAATTCGTTTTCCGTGTCACTATCCTAGCCGTCATCCGCGATGAATGCAACGCTTGAAGAAGCATGAAACGCTACGTTATTAAACGACCCGAAGCGGCGGTGCGCGCCGAAAAGTTTGCGCGCTACAAGGCTGAACTCAACGACGAACAGTTCGCCGTCGCAACGGCTGCGAAGGGCGCGGCGCTCGTTGTCGCTGGAGCCGGTTCAGGGAAAACGCGCGCCATTACTTACCGCGTCGCATACCTCATCGAACAGGGCGTTGCGCCGTCGCGCATCATGCTTGCGACCTTCACGAACCGCGCGGCGCGAGAGATGCTCAGGCGGGTCGAACAACTCGCGGGCGGCGCGGACGTGCGGCGCGTCTGGGGCGGAACATTTCATCGCATCGCCAATCTAATCCTGCGCCGCCACGCCGCCTCCATCGGTTTTGAATCCAACTACACTATCTTGGATTCCGAAGACGCGCGCGATTTTTTATCCGTCTGCATTGACGAAGCGGGCATCGACACGAAGGCGCGACGCTTTCCGAAACCCGAAGTTTTGCAGGACATCATCAGCTTCGCCAACAACACGGATCAGGCAATAGGCGATGTTATCCCGCGCCGTTATCCGCACTTCGAGCCTTTGACGCAACAGGTGATGCGCGTCGATGCGATTTACATGGAACGCAAGCAGGAGCGCAACGTGATGGATTACGACGATCTGCTGCTCAATTGGAAACGCCTTCTGATCGAGAAAAAAGAGATTGCCGATTTATACGCGGAACAGTTCGAGCATGTTCTTGTTGACGAATATCAGGACACAAACAAACTTCAATCGGAAATCATTGATCTGCTTGCGTCGAAGCATCGTAACGTGATGGTTGTGGGCGACGACGCGCAAAGCATTTTCGCTTGGCGCGGCGCGGAGTTTACGAACATCTACGAGTTTCCGCAGCGTTACCCGGAAGCGCGCACTTTTCGTCTCGAAACAAACTACCGTTCGACGCCGGAGATACTCGCGCTCGCCAACGTTTCCATCGCGTGCAATCGCAAACAGTTTCCGAAAACCTTGCGCGCCGCACGTCCGTCAACGGGCGTGCAACCTGCGCTCGTTCCTGCGCGCGACGCCGATCAGCAAGCGGCCTTCATCGCTTCGCGCATACTCGAACTACGCGACGAAGGCACGCCGCTCGAAGAAATCAGTGTGCTCTATCGCTCGCATTATCATTCCCTTGAACTGCAACTCGAACTGACGCGGCGCGGCATTCCGTATCGCGTCCGAAGCGGCGTGCGTTTTTTCGAGCAGGCGCACGTCAAGGATGTCATCTCTTATCTGCGCATTATCACGAACCCGCGCGATGAACTTGCGTGGAAGCGCGTGCTGCGCTTTGTGCCGCAGATCGGCGCGGCGACAGCCAACAGAATTTGGGAACGTCTGGCTTACGCCGCCGATCCGTTCGCGCTTGTTCGTCAGGGGGACTTCGATGCTGCGCCGCGTCGCGGCAACGGATGGACGCAGTTTCTCGCTCTGCTCGAAAGTCTTGTCGATGATGAAACAAGGAACCAGCCAGCCAAACAAATCGAGACGATTCTCGCGCGTGGTTATGAAGCGCATTTGGCTGCGACTTATGAAAACGCCGAAGCGCGTCTCGAAGATTTGCGGCAGCTTGCAAGGTATAGCGCGCGTTATAATTCCACCGAAGAATTTTTATCCGAACTCGCCCTGCTCTCAACCGAACGCTACGGTGCGCCGCAACCGCTCGCGGGCGAAGATGTCGTGATGGGCGGCGATGAAGACGAACTCCTGACGCTCACCTCCGTGCATCAGGCGAAGGGTTTGGAGTGGCGCGCTGTGTTTCTTATATGGGCGGCGGACGGCAAATTTCCAAGCCCACGCTCGCTTCGTGATTCGGAAGGCGAAGAAGAAGAACGACGCCTCTGGTATGTTGCGCTGACGCGCGCAAAGGATGAACTCTACATCGCGTATCCTTTGATGGTCACGGATTACAATCGCCAGACCGTCGTCCAAAAGCCCTCGCGCTTCGTCACCGAAGTGCCGCCGGAACTCTACGACATCTGGACGCTCGAAGAAGAAAGCGCGCTGACTTTAGCGACTACCACGCAAGCGGAGCCACAGGGATATATCAACTGAAGTTCGATAGAGACATTGTTATGAAAAGTGTAATCCTCATTCTTTCTTTCACCGGCTTGCTCCTTATGGCTACTCCAGCCATCGCCCAATCCGATTACACGAAATTGCGTCCGAGCAGCGATTACTCGGATCGTGATGTCAACCATACTGCGGTGAAAATCTCCCGTTTGTCGCAAAATCGAAAGCTGGCTAGTGTTGGTGATACGCTCTACATGCTCGATGCTCGAAACCGGATTGTTTGGTCTTGGACTTCAGGAGGCGCGCCCTTAACTGATCTTCCTATCATTGACTCAAATGGAACAATGTATGTCATTGGTTATGATCTACTTTGGGCAGCCCTCGATTCCGCGATGGGCAAGGAGAAATGGAGAGGTACAGCTAACGGTAGAGCGGTTTATTCGCAGATGAAACTTTATAAGAGGAACAAGTATTTAGTTGTTACCGATATGGAAGGCTATCGAGATATTCTCTCTGATAAAACCATTAAGGATTATCTTACCCTGTGCAAGGGTAACGCCATACTTTGGGAAACTCGTATTCCAGTAGGTGCTAAAATTCGAGTTCAAGGAAATAGTGTTATCGCTTATGTCAGGCGAAAGCATCGTATTACGAAACGAGAGATACAAATACCACGCTCCTTCGGAAAGCCGATTGGTAAAGTGAGTGAGTTAGCGGATTACGAGTAGAAGATAATCGTTTCTTTTACAGCGACATTATCTAACAATCGTTCAAGCCAACTACCCGGTAAAATCATAGCCCATGAGGAGGATGGAAATGAGTGATGAAAAGTCCGATACGTTATGGTATTCGGGCAAGCTGGATGTGTTTCTAAACCGCTGGTTCGCCGTTTACGAGGAAGCGCGTCAATCGCTGGAAGACGAAGGCGGATTTCTGCTTCCGTACCGGCATCAGTTTTTCGTGTGCGAGCCGGGTGCGATCCGGTACTTGGGATTAGACCCGGACGATCCCGACTGGGAAAAGATCGGACGCGATGCCGCGCAGCCTGCGGACAGGGAAGCTTACGGGCGCTTACAACAAAAGCGGGAACAAGCAGTGCAGGACGGTATCGGCTGAAACGAAAACTGTCGCGCGGCCTGATGTGCCTCACCAGTTTCATGCCCGGACATTAATCAAACAGGACAAGAAACACTTTGAGCAATGACGCTGATTCAACACGCACGCAGCAGCGCACGCTCGCCGCAGAAGTTAAGCTTTACTATGATCTCGACGTGCCCGTTGAGAGAAACGGCGCGTGTCCGCTCTTGATCGCGCTGCATGGCTACGGCGACAATAAAGCGTGGATGATGCGCGAAGCCCGCCAACTTGCGCCGCAGGGTTTCGCCGTCGCCGCGTTGCAGGGGTTTCATCAGCACATGAAGAAAGCGAAACAGGACGGCGTGCCGCTCGGTTACGGCTTCGGCTGGTTGACGAATTTTCGCGCGGAAGAATCCGTTGCGTTGCATCATCGGGCGTTGCTGGATTTAATCGAAACGCTCGTTCGTGAAGGCGTCGCCCGACGCGAACATATTTATCTGCTCGGTTTCTCGCAATCCGTCGCGCTCAATTACCGATTTGTGTTCGCTTATCCAAACATTGTGCGCGGTGTCGTCGGTATCTGCGGCGGCTTGCCCGGCGATTGGGAAACGAGCGAAGTTTACATGCCGTCTGAAACTTCTGTGCTGCACGTTTGCGGCGCACGAGATGAGTTTTATCCGCCCGCGCGCGTCGAAGATTACTTGCGGCGTATAAAGGCACGGGCGCATGATGTCGAACTGAAAAGCTACGACGCAGCGCACGAGATTGCGCCCGCGATGCGCGACGACGTGCGCGCATGGTTACAATCTCGCGCGTCAATTTAGCAATTGATTGTCAACTGAAATTTACGCCCGCGTGTATCTCGTGCATACGCACAACGCCGGATTAAAAGGAGCTGATAACTTTTATGACATGCGCCTTCAATTACCGCGCTCTCGCCGCGCTTGCCTTCGCATCTTTTGTCGTTGTCGGATCGAGCAGTTGCCGGACAGCGCACGCGCCCGGCGACGAAGCAAGCAACGGCGGCGGGCAAACAAACGAAACAACAAAAGCCGTGCGCGCCGTTCTGGATGCGCAGGTGGCGGCATGGAATCGCGGCGACATAGACGCGTTTATGAGCGGCTACGAGCAAAGCGCGCAAACCGTTTTTGTTTCCGGCGATACGCTGACGCGCGGCTGGCAGACGGTGCTTGATCGCTACAAAAAGAATTACGATTCGCGCGACAAGATGGGCACGCTCGCCTTCACAGACCTTGAAATTAAACCCTTGAGCGAATTCTACGCCGTTGCCACAGGCCGCTGGCAACTCACGCGCGCAGAGGACGCGCCGCACGGACGCTTTACGCTTATCTTTCGCCGCACCGCGATGGGCTGGCGCATCGTCCACGATCACACGTCGGCGGCTTCATCGTAAGTTATAAATTAAATCTACGAAGACCGCGCGAAGCGTTGCACCGTCGAGCGCGTAAAAGAGGTTGAAGCTATGAGCGACACCGATCACGCGGGCATTTCAACAGAGTTGCGCGTTGCCGAAGAACGCATCGAAGCGCACAGCGCCGTGTTCAAAAAAGAGCTTGGCCTGAGCGATCTGGTGCTGACGCAGATTCTTTACATCGTCGGTCTCGGCTGGGTCGGGACGGCGGCCAAGCTTGGTTCGGCGCACGTCGTCTTTTGGTTGTTGGCGATTGCGCTGTTCTATATTCCGTCGGCGATTGTGGTCGTGTATCTAAATCGCTTGATGCCGCTCGAAGGCGGTTTGTATCAATGGGCAAAGTTAGGCTTCAACGATTTTCTGGGCTTCATGGTCGCGTGGAATTTGTGGCTCTATGTGATCGTGCTCAATTCTGAAATCGGCTTGCAACTTGCGACGAATCTTTCTTACGCACTGGGGCCGCGCGCCGCTTGGCTTGCCGGAAGCAAAGCTTTTATCGCCACGTCAGGTTGCATTGTGATTGGCCTGTTGACGCTCGTTTCAATGTTGGGCTTGGGCGTCGGCAAGTGGGTACACAAAGCTGGCGGCGTAATCATGCTCGCGGTGTTTGCGATACTCGTCGCGTTGCCATTGCTACATCTGATGCGAGGTTCTGTGTCGGAGTATCACCCTTTGGCGACGACGCTGCCCGCGCTCTCGCTGTTGAATTTGAACATTCTCGGTAAGATGGGTTTCGGCGCGCTCGGCGGCTTCGAGTACGTTGCGATCTTCGCGGGCGAGAGCCGCAATCCGGCGCGCACGATTAGTCGCTCCGTCATCTTCGCCGCGCCCGTTATCGCGCTGATGTTTATTTTCGGAACAAGCGCAGTGCTGGCGTTTGTGCGGCCTGAAGACGTTGACCTGTTGGGGCCGATTCCGCAAGTCTTGAGCAAAGGCTTCGGCTCGTTCGGTTTCATCGCGCGCATTATCTCGCTGGTTATTTTAACTTTATTTGGCATACGCTTGGCGCAGGCGAGCGTCAACTTTACGGGCAACACACGTTTACCGATGGTCGCCGGTTGGGATCACTTGCTGCCCGCTTGGTTCACGAAGTTGCACCCGACGCGCAGAACGCCCATCAACTCGATTATCTTTGTCGGCGCGATGACGCTGTTGGTAGGACTCGCGGGCATCATCGGCGTCGGGCAGCAGGAAGCATATCAACTGCTGCAAAATGCTTCGGGTATCTTTTACGCATTGACGTATCTGGTGATGTTTGCGATTCCGCTCGTCGGCTTGCGCGGCGCGACATCGCGCCCTCCATTGTGGCTGAGAGTGGCATCGGCGTGCGGCTTTCTGATGACGTTGCTATACGTCGCGCTCTCTATCTTTCCCATCGTCGATGTGCAGAGTTGGGTTGCGTTTACGACGAAGATTGTCGGCGTGATTATTCTTGCGAACATCGTCGGCACAGCTATCTTTCTGCTCGGCCAGCGAAGACGCCAAGCAGCCGCGCAATCTTTCGTTGACTAAATATAGGATTCCAATAATCTGAAACCACTTTTGGAGATTCCCGGTATGCGAAAACTACGAATCAAATTTACTGCCTTCATGCTCCTGTTACTGTTCGCATCGTTGTGCGTTGGAGCGCAGGCGCAGACCAATGCCGTGCGCGAGACTTACCCGATTGAACGCTATTTGAATATTCGCAGCGCTTCGTCGCCCGCGCTGTCGCCGAATGGTGAGCGTGTCGCGTTTCTGACAAACATCACAGGCACGCTGCAAGTGTGGATAGTGGATGCGCGCGGCGGCTGGCCTGAGCAATTGACGTTTTATACAGACCGCGTGGATTTCGTCGAGTGGTCGCCGGACGGCGCGAATTTGATTTTCAGCAAGGCCGTCGGTGGCAATGAAAACGCGCAGCTTTATCTGCTTTCGCCCGACGGCTCGCAAATTAAAGCACTGACTGACGCGCCGAAGATTCGACATAATTTCGGCGCGTGGTCGCACGATGGCAAGCGCATCAGTTACGCCTCGAACAAGCGCGATCCGAATTTCTTCGACGTCTACGTGATGGATGTAGCGACGGGGCGCGAGCAGTTAATCTATCAACAAAACGGCTCGAACTCTCCCGAAGCGTGGTCGTTTGACGACAGCAAAATCATTGTCTCGCACGATAGCGATCACTTGAGTTTGGACAACGATTTGTTTCTTGTTGACCTTGCAACAAAGCAAGCGACGCCTTTGACGCCGCATGAGGGCGCATCGCAATTCGGCAGCGCGCATTTCACGCGCGACGGGCGTTCGCTGATTTTCGCAACGAACGACAAACGCGAGTTTTATTCACTAGCCAGAATGGATTTAGGGAGCAAGCGCATCGAGACGCTCGACGAAACGCCGCACGACCTTGCGGCAACGGCGATGTCGGACGACGGGCGCATGTTCGCGTACACGATCAACCGCGACGGCTTCAGCGAAGTTTACGTGCGCCGGATAGAAGCGAACGGCAAGCTGTCGGGCAGTATTGCGCCCGTCACGCTGCCGGGCAAAGGCGTCGTCGGCGGGCTGGAATTTTCAAAGGATAATCGCAAACTCGCGTTCGCCTTCAACGGCGCGCGCTACAATTCCGATGTCTGGCTCTACGACACTTCGGCGCGCAACATCGCGCAGGTTACGCATAGTTCACGCGCGGGCATTCCGCAAATTTCATTCATCGAACCGGAGTTGATCCGCTACAAAACCTTCGACGGGCGCGAGATTCCGGCGTGGTATTACAGACCGCAAAGCACCATTCTGTTCAAAAACGGAGTGAATGAAATTGTCGGAAATTTTACTGCTAAAACTAACTTGCCCGTCATCGTCAGCGTGCATGGCGGGCCGGAAGGTCAGGAGGCCGCAGGTTTTAATCCGACGTATCAATATTTTCTCGCGCGTGGCTACGCTATCTTAGCGCCGAACGTGCGCGGCTCGACGGGCTACGGCAAGACGTTCACGCACCTCGACGATGTGCGCAAGCGCGAAGACTCGGTGAAGGATTTGGCGGCGGCGGTTGACTGGCTGAAGGCTTCCGGCGGCGCAGACCCGAAACGCATCGCCGTGATGGGCGGCTCATACGGCGGCTACATGACGCTCGCCGCGATCACGCTGTACCCGGATTTGTGGGCGGCGGCGATTGAAATGTTCGGCATCGCAAATTTTGAAACGAACCTCACGAACACGTCCGGCTATCGCCGCAAGCAACGCGAACGTGAATACGGCACGCTGGCGAATGATCTCGATTTTCTGAAGTCCATTTCGCCGATCTACAAAGTTAATCGCATACGCGCGCCGCTGATGGTCTTTCAGGGACGCAATGATCCGCGCGTGCCCTACACGGAAGCGGAGCAGATCGTCAAAGCCTTGCGTGATCGAAACGCGCCCGTCGAATACACGCTCTTTCCAGACGAAGGGCATGGCTTCGTTAAACTTCCCAACCGGATCGTCGTTTATACGAAAACCGCAGACTTCCTAGACCGTTACATGAAGCCGAATCCATGATGCTCGACCTTCGCGCGCTCCGCTTTTGTGACGTGTCGTGTAGGCGGTTTTCAGCGTAGCCGGATGAAGATAAAGGAAGTCGTGCAGGTCGAAGGTTATAACGCTTTTCGCTTTAACTTTCGGCGATGCGAGTCGGGAATTGTATACGCCGCAAAGTTTGCTAAACTTTGCGGCGTAAACTGTCGCTCCGGCTAAAGGTCGGCGAGGCTGTCTGAGTAACGTGAGCGGCGACGGCCTTTCTCCGCAACTCAAAATTTCAGCTTTACAGAAACACACTTACGCTGGCGGCTGTTGTCAATCGGGAACCTCAATCGCCGTTGCTTTTATCCTCAACCATCGTTGCCCTCAAGGAGGCACAGCATGGACGAAAGCACAGCAAAGAACACAGATGAAATAGGCGGCAGGCTCACGCGGCGCAAACGTGCCTTGCCTTCGTTGATTGTTTCGGCTCTAACTCGACTCTCGCATCCCGCGCTTTACCTTTTACTAACGGTCTTTGCCGTGACATCTGCCTCAACGCCTCTCGTTGCGCAATCTTCCGGTGTTAACTTCGCTTCATCCGGCAGTTATACGGCGGGCAGCGGAGCTTTTGCCATCGTCGCGGGCGATTTCAATAACGACGGCAAGCCGGACATTGTCGTGGTTAATAATCGCAGCAACGCCGTCAGCGTGCTTATCTCTTGTCGCAGTTTTCGCTGGGTGCGCGCAATTCAAGCAGCTTTACTCGGACGCTTTGAGCAACGCGGAGTTCGTCAACAAGCTGTTTGATTCAGCCGGGCTTGCGTCTTCAACGGATCGGCAAGCTGCTATTGCTTCGCTGAACGCGGGCGCGAGCCGCGCCTCCGTCTTGCAGCGACTGACACAGAACGCGGCCTTTGCGCAGAAGGAATACAATGCCGCTTTCGCTCAAATGCAGTATTTCGGCTACCTGCAACGCGACGAAGATGCGCGCGGTTACGCCTTCTGGCTCGATATTTTGAACAACAAAGTGCAGGGCAATTTCCGCGCGATGGTCTGCGCTTTTGTCACTTCGGCAGAATATCAGCAACGCTTCGGCGCGGCGGTGACGCGCACGGATGCAGAGTGCGCGCCATGAGCCGCCGCTTCATTTTGTAAGCGAGCCTGCGGGATTGATGGCGCGGCCTGAATTACATGGTTGCGTGCCTTGAAAAAAAGAATGCTTGACGCGCCTGAAAATGTCATTTATGATTTTCCCAACACTGGAAAGGAGGTGATCGTAAAAAGTATGAGTTTTAATCACAGTGAGGTGGCTGCGGCCTGACCTCTGGACTGATAATCCGAATTTGTTAGGGTTTTAGTCCGTTCGTCATTCTGCCCAGTGCGTGCTTCAAGAAAAGCCGCACACAGAATCCGGCACACAGGCCAATCCCAACAGTTCACCGAAACGCCGCTCATGAAATAATCGTGAGCGGCGTTTTCCCTTGCCATTACGCCCGCCATTAAGCAAACGTGTTGCTTGCCTGTAGCATCTTACATTTACACAAAAGCTTTGCACGCGCACGGATGATTTAGCGTCAGTGCGCAGAACGATTGGTAAATTCACAAGGGGAATCCGAACATGGTCAGAAGATTACTTGCGACAGTCATTGCTGCCGCGTCTCTAACATTGACTACGAACGCCGCGCCGAATGCCGTCCGCACCGAAGGCTTAACAGCGCAAACTCGACGCCAGAATAACGCTCAAACAACATCGCCGCGTAGAGCTACTCTTGGCAATCCCAACAATACGAGCACGACGCGCACGCAGGTGTTGCTCGCCAAAGAAATCGGGCACGAGTTAGCGACGCTGCCCTTTTATGATGTCTTCGATTGGCTCGATGGACAGGTTATGCCGGATGGCTCTGTGCAGTTGCGCGGGCAAGTTGTGCGCCCGACGACTAAAGACGGACGCCGAACGTCGCGTGCGTGATGTAGAAGGCGTTACACGCATCGACGATCAGATTGAAGTGCTGCCCGTTTCGCCGAACGATGACCGATTGAGAATCGCAATTTGTCGCGCGCTCTTCAATTTCGATTCACCGCTTTTCACGCGTTACGGAACGCGCGCCGTGCCGCCCATTCACATTATTGTCAAAAACGGGCGCGCGACGCTCAAAGGCGTTGTCGCTAATCAGTTGGACAATCAGCTTGCATATACATCTGCGCGACAGGTGCCGGGATTGTTCGATGTCGCAAACGAACTTCGCGTGGAGAGTGCGCGGGGCCGGTAAGCACTGAAAATCGAATTGATTAAACGGCAGGCGATTTCAGCATCATTCCCGAAATCACTAATGCCCTAGCGCATCGCGGCTCTTTTAAGTGAAAGAGCCGCGATGCGCATTTTTAGCAATAATGAAGCTAAAATAAGCGCGACGAATAGCTGCCCTATCGCAAAAGACTTGTGGAGTCATACTTTCAATTTTCAAACTCAGGCCATCGGCAACGTAAACGGCGCGTTTTGCTCACAATAATTTTTACGACGGTCAGTGTCCTTGCGCTCGTTTTCTTTGGCGGGCGCTTTCTCGAATCGATGCTCACGTTTCATCCCGTGCGCTTTACGGCGAACGAGCCGTGGGCGCTGCCCGCGAACGCCGAAGACGTTTGGTTCATGGCTGACGATAACACGCGCTTGCACGGATGGTTTTTTCACGCGCGCACGCAGCCTGCCGCCGCAACGGTGCTTTACTTTCACGGCAACGGTGGCAATTTGAGTTATGCCGGTTGGATCGGCGAACGGCTTGCTGGCAACAATCTCGACGTTTTGATTTTTGATTACAGAGGCTACGGGCGAAGCGAAGGAAGGATGACGGACGAGCGCGCGCTTTTCGCAGACGCAAACGCCGCTTACGATTATCTGCTGCGCGAGCGAAAAGTGCGCCCCGAAAAACTTGCGCTCTACGGGCAATCGCTCGGCACGACGGCGGCGATTGACATGGCTTCGCGTAAAGCCTGCGGCGGGCTGGTGGTGGAATCCGGTTTGACATCGGCGAGCGATATGGCGTCAGCGCTGTTGCCTTGGCTGCCGCGCCTGTTGCATCCGCTCGGAAGAAATCGTTTCGACTCGCTTCACAAAATATCGGGCGTGCGGTGTCCTGTCCTAGTTACGCACGGCGACCAAGACCACTTGATTCCCGTCGAGCAAGGCCGCGCGCTTTTCGCACGCGCTCCCGAACCGAAAAACTTACTGATCGTTCGCGGCGCGGATCACGCCCTCGCAAGATTCGGCGGAAATGAATATCTGGATCGAGTCGCGGGTTTTATTCGTGATGCCGTTGGCGAGCAGAAGTAGAGACAGGCACTGCGGCGATAGAAGTTTTGCTTTATTGTGAAGATTGTCTGGGTCGAAGCGAACGCGCGACGTGGCGTGTGAGCAGACGACTGATGCCGCCGGGCGCGATGGCGCGGACAATGGCGTGGGCGACGCGCGGTGAAACAGTCGCGCCGCGCGGCGCAAGCACATATTCGCTTTCCCACCATGTCGGCGCGAACTTTGCTTTGAAGCGGCGCAATCCCTCGAAATTGTAGAACATGCCGAGCCGCGCGCTTGTCATACGCAGTGCTTGTTCGACAACCGGATGATCGCCTTTCGGAATGTCGTAATCGCCTTCTGTGGAGAGCGGCGAAGTGCCGAGCGTGGCGAGTTTCGCGCCGCTTGCAGCAAGGTGCAGGAGCGCTTCGGAGACAAGCAGATCAGCCGTGCCGTTCGGCGCATCGGGCTGCCGCAACACGTCTTCCAGATACCAACCTTCGCGCGCAGGGATGGGACTTGCGGCGAGAAATCCGACGAGCTTTCCGTTTGCATCGCGCGCCGCGAAAAACTTTTTGCGTTCGCCGTGCCGAAACGGATCGAGCGCGAACAGCCAGCCGAAGGCCGTCGCAGTGCGTCTGGCGTGCAGCCAACGCTGGCAAAGCGCGGCGGTTTCTTCGACGATTTTCGGAGTCACGACGCGCAGCGCTTCGACGCTTATGCCCGCACGTCTGGCTTGATTAATGCCCGCGCGAAGTTTTTTGGCACGGTCACCGCGTGGTGCCCATGTCTGCAAATCGAAATAAGGCGCGGCACCGACTTTGACGCCGCTCAAATTGCACTGCGTCGCACAGTCGCGCGCAAACCTTGCGCTGACAGGCACGAACGCCGCGATGCGATTTTGTTTGCGTGCGGCCTCGATAAAACGGCACCCGAGTCCGGCCATGTCGTCAACGCTCGCTAAAGGATCGCCCGCCGCCAGCCACACGCGCCCGAACTCGCTATAGATGATTGCGCCCTTCGTGCCGATGGCAGTGTCACGCCAGATGCGCGCCCCCGGCGTGACGCTGACCAGCGAGTGCGCGTTATAGCCGTAAGTCTCTTGCAGGGAAAGTAATTCGTCGAGCGGGTCTTCGTCGCTGAACGTTTGCGGAAGGCGTGCGGTGCGCCAGCGATGCGTCATGTAACGCGCGCCGTAACTCGCTCCGCCCGCCGCGAGCAGCCACAGATTATAAGCTTGTACGTGTATCGGCATTTCGATGGGCTTCGTGCGAAGAGCGTTGATCGAACACAAGCCGCGCGGTTTTCATTCGATCACGCCACGAGTAAATTTTCGCCGGTAAAATAATGCTGAAGGAAAAGGGATTATACCAACCCGCGCCAAAAGTTGGAAGACCGCGCGGGAAAGCTACAGAATTAAAAGCAGGATTAAAACATGGCATGAGCGCACCGTATAAATTGAGCGCGCGAGATATTTGAGATGTCCGCTCGCTATGATGGTGCGCTCATGCCTTGAATTTGACCACCCGCTTTAACCGTTGCCGTATTGCTGCTGTTGCTGTGCGATCTTGGCGAGCGCGATGGTCAGCGCCGCGCCGCCGAGTGTTTTGACGAGCGTCGGATGCTCCGAATAGAAGTTGCTGAGTTGATCGACAACCGAAGGGTCTTTCTGCTCGGCCTGCGCCGCAATTTCCTGTACGGCTTCGGGCGAAACCTGTTCGGCCTGCTCCGGCGTCACCTGTTGCTGACCGCCGCCGAGAAGTCCAGCCAAGCCTGAAAGTCCGCCGCCACCACTGCCGCCGCGCGACATGATTTGCGAAATCAACGCGGGGCCCGCCGCAGCGATCAACGAATTGAGAATGCCCGCGCGTTGTTGGCCGTTGGCGTTGCCGAACATCTGCGCGACCATATTGCCGAAAGGCGGCGTTTCATTTGAGCGGAACGCGGCGGAGAGTCCTTCCGCGATGGCCGACTGCGGCGCTGCCTGCGCGAATTGATCGTAGTCGTCATGCACTGTTTGCGGCGCTTGATTCGCGTTCGCGCCCGAATACTGTTGCAGCATTCCGCTGATTTGATTCATCCAATCCATATCTGTTTACCTTCCTTCATGCTTAATTAAATTTCGTGAAAGTTTACTACGAACATGCCGCGCAAGCTAACGCGTCGCCATTGCCGGATGGTTAAGGTGCGGGCTTGCTTCGCACAGCAGTCGGTTGTGGCGATGCAGCGGTTCCGGCGGCAGCGGGCGTTTGCTCTGAGGCAGGAATGCGCGACGGATCAGGTGTGTCGGGCGACGTATGCAAGTGAAAAATCTTCCAGACATTTCCGACGCGGCGGTATACGAGCGTCATGCGCCCGGACGCTGTCTCCGGCGTGCCACGAAAAGTTTGCGACTGCGTCCACAAACACGTCACGAGCGCGGCTGTCGGCGCGAGCATTTGCACGCGGCGATCACGTATGTCGAGCCGCACATCCTTCATCAACGGATATGAACTCGCGCGATTTTTTTGCAGTTGTTCCCAAGTCTTCGTGGTCGTGCCGTTGTAATTGAAAAGCACAAGCTGCGGCGAATTCCAGTAGGCGCTCGTCACGGCGTTTACATCCGCGCGCTGGATGCCTTCGACGAGCGCATCAAAGGCAACGAGCACTTCGCGCACGCCCGGTTCCTGCCGCACGCCGCTCGTTTCTCCGTTCGTTGCGGCGCGGCGCGCTGCTGCGGTGCGCGCGCGCGAGGCTTGCGGCGTTGTGCTCGTTGTAGATGTTTCCTGCGAACTCGCATTGCTTGTGCGTGATGATCGCGGCGCGGGTGATTGCGGCGCGGTTGTCGAAGTTGTCGTCGTGCGCGTGCGCGTCGTTTGCGTGGGCGTGCTTGGCGTCGTCTGCGCGAAGGACGGCAGCGCACAGGCGAGGCCGAGCGTCATGACGATGAAAAATCTTTTTGACATAACGTAATCCTTTGAGTGCTTCGATTCTATTCTTTGATCGCGCTCCATGGTTCGGCGCTGCGTAGTCGGCGCACTGTGCGTTCGCGTCCGATGGCCTCGAACACGTCGAACATCGAAGCGCCGACTGATTGGCCTGTGAGCATTGTGCGCGCGGCGTTGATGAACACACCCGCTTTAACGCCGACCTCTTCGGCGATGGCGCGCAACGCTGTTTCAATATTCTCCGCCGTAAACACTTCGATGGTTTCGAGACGCGCGGCGAGAATCGGGAGTAGTTCTTTGAGGCGCGGCTCTTTCAGCAAATTCTTTTTCACAGCCGCTTCGTCAAAGTCGAAGTCGTCGGAAAAATAGGCGCGTCCCTGCGCGGAGAAATCCTTGAGCGTAAAGAAACGCGCGCGGATCAAATCAACAGTTTTTTCAAACCACGCGTGTTCGTCGTCTTCGTATTCTTCGCGCCATAATTTATTGCTGCGCAGTTCGGCTTTGACCATCGGCAGAAGTTCAGCGAGCAGCATGGTGCGTATGTATTCGGCGTTCATCCAGAGCGCTTTGTCGTCTGTCCAGTGGCGCGGATCGTGTTCGTTAAAATTGAAGACAGCACCGGAGCGGTGTATGCCCGCGAGCGAAAACTTTTCGATTAATTCGTCGAGCGACATAATCTCTTGTTCGCTGTCGGGCGCAGCCCAGCCTAAGAGCGCTAGGAAATTGCGAAAGGCGGCGGGCACAAATCCGCGATCACGATAAGTTGTCAGCGACACGACTTCGCCGTGCTTGCGCTTGGAGAGCTTGCCTTTGTTCGGCGCTAAGATGAGCGGCAAGTGAGCGAAGCGCGGCGGCTCGACACCGAAAGCTTCGTAAAGCAGAATTTGTTTATGCGTGTTCGTTAAATGATCCTGCCCGCGAACGACATCCGTGATTTGCATTTCGATGTCGTCCAGCACGACAGACAAGTTGTAGAGCGGCTGGCCGTCGGAGCGCAGAATCACGAGGTCTTCAATCTCCGTGTAATCGCGTTCCTGCGCGCCGAAAACCGCGTCGTTGAAATGTGATTTGCCTTCGCGCGCGACTTTCAACCGAATGGCGAAGGGTTCACCGGCGGCGGCGCGATTGTCTGATTCTTCCTTCGGCAAATCGCGGAACGGATTGCTGCGATGGTCGATGCCTTCGGCGGCGTGTGCGCGTGCGCGTGCGGCAATGTCAAGCTTGACGTTTTTATCGGAGTGTTCTTCTCTGGGCGTAAAGTCTCGATAAGCTTTGCCTTCGTCAAGCAGCTTTTGCGCGGCGGCTTTGTGCTTCGCGGCGTTGGCTGATTGAAAGACGATGTCTTCGTCGTAATTCAGTCCGAGCCATTCGAATCCTTCGATGATCGAGCGCGTCGAGGCTTCGGTTGAACGCTGCGCGTCCGTGTCTTCGATGCGCAACAGAAAGAGGCCGCCGGTTTGCCGCGCATAAAGATAATTGAAGAGGGCTGTGCGCGCCGCGCCGATGTGCAGATAACCCGTCGGCGAAGGCGCGAAACGAACGCGTGTAGTCATAACAGCAAGTATAAACGTAAAAAGGCGGAACGATGAAGTGTAGACGTTTCCGCCTTCATCCTTCCGCCTTGAATTTAATGGCGGAGATGACAGGATTCGAACCTGTGATAGGCTTTTGACCTATAACGGTTTAGCAAACCGCCGCCTTCAGCCACTCGGCCACATCTCCGCAAAGTTTTCCGTCGTCGCACAGCCAAACGATTCGGATTATTCTAGTCCACGCCGGAGGATTGTCAAGCGGCGCGAAGAGTGCAGTGCATAGAAAAGTCTCGCCGTGCGTCATGCCCGACGAGACTTTCAATGGTCTGATATCTGTTACAAGGTGAATCTACTGAACGCTGTTCGGCGCTTCGTTGTCATCGCCGCCGCGACGATTGCGCTTCTGTTCACGGCGTTCGTTCTTACGTTCTTTTTCCAGCGTCTCAAACTTAGTGTGCTGTTCCGGCGTGAGAATGGCGAGCAGTTCGTTGTGCATATTCCTGTTCGATTCGGCGAGCTGCATACGCGCGGTCTTGGCATTAGCTTTGGCGTCGGCGGGCAGCGTGCCCTGTTCTTTTTGTTCGCGTAGCCCGCGCAATTCTTCGCGCTGCGTTTTAGTGCTCGCCGCGTAACGTTCCATGATGGCGCGCGCCTGCTGCTTTTGCGCGTCGGTCAAATTTAACTCGCGCATTAAGCGCATCCCGCCCATGCCTTCGTGACCTTCGCGGCCTTCACCCATATGACCATGGTGTTGGCCCATGCCGCGTGCTTCGCCGCGATGCTGTGGTGCGCCCGAATCGGGACGCGGTGGCGGGGCAGGCTGCGTGGTTGTTTGCGCGAAGGCGAGCGTGCCGAAAGCCATTGTGAGGCCGAGCGTCAAGGTTGCTGTCGTCAATTTGTTGCTGAAAGACATTTGCGAATACTCCTTCTTTGATTTCAAGAAAAACGCCCGTCGCGCGAATGACAATCAATATCTCGATAGGCGACGAATAAAGCGAATGAAGCGCATGTTATGTGCTTCACAGATTCAGACGCGCCGCAATTCCTTTTAGTTTGAAAATTACACTATGAAAATAAATCGTGGCGATTGATCGAAGAAGCGCATGTGAGCTTCTTCGATCAATCGCCGGAGTGTTTCGCAAGGTAGCAAAAGCTTCTCGCACGCGCTACAATGTGCGTCCAAATGGAACTTCTACAAACGATTGATTCGCCCGCCGATCTGCGCCGTTTACCAATTGATCTGTTGCCGCAAGTGGCTGCGGAAATTCGTCAGTACATTATTGAAACAATGTCGAGAGTCGGCGGCCACACGGGCGCATCGCTCGGCGCTGTCGAACTCGCCGTCGCGCTTCATTACGCCTTCGACACGCCTGCTGATCGTCTCGTCTGGGATGTCGGCCATCAGGCTTACGCGCACAAAATCCTGACGGGACGCCGCGATCAATTGCCTTCGATCAAGCAGTACGGCGGAATCTCCGGCTTTCTCAAACGCGAGGAATCCGAATACGATACGTTCGGCGCAGGCCACGCTTCGACTTCGATTTCCGCCGCGCTTGGCATGGCGAAGGCGCGCGACTTTCAAGGAAACTCGCACCATGTTTGCGCGATTATCGGCGACGCAAGTTTGCCGGGCGGCATGGCGATGGAAGCAATCAATCAGGCGGGACATTTGAAGACGCGCTTGATCGTGCTTCTTAATGATAACGAAATGAGCATCGCTCCGGCTGTCGGCGCGCTTACAGGCTATTTGAATCGCATACGCGAAGCGCAAAGCTATCATCGCTTCAAAGATGAAGTCGGCGAAACTTTGCTTTCCGTTCCCACCTTGGGCGAACGCCTACATCACGCCGCGAAAACCGTCAAGGATGCGCTCGCGGCAGCGGTCTTGCCGGGCGCGCTCGTCAACGAACTCGGCTTCAAATATATAGGTTACGTTGACGGCCACAATCCGCGCGCGCTCGTCGCCGCGCTGCGCGAAGCACAGCAAGTAACGGATGGCCCCGTGCTCGTTCACGCACTGACCGTCAAAGGCAAAGGCTATGCGCCCGCCGAAAAAAATCGTTACAAGTGGCACGCTTCCGGCCCGTTCGACATTGCGACGGGCAAAGCCGTCAAGTCCGTCTCAAACGCTCCTGCCTATACTAAAGTGTTCGGCGAAACTCTGTGCGAGTTAATGGCGCAGGACGAAAAGATCGTCGCGCTCACGGCGGCGATGCCGGACGGTACGGGCATTGATTTCGTGCTTGAAAAATACCCTGAGCGATCCTTCGATGTCGGCATCGCAGAGCAGCACGCCGTGACCTTTTCCGCCGGACTCGCTTGCGAAGGCTTAAAGCCCGTCGCCGCCATTTACTCGACATTTCTGCAACGCGGCTTCGATCAAATAATGCACGATGTTTGTTTGCAGAATTTGAACGTGACGTTTGCGCTTGATCGCGCGGGGCTGGTCGGCGGCGACGGCCCGACGCATCACGGACTACTCGACATTGCATATCTTCGTCCGCTGCCGAACATGATCGCGATGGCTCCGAAGGATGAAGCGGAGTTGCGCGATATGATGCTGACGGCGATTGAGCACGCGGGGCCAGCGGCGATTCGTTATCCGCGCGGCAATGGTGTCGGCGTTTCTATCGAACATGAACCGCGAGTTTTGGAGATCGGCAAAGGTGAAATTTTGCGCGACGGTGGCGGGAGCGGCGGAGCGTGCGAAGTCGCGATTATCGCTTACGGCTCGATGGTTTATCCGTCATTAAAAGCAGCCGAACATCTGGCGGCAGACAGAATCGAAGCGACCGTTGTCAACGCGCGATTCGTCAAGCCGCTCGACGCGGAATTGCTGCTCGCGCTCGCGCGCGATGTGCGTTTGATTGTGACCGTTGAAGAAGCGTATCTGGCGGGCGGATTCGGCGCGGCGGTGATGGAGCTTCTCGAAGAAAACGGTTTGCAGGATCAGGTGCGCGTGGTGCGTATGGGCGTGCCGGATCGGTTTGTGACGCACGGCGATGTAAAATTGCTGCTTGCTAAATATGGCCTCGACGCGGACGGCATTTACACGCGCGTCAAAGAAAACATCGAACTGCTGGATCATCGCCGCGCGCGCCGCCACAAAGCTGTGCCGACATAAAGCTGTTACCGATGCCAAGGCTCCGGCAATGGCTTGCATCGGACATGCGGCGCGCTCTCGAACACGTTGCGGCGTAAGCTAAAAGGGCGTGTCTGTTTCTCATGTATGAAGGAACGGGCGCGTCCTTTTTGTATGCACGAAAAAGTTGGAAGCGTGTCTTGCGGCACACCAGAAAGTATTATCGCGCATCCAAAGTTTTGCCGCGAGAACAGCATTTTCGGCGATAAAGATTGCGGTCGGATCATGTCTCCGGCGTGGCCTCAAGTTTGCAAGATTGATTCACGACGATAAAGTTTAACTTAAACTGAAGTTTCCCTAAAAGATATATGCAACACTCTCCAAAAATTGTTATGGCGCTCACCGACGAATCCAACGCGCCGCTTCCGTCGCCGCATTTTAACGAAGAGGCCACAGTTTTATCGGCGCGTCCCGTCGTGCCGCTGGCATCATCCGGCAATTACGTGGCGGCATTGCGCGCGACAACGAACGCGCCGCTCGTCAAGCGTTTTCTGCCGCTTGCTTTGATTGTCGCCGCCGCCGTCGGCATCGGCATCGCCGGTGGGCTTGCGCTCAGCCGTCGCCACGCCAATCAAATGGAAGCGAAGTCTGCTGCTGCTGTGGCAAATGAGCCTGCTTCTTCGACAGCGAATGAAACGTCGAATCCGCCCGTGCAGTACACCGCGACGACGGCGCGCGAAAAAAGCGTGAAGCCGGAAACGCAAACAACCACGTCCGGGCAGCCGAACGATGCACCGGCGGCGAGGGCAACGACGCCCGTTGCAACTGCTTCGACAGCGACGCGCGATAGGCATAAGCAGGCGAACGTCGAACCGGCTCCGCCGCAACAAATTTCACTGCCGCCCGCCGCAACGCGAAACAGACGAGCGCAGGAAGTGTCTGCGCCCGACGAGAGCGACGCACGCGCACGCGACGATGAAGCCCGTGCCGAGCGCAGAGCCGCACGCGCAGAACGACGCCGCGCGCAAACTGCTCAACCCGACGCTGCGACGCAGCCGCTTCCGCGCCAAATCGAGCGCGCCACACAACAACTCAATCGTATCAAAGACATCTTCGAGGGGCAGAAACCGTAAAGCCTTCCGCAAAGTTTGCGGTTTCGACGCGAACTGCACTTTCAAACGTTTCTTAATTTTTCAAAGCCGCTTGCGAATGTTCGGCACTACGCAGGCGGCTTTTGCTATGCTCTGATTTCAACGCGGGATAAGATGCGTTAAAGTGCTTTCAATATGAAGCGTGAGCGAATAGATAAATTGCTGGTCGAGCGTGGTCTTGCGCCGTCGCGCGGGCGTGCGCAGGCGCTTGTGATGGCCGGACTTGTGCTCGTTTGTGAGCAGCGCGTCGAAAAGTCTTCGGAGATGATTGAGCAGGACGCGCCGATTCGCGTCAAAGGCACGAATGATCCGGCGCTGCGTTACGTCGGGCGCGGCGGCTTGAAATTAGAAGCGGCGCTCAATGCGTTCGATGTTGATGTAACGGATCGAATGTGTCTCGATGTCGGCGCTTCCACGGGCGGCTTCACGGATTGTCTTTTGCAGCGCGGCGCGCGGCACGTGACGGCGCTCGATGTCGGGCATAATCAAATTGATTGGCAGTTGCGCACGGATACGCGCGTGGAAGTGCGCGAAGGCGTCAACGCGCGTTATTTGAAGCCGGAAGATTTCGAGGCGAAGTTTGACCTCGCGGTGATGGACGTGTCGTTTATTTCCGTGACGAAAGTATTGCCCGCTATCGTGCCTTTGCTCGTTGATGACGGGCGCATGATCGTCCTTATCAAACCGCAGTTCGAGGTCGGGCGCGGCGAAGTCGAGCTTGGCGGCATCGTTACTGATCCTACAAAACACGAGCGTGTTGTCGAAGAAGTAAACGAAGCGGCGCGCTCGCTTGGAATGCGTGCGGGCGGCATGATTGAATCGCCCGTGCGCGGCGCGGAAGGCAACACGGAGTTTCTCGCGCTGTATGAGCGAAGCAGCGGCGGCAATGAGTAATTCTAATGAATGAATCAGCGGAAGCACGCGCGCTCGCACAGTTGCGGCTCGTCAAGTCTTCATATCAAAGTTTCATTAAATTGAATTACGAGCACGCGGCGGAAGATTGCCGTGTGTGCCCGACGCAGGGCGCGTGTTGCACAGACGCGCACTTTGTCAACGTACACATCACGCGCCTTGAGGCCGTCCATTTACGCGAAACATTGGAGCGCACGCCGCGCCTGACGAATGAAGAACGCCGCCTTGTTTACGTTCGCGCTAAAGATGCGGTTGCGCGCTATCACTTGACCGGCGCGGGCGACACTTTCGCGCAGACTTACGCGTGCCCGGTGTTTCAAACTGGCACAGGCTGCCTTGTTCACGCGCGCGCCAAGCCTGCGCCGTGCATTCAACATGCGTGCTATGGAAATTGGGAAGACTTGCCGCCGCTCAATTTGCAGACGAGAGCGGAGCACCGCATCGAACAATTGAACAGGGAAGTTTACGGCGCGGCGTGGGCGTGGCTGCCGACTCCCGTCTGGCTCTGCCTCGTCGATCCACTGGAGGACGGCGCGGAACTCGAACATCTCGCGCGCAGTTGGAGCACGCGAAGAATGAAGCCTGCCGGAAACTCTGCGCATCATGAGGCGCGACTGCGGGCGACAGCGCAGACGCACCGCGCGCGCAGGAGTTTGCCTGTTCTTCAGTAAGCGCAGCAACAAATTTCGTTCCTTGATTTGCGTTGACACTCCGTTGCGCCGCTCTGTATGATTTCGTTCGTTTCAAGCACGTCCAATAAGTTTTCAAAGCCTGTCCCGAAAAAGTTGCGGTAGTAACGGCTTGCTTCAGTGAGCAAACTTGCCGGAAGTTCACCTGCTTGCGAAGCGCGGAAGGCGGGCGCTTCCTTTTCTCTTGAATAACAAATGGAGAAGTCTCTGATACGTCGCGTCGGCGTGGTCGTCAAACCGGCTCAACCGGAAGCGCTGCGAATGCTGTGCGAACTCGTCGTGTGGCTCAAAGACCGCAGCCTGACGCTCGTCGGCGAGCAGGGCATCGAGCGCGAACGAATTGAAGCCGAAACGGGTTGCGATATCGAGATTGAGGAATCGGAACGCCTTTCTGAAAGCGTTGATTTGTTTGTCGTGCTCGGCGGCGACGGCACGATGATTCGGGCGGCGCGGCTTGTCGGCGAACGCGATGTTCCCGTGCTCGGCATCAATTACGGTAGACTCGGCTATCTCGCGGAGTTTCGCACGGATGAGCTTTTTCCCGCGCTCGAATCTATTCTCGCGGGCGATTACCAGCTTGACGAACGCGTGATGCTCGACGTTGAAGTAATGCACGATGACGAGCAGCGCGTTCGTGGGCGCGTGCTCAATGATGTCGTCATTAACAAGTCTGCGCTGGCGCGAATTATCGAAATCGAAGCGCGGCTTAACAATCAGTTCGTTAACGCTTTTCGCGCCGACGGTCTGATCGTATCGACGCCGACGGGTTCGACTGCTTACAATTTATCGGCGGGCGGCCCCGTGATTTATCCTTCGATGGAAGCCATTGTGATAACGCCGATCTGCCCGTTCACGCTCTCGAATCGCCCGCTGGTTGTGCCCGACAGCGCGTCCATTGAATTGTGCATTAAGACGCAGAAAGAAGAGGTGGCGATTACGCTTGACGGGCAAATCGGCTTTCCGCTCGAAGTTACTGATCGCGTGCTGATAAAAAAGAGCAGTACGAAGTTTAAGATTGTGCAGCCCGTGAACCGCAATTACTTTGAAGTGCTGCGCGATAAATTGTGCTGGGGCAAATGAAAATATTTGTGTGAATGCAAATGAATACTCCTCAAAACACATCGCTCGTTGCAATCGAACCAACGCTGCCGCGCCCGTGGTATCGCCCGTCGCTGACGACGCAGATAATGATCGGCCTCGTCGTCGGCGGCTTCGTCGGGTGGATCAGCCCAGACCTCGGCAATCGCCTTTTTTTCCTGCGCGACATTTTTCTTAATCTCATTAAGTCTATTATCGCGCCGCTTGTTTTCTCGACGCTCGTTGTCGGCATCGCGGGCGGCGGCGATTTGAAAAAAGTCGGGCGCATGGGCGCGAAGGCGCTTATCTATTTTGAGATTGTCACGACCATCGCGCTTTTTATCGGCCTCGGCGTCGTTAATCTCATTAAACCGGGAGTCGGCGTGGCGCTTGTCGCGAGCACGAACGAGACCGTGAAGCAGATCGGGCAGAATCACCCGAAGACGCTTGTCGAAACAATCGTTCACATTTTTCCTGCGAGCGTGATTGACTCGATGGTGCGCGGCGACGTGTTGCAGATCGTCGCGTTCTCTGTGCTCTTTGCGATGGCGCTCTCGGCGATTGGCGAAAAAGGCAAACCGGTTTTGCGCGCGTGCCAAAGTTTGTCGCAGATCATGTTCAAGTTCACAGGCTACGTGATGATGTTTGCGCCCATCGGCGTCGGCGCGGCGATGGCGCACACGATTGCAACTCAGGGCTTGGGTGTGCTGAAGAATTTGGGCTTGCTGATCGGCTCGTTGTATCTCGCGCTTGTCATCTTTATCGTCTTTGTGCTCGGCACGGTGGCGCTTCTGTTTCGCGTGCCAATTAAACAATTCATCAAGGCTGTGAGAGAGCCTGCGACGATTGCTTTCGCGACGACGAGCAGCGAGGCCGCGCTGCCGAAGGCGATGGAAGTAATGGAGCGTTTGGGAGTGCCGCCGCGCATCGTCGGCTTTGTGATGCCGACGGGCTACAGTTTCAATCTAGATGGCTCGACTTTGTATCTGGCGATGGCCTCGGTGTTCGTCGCGCAGGCGGCGGAAGCGACGACGGGGCAGCACATGGATTTCGGGCGGCAGGTAGTGATGATGCTGACCTTGATGGTCACGTCAAAGGGCGTCGCCGCCGTGCCGCGCGCATCGCTGGTCATACTGCTGGCGACGCTCAACACGTTTCTGCCGGAAAACATCGGCCCGATTGGTGTCGCCGTGATTTTCGGCGTTGACGAGTTGATGGATATGGGGCGCACATGCGTCAACCTGATCGGCAATTGTCTCGCGACGGTTGTCGTGGCGCGCTGGGAAGGCGAGTTCGACGATGAACGCGCGCGCGTCTTCGGCACGCCGCAAGAGATACGCATCGACTCGGCAATGGGTGAACCTGCCTTCGCTGATGCCGCCGCAACAGGCGATTAAAACAAAGTAGGAAGGCCGAGGGCGAAAGTTATAGTTATGATTTTTCCGATTGGCGATGATAATTCAGACCGCATGACGACGCCCGTGGTCAATTATTTGTTGATTCTCGCCAACATACTCGTCTTCGTGTTTTTGCAGGGTCTCGGCTCGAATGACAAGTTTACTTATGCCTTCTCGACCGTGCCTGCGGAGATCGTTTCGGGGCGCGACATCGTGAGCAAAGATCGTGTGTTCGAGGAGCCGATCAGCCACCAGCGTGTGCAGGCTCCGGGACTTGAGCCGACGCCCGGCTCTGTTTATTTCACGCTGATCGTTTCGATGTTTATGCACGGCGGCATCGCGCACATTTTCGGCAACATGCTGTTTTTGTGGATATTCGGCGATAATCTCGAAGACATTATGGGTCACGGGAAGTATCTCATCTTTTATCTTGTCTGCGGCATTCTCGCGTCGCTCGCGCATGTGTTTACGACGGTGGCGTTTGGCGACAATGCGCTTGTGCCGAGCCTTGGCGCGTCGGGCGCGATTTCGGGCGTGCTCGGCGGCTACATGCTGTTGTTTCCGAAGCGGCGCGTGAAAGTGATTCTGCTACGCATACTGACGGACGTTCCGGCCTACGTCGCCATCGGATTGTGGTTCGCGTTTCAGGTCGTGAGCGGCTTAGGGATTCTCGGCGGCGGTCGTGCGCAGGAGGGCGGCGTCGCGTATGCCGCGCACGTCGGCGGCTTCATCGCTGGCCTTGCGCTCGTCAAATTTTTCACGCTCGGACACACGAGTAATCCGCGCGCCGCCGCCTGACAAATTCGGCATGGCGGGCTATTATTGACAGCGCAATTCACCAAAACCGAAACGAACGCAAGAGGAGAACGAGCAATGGACAACGATAATGCTATTTCGACGCTGAACAATTTGATCGAGACATGCAAGGACGGCGAAAACGGTTTCCGCACCGCCGCCGACGGAGTCAAAAACACGGAGCTGAAAACGCTCTTTACTACTTACTCGCAGCAGCGCGCCAAGTTTGCCGCAGAACTTCAAGGCGAAGTGCGCGGTCTCGGCGGCGACCCGGAAAAAACGGGCAGCGTCGTCGCCTCGCTTCATCGCGGCTGGATCAATATCAAATCTGCTGTGACGGGCGAAGACGAAGCGGCTGTCATCGCCGAATGCGAGAGCGGCGAAGATTCCGCGAAGGCGAATTACGAAGCAGCAATGAAAGAAACTTTGCCCGCCAACATTAAATCAACCATCGAGCGGCAGTACGGGCAGGTCAAGGAAGCGCACGACCGTATCCGCGATCTCAAGCGCGCGACAAGCTAGAGCGAAGAAATTTCCGGCGCGCCTGCTTCAAAATTGGACGCGTCCGATTCAAGAATCTGCTTGATGAAAGGGCAGCCGCGCGCGCTGCCCTTTTGCTTTTCACCACGCCGGTTGCCCGCGCCAGCAGTGCTCATGTAAGATTACTTTTTCAAAACGAAAGCCGATCTTATCCAATAAGCAAAAGATAGCATTATGGTCTTAACAGAGAATCAAGTTGAACGCGCCTCCGTTAATCAGCAAGGGCTGGATATTCGCCCGACGCCGCGAGCGGAAATGAACCTCTATCCGCTCGATACGTTTCCTTATGAGTACGTCGGAAGCAAAATCCAGATACGCTTCGAGATGCCGGAATTCACAGCCGTCTGCCCGTTTTCCGACTTCCCGGACTTCGCCACCATCCGGCTCGAATACGTGCCCTTTGAACGCTGCATTGAACTGAAAAGTTTGAAGCTCTACATCAATTCATTCCGCGAAGTAAAGATTTTTCACGAGCACGTGATGAACGTTGTCCTCGAAGATTTCGTGCGCGCCTGCGATCCTTTGAGCGTCGAACTCGAGGGCGATTTCAACATTCGCGGCAACATCAAAACGACTGTGCGCGCAAGCTACAAACGCGACGAGTAAAGGCGCGCGTGAAAGTCAGCGAAGGGACGCTGCCGCAACGTCAATGTGCGCGTTGCTTTGTTATCGAAACGTTGTCCAACTAATATCGTCCGTGTCTCGCCACTGAAATTTTATGAGCATTGCCGTTACCAGCGTCTTTGTTTTGATTGCCGTCGCCGCCGTCGGATTCTTCATTGTGCGGCGGGCGATGCGTCTGGCAATACGTTTAATCTTCATCGGCGCAATTCTTCTCGCCTTGCTCGTCGGCGCATTCGCACTGTGGTATCAATCCGGCAGTTCGACAACAACAACGTCATCACCGCAAACAGAGCGGCGCTCGACCACCGCGCCGCGCCGCACGTCAAACTCAACGCGCTGAAATTTACGCTCAATCTTCGTCCACAATTATCTTGGCAGAAACAGACACAGACGCCGCAGACCAATTCGATGCGCGCCTCGCGCCCGAAAAGTTAGATGAAAGCGCGCCGGGTTTGTGGCAACGCTACCGCCGCCTGCCGCGCAATGTTTTTGCGATCAGCCTTGTCAGCCTCTTAAACGACGCTTCGAGCGAAATCATTTATCCGCTGCTGCCGCTTTTTCTTTCCATCACGCTCGGCGCTTCGCCCAACATTATCGGCATCATCGAAGGCGCAGCCGAATCCGTTTCCAGCCTGCTCAAACTCTTTTCAGGATACTTCAGCGACAGGTTCGGCAAGCGCAAAAGCCTCGTCGTTTTCGGTTACGGGCTGGCGAGTTTCGCGCGCCCGCTTCTTGGGCTTGCGACGAGTTGGTATCAGGTGTTCGCCATTCGCCTGACGGATCGCGTCGGCAAGGGCATCCGCAGCGCGCCGCGCGATGCGATGATCGCGGACTCCGTGACGGAGAAGGAACGCGGCATCGCCTTCGGCTTTCATCGCGCGATGGATCACGCGGGCGCTGTCATCGGCCCGCTCATCGGTTATCTGCTGATTTACTTTATCGCCGAGCACAGGGACGCGCTGACGGCTGCCGACTACAAAAAAATATTTCTCGTCGCTTCGATTCCGGCGCTGGCCGCCGTGTTTGTTGTCGGGTGGATCGTGCGCGAAAGCCCGAAAGCTAAACAGGTAGGCGCGGACGGTGTGACGCTGCCGCCATCATCGCCGCCGCGTCTTTCCCTGCGCGGCTTCGACGGCAACTTCAAAATGTTTCTTGTCCTCGTCGCGCTCTTTACGCTCTCGAATTCGACGGATGCCTTTCTGCTCAAGCGCGCGCACGATGTCGGAGTTTCGACATTGTACATTCCTTTGCTATGGGCTGCGCTGCACGCGAGCAAGGTGCTGAGTTCGCTTATCGGCGGCGACCTTTCCGACCGCTTCGGACGCCGCGCCTTGATCGTTTCCGGCTGGCTGCTATATGCCGCCGTTTATGCGTGCTTCGCGTTCATCAGTTCGGCTGGCGCAGCGTGGGCGCTCTTTCTCGTTTACGGAATTTACTTCGGGCTGGCTGAAGGAACAGAGAAGGCGCTCGTCGCAGACCTCGTGCGGCCTGAACAACGCGGCACGGCTTTCGGGCTGTATAATCTGGCGTTCGGCATTACGGTCTTGCCCGCATCGCTTTTGATGGGCAAGCTCTGGGATTGGCGCGGTGCGCAAACGGCCTTTCTTGTCAGCGCTGTGATCGGCGCGGCGGCGGCAATCCTACTTCTTTTACTTGTCAGACCAAGCGTGAACGTGCTGCAATCTGCCACATCCTGAAAATATGAACGCGACTTACAAATTAATTACGAACGCAGAAGATTTGCGCCACGCCTGCGATGAACTGTCGCAGCAATCAGTTGTCGGCTTCGACACGGAAACAACGTCGCTCGATCCTTACAGCGGGCGCGTGCGCCTCGTGCAATTCGCCGCGCCCGGCGGCAGCGTCTATATCATCGACCTCGATTGTTTCAGCGACGGCAACGACGGCGCGGCAAACAGCAGCGATGGTATTTATCGCAACGCAGCACTCGCGCCGCTCAAAAAACTTCTTGCCGACGCGCGTCCCGTCAAGATCGCGCACAACGCGAAGTTCGATGCCAAATGGATTAAGCATCAGTTGGATGTGGAACTCGGCGGATTGTTCGACACACTGCTTGCCAGCCAACTCGTTTCAGCGGGCAACACGGAAGACCGCCACAGTCTGGAAGTCGTCGCCGCGCGTTACCTAGAGGAAAGAGTCGATAAGGCGGAGCAGTTGAGCGATTGGAACCGCGAATTATCCGAAGCGCAATTGGAATACGCCGCTCGCGACGCCGCCGTGCTCGTGCCTTTGCGTGAGCGTCTTGTCGAACGATTGAAGGCGGAAAATTTGATTCAATGCGCGACGCTCGAATTCGATTGCGTGCTGCCCGTCGCAGGACTCGAACTCGCCGGATTTTATTTAGACCAAGCGCGCTGGCGCGAGCAAATCGCCAACGTCGAACACGTGCGCGCGCGTCTCGCAGGCGAGTTGCAGGAGATGCTGGCCGAAGGCACGATGCAGCAGACTTCGCTCTTCGGTGAGACGCGCGTTGACTTCAACATCGACTCGCATGTGCAATTAACGAAAGCCTTAAAACGTCTCGGCGTGCCCGTGCCGGATTCGACGCGCAACTGGAAACTGCAACCCTTAGCCGAAGAATATCCGGTCGTCAAAAAACTTCTCGAATACCGCACGGTGCAGAAATCCCTGACGAGCTACGGCGAAAACATACTCGATCCGAAAAGCGGCTACATCAATCCACATACACAACGCATCCACGCCAACTTTCACCAGATCGGCGCACCCACCGGACGCTTCGCCTGCCTGACCGGTGAGACGCTTGTGGCAACGCCGGTTGGTTTCAAAAGAATGGATGCTCTGCGCGAAGATGATTTCGTCCAAACATCTTATGGATTCAAGCGCGTCGAAAAGGCGTGGCTGAACGGCACGCGCCAAGTTTATAAAATACAGTTGAAGGACGGGCGAAGCATACGCGCAACTGAAGACCATAGATTTTTGGCGGGCAAGGCCGATACATGGAAAAGGCTCGATGAGTTACGAATTGGCGACAAGCTATACACGTCACTCAAGCATTACGAGTCCGAAGAATCGGGCGGCTCTGAACAACTTGATGAATTTTACCCTCTCAACATAACTTTCCCTGAAGTGCGTTCAAGAAAGCCCGTTACCGTTCCAACAGCGCTATCAATCGAACTATGCGAATTGGCGGGATTGATGGTCGCAGATGAAAAACTCATCGCCAGATTCGGACAACTTCCCAGCCTGAAACCAATTGTCGATTACCTTGATTTAGAGTTGCGCCCCGTCGAGATAGAATCTATTACCGTCGATGCAATCGAAAAGGTTTACGACATTACCGTTGAAGGCGTACATGAATTTATTGCTAACGGAATCGTCGTTCATAATTGCACGCAGCCGAATATCCAGCAGGTGCCGCACGCCACAGAATACCGCCGCTGCTTTCGCGCGCCCGACGGACGCAAACTCATCGTCGCCGATTATTCACAGGTCGAATTGCGCATCCTCGCGCACATCACGGGCGATCAGGGATTCATTGACGCATTCAATTCCGGCGCAGACCTTCATCGTGTGACCGCCGCGCAGGTCTTCGGTGTGCCGCTCGATGAAGTGACGGCGGATCAGCGTTCGTTCGCCAAGCGTTTGAATTTCGGCGTCGTTTACGGCATCGGCGCGCAGCGCTTTTCAATGATGACGGGTCTTTCGTTGACGGAATCCGAAGATATTTTGCGGCGCTACTTTGCGACTTACCGCGCGCTCGATACGTGGCTCAGGGAAGCCGCGCGCCGCGCCGTCCGCGAACGCACCGCGCGCACGCTCTCGAATCGCCTGGCGCGTTTCACCTTTGATCCGGCAGACAAACAGGCCGCCTCGCTCGCCCAGCGCAACGGCAAAAATATGCCGATACAAGGGTCGAGCGCCGACATACTCAAACGCGCTCTGCGGCTTCTTCACGACAAGCTGCGCGATTCTTCGGCGCGCATCGTCAATATCGTTCACGATGAAATTGTTGTCGAAGCAGATGCGGCTGATGCGGAAGAGATAGCTCAAACGGTTGAGGCTGCGATGTGCGCGGCGGGCGAAGAGTATGTGACGCGCGTGCCGATCAAAGTCGAAACGGAGATCGCCGACGAGTGGGTGAAATAAGCTGCGGCCTTTCATCACGAAATCAGTTTGCGCCGCTTCACGAATAATCCACGCGGGCAGGCTTGCTTGACAGCCTGCTTGCGGCTCAAATAGTCTTATTTGCTCGGGTGGTGCTCGCGGGCTTCACCTTACTATCTTTACTTAATCTGGAAAAGCAACAATGAAAAATGAGCTTTTGGAATTAATCAAAAACAGGCGCGCGCACATCGGCGTCATCGGTTTAGGCTATGTCGGTTTGCCGCTCGTCGTGGAATTTGCGCACAAGGGCTTCGACGCGACGGGCTTTGAAGTCGATGAGAAAAAAGCGGCGCAACTAAACGCCGGTGAGTCATACATCGGCGATGTGCCGTCGAGCGCCGTGAAGGAACTCGTCGATGCCAAACGATTGCGCGCGACCATTGATTTCGATCATTTGAAAACGTGCGACGCGATTATCATTTGCGTGCCGACGCCTTTGCGGAAAACCAAAGAGCCTGACGTTTCTTATATTCTCGCCGCCGCCGGAGAAATTCAAAAGCGTTTGCGTCGCGGCCAACTCATCGTCCTCGAATCCACGACTTATCCGGGCACAACCGACGAAGTGCTCTTGCCGATGTTCGAGGAAGTCGGCCTCAAACTCGACGAAGATTTTCTGCTCGCCTTTTCGCCCGAACGAGTCGATCCGGGCAATCCGCAGTTTCTCACGCACAACATTCCGAAGGTCGTCGGCGGCTCGACGGATGATTCGACGGAAGTCGCCGCCGCGCTCTACGGCTCAATCGTCAATCAGGTTCACGCCGTCAGCGGCGCGCGCGTCGCCGAAGCCGCGAAGCTTCTGGAGAATACGTTCCGCGCCGTCAACATCGGCATGGCGAACGAAATGGCGCGGCTCTGCTATGCGCTCAACATAGATACTTGGGAAGTGATTCGCGCGGCGGCAACGAAGCCTTTCGGCTTCATGGCTTTTTATCCGGGGCCGGGCATAGGCGGCCATTGCATTCCGCTCGATCCGCATTATCTGTCGTGGAAGGCGCGCCAGCATGGATTCGATTCGCGCTTTATCGGCCTTGCTGAAGAAGTCAATTCGCGTATGCCGGAACACGTCGTGCAACTCGTCGCCGACGGCCTTAACGATGACCGCAAAGCGATGAACGGCGCACGCGTTCTGCTCTTAGGCGTCGCCTACAAAAAAGACATTGACGACGTGCGTGAAAGCCCTGCGCTTTCAATCATTGACCGCCTGCGGACAAAGGGCGCGGACGTGCGTTATCACGATCCATTCGTTAAGGAAGTTCACTTCGATGACGCGCATACGGACAGCGGAGGCGAGCCATTATCGTCCGTCGAATTAACCGACGCAGAACTCGAAGCAGCCGATGCTGTTTTAATCGTCACGGATCACAGCCAGATTGATTACACGCGCGTCACGCATCTTGCGCGGCTCATCATCGACACACGCAATGCGCTCGACGAAGGCTTGCGGCGCAAAAGTAAAGCACGCATCATACGATTGTAAAGCGGATGTCAGATGCTAGATGTCGGATGTTGGTTTTGTCTTTTAATATCTAGCGTTGTGTCATGAAAGTCATTTGAATTGCCTCCAGCACAAGCATGAAGGATACAAATTAAGAAAGAAGATGGCTTTAGCCAAAAGAGTTCGGCTAAAGCCGCTACCTTAAGCTTATCTAACCACTAGCTGAAGCTAGTGGCAATTCATAAAATCTAAGACCTAACATTACACAGCACTAGCATCTAACATCTTCTGCTCATGCTGAAAGTTATCAACGTCGTTGGAGCGCGGCCAAATTTTATGAAGGTTGCGCCGATTGTCGCGGCAATGCGGCAGCGCGTGGATGAGTTTGCGCCGCTCGTCGTGCATACAGGACAGCACTACGACGCGGCGATGTCGGATGCGTTTTTTCGCGATCTGGGACTGCCGCAGCCGGACGTTTATTTGAACGTAGGTTCAGGCTCGCACGCCGCGCAGACCGCCGTCGTAATGCAACGGTTCGAGCCTGTCGTAATGGAAGAGAAACCGGATTGGGTCTTGGTCGTCGGAGACGTTAATTCAACGCTCGCCTGCGCGCTCGTCTCGGCGAAACTCCACATCAAAATCGCACACGTCGAAGCAGGCTTGCGCAGCCGCGACCGAAATATGCCGGAAGAAATCAACCGCCTGCTGACGGATCAAATCTCCGATTTGCTGCTCACGCCTTCAATGGATGCAAACGAGAATTTACGCGCCGAAGGCATCGCTGAGACGCGCATACGCTTTGTCGGCAACGTCACGATCGATTCGCTGCTCGCGCATCTCACGCGCGCCGCGAACTCGATTATCCGCGAAGATTTAGGCGTTGCCGGAAAGCCCTACGCTGTTCTTACTTTGCATCGTCCGTCGAATGTGGATGAGCAAGCAACGTTCGCGCGCATTCTCGACGCGCTCGAAGACATCAGCCAGAGTGTTCCGATTATCTTCCCCGTGCATCCGCGCACGCGCGCACGCCTCAACGAATATCACTTTGCAGAGCGCATTGAGCGCAACGAGAATCTACGTCTCATCGAACCGCTCGGCTATCTCGATTTCCTGCGGCTCTACAGCGGCGCGTCGCTTGTGCTAACGGATTCCGGCGGCTTGCAGGAAGAAACAACCGCGCTCGGCGTTCCGTGTCTGACATTGCGCGAGAATACTGAGCGCCCTGTCACGGTCACAATGGGCACAAACATTATCGTCGGCACAGACACAGAAAAAATCGTGCAGGCCGCACGCCGCTCACTTCATTCGCCGCGCAATAACGAACTCCGACAATTAGCCGGTGCCGATGCGACATTGCCGCCGCTGTGGGACGGCCACACCGCGCCGCGCATTCTCGACGCCCTCATCGCCGCTTCGATTTGATCGGACGATAACGCCGCAGCTTTATGAAAAAAGTTTCATGGATGTTTACCGCAGGTCTGCGACATGCTGGCTGATCGAGAATGTTATGATTTGCTCGAACTGTCGTCTGGAGACAAACAAAGCGGCGAGCGCATAGGCAAATAATTTTAATTTCCCATTCATCACGCCCGCCTTAAATAATCTTCGCGCGGCGCGCAAGCGATTGCCACACTTCGCTTCTTCAATGCCCAGAAATGCTTCCAGATGCGCGATCAATTTCTTGTAAAATTTGGCAGCGTCCGCCGCGACAGTTGCGCTTCGCAGCTTATCTTGCAAACGCAAGACAGCCGCGATCATCGTCTCATTGTTTTTGCTCAAACTCAGTGGATGAGACCGAACGAGCGCGCGCGTATCTTCCGCATCCGCATAGTGAAATCGCTTGCCCGCAGTCGCACAGCGTATCCAGTAGTCCCAATCTTCCAGCGCGCGCATTCTCTCATCGAACAAACCGATTTCATCTATGATTGATCTTCTAATCAAAGGGCAATTGACGGCCATGATGTTTCCGCGCGCCAGAAACTCTAGTATCCGTTTCCCGTTGCCGGATGCTTGCGGCATCCAAGTCCGATCCGTCTTGCGCGTCGAACGCCGCCGCTCGCTTAATTCATCATCGCTGAAATACTGCGCCGCGCTGTAAACGATGTCCACATCTTTATGCTGCTCAAGATATTCAATTTGTCGCGCAATCTTATTCGCTTCGATCAAATCATCCGCATCTAAAAATTGAAAATACGCGCCGCCGCTGGTTTTTATTCCGGCGTTGCGCGCCGCCGACAGCCCTCTGTTTTCCTGATAAAAATATTTAATGCGTGCGTCCTGCCGTGCGAACTCTTCGACGACTTCACTTGTTTCATCAATTGATCCGTCGTCGATAACGATGCACTCCCATGCTTCGTAAGTCTGCGCCTGCACGCTCTCGAGTGCGTGGCCGATGAATCGCGCGTAGTTGTAGGCAGGAATGATGACGCTGACGAGCGGCAGAGAAGTCGCGCTGGAAGATTCGCTTATCATGTGTCGCGCAATGAATTGGCGAGCAGGGAACTAAGATTGTCCGTGTAGTTTTTGCCGTAGCGTCGCTCCAGACCTTTTCAACGCTCCACCGGCTTTATAAAAATGTTCGCTGATGCGCTCATACTCGCGCGGCAAAAACTTTATCAGCGCCAGATGAAAGAAGACCAGCGATTCATGCGGCTCCCATCCGGCAGAGAGGCGCACATATTCTTTCGCTTGACGAATATTGCCTCGCTCAATCGACGCCGCGATAAGCGCGCGATAAACACCTCTGAACCTTTTTCTTACCTCGCCTTCATCGAGACTTTCATCGTTACGGTATCTTCGCAAAAGAACGAGCGTGGCTTCGAGCAGTTCGATTTTCTTGCTGCTCATCGCATTTCCATGAACACGGTAGCGCACCAACTTTTCCGGCATTCCGTAAAAGACCGCGCCGCTTTTCGCCAACCGCAGCCACAAATCATAATCCTCGCATCCGTAATGAAACTCCTCGCTTTCATCAAACAGCTTGCCGCCACCGCCGCTGTTCAATGCTTCACGCCGCACAACAGCAGACAAAATCGGCAGCCTATTTTCGATGAACAAAAGCGGAAACATTTCTGCTCCGCTGAATTTCCCGCAAAGTGTCGCGAACGTTGTGCTTTCGTTCGACGTGTCGTCTTCGGGAAAAAGAAATCCGCCGCTAAAGATAACATCGGCTTTGGTCTCTTTTATTTTTTTAACTTGTCGCTCCAACTTCTCCTTCACCCATAAATCATCGGAATCGAGAAATGCGATAAGTTCGCCGCGCGCTTCTCTGATTCCTTTGTTTCGCGCGCCCGCCAATTTTTTATTCGATTGAAAGACGTACTTGATGCGTTCGTCAACGCTCGCAAATTCCCGCGCAATCGCCGCCGTGCGATCCGTCGAGCCGTCATCGACGACAATCAATTCCCATTGCCGGTAGCTTTGTTCCAGCGCCGATTGAATCGCGGCGGCAAGATACTTTTCGGCGTTGTAAGCGGGCATGATAATGCTGACGAGTGGCTCTGCGGACATGGCTTTCAACTCAATCCCATTTCCCGGAACGCCATCTGAAAGCGTTTATGCCATGTGTGATCGCGCAGGCAGCGCGCGTGCCCTGCGCGTCGAATCGCTTCGCGCTCGTCCGCGTGTTGCAGATAGTATTTAATTTTCTCCGCCATGTCCGCCGCGTTTGTGTAGCAAACGATTTCTTTGCCGATCTCGAAAAATTCTTTTAACTCATCCATATACTCGACCATGTAAAACCCGCCGCTCATCGGCACTTCAAAATCGCGCAGCCGAACCTGCACAATGCGATTCCCTGTTTTGTGCGTGTCGCCGCAACTGGAAAACCCCAGATTGATTTTGGCGCGGCTATACATTTGAATCATTTCCCCATCCGACAGCGTTCCGCCCAAGCTAGCTTCCGGCAAAGCGATTTCCATTTCCCGTTCATCTGCCGCCGGATCGCCAGCGCCGGATTGAATTTCCCTTTTCAAGCGATGCGACAACGCCTGCCAGCCTTGCCGCGTCAGCAACTTTCGTCCGACCTCTGCGGCTCTTTGCAGCGAGCGCGCAACGGCGTTGTTGGTTTCCTGCGCGGCGAAACGCTTGCGCCAGCCATCGCCCCACACGCGCACGTCGATTCCCTGATCCAGCAAATATTTTATATAGTCCGGGCGATCACCGTAGCATTGCCCGACAAAGGCGACATCGAATTCGACTGGCACATCATACGGCTTATAGAAGTTCGGGTTCGCCGCCTCCTGACAATAAACCGGCCTTGCGCCCATCGCCACGTAATCATTCAAGCGAAACTTTTCCGGCACAAGACACCAATCGTAGTGCGGCGAAATTTCTTTGACCAGATGCAATTGATACGAACCGTTGCAATACCAGTTGGCCGTCCTTATGCCGAGAGCGCGAATTTCATCGAGCGCTTCTGGCAGCACGCAGGCGTCATAGAAATAACTGAAAAACAGATTGACGGGACGACTCTCGTGCGCCGCCTTTATCTGCGCGAGCAGTGCCTTCGATACTCGCGGGCGATTACGCGCGATGAACTTTGCGCGTCCGGGATCAATTGGATTGAGATTCTGAAACGTCTCGCTCAAATCATACTGAAACTCTACGACATCGTGGCCTAAATCGACGAGCGGCTCATAAAGATTGTGCCGCCATAGATTCGACTGAAAAGCGGAGTTGGTTGTGGTATCGGAAGCGTAGAAAATTCTCATCGAGGTAATAACAAACTCCTGTATATCTCTTCGTAACTCTGTGCGATGCGCGTCCATGTAAAGCGCTTCGACCATGCTTCATAACCGGCCTGCTGCATCGCTTCCCGTTCATCCGGGCGATTATAGATGTCAGTTAGCATTGCGGCAGACGATTTTATTTCCGCTTTGCTATTGCCCTTTGAATCCTTTTGCGTCGGCAGCAATCGTCCGGCTCCAGACCATTCGATGATTTCCGCCGCGTTGCCGACATCCGTCGTCAGAAAGGGAGTTTTCGACGCCATGCACTCGAACAGCACGAGCGGCGAGCATTCGACGTTCGACGGAAATAGAAAACAATCTGCCGCAAGATAAGCGGCAATCGTTTTCGCACGCGATAACAATGCGACGATCAGTTTTTTATCGTCGAGCAATCTTTTCGGTGACAACTTAAACATGTTCATTTTAGTCGCGCAACGCCCGGCGCAACCGTCGCCGAAATCGTTTCCGACGATCAACAGCGCGGCAGTCTCGATTCGCGCGCGCCGGAAGATTTCAATTGCTTCGGCGTGGCCTTTTGCTCCCGTGTGCGAGCCGACGTGTAAGATCAAAAAGCAATCTTCCGCGATTCCCAATCGGCGGCGTATATCCGCGTGCGGAGTGTTCGCGTTGAACTCGTCTTCGGACGCACCGTTTGGAATAACCGTGAAGTTTTTTAATCCGCAATCGCGCGCGAAATCGATGTCGCGGTAATCGTTGGAGAGAAACACGTTCATGTCGTATTTCCGCATCCACGTTTTCATCGTCTCGAAATATTCCTTATAGGCTGGCAGATAAAGCCCTGAAAATCCCGTCGGCACGAAAACCTTTTTCGCCGCGATGCAATCAAGCAGCGGCAGCATCACATCAGTCGCCCATTGCTGTGCGGCGAAATTCGTCACGACATCGAAATTCGATTCGACGAGAAAGCGCTCGTAGTTTTTTGTTTCACCAAGCAAGCCTCTCACGGCGTTGCCGGAAATATCGAACTCTTCAATGCGGACGCCGTTTAAGTCGCGCGCGTTTCGTTCGGGCAATTGTGTGGTTGCGATTGTCACATCATGCCCTGACTTCACCAGCCGCTCGGAAATTTGCTTGACGACTTCCTGCGTTCCGCCGACGGACGGATGATAAAACTCGACTGTGTGGAGAATCTTCATCGATGGAGAATATTTATTTGAAGACGGCGAGACTTTTGATTTTTTGTTTGATGCGGCGAATGTTGCTCGCATGTCTGCGCCAGTAATCCCGCGCGAGTTCTCTTTTTACTTGTCGCTCAAAGCCTTCTACTTTATCCGGCTGCTGTTGCGCGGTTGTCCATCCCAGAAAATCTGTGAAGACGAGTCGGCGCTGGCTCCACAAAGTAACATCTGCGCTTCGCACGCTATTGACGGGATTATCTCTGTAAATTACCAGCGGCTCCGCGATGTAAGCGAAGTCTGTCTGGGTCGCGACGCGTAGCCAGCAGGCATAATCCTCAATCGACTTTAATGCGGGCGCTTCGGGAAAGCCGCGCGCGATTTTGAAAGCCGAGCGATGAATCAGCGCCGAACTGCACACGACTTGATTGATGTCCAAAAGATCATTGAATGTGATGCGCTCTTTGCTCCATGAAAGTAGATTGCCCGCTGCACCTTTCGCAGGCACAAATCTAACGGCATTGGTAGAGACGGCGCGGCAATCCATTTTTCCGGCGAGAGCTAATTGCGCGGCTAATTTTTCCCGCAACCACTGATCGTCGCTGTCCAGCATGGCGATCCATTCGCCTGCGCTTTGCGCAATACCGCGATTTCTCGGCACGGCGGGTCTGCCGCTTCTGCCGCCGTCAATCCAGCGCACTCTCGAATCGTCGATGGCTTCGATTATTTCTCTTGTGCCGTCGCTCGACCCGTCGTCGCAAACGAGCACTTCCAGCGGCGCGTGTGTCTGGTTCAATGCGCTCAAAATCGTCTGCTCGATGGTCTCGGCGGCGTTCCACGCGGCGATGATAACGGATACTCCGGCTTTCATAAATCCGATGCGCTCAGTCAATCGCCGCACTCTGTTTTCACTTTATGCGCCGACGACTGTGCCATTATTTATTCCGATTTTTGAATGGATATATCGAACGGATTAAGCAGGAATCCGACGTGCGATGTTTTAACCAGATTTGGTATGTCGCTGTACTCCGCAATATCGAGAATTCCCGCTTCGTCATTGTAATGAAATGTGCGTTCATGTGTGGACAGGCCGACGACCAATCCGTATTGCCCGGAGCCTAACATGATTTTCGTCTCGCGGAAGATTACCTCATAGTCGCCCGGCTCGATTGTTTGCGGCACGCTCCAACTCGTGCGAAGCGGAACTCCGTCGCGGCTGGTGCGAAGTCCAAGCGCAATGACAAAGTGCTCTGCCCGGCGCGCGATTCTGAAATGAACGCGCACCTGCCAAGATTGTCCTACGGGTAGTGAAACAGCCGGTTCGCCGTTGCCATTTTCGACAACGAGCTTGTAAGCATAGCCGGGTGCGTTCTCCTGCGCGTCCGGCGGCGGAATCATATATGCAGAGCGCACGTCCGTGCCGCCGTCTAGATATTTTCTTATCACGGCGTCGGCATCGCCGATCATTCCCACGCCGCCTTGTTCGAGCAGCACGCCGCGAGTGCAGAGCTTGCGCACGGCATCCATATTGTGGCTGACGAAGATTACAGTGCGGCCTTCGCGCGCGGCGTTGCCCATTTTCCCCAGACACTTTTTTTGAAACTGCGCGTCGCCGACGGCAAGCACTTCATCCACCACGAGAATTTCCGGGTGCAGATGCGCTGCGACGGAGAACGCCAGACGCATATACATGCCGCTCGAATAACGTTTGACGGGCGTGTTCAGAAATTTTTCTATTTCGGCGAACTCGACGATCTCATCGAATCTTTTGTTGATCTCGAACTTGCTCATGCCGAGAATCGTGCCGTTCAAAAAAATGTTTTCGCGCCCGGTCAATTCCGGGTGAAAGCCCGTGCCGACTTCCAGCAGGCTTCCGACGCGCCCGTGCAGCACGACGCGCCCGACAGTCGGTTTAGTGATGCGCGAAAGAATTTTGAGCAACGTCGATTTGCCCGCGCCGTTGCGTCCGACGATACCCACGACTTCGCCCGCGTTCACTTCAAAGCTTACGTCACGAAGCGCCCACAACGTCTCGTTCGTTTTGCTTGATGCGTTGCCGCCGCGTAGTTTTTTGAGCGAGGCGCGCGCGGTTCCGGTAATTGTTTCGCGCAGCGTCGCGTAGGATTTCAGACGTGCGCCGATCTGGTAACGCTTACTCAAATGCTCGACTGTGATGATGGGTTCCATGCGCGTTTCAGATGATGTCCGCGAAGCTGTCTTCGGTGCGACGAAAAGCATAAGCCGCGCAGATAAGCAACGCGAAGGTCAGCGCAGCGGCGACGGCAATCGCCGCCGCGTCGAGCTTTCGATTGAACAGCGCCGCGCGAAAGCCCTCAATGATGCCCGTCAGCGGATTGAGCCACAGCGCCCAACGCCATTTGTCCGGCACAATGCTCGAAGGATAAATAACGGGCGAGGCGAACATCCAGAGTTGAATCAAAAAGGGCAGCGCATAGCGTATGTCTCTGTACTTGACGTTTAAGGCGGAGAGCCATAGCCCCGCGCCGGTTGCCAGCAAGGTCACAAGCGCGATGAAAAGCGGCAACAGCAGCAACCCCCACGAAAGCGCGACGCTGTAATAAATCATTAAGGCGATTAGAATCAGAAACGCGATGGCGAGATCGACAAGCCCGGCGCAGACTGCCGCCGCCGGAACGATGATGCGCGGGAAATAAACTTTAGTGATGAGATTGGCGCTGCCGACGAGACTGTTGCCGCTGTTAGTGACGGCGTTGGAAAAAAACGTCCACGGCAAAAGTCCCGCGTAAGCGAAAATCGGATACGGAATATTATCGGATTGGATGCCCGCGAGCTGCCCGAAAAAAATCGAAAAGATGAGCATCGTAAAAAGCGGTTGCAGGATTGCCCACGCCGCGCCTAAAAGCGTTTGTTTGTAACGCACTTTGACATCGCGCCACGTCAGAAAAAAAAGCAACTCGCGATACGCCCACACTTCCTTCAAATCAAGCGCCGTCCACGATCCCGATGCTTCAATCGTCACTGTGTATTCGTAGAGCGAAGCGGGAGTGTCCGTGCCGGACGAAACGTTTATCGCCGTAGCAACGTCGCGCTGTATTTGCGATTTACGCGCGGGCGCATCTTTGTTATTGATGTCGGTTACGTCCATCCAATTTAATATTCTCTGACGTGTCTAACGACTATACACGGCGCGGAAATTGTCAGCGATTTTAGAAGCTTGCTCATGCTGGCGGAGTGAAAATTCCGGCTCACACTTAACATTTCAGTCTAAGCGTGGCGAAAGGAGTGCGTCAAGCAGACGGTTTTCAGCGTAATGAATCAGTCTGCGGATCAAAAGTAAAATCGCTGTCCGCGTTCAAGCGCAAATAAAGCTCGTAATCCTCCGGCTTCGATGCTTCGTTCCAGCCGAATATGCGTCGCGCAATCAGTATATAGTATGATTCGCTTTCCAACGCGCCGCTCTACGGGAGATGAAAAGGTTATGCCGCGCCATTATATGCAGCGAAGATTTTCCGCGACAGCGCGCATGAATTTACGATTGTCGAAGCGACCCGGAAGCAACCCATGAAAGTTTTGCATCTGCTCGATACGCTTAATCGCGGCGGTGTTCAGACGCTTGTGCTCGACGTGTGCCGCAACGCGCGCGCGAACAATCTGGATTTAACTTTTGTGGCAACCGGCGGCGGCGATCTGGAAGAAGACTTTCGCTTGTCCGGCGCAGAATTCATACGCTTGCAGCGCGGCAACGCGTTCGATCTCAAGCTCATTGCGCGCCTTCGCAAAATTATCAAAGAACAGGACATTCAAATTATCCATGCGCATCAGGCAGTCGAAGCCCTGCACGCTTACTTTGCCACAGTTGGAACAGATGTTAAGCCTGTCTTGAGTTTTCATCTGTGCGAGATGGACGGGAAAAATCGCGCGGCGCTCAAGTTTCTGATTCCGCGTTTGAGCGCTAATGTCGCGTGTAGCCGTGACATATTAAATTGCCTTGCCGCGAAAAGCGGTTTCGATACGACGAAGAATTTTCGCGTCGTTTACAACGGCGTCGATGCTAAGGAATTGCGTGCGGCGCGAGGCCACTTGCGCGCAGAGTTAAGCCTTGCGGAGAAGGACATGCTGCTCGGCATGGTGGGCAATTTTTATCCGGGCATCAGAAAAGATCAGATGACTGTGTGCAAAGCTTTGCCTGTGCTGTTTCGTCAAGTGCCGGATGCGCATTTCGTATTCGCCGGAGCGCGCTATGAAGCAGCGCCGCATGTTTACGACGAGTGCGTTGACTATTGCCGCGAACAGGGCATCGGCAATCGCGTACATTTTTTAGGATGCCGCTCGGACGTTCCGAATGTGCTCCACTCGCTCGACATCTTTGTGCTTTCATCGCTGTGGGAAGGCTTGCCGCTTGCGTGCATTGAAGCAATGATGATCGGCTTGCCGACGGTGGTTTCCGACATCGGATCGCTGCTCGAAGTGTCCGGCGGCGGCGTCTGCGCATCGGTTTTTCGCACGAAGGATGCCGACGATTTGACGCATAAGCTACTCGCGCTTATCAAAGACCCGACGCGGCGCGCTGAACTCGGCGCGCAGGCTCAAGCGTGGGCAACAAGGGAATTCAGCATCGAGACACACATACGCAATCTAACGAAATTGTACGGCGAATTGACGCATACGCCAGCAGTCGTTTGAGAACTCTCTTATACTTCGCACATGCTTAAAGGCCATTCCATTATCTGTTTCGGCGCGGAAGATTGGTGGTATCACCACACGCACCAGAGCGAACATTTGATGCGCAGATTCGCGCGCGCCGGAAACCGCGTCGTCTTCGTCAATTCGATTTCGATGGGCTTGCCTTCGCTCGCGCATAAAGATTTGCTGCCGCGCATTGCACGCAAGCTGCGCAGCTACGCGCGCTATGCGCAGGATACGGAAGAAGGCATCACAGTTGTTTCGCCGCCGACGTTGCCGTTCTTCGGCAGCCGCACAGCGCGCATACTGAATCGCCGTTTGCTCTCGACGCAGATCAACGCAGTGGCAAGGCGGCGCGGCGTGAAGCGTCCCGTGCTGTGGCTCGCCATTCCGACGGCAGTTGAGATGGTTGGACGCCTCGACGAATCGCTCGTCGTTTATCTTGTGGTTGATAAGTACGACGCGAACACGATGGATCACGCAACGAAGCCTGCGCACATCACGCGCCTACACGAACGCGCGCTTGCGAACGCCGACCTCATACTTTATTCCGGGCGCAGGATGTTTGAAGAAGCAACAATCGGGCGCGAGAAATCTTATCTGCTGGAGCAGGCCGTTGACTACGATCTCTTTGCGCAGGCCGCCGGTGATTCCATGGAAATCGCGTCGGAGATTGCAGAGATTCCGCGCCCGCGTCTAGGTTATTTCGGCGCGATTGAACCGTGGCTCATTGATGTGGAATTAATCAAACAAGCGGCGCGCGAGCATCCCGACTGGCACTGGGTCTTTATCGGCAATCGGGCGCGCGGCACGTCGATGGACGATCTTGCGAACGCTCATTTTATTCCGACTGTGCCTTACCGCGAACTGCCGCGCTACGCCGCAGGCTTCGACGTGTGCGTGCTGCCATGGGATGTCGAAAATACTTGGACGAGCTACACCGCGCCGCTCAAAGTCCGCGAGTATCTCGCAACCGGGAAGCCGACTGTGATCGCGCGCCTGCGTGAGTTTGAAGCGATGAAGGACGTGCTGCGCATCGCCGATAACCGGAACGAATTTTTGCGCCTTGTACAGGACGCGCTCGATGAAAGCGGAGATAAAAAAAGACGTGCGCGACAGGCGTCAGTCATCAACCATACATGGGACGCACGCGCCGAATGGGTCAGCGAATTGATCGCGGAAAAGTTAAAGGCAAAAGGTTTGATGTAGAAACAAGTCGCTGCTTCTACAATTTTGAAACGACGGCGCGAAACTTGTTGTTGGGTTCGCGCGGAATCCGGTCTAGAAATTCATACTCCAACTTAATCGCATCGCCGAGACGTAAGCGCAATTCTTTTTCAATCAACTTTAGTTCGGATTCATCAAAGCCCGGACGCTTCACGAGGCGCACACGCAACGAATGAATTTGTTCCTGAACGATTTGCGCTTCGGCGACGTGGAGCGTGTCTTTGAAAACGTGGTCGAGACGCCCGACGCGCCGCCCGTCCGGTGTCGTGATGATGTCATCCACGCGCCCGACAATCATCTCGACGATTGAACCGGCGCAGCCACAACTGCAAGTTTTGTCGGATAGCACGGCGGCGTCGCCCGTTCGGTAACGTATGAGCGGCGTCGCACGATTGCCGAAGCTTGTGCAAACGAGTTCGCCCGTTTCGCCGGGATCGGCGGGTGTATTGTCGTCGCGTAAGACTTCGACGACGCTGTGTTCCATCTTGACGTGCAGCGAACCCGCTTCGCATTCGACGATGTTGCCCGCGAGTTCCGCATTGCCGTACCAATTAAAAACCTTGCAATCGAAGGCACGCTCAATCGCCGCGCGCTGGTAATCGAGCAGCGTTTCCGAATGCGTGTAAACGGCTTTCGGGCGCAAAGTTTTGATCGCCTGTTCGCTTAGATAAAGCGCGATGAGATACAGCGCCGACGGATAGCCGTGGATGAGCTGCGGTTGAAGACGAATGAGTTCGGCGGCGTAAAAGGGCAGTGTGTCGGGCGCGATGTGCTGCGACGAAAAAAGCGTTTGACGCTCCGGCCAATTCCTTCGCCAGAATGGAGCGGTCGTGCGCTTTGTCGGCATCACCGGATGACCCGCGAAGGTCGCCGTTTCGTCGCCGCGCATGATGCCGCCCCAACTTCTATGCAGATCGCGAAACGCATATTCGCGCTGCCACGCTTCCGTGCTCAATTTCAAATGCAGCGCCTTGCCCGTCGTGCCGCTCGTATGCGCGCTGACGAAATTCTTTGTTTGAAACTCGTCGGCAACAATTTCATCGATTGAAGCGCGCAATGTTTCTTTTTCCATCATAGGCAAGCGTCGCAAATCTTCCTTGCCCTCGATGCTGTCGGGCGCAATGGCATGTTCGTCAAAGATGCGTCGCCAGTACGGGCTGTGCGCGTAGGCGTAAGCGATGAAGCGTCGCAGGGATTCGTTTTGCGACGTTTGAAGTTGATCGAATGAATGCCACTGGCTTTGTTGAAGCCGCGCGAGATAAGAAAAGTAATAGCGCCCGCGAACTTTGCGTTGGTGTGTGAAGCCGTAAGCGGAGGTTAGTAAATTTTGCGCGGGAGCGGGCGCACGATCATACAAATTTTTGAGCCAGCGCGCGTTGTAACTAAGCATTGACTGTTTGCTCTGAAGCTCTGCGTTCGACATGATTTGTCCAGCCGAAGTGCGGTTTGAAATCAAGGTGCGAAGCACGCTCGAGCGCATCGAAAGCACCGTTCCATCCGGCAACATTGGCGACGCATTCAATCTCTTCGGCGGTGAAATCGGCGAGCGGAAGATCGCGTATTTGCCAGCCGCGCGCGAGGATCGGCAGCTTGCGGTAATCAAAGCCCATCAGCGTTGCGCACACTGTGTCAACAGCCAGAGGATTGAAGCCGCCGACGAGCATTCCGCACGGCTTCGCATCCGGCGACATCGGGCCGTTGCCTTCGCCCGCGATGATGCCGTCAACAATGGTGAGATAGCGACGGCGCGAAGATGTATAACGCGAATCGGAGTCTCGAAACGTGCCGCCCGCGTTGCCGTAGAAAAGCAGCTTATTCAAATCGAGCGCCATCCGCCACGTCGTGTCGTTGCCGTGCCAATTGCCGCTGCGAACGATGTCTTCTGTGGAACCGAACACGCGATAACCGGCGGTTTTGAGCGCCCGCAAAGCCGTTCCGCCGCGCCCGCCCGCGCGCACCATCGCGTGCTTGAACTGTTGAGTGAGACGGCTCTGCAAATTTGAACTCATGTTGCTCGACGGAAATTCGTCGCCGCCGTCGCGCGGTGTGCCGATGGTGTGATGCGGCAAAAAGTTTCTGTCGCCGTGAATGCCGACGAGATTTTTTAAGCTCAACGTGACGCCTGTTTTTTTGTGTGTCTTTAACTTCGGCAGATTGATAAAGACATCCGCTTCAATGGCGGAACGGGAGACGCGGTAACGATGCTGCCCGTTGGAATGATGCGCGCGCGTTTCGTTGAAATTATAATCTGCGCCGTAATAATTGCCGTTCGATTGATGATTCGCAAACTCGCTCTGTCCGGCCAAATCAAATTCCGTGTAGCCGCGCGGATCGCCCGCGAGCTTAATGCGGTCAACAGTCACAAGGTCTTGCTCAATCCATTTTTCTTCGCGCAGATCGAGCACTTGAATCGTGAAACCGTGCTTTTCCCGGTACAGTTTTTTTAGTTCGTCGAACTTCAGCGTTTCGTAAATTTTATCAAAGTCGGAATCCGTCTGCGGCCCGTCGGCGATGATGATTTCGCCTGTGCCGTCAAGCGCCTTGAAAACGTAATAAACGACGGCTTCGATCACACTATGATGCGTGATGACATAATTCCAATCGGAGTTTTGCAGGTGGCTTTGCCGTATCAAATTCGGCTTGAGCAAAACTTTATCGCCCGCGCGCACAAAATCTTTCAAGGGATTCCACTGCGCCGTGCCGTAAGCGTTTTCGTCCAGACCGAGTTGAAGCAGCAATGTATCCAGAGCACGGCGCACGTCCTCGTAATCGTAGGACGGATGCGGCTGGCGGCTGATGCTGACGAGTGATTGCGTTGACATGCGTTTCAAGCGAGTTACAAAAGCCGCAAATTCGTCGAAGCCCGCGAGATCGTCGCGAAAACAATCCACGCGCGAGGCTTCTTTGCGACTCGAAGACTATAACGCAGCCTTCGTCGAACATGATAGCGCACACGGAATTTGACAGTCCGCTAGCGATGAAAGATGATGAAGCGCCTGCCGTCGAAACTAACGCGCCGAGTGTTTGACGATGCAATGCAGGCATGTTGTTGAACCCGATAAAATGCAACAGGTTTTTCGTAAACATTCAAAGCGGTTTTGTTGGAGATAGAATGATGAAGCATATATTTGTGACGATCTGCGCGATAATTTCCGTGTCATTCATAGTAGGTGTAACGATGAAGAATACGAATGCGCAAAATCATGGCGCGCAAAGCAGCACGCGCCCAACTGCTGCTCCTGCGATGCCTTTGCGTCCTGTTCACACGTTCTCGATTGTGGCGCGCGATCCCCGGACGGGCGAGTTGGGCGTCGCAGTGCAGTCACACTGGTTTTCAGTCGGCTCGACTGTGCCGTGGGCGGAAGCGGGCGTCGGCGCTGTGGCAACGCAGTCTTTTGTCGATCCGACTTACGGCAAGCTCGGCCTTGATTTGATGCGCGCCGGAAAAAGCGCGCCCGATGCTTTGAAATCTATGCTCGCCGGAGACGAAGGGCGCGATGTGCGGCAAGTTGCGATGATAGATGTGCAGGGACGCGTGCTCGCGCACACGGGCGCGAAAGATATTCAAGCGGCGGGTCACATCATCGGCGAAAATTTTTCCGTGCAGGCCAACATGATGCTGAGCGATCAAGTGTGGCCTGCGATGGCGCGTGCGTTTGAAACAACAAAGGGCGATCTGGCGGAGCGTATGCTGGCTGCGCTCGATGCAGCGCAAGGTGTCGGCGGGGACATACGCGGCAAGCAGTCCGCCGCGCTGATCGTCGTTTCAGGCAAGCCGACGGGCAGAGCGTGGGCTGATCGTATCTTTGATCTGCGCGTGGACGATTCACTTGCGCCGCTAAAAGAATTGCGCCGCCTCGTTACTTTGCAGCGCGCTTACAATCACATGAACGCGGGCGATCTGGCGGTTGAAAAGAAAGACAACGAAGCGGCTTTGCGTGAATACTCTGCGGCAGAGCGATTGGTTCCCGACAACATCGAAATGGTTTACTGGCACGCCGTCGCGCTCGTCAACATGAACCGCACGGATGAATCACTGCCGCTCTTCCAACGCGTTTTCGCCCGCGATAAAAATTGGATGACGCTGACAAAGCGGCTCGCCAAAGTCGGCTTGATCCCGGACGATGCGAAACTGATCGAACGCATTCTCTCTGCCGCAAGCAGATAAAAAAAGGGCGCATGAAAATGCCGTTGGCGTGCATCTGTTATGAGACAGCGATTGTTACAATATCTGGCGTGCCCTGAATGCGGCGGCGCAATCGAACTGCTTTCGGTGGCGCACACGGAGGACGACGAGATTCTGGAAGGCGATTTGAAGTGCGACAATTGCGCGCGCCGCTTTCCAATTGTGCGCGGTGTTCCGCGATTTGTTGATCTACATGCGATTGAAGCGGACAAGGCCGCAACCGCCGCGAGTTTCGGCTGGGAGTGGCAACACTTTACGCACGCTGACGAGCATTACGCGGAGCAGTTTTTAGGTTGGATTGCGCCCGTCGAACCTGCTTTCTTTCAAAACAAAATCGTGCTCGAAGGCGGTTGCGGCAAAGGGCGGCACACGCATCTCGCGGCGGAGTGGGGAGCGCGTGATGTGATTTCGATTGATGTGAGCGAGGCAGTCGAAACTGCATACGCTGCGACACGCGATCTCGAAAACGCGCACATCATTCAAGCTGATATTTATAAATTGCCGCTACGCAAGGTTTTCGATTACGCTTTCTCTGTCGGCGTGTTGCATCACTTACCACAGCCGCAGGCGGGCTTTGCCTCGCTCGCTGCAAAGGTTAAATCGTGCGGGCATCTTTCGGCGTGGGTCTACGGCGCGGAGAATAACGGTTGGATTACGCGCTGGATCAATCCTCTACGCGAAAGGATTACTTCGCGCATCAGCCCGCGCGCCCTGCTGCATGTCTCGAAGTTGCCAGCGGCAGCGCTCTATGCGGCGACGAAACTTGTGTCTGCGCCTTTGAATAAAAACTCGAAGGGAGCAAGCTACGCGCGGCATCTTTTCTACAACGATTACCTGAAAGCCATCTCCGTTTTCGGCTGGCACGAACAGCACGCCATTGTCTTCGATCACTTGATTGCGCCGACGGCCTTTTACATTTCACGCGCGGAGTTTGAAAAATGGTGGCGTGACATCGATGCACGCGACGTGCAAATAAGTTGGCACAACAGCAATAGCTGGCGCGGCTTCGGACGCCTCCAAGTGTAATTCGACTCCGCTTGACAGTTCTACTGTTAAGCACGAACATCGAAGAACAATGATGAGTTACTACGACGAAGACGACACATTAATGCGGCGGCCAAAGAGCGATGCTGCGCCGGTAATCGTCGCCGTCGCCGATGAAGACACTTTGATGCGACAGCCCGTCGCGATAATTGATGAAGAGTCGCCGGAGATTTCCATATTTCTGCCCGTCTTCAACGAAGAACCGAACTTGCGCCCGCTTCATGGAAAGTTGGACGAAGCGCTCGCCGCGCTCAACGAGACCGCCGAGATTATTTATGTTGATGACGGCTCGACTGACGGCAGCTTAAAAGTTTTGCGTGAACTCGCGCGGCTCGATGCGCGCGTGCGCGTCGTCGCACTGCGCCGCAACTACGGGCAGACGGCGGCAATGTCGGCAGGGATAGACGCAGCACGCGGTCAAATATTGATTCCGATGGACGCAGATTTGCAAAACGATCCGGCGGACATTCAAAGATTGATCGCGAAATTGAACGAAGGCTACGACGTAGTTTCCGGCTGGCGCAAGCATCGCAAAGACAAGATGGTGACACGCAAACTGCCTTCGATGCTCGCCAATCGTTTGATCTCATGGATCGGCGAGGTGCCGTTGCATGATTACGGCTGCTCTTTGAAAGCTTATCGCCGCGACGTGCTCAAAGACGTGCGGCTCTACGGCGAGATGCACCGCTTTATTCCGATCTACGCTTCGTGGGCGGGCGCGCGCGTCGCGGAGATTCCCGTCGAGCATCACCCGCGCACGATGGGCAAATCGAAGTACGGATTATCGCGCACGCTGAAAGTCGTTTTCGATTTAATGACGATCAAATTCATGGCGTCGTATCAAACGAAACCGATCTACGTGTTCGGCACATTCGGCATGATCGCGTTCGCCGTCTCCCTGCTCGCGGGGCTGTGGGCGATCATACGTAAACTCGAAGGCGAATCGTTTATCAAAAATCCATTGCCGATCCTATGCATCGTCATGTTTGCTGTCGGCGTGCAATTTCTCTTGATGGGACTCCTTGCCGAGATGCTCGTCCGCACTTACCACGAATCGCAAGCGAAGCCGATCTACGCCGTGCGCGAAAAAATAGGCTTCGACGCGCCGCGCGAAAGATAAGCGCGCTCTAAATCAAAAACCATTCCGGCTAATCGAGCGATTGAATATGAGCGATGATTTTTACTGCGACGAAGTTTTAAGCGCACGCACGCCGGTTCATCGCGTTTTTGAAACAGAAAACGTGCTGGCCTTTCACCATACTAAACCTTTCTACACGGTTCACATCGTAGTCATTCCCAAAAGGCACATCGGTTCGCTGCTCGCGCTTGAAAGGGAAGACCATGATCTAATCGTTGAAATAATAATGGTCGTCAAACAAATCGCCGCGCAGATTGTTGCCGAACACGGTGGCTGTCGCGTAATCACTAATCTAGGCAAGTATCAAGACTCGAAGCATATGCACTGGCACGTCGTTTCGGGTGTGACGTTACGTTCAACTTGAAGAGGCTATGACTTAGCCAAACAGTGAAAGCGAAACGATGAATGACGAACTGAAAACCGAACGCTTTTTTATCGTTTCGCGTTTATCGCTTATCGCTGAATTATATGTGTGGCATCGCCGGATGGTCTAACTTGAATGCACGCGCTGTCGCAGCGTCGTCTGACGTGTGCGCGAAAGAGATTTTGCGCGCGATGTGCGAACGCCTGACGCATCGCGGCCCTGATTCGGAAGGCTCGATGACGGCGGCGGCAGGTAACGTCGCGCTTGGAATGCGGCGGCTTGCAATCATCGATCTGGCGACGGGTGAGCAGCCCGCGACAAACGAAGACGCTTCGATCAGCGTTGTCTTAAACGGCGAAATTTACAACTACCGCGAATTGCGCAAAGACCTAGAAGGGCGCGGGCATCGCTTCAAATCTCAATCGGACACGGAAGTTCTGCCGCATCTTTACGAAGAATATGGCACAGGGATGCTCGAACATCTGGACGGCATGTTTGCCTTTGCATTGTGGGACGGGCGCGCGCGCAAACTCTTTCTCGCGCGTGATCGCTTCGGAGAAAAGCCGCTTTACTGGGGCGTGTTCGATTGCCAACTTCTTTTTGCGTCCGAGCCGAAAGCGTTGCTCGCGCATCCGCTCGTCAAGCCGCGTCTGAATTTACAGGCGCTCCGGCAATACCTTTCCTTCGATTACGTGCCCGCGCCGCTTTCGATCTATGAAGGCATCAACAAGCTTCCCGCCGCGCACTATCTCACGCTTGAAGATGGTGCGATTGAAGTCAAGCCTTACTGGTGTTTGAGCTATAAAAAACAGTGGCCTGTGCCTTCGGAAAAAGAGGCGGCGGAGCGCGTGCGCGAGTTGTTGTTCGATGCCGTGCGAAAGCAGCTTGTGGCGGATGTGCCGCTTGGCGTGCTGCTGTCGGGCGGCGTGGATTCTTCGATAATCGCGGCGCTCGCCGTGCGCGCATCGAGCGAGCCTGTCAAAACGTTTTCGATTTCGTTTGCCGAATCATCGTTCGACGAATCGGCGTATGCGCGCGGCGTCGCTGAATTCTTGGGCACGGATCATCACGAAGAACGCTTGAGCGCGAACCTCGCGGCAAACCTCGTCGGCGACATAGGCTCGTGGATGGACGAGCCTTTGAGTGATCCGTCGCTTGTGCCGACTTATTTGCTGTCGCGTTTCACACGCAGGCACGTCACGGTTGCGCTCGGCGGCGACGGCGGCGACGAACTCTTCGCGGGCTATCCGACTTATCAAGCACATGCTTGGGCGAAGGCTTACACGCGCGTGCCACGCGCGTTGCGGCGTGCGTTCGTTGAACCGGTCGTGCGCAGGCTACCTGTGAAAACGAAAAACCTTTCGTTCGATTATAAAGCGCGTCGGTTCATCGCGGGCGCGGATTATGAAGACGTGGCGCGGCATCACGGCTGGTTCGGCTCGTTTATGCCGTGTGAGCAAGCAAAGCTTTTGACCGCCGACGTGCAACATGCGACGGACGCGGATGTTTACAGTGACGCGCGGCGTATGCTCCGGGAAGATTGCGATGCGGAGACGCTCGTCGAGCAGATGCAATGTCTGGACACGCGCTTGTATCTGGCCGGAGACATTTTGACGAAAGTGGATCGCGCGAGCATGTCCGTGTCTTTGGAAGTGCGCGCGCCTTTTCTCGATCATCGCGTAGCCGAATACGCCGCGTCGCTTCCTCTCGATTACAAACTTCGCGGGCGCACATCGAAATATATTTTGAAGCAGGCGGCGCGCGAGCTTGTGCCTGCGTTCGTCGGCAAACGCGGCAAAAAAGGCTTCGGCGTGCCGGTCGCGGAGTGGCTGAAGAAGACATTGCGTCCGCTGGCGCGTGATCTGCTTTCGCCGGAACGCCTGCGTCGTCACGGATTATTTGATCCGCAGTATGTCACGCGATTGCAGGACGAACACGAGCGCGGGATTGCCAATCATCGCAAACTTCTGTGGACGCTTTTGATGTTTGAACTCTGGCACGAAAGCTTTATCGACACGCCGCGCCGCATCGAAAGCCACGCATCGGAAATTAGATTTTAGATGTCAGATGCTAGATGCTGGTGAAAGCCTCCGGCATCATCTGGCATCTGATGCCGTGTTCGGTTTTTTATCTTATGAATGAACTGCGGCGCGCGTATGAAAGTCTGGCGGAGTGGTGTCGCGCGCGCGGATTCGCGGGGCATGATCCGTTTGATGGATTGAACAGTCGTGTGTTTCAAGCGACGCCACTCCGACATTCGCGCGTGGCGCGGCTTGTGTGGACGCAAGCGTTCAAGCGTTCGCCGTTTAATTTGCGCGTGCTGGCACGCGTTCCTGTTGAAAGAAATAGTAAGGGAACGGCGCTCTTTGCATTGGCGGCGCTGGCGGATTTTCGCGCGCGTCGAACGAAGGATGCGGAGATAAAAGCGCGTGCGTTGCTGGATGATCTTGCGGCGGCGCGGCTTGGTGGATGGAGCGGCGCGGCGTGGGGTTACAATTTCGATTGGCAGGGACGCGCTTTTTATGCGCCGAAGAACACGCCGACGATTGTCCCGACAGCGTTTGCCGCGCGCGCGTTTGTCGAAGCGGCAAATGCTTTTGGTGACAAAGAGTATTTGAGTGTGGCGCGTAGCGCGTGTGAATTTATCTTGCGCGATCTGCGGCGAAGCCATGAGAGCGGCGACGCGGGAGACGCGGAAGTTTGCTGGAGCTATACGCCGATTGATACGACGCGTGTTTTTAACGCGAGCTTGCTGGCGGCGGAATCCTTGGCAAGCGTCGCAGCGTTGACGAACGAAATGGATTTGCGCGAATGGGCTGTGCGCGGCGCGCGTTATGTAGTGCGACGCCAGCGCACGGATGGTTCGTGGGCGTATGGCGCGGACGGCTATCAATCACGGGCTGATAATTTTCACACGGCGTTTGTGCTGACGAGCCTCTCGCGGATAATCGAAACGTGTAATAACATCAAAAGCGATAATAATGATAGCGGCATTGCAGCGTGCAGGAATGAATTTACTGAAGCTGTCCGGCGCGGTTATGAATTCTGGCGCGCTTCGTTCTTTCTTGCGGACGGGTGGCCGAAATACTACCATGACAAACTTTATCCGGCGGACGCACACTCTGCGGGCGCTGCCATTGCCGCACTCGTCGAATTACAGTGGCTCGATTCGGACGCGTTGAAGCTCGCCGAAAAAACTGCGCGCTGGGCTGTCCGCGAACTGCGCGATGAGCGCGGCTTCTTTTACTATCAACGCCGCCGCTTCTACACCGTTCGCACGCCCTACATGCGCTGGTCGCAGGCGTGGATGCTTTACGCGCTGGCAAGACTATTGGAAGCAAATCTAAAATTCTCCGATGCGTATCTGGATTGATCTGGCGAATTCGCCGCACGTTCCTTTTTTTCGCGCGCTTGTTTCGGAGTTCGAGCGGCGCGGGCATGAGGTTAAAGTGACGGCGCGCCTCTTTGCGCAGACAGTCGAGATGGCCGAAGCTGCCGGACTCGATGCGACGGTGGTCGGCACGCATGGCGGCGGCAAGTTGGCGAATAAGGCAGGGAATCTGTTGGGGCGCGCTCTGGCGTTGAGAAGTTGGGCGCAAGCGCAGGGCGGCTTTGATCTGGCGGTGGGGCATAATTCATACGCGCAGATTGTGGCGGCGCGTTTGTCGCGTATCAAGAGCGTGACGTTGATGGATTACGAGCATCAGCCAGCGAATCATCTGGCATTCCGGCTTGCGTCGCGCGTGATTGTGCCGCAGAGTTTTCCCGAAGGTTCTTTGCGAAAATATGGCGCGCGAAGCGGGAAAGTGAAGCGCTATGACGGCATCAAAGAGGATGTTTATCTCGCGGACTTTGCGCCCGACCCGCGCTTTGCGGAAACTTTGAAAAAGCTCGGCGTGGAAAAGACGGATGTGCTCGTAGTGCTGCGCCCGCCCGCCCGCGAGGCTTTGTATCATCGCTTCGATAACGAATTGTTCGATGAGTTGATTGCACGTTTGCGCGCGCGTCCTGAAATTAAAATGATACTGCTGGCGCGCACCATTGAGCAGCGTGAAAAATATTCGGCTCAAGCAAGCGCGAACATGATCTTGCCGGATGAAGTGCTGGACGGCGCGAATTTGATTGCGGCGGCAGATTTGATTGTGAGCGCGGGCGGCACGATGAACCGCGAGGCGGCGGCGCTCGGCGTGCCCGCGTGGACGATTTATGCCGGGCAGTGGGCGGCAGTAGATGAACAGCTTGTGAGCGAAAACAGAATGCGGCGCATCAATTCGCGCGCGGATTTGGATGCACTGCCTGTGCAAAAAAAGAGCGCGGCTCACGCTCGCCGCGCGCTGCAAGTGCGCGCCGTCGTCGCCGATTTAATTCTTGAAGCCTAGAAGATTAGCCACAGAGACACAGAGGCACAGAGATTAGGAAGGATTTATAAGAGATATTTTCCTTCCCGATTTCTCTTTCTACATTTGTTTTGCTCTGTGACTCTGTGACTCTGTGGCAAAGTATTCTTGATTACGGGAACTCTTGTGCGAAATCGAATAGATAATGTTGTCCGTGTCCATTAATGAAGCCACAAAGGAAGCGTTTGATGCGCGTGTGGTGCGTGCTCCGGGACGCGCGCCGTGGTGGGTGATTCCGGCTGTCAAGACGGCGCTCGCGGCGACGGACATCACGCTCGCCGCCGTTTGTTTTATCGCAGCATTTTACTTGCGCGAAGGCGGCGCAGTGCTGCGAGTTTACGGCGGCGCGGGCTTCGGTTGGAGCGCGAAATTTTTGCCTTACGCGGCGCTGCTGTTGTTCGTTGTGCCGATTCGCGCGCTCACGTTTGCTTATTACGATCTGTACCGCTTGCGCGGCGAGTTTTCGTTTGTGGACGAAGCCGTGCGAATCTTCAAGGCGACGGCGACCGCCTCGCTATTGATTGTCGCGGCGGCGTTCATGTATCGCGGCGTTTATTCGTTCCGGGCTTTTTCCTACGCGCGCGGTGTTTTCGTATGGGATTTTTTGCTGGCGCTGGTGAGCTACATGAGCGTACGCTTTGCAATGCGTTCAGCGCAGACGCTCGCCAGACGGCGCGATATAAATTTGCTGCCGACGCTGGTGGTCGGGCGCGGCAGCGTCGCGGCCTTGTGCATAAAGGAAATGAACGCGCGCCCGGAATTGGGCTATCGCGTGATCGGCGTAATAGAGAATGGCTTGATGAACGACGACGGCGTGCCGCGCTTGTTCGAGGGCGTGCCTGTGATCGGCGATTTGGAGAGGCTGCCGGACATCATACGCGAAGCCAGAGCGAGCGAAGTCATCATTACGGATACGCACATTTCGGGCGACGGGCTTTTTGAAGTCATGATGCGCTGCGGCAGAACAAGAAAGGTAGAGTTTCGCATTGCGCCGAGCCTCTTCAATTTTCTGCCGAGCAAGACGGAGATAGATCAGATCGGCGCGTTGCCGATGATAAGGCTTTTCCGCGAGCCGCTGTCGAATGCCGCGCGCATCGTCAAACGCGCCTCTGATATTTTCGTCTCGGCACTGGCGCTGACCGTCTTTGCGCCGCTGTGGTTCATCGTCGCCGCGCTGATTAAGCTCGATTCAAAAGGTTCTGTTTTTTATTTGCAGGAGCGCGTCGGGATGGACGGGCGCGTTTTCCTTTTCTACAAATTTCGCACGATGCGCGTCGATGCAGACGACGCGGCGCACCGCGAATACCAGCGCCGCTTTATCGCCGGAGCGCCGGACGCGAATTTGGGCGACGACGAGCGCCCTGCTTACAAACTGCGCGGTGACAACCGCGTAACGCGCATCGGCACAGTGCTGCGGCGCTTGAGCTTAGACGAATTGCCGCAACTGCTGAACGTCGTGCGCGGCGATATGAGCATTGTCGGGCCACGTCCGCCGATTCCTTACGAAGTCGAAGCTTATGATTTATGGCATCGCAAGCGCCTCGACATGAAGCCGGGGCTAACGGGCTTGTGGCAGGTTTCGGGTCGCAATCGTTTATCGTTTGAAGAAATGGTGCGGCTCGATCTCTACTACATCGAAAATTGGTCGCTGCTGCTCGATCTCAAAATCATACTGCGCACGCTGCCCGTGATGCTGCGCGGCGACGATGCTTATTGAGTTAAGGTTTAGTTTCAGCGTGGCAACGGAGAGTTTATGCAAAGAAAATTCCTCAAGTTTTGTTTGATGATTGCTTTAGCGGTCTTATGCGGGAACACGCATTTATGCGCTGCTCAAGATGTGGGCGCGCTCAATCTCAGCGAGCAGGGAAAGAGCGCTTATTGCACGCTCTCGACAGTTGATGCTTTCAACGTCGGCGGCTTCGGGTTAGCGTCGGCCACTTACAAGGGCGAAAAGGCACTGCGCGTACTGCTTAACGAAAAGCATTCGCTCAATGCTTTCAAGAACCTGCTAGATTACGCCACGCCGGAAGGCCAGATGTATGGATTGATAGGGCTTTACATTAAAGACAAGAGCAGCTTTGACGATGAAGTGAAATTATTTAGAGTGAGATCATCTGACCTTAAAAAAGTTTACGTTTTTGAAGGATGCGGTGCCTCTTGGGAAGATAGCTCGAAAGTAATAGAGCGAATTATGAGCGGGCGGTATTCTCTGAAACAACAGCCGAAGACTGATAATCGCTGAGGGCATCTGTTCGCGTAAGTTTTCTTATTTCTGATAGTTCGACGCATGAGCTTAGACGTAGCAGAAAGAATTGATGCCGCTTCTCAACCATCAACGGTTGAAGAGCGCGCGCGCGGCGTGTGGCTTGACCGTGTAATTGTCGGGTGGATTTTTGCTTTGGCGATCTTCGCGCCGCATTCAATTGCGGCGACGGAAATTAGTTGGATGGTGGGCATGACGGCGTGGGTCGCGCGCTATCTGTTTATACGCCCGCGCCAGAAACTTTTTCGCACGCCAATTGATTACGCGCTGCTCGGATTCTTCGCCCTGACGTTTCTTTCTTCGCTGCTATCTTACGATCCGTTTGAGTCCGTCGGCAAAATGCGCGCGGCGAGTTTGTTTACCATCGTGTATCTCGTCGCGGAAAATATACGCACGCGGCGCTTGGTGTGCCTGCTCGCGGTGACGCTCGTCGCGTCGTGCATGATTAATGTCGTTTATACGTTTGGCGAGCGCGTCGTCGGGCGCGGCGTGAAAGTGGAACGTTTAGCGACGACAAGCCCTTTATATGCGGCGGGAATACGCGAGGGCGATACGCTGCTCGAAGTGAATAAGCGGCGCTTGCATCGCCCGGAAGAATTGATTGATGCGCTTTCGGGTTCGGTAAATGATCCGGTGGTGGGAGTAAAGATTTATCGTTTCGAGGCGACGCCGACGATGGAGGTCGAGCGCGGGCGCTTGCTTGAGGGCGTGACGCCTGCGGAAAAGCTCGGCATCGGAAATTGGTCGCGCGGGCGTGATTGGCGCGCCAGCGGATTGTACGGACATTATGTGACGTATGCTGAAGTGTTGCAGTTGATTTTGTCGCTCGCGCTCGGACTCTTCGTCGCGCTTCGTGGAAAAAAGAGTTGGCGCGGCGTGTTGCTTGCGATGGCATTAATCGGCATGGGTGCGTGTTTGCTGTTGACGGTGACGCGCGCATCATGGCTGGCGTTTCTCGTTTCCGCTTTCGTGATCGTGTTGTCCGGCGCATCCAGACGAACGGCGCTCGTGATGCTGGCGTGTGCGTTGCTGCTTGTTCCCGCAGGACTATACGTATTGCAGCAGAAACGAAACGTCAAGTTCGTTGACCAGAGCGACGGGTCGATCACGTGGCGCGAGACGGTTTATCGTGAGGGCTGGAATTTGCTTGTCAGCAAGCCGCGCCATTTGCTTGTCGGCGTCGGCATGGATTCGATAAAGAGATACGCGCGCGTGTGGGGGCTGTTCGATCACGGGCGTTTGCCGATGGGACACATGCACCAGACGCTGCTGGAAATCGCGCTCGAACGCGGCGTGCCTGCGCTTCTCGCGTGGCTGCTGTTTGTGTGGTTGTATGCGCGTATGTTGTGGCGACTTGTGCGGCGCACCGTGAATGAAAACTGGATCGAGCACGGGCTTGTGCTCGGCGCGCTCGGCGGCCTCTGCGGATTCATGGCGAGCGCAATGGTTCACTACAACTTCGGCGATTCGGAAGTAGCGATTATCTTTTATTTCATCATGGGATTGTGTCTTGCGCTGGACGGAGCATTGAGAGCGGATTCGTCGCGCGCGAGAAAAGACGCATTACAAACGCATGTCGAAGGATTCGACGCGGCGTTGCCGGACAATGCGCCGACGCTGATTTGAATTGGCATCATTTGCGACATGCCGGTAAAATTTTAACTTGCCGGTGTATGATGTCATCGGCAAAGTTAACCAATAGAGGGAGCCGCCTCTATGTACGGCACTTTCCTTTTTACAATCTGAAAAATCGAGAGGTGAATGAAATGAAAAACTTTAAGAACTTAACCTTGATCGTGCTCGTGCTCGTGATACTCGGACTAAACATTAGCGTGGAAGGGCAGCGGCGTCGGCGTACAAGGCGCACTCATAGGAATCGTCCCGTCGCCACCACTCCTCAACAGGCCAGAACTCCGACATCCTCTAATGACTTTATTGTGCCGGACAGCACTGCGCTTGTCGGCGTGCTGAACAATAATCTGTCAGCCGATCAATCGCGTGACCGTGAGCGTTTTACCATGACCGTTCGTGAGCCTTCGCAGTACGAAGGAGCCACCGTCGAAGGCTATGTATCGGGAATAAAGCGTAGCGGGAAAATCACAGGGCGCTCCGAGATGACGCTTAACTTTGACCGCATTCGCCTGCGCGACGGCAGCAGCCACGCCTTTGCCGGTGTGCTGTCATCCTTGCGCACGACGGGCGGCCAAGAGGTGCGCGTCGATAACGAAGGCAACGTCGAGCGCAGCAATAGCCAGACGCGAAAAACAGGCGAGCGCGCGGCCATCGGCACGGGTGCCGGAGCGATTATCGGCGCGATTGCAGGCGGCGGTAAAGGCGCGGCCATCGGTGCGATTCTCGGCGCAGGCGGCGGAGCCGGATCGGTCTACGTACAAGGACGCGAGAAGCTGGAATTAACGAACGGCACGGAGCTTACCGTCCGCGCCAGTGCTCCCAGAAGGTACAACCGTTAGCCGCAAAGTTATGCGGAGCAGAGCAGGAAAGGATCATTTCCACACATGACTTCTCCTGCTCTGCTCGACTGCGTAAGGCTACGCGATACTCATCCGTGGCGATTAAAAACATAGATGCCACTGCTGTCTCCTCAGAGTCTTATGGCTTGATTAACAACTATAGCTAATTGCAATTGGATGTAACCAGATCGCCACAATGCGTAAACCAGCTCAAGCAATCGGATTCGGTGACGAGTTCGAGCGCCGCCTTCAATGCTTGCGCTAACTCTTCGCGCGGTCTCGC